>OFMJ01000014.1_pt1 | contig 178926 bp, 168 predicted proteins | sample 1541801 | NCBI WGS metagenome assembly OFMJ01 (sample SAMN04209234, study PRJEB22552) | human gut metagenome | biome: gut; material: feces | host: Homo sapiens | place: USA: Oklahoma
GACCCTGTATGCCGCGGGGAGGCTTTCCCTTCAATGGCTTTCTCATATCGTCTCGTGCGCGTAAGCTCGCGATGACTGAGTTTACCGGTTTTCATTGCTCTTCTGCTGGATTGGGCCAACACGTGACCTGGCGCAGCGCCTCGGGGGGTTTCCTGGCAGTATCCAGTTGGGACAAAAAGTGAGTTAGTGCGGAGGTTTGGACAAATAATGCGTTAGTGCGGTCACTAGCGTGACAAATAATGAGTTAGTGCGGGATGATGATGGTTCGTCAAGGTACCATGTGAATATTGAGTCTGCGTCATACGAGGTAAATGAGTTGCGTCGACTTGTATGATGCATAAGAGTGACGACCGGAAGCGACTTCAAACCGTACTAACTCAATATTTGTCCAAATCTCCGCACTAAGCGATTATTTGGCACGGCTCTGTTACTGCACTAGGCGATTATTTGGCGCTCGTTCAGATTGTTTGGCGATGAGGTGTTTCGAGCCGGCTTCGATCTGATCCGTACCGGCCGCGACCTTGGATACGCTGCATGCATGATGCAAGAGCTGCTGCAATCAAAATCACTCTGCTAACAAAAGCGGGCGCCCGCTGCCAGTTTGATGGCTGCGGGCGCCCGGTGTTCGGTACAGATGGGATGGGGAAGAGGCACCGATCTGTTTAATAGAAGCCTTTGCAAGACGATAGAAGGCATCAAGCAGGAGATGCGGATTCGAGCTTCTATTTCTTGATCCAGCTGAACATGGAACGGATCTTCTCACCGGTGGTCTCGATGGGGTGCGTGTTGATGGCTTCGCGCTGCTCAAGGAGCCACTTGTGGTCGTTGTTGCAATCGTCCACAAATTCCTGGGCAAAGCTGCCATCCTGGATGCGGGCCAGGATCTGCTTCATAGCGGCGCGGCTTTCATCGTTGATGACCTTGGGGCCGGCGTAGTACTCACCGTACTCGGCGGTGTTGGAGATGGAGTAGTTCATGAAGTGGATGCCGCTCTCATACATGAGGTCGACGATCATCTTCATCTCGTGATAGCACTCGAAGTAGGCGAGCTCCTCGGGGTAACCGGCCTCGGTAAGGGTCTCGAATCCAGCCTTGACCAGCTCGACCAGGCCGCCACAGAGAACAGCCTGCTCGCCAAAGAGGTCCTCTTCGGTCTCCTGGGCAAAGGTTGCCTTGAGAATTCCGGAACGGCCGCCGCCGACACCCCAGCAATAGGCCAGGGCGATATCCCAGGCATCGCCGGTAGCGTCTTGGGCTACGCAGGCCAAATCGGGCACGCCGGAGCCCTCGGTGAACTGACGCCGAACGATATGTCCGGGTCCCTTGGGGGCGCACATGATGACGTTGACGTCCTCGGGAGCCTTGATGTAGCCGTAGTGGATGTTGAAGCCGTGGGCGAAGGCCAGGGTATCGCCGGCCTTGAGGTTGGGAGCGATGAACTCTTCGTAGACCTTGGGCTGGGTCTCATCGGGGGTGAGGATCATGATGATGTCGGCCTCGGCCGCGGCCTCTGCCATGCCCATGACCTTAAGGCCGGCCTCGGCAGCCTTCTGGGCGGACGAGGAGCCCTCGCGCAGGCCGACGCGGACGTCGCAGCCGGAGTCCATGAGGTTGAGCGCGTGGGCGTGGCCTTGAGAGCCGTAGCCGATGATGGCGATTTTCTTGCCCTGGATGACCTCGGGCTTGCAATCCTGGTCGTAGTAAACGGTAACTGCCATTTCCTTGTTCTCCTTACATACGTGCCTGCTGGTGTTTGTGTGTGCATGGCTTGCGCGAAGCCTATTTCTCATAAGCGCGGGCGCGCTTGGTGAGACGGTTGGTGAGGGCGCTTACTGATCGTGCGCGCCGCGCGACATAGCGATCTTGCCGGTTCGGGTGAGCTGCTTGATGCCGTAGCTTCGGAAGAGGTCCTCCATGGCATCGAGTTTGCTGGCGGTTCCGGTCGCCTCGATGGTGAGCGTGTTTTTGCCCACGTCAACGATGTTGGCGCGGAAGATGCCGGCGATCTCGATGATTTCGTGGCGACGTTCTGGCGGGGCCTGCACCTTGAATAGAACGAGCTCGCGCTCGATGGCATCGGAATGGGTGAGGTCGGATATCTTGTACACCGCGACGAGCTTGTGAAGCTGCTTGGTAATCTGTTCGAAGCTCACCTCGTCCGCTTCTACAATGATGGTCATGCGAGAAAGGGTCTCGTCCTCGGTGGGGGCGACGGTCAGCGACTCGATGTTGAAGCCGCGACGGCTGATCATGCCCGTGACGCGCGACAGAACGCCGCTTTTGTTCTCGACGAGAACGGAGAGGATATGAATCATGGCTACTCGTCCTCCTTATTTGCAAATGGAGAGGGCGTTGAACCAAAGCCCTTTTCGCTGACGCGCACGCCGCCTAGGGTGACGTCGAGCGCGCCGATGATGTCGTCGAGCGCGGCGCCGGGGGCGACCATGGGGTAGACGGTCTGCTCGGTTGGGATGATGACGTCGAGCAGGAACGGGCCGTCGGAGGCGAGCATGGTATCGAGTGCCTCGTCGACCTGGTCTGGATGCTCGATGCGCATGGCCTGCCAGCCATATGCGTCAGCCAGCTTCACGAAGTCCGGGTTGGCATCCAGTTCCGTGAAGGAGAAGCGGTGGTCGTAGAAGAGGCTCTGCCATTGGTGGACCATACCGAGCGCGCGGTTGTCGATGATGACCACCTTGAGGGGTACGCGGTTGATGGCGGCCGTGGCCATCTCCTGCGAGTTCATCTGGAAGGAGCCGTCGCCTGCGATGCAGACCACCTGGTCTTCCGGACAGCCGATCTGAGCGCCGATGGCCGCGGGGAAGCCAAAGCCCATGGTGCCCAATCCACCCGAGGAGATGAAGGTGCGGGCGCGCTCGCGATGGATATTTTGGTGCGCCCACATCTGGTGCTGTCCCACTTCTGTGGTGACGATCGAAGCCTCCGGATCTAGCTTGTCGGATAGTTTGGAGAGGACGATTTCCGGCGCGATCTTGTCCGGGTAGTCGGCGAAGTCTGCGGCGTAGAATGGCCAGCGATCGCGCCAAGAAAAGACGGTCTTCTCCCACTCTTGATCGATGGGCGCGGCGCCGTCTTTTGCAAGGCGATCGCAGATGGCGCCCAGCACCACCTTGGCATCGCCCACGATGGGGACGGCCGGGTCGATGATCTTGCCGATCTCCGCCGGGTCGATGTCGATGTGGATGATCTTGGCGTGCGGTGCGAACTCGGAGACTTTGCCGGTGACGCGATCGGAGAAGCGCGCGCCCACGGCGATGAGCAGGTCGCATTCGGTAACCGCCATGTTGGCGTACTTGGAGCCGTGCATGCCCACGGGTCCCAGGTTGAGCGGATTGGAGCATCGCATGGCGCCCTTGCCCATAAGCGAGGTGACTACCGGGATGCGCATGTGCTCCGCCAGCTGCGTCAGTTCGGCGCAGGCGTGACTTGAGACAATGCCGCCGCCAGCGTAGATCAACGGGCGCTTGGCGGATTCTATCAGGTTCGCGGCCTGGCGCACTTGCTTGGCGTTGCCCTTGTAGGTGGGCTTGTAGCTGGGAATGCTTATGGAATCCGGGTAGTGGAAGACCATTTGGGAGCCCGAGAGGTCGCTGGGGATGTCGATCAGCACGGGGCCGGGGCGACCGGTGGAGGCGATGTAGAAGGCCTCGCGGAATGTGCGGGTGAGGTCGTCGCAAGACTGCAGCAAAAAGCTGTGCTTGACCACGGGCATGGTGATCCCGACAATGTCGGATTCCTGGAATGCGTCCGTGCCGATGACGCCGCGTGTGACCTGACCGGTGATGACTACCAGGGGCACGGAATCCATAAAGGCGGTTGCGATACCGGTTACGGTGTTGGTGGCGCCCGGCCCGCTGGTGACCAGGACTACGCCGACTTTGCCGGTTGCGCGCGCGTAGCCGTCCGCCATGTGCGTGGCGCCCTGCTCGTGGCGGGCCAGCACGTGGCGAATCTTTTTTGAGTCATACAGCGCGTCGTAAATCTTGATGGCCTGGCCGCCGGGATAGCCAAAGATGGTGTCGACGCCTTCGGCCTCAAGGCTTGCGATGATGGCCTGCGCGCCGGACATGGTCTTGCCCTCATGCTCCGTGGCACTGCCCGGCCCAAAGGGCTTGCCCTCTATAGCGCGCTGGCGGCGGGCGAGTTTTTCATCCAGGTTTGTCATGAGAGGTACGCCCCCTTATCTGCGCTGGTTACCAGCTTGGCATAGCGTGAGAGCACGCCGGTGGTGTACTTGGGTGCGGGCGGCTGCCAAGCGGCGCGGCGAAGCGCCAGCTCGTCCTCGTCCACTTCAAGGGTGAGCGTGCCCGCATCGATGTCGATGGTGATAACGTCGCCGTCTTGCACCAGGGCGATGGGTCCGCCCGCTGCGGCCTCTGGGCTCACGTGGCCAATGGCAGGGCCCTTGGTGGCGCCGGAGAACCGGCCGTCGGTGATGAGCGCGCAGGATTTGTCCAGGCCCATGCCGCATATGGCGCTGGTGGGGGTGAGCATCTCTCGCATGCCGGGGCCGCCGGCCGGTCCCTCATAGCGAATGACCACTACGTCGCCGGGGTTGATCTGGCCGCCAAAGATGGCGGTGCAGGCTTCTTCCTCGCTCTCGAATACGCGAGCGGGACCCTGGTGGTAGTGCATATCCTGGGAGACGGCGCTCTTCTTGACCACGCCGCAGTCCGGTGCGAGGTTGCCGCGCATAACCTTAAGGCCGCCGTCGGGGGAGTAGGGGTTTGCGTGGCTACGGACTACCTCGCCGTCTGCCTGCGGATAGGTTTGGACGATATCTGAGAGCGGCCCCATGCAGGTGAGCGCGCTGGTGTCGAGTACGCCGGCGCTCCAAAGCTCGTGCATGATGGCGGGAACGCCGCCTACGTTGTTAAGGTCCTGGATGTGCAAGGGACCCGCCGGGGCGATGCGGACGATATTGGGCGTGGTTGCTGAAACACGGTCCCAATCGTCCATGGTGACGGGGCAGCCGGCCGCATGGGCGATGGCCGTGAGGTGGAGCATGGTGTTGGTCGATCCGCCAAAGGCCATATCGAGCGCCATGCCGTTATGAATGGATGCGGGGTTTATAAGGTCGCGAGCGCAGATGCCCTGCTCTAGAAGGTCCATTACCTTCATGCCGGCGCGCTTTGCCAGACGGATGCGCTCGGAGTAGACGGCCGGAACGGTGCCGTTGCCGGGTAGCGCGATGCCCAGGGCCTCGGACAGGCAGCAGATGGAGTTGGCGGTAAACATGCCCGAACAGCTTCCGCAGGTGGGGCAGGCGGTCTCCTCGAGCCAATGGCATTCCTCCTGCGTCATGGTTCCGGCGGTTACCTGGCCCACGGCATCAAAGAGCGTGTTGAGGTCGGTCTGCTCGCCGCAGCGGCCGCGGCCGGCAAGCATGGGACCGCCGGAGATGAGAACGGTGGGGATGTTCAAACGGCACGCCGCGATAAGCATGCCGGGAACAATCTTGTCGCAGCTGGGGATGAGAACCATGGCGTCGAACTGGTGGCCCTGCACGGCGCATTCGACCGAGTCCGCGATGACCTCGCGGCTGGTGAGCGAATAGTGCATGCCCTCGTGGTTCATGGCGATGCCGTCGCATACGCCAATGGTGTTGACCTGCAGGGGGGTGCCGCCGGCAAGGCGAACGCCCGCTTTGACGGCGTCTGCGATCTGCTGCAGGTGGATGTGCCCGGGAATGACTTCGTTTTGGGACGAGACAACGGCGACCAGCGGTCGATCGAGTTCTTCATCCGTCAATCCATCGGCCTTGAGAAGGCTGCGATGCGGCGCTCTGGCCAGCCCCTTCTTGATGGCATCGCTTCTCAGCTGCATCCTTGTCCTCGCTCTCTTCCAAAAAACGCCTGCGCGTTATTGCGGGTGGGAGAAATGCGAGGCCGCGGAAGTGCGCGTCGCTCGATGCCGGTAACGGTGGCGGCCGGTCTTGGGTACTGGCGAGTCCGTCCTTCGCGGGGGTGACCGCGGGCGACGGCTGCGTTGCCAAGACTGCTCGAGGGTCTTTTCCTCGCCGTCCACCGCGGGTTCTCAATCTGCCCGCTTGCTGTGGGATGGATGCGGCGCGTACTCGCCCTGTCCTCGCATTTACTCAGTGGGGCAAACTATACAGGGCGCTTTAGCGTGGTGCAATAAAAAAGAGCCAGCGGACACTTCGTTGTAACAAAGTGTCCGCTGACCGAAAAATATCGCTGTTTATCGAAGAGGCTATAGCGAAGTTTGGACGATGGACGGGTCGAAGCCGCCTGCCTCGAGTGCGTCGACAATCTGCCTTTTGTGGTTTTCGCCGAAGGCCTCGACAGTGACGCGCAGTTCGACGGCGGCGTTGCGGTTGGTGCTGACGAACTGGTTGTGCTCGAGTTTGATGACGTTGCCGTTTTCACGCGCGATGATGCTCGCGACGCTTAAGAGCATTCCGGGTCGGTCGGGCAGCAGCACGCAGACCGTGAAGATGCGGCCGCGCTGGATCAGGCCGTGCTGCACAACGGAGGACATGGTGATGACGTCCATGTTTCCGCCGGAGAGGATGGAGACAACGCGCTTGTTCTCGGGAGGGAGGTGCTTCAGCGCCGCCACGGTGAGCAGACCGGAGTTCTCCACCACCATCTTGTGGTTCTCGACCATGTCCAAGAACGATACGATGAGCTCCTCGTCCTCGACCGTGATGATCTCGTCCACGTTGTCGCGGACATACGGATAGACCAGGTCGCCGGGTTCAAGTACCGCGGTTCCGTCCGCGATGGTGCTCGCTGCGGGGAGCTTGACCACATGGCCCGCTTCCACGGAGGCCTTCATGCACGCCGCGCCCGCTGGCTCTACGCCGATGACGCGGATCTTGGGGTTGTAGAGCTTGGCGAAGGTGGAGACCCCGCAGGAGAGCCCGCCGCCGCCGATGGGGACCAAGATGGTGTCGACAAGCGGCAGCTCCTGCACGATCTCCATGGCGATGGTGCCCTGGCCGGTGGCGACAACGGGGTCGTTGAAGGGGTGGATAAAGGTGTAGCCCTCGGTCTCGGCCAGGTGCATGGCGTATTCGCAGGCCTCGTCGTATACGTCGCCGTGAAGAACGACCTCGGCACCGTAGTCCTTGGTGCGCTCGACCTTGATGAGCGGTGTGGTGGTGGGCATGACCACTATGGATTTCGCGCCCGCGCGCGTGGCGGCAAAGGCGACGCCCTGGGCGTGGTTGCCGGCGCTGGCGGTGATGATGCCGCGCGAGAGCTCTTCGGGCGTAAGGGTGGAAATCTTGTAGTACGCGCCGCGGACCTTGTAGGCTCCGGTGCGCTGCATGTTCTCGGGCTTGAGCCATACGCGGTTGCCCGTTGCGGCGGTAAGGTAGGGGCTCTCGACCAGCTTGGTCTCCTGCGTGACTTCCTTGACCTTGATCGAGGCCTCTTCAAACGCCTCTAAGGTGAGCATCTCGGACATGGTTAACTTCTTTCGCGCGGGGGTTGTGCCATAAGGTTAGGGGTAGGATAGCAGACAATCACTTACAACTTAGGGAAGGGATTCATGTTGATTCAAGCCGGCGGCTGCGCGCCTGCGCCGTTGTTCCAGATTCGCGACGCCCAGGTGGTGCGCGCGGGCAAGACCATTTTGCACGTTGGTGACTTTTCTTTGGACGAGGGCGAGCATGTGGCGCTGCTTGGTCCCAACGGCGCGGGCAAATCCACGTTTATCCAACTGCTTACGCGCGAGGTGTTCCCTTTGTTTCGCGAGGAGCCGCCGGTGAGGTTTCGCGGCCAGGCGCGCCCGTTGCTTGAGGACATCCGCTCTTCGCTGGGCATTGTCAGTGCCACCATGCACGATCAGGTTCGCGTCCACCTGCCCGCGATCGAGATCGTTATGGGCGGCGTGTTTGGTACGCTTGGCCTGCCCATGCGCGTCAGCGTGGATGGCGAGGTGCGCGATCGCGCGCGGGACGCTCTTGAGCGCCTGGGTATAGGCGACCTTGCGAACCGCGACATCATGACGCTCTCTACCGGCCAGGTTCGCCGCGTGCTGGTGGCGCGCGAGCTTGTTCGCGACCCCCAGGTGCTGGTGTTTGACGAACCCTGTACCGGTCTTGACCCGCAGGGCATGTACCACCTGCGACAGATTATGAGCACCCTGGCGGAAGATGGCCGCTCCATCATTTTGGTGACCCACTATCCAGAGGACATCGTCCCGGAAATCGATCGCATTCTGCTGATAAAGGATGCCGCAGTGTTTGCTGATGGCTCCAAAGAGCGGCTGCTTACCAGCGAAGTCATGAGCGACCTGTTCAGCGTTCCTTTGACGGTGGCAAAGCACGACGGCTGGTATTCGCTCTACTAACGCTGCGCACATTACGGACGGGCCGGCTGCGAGAGGCCTGCCGTCTGTACGCCGCCATATGGAAAAGGGACCGCGCTATGGCCTAAAAGGGAGCCGTTATGATTCAAGAAAAGACAGGTGTTTTGCTGGTGAATACGGGTTCTCCGGCCGCTCCGACGCCCCAGGCGGTGGGCGCCTATCTTTCCGAGTTCCTTATGGATGGCGCGGTACGTCCTCTGCCAGCGCTGCCATGGTGGCTTATCTTGCACGCGTGCATATTGCCTTGTAGAAAAAAGACCTCGGCGGCAAAGTATCGCGAAGTCTGGCTAGAAAAAGGCTCGCCGCTTGTTGTGTATGCGCAATCGCTTTCGCGCGGCGTGCAACGCATGTTTGATGATGACCGCGCGGTTTTTCCAGAGGGGTGTCGCGTGGTTTGTGGCATGTCATATGGCGATCCCTCCATTCGCGATGCGCTCGAGCGCTTGCGGCAGGAGGGCTGCCAGCGCCTGGCGGTTATCCCCCTGTATCCGCAAAGCGCCCATTCAACCACGGGGTCGGCCCTTCGAAGGGTACGCTCGTGTCTTAAAGAGATGGGCTGGTCTCCAGACGCGCGCGAGGTTGAATCCTACGGGTCTTACCAAGTATATGTGGACGCGATTGCCTCCTCGGTCGCCGCTGCCGGGTTCAACGTGGCAAAAGACCGCGTTGCATTCTCTTTCCATTCCATCCCGTTGACGGACGTTGAGGCCGGCGATGCTTATTCTTCTCAGGTTGAGGCGACGTGTGAGGACGTTGCGCGATTGCTGGGGATTCCTCGAGAACGTTGGTCGCTTTCCTATCAATCGCCCTTTGAGGACAACAGGACATGGCTCGGCCCCTTCACCACAAGTCGGCTTGGTGAACTCGCGCGCGAGGCTCGGCAAGACGGGGGAGACGTATACTGCATTTGCCCTGGATTCGCATTTGATTGCCTGGAGACGCTCTATGACGTTCCCCATGAGCTAGCGCCTGCGTTTCTCGCGGGTTTGTCAGACGCAGACCGAGCCGACGCTGAGCCCGCGCAGTTATTTGAGGCCCGTGCGCTTTTGCCCCGCTTGGTGTACGTTCCTTGTTTGAACGACTCCCATGCTCATGCGAGGGTTGTCCATGGTCTGGCCTGCCAGGCTCTTTTGGCAGGCTAGCGCAAGAAATGCAAGAAAGGGCTTGCTGTGAATTACGTTGATAGCTGGCTAAAACAGACGAGCATCTCAAGGCTCGGAGCGCTTGCAGCCGCCGCGATCGCTCCTGCCGCCCTTGCCGGGTGCGCGCCCGCAGCGCAAAGCGGGTCGCCAGCGCCCGGCTCTTCCTCTCCCTCGTCCACTTCTTCTTCCACTGCTTCTGTCGCCTCTTCTGGCATTTTGAGCGACGCGTCGGGCTCTTCGCAGGCAGAGTCGCCTACGCAGCTTTTGGCCAACATGAGCTTGGAGCAGCGCGTGGGCCAGCTGTTCATGGTGCGTCCGGAGCAGCTTGCGGGCGAGGCGAGCCGGCTTGCGGCGTCTTCTCAGCTTGGCGCCGCGTTGGAGCGGTTTCCCGTGGGCGGCGTGTGCCTGTTTTCGCAAAACATGCAGACGGCGCAGCAGGTCGAGGACTTTTTGGCTCAGGCCCATTCATGCTGGCGCAACGCCGGTATTCCGTCGCCGTTTTTAGCGGTGGACGAGGAAGGCGGCGACCTTGTTGCCCGCGTCGCCAATTCCGGGCTGTTCAACGTGGGGCGCGTGCCCAATATGGGCGAGGTGGGCGCCTCGGGCGACCCCGCGCGTGCGGCGGACGTGGGGGCTGCCAACGCGGGATATCTGGCAGACATTGGCTTCAACGTCGATTTCGCACCCGTGGCGGACGTGCTCACCAACCCCAATAACCCCGTGATTGGCCCGCGTTCTTTTGGCAGCGATCCCCAGCTGGTGGGCGATATGGTTGCCGTCCAGGTCAAGGCGATGCTCGAGGCGGGCGTGCTGCCCTGCGCCAAGCACTTTCCCGGGCATGGCGATACGAGTGAGGATTCGCATACCGGCGCGGCCGTTACCCAGCGCACCGCGCAGGAGCTGGCGGCGTGCGAATACGTGCCGTTCAAGAAGGCGATCTCGGCCGGCTGCCCTATGGTGATGGTGGGGCACATCCAGGCTCCCCAGGTGAACGGCGACGATCTGCCCGCATCGCTGTCGTCTCAGATGATCGATGGCGTCCTGCGCGGCGAACTTGGTTTTGAAGGCGTGGTGGTCGCCGATTCGTTTGAGATGGGCGCCGTTATCCAGGCGTTTGATGCGGGCGAGGCAGCGGTGCGCTTTATCCAGGCGGGCGGCGACCTCATCTTGCTTCCATTGGACCTGGAGCTTGCGTACCAGGGGGTGCTTAGCGCCGTCCGCGAGGGGGAGATTTCACAAGAGCGCCTGGACCAGAGCGTGCTGCGCATCTTGCGGGCGAAGGAGCGCGCCGGCCTGCTTGGGCATTAGGGCTCTATCAATAGCTCCCGTGTTCATGAGACCCACAAAAGGACGCTTTTCCAGCCTTTTGGATTTGGAAAAGCGTCCTTTTATGGGTCTCAAGGTGTAGGACCCGCGCTGGAAGCCGGCGCGGGTCCTCGGACGGCGCCCGCGCAGCGCCGTCCCGGGGTTACGGCGCGGTGCCGTCTGCAAAAATGGGGCGCTTACAGTGCGCTGCGATAGATCTCGCGTGCGTCGTCCAACGTCAGCTTCATAAAGCTGCCGAAGCTCTCGCCGCGGTTTATCTTAAGGCCGGGCATCATCTTCTCGATGTCGTCTGCGGTAACGCCAAACTCGGACAGCGTGCGGGGCATGCCCAGCGAGACAAAGAATTCCTGCAGATCATCGATGGTGGCCTCGACCGCATACTCAACGGCCTGCTCGGGGGTGACCTCCACGTCGAGCTCGTCCACTTCCGGATTGACCGGCTCGATGCCAAAGACCTGGGAGCCAAATTCCAAGAAGCGCTCGGGGTGCTCGCGCCACACATAGCGCATCCAGGCGGGGAAGATCACGGCCAGGCCGGCTCCGTGAGTAATCTTGGTGTCAAGCGCGGACAGCTCGTGCTCAAGGCCGTGGCAGGTCCAGTCGCCGTCGCGCAGCCCGGGGATGCCCAGGCCGCAGCCGGCAAGACCGTTGTGGGCGAGCGTGCCCACCCACATGATCTCGGCGCGGGCGTCGTAGTCCTCGGAGTTCTTCATCACCTTGGGCGCGGCGTCCATGGCGGCGCGCACCAGCCCGCATGCGATGTTGTCGGTTGCGCCCACGGCGGGTTCGCCGGAGAAGAAGCGCTCCATGATGTGGGCGATCATGTCGGTAATGCCCGCGGCGGTCTGGTAAGCGGGCAGCGTAAAGGTGAGCTCCGGATCAAGGATGGCGATAACCGGGCGGTTGAGGTCGGTGTTGATGCCGCACTTAAGGTGTTCCTCGTCATTGCTGATAACGCAGGAGTTGGAGGCCTCTGAACCGGACGCGGGGATGGTCACCACGCAAGCTACGTCGATGCGCGCGGCGGGCGTGGCGCGCTTGCGGAAGAAGTCCCATACGTCGCCGTCGTAGACCGCGCCCAGGGCGATAGCCTTTGCGCAGTCCATGGCAGAGCCGCCGCCAACGGGCAAGATGACGTCGACGCCGTGCTTGCGGGCAAGCTCGACTCCCTCGCGGACCAGGCCGATCTCCGGGTTGGGGCGCACGCCGCCCAGCTCGACATGTTCCACGCCCGCGGCGTCCAACGAGGCTTTTACCCGGTCGAGCGTGCCCAAGCGAACCACGGATCCCTGGCCGTAGACAATGAGCGCGCGGCGGTATCCGGAGGCGGACAGGGTCTCGCCAACCTTATCGGTCGCTTTTCGTCCAAAAACAAAGCGGGTGGGGGAGTAGAAGGAAAAATCGTTCATAAGGCTCCAATCTGCAGGTTCGCCCGTCGGCTCGCCTTTTGCCTGCACGGGTGTTTGGCGTGCGGGTTTGCGGACGAGTTTTTAGAGCATGGCCCGTGCGTTCAAAACACAGCGCGGGCGCGCCGCTTACAATAAGACGGTTGGTGCGCCCGCGCGGGTTTTATTGTAGCGCCGGCGTTTCTCTGTTGGCCCGTGCGCTTATATTTGGAGCCTCTTTTGACCGTTGTTTGACAGCCTCTTGACGGCAGTTCGGCAGCCTTTTGGCAGCCTTTGGCTATGCCAGCGCAGCGTACCGTGCCTGGCAGGCGGCTTGCTCCTGCGGACCGGGGGCGTCGTAGGCGGCAAGCGAGTCGAAAGGGCGCGCCGCATGCGGGTTCGCGATCCAGCGCTCAAGCATGGCCGGTCGGTAGACGTACACCAGCGCCCCGCACGATCTCCAGGTGAGAACGCGCAGCGAGATGCCGCTTGGCGCGAGCGCCTTGGCGCATGGTTCCAGCTCTTCAAGGAGCTTCGCGCGGTTCGAGCATGCCAGCCCTTGCTTATCGACGTGCTCGCCCTGCGCCAAAAAGACGCCGGGGAACGTGAACGGGCATGCCGGCTTAAGGCCGGCGAGCATGGGCGAGCAGTTGAACGATCGCGGCTTCAAGCGCCTGCTTGGTGATCTTGCACGTCGTGGTCCCCCTTTGGTCGCATACAAGTTAGACAGGGATAACTTAAATGAGCGCAATGTGTCCGTCAAGAAGAAAGTTAGATAAAGCAAACAATTATTTCTGGATGAGAAACCAGTGGAGACCGTAAGCCACGGCGCTGCATCATACGACGACTTGTTTATGTCCGTTGCGGGCTGCCGCGACGGGGGATAAGAGACGCGCGGGACGCCTATTCAGAGCGCCCTATGATCTCTACCGAGAGCACGTCGGCAAAGGGGATGTCCATATGCTCCAGCCGCACCTTTCCCAGCGTCGCATCGACCTGGCGAACGATGTCCGTTCGCGATACATAGCCGTCGCGCTGGTAGAAGCGCATGCGCACCAGGTCCCCGCGGTGAACCTGCGATAGCACGCGATCAAGCTCGGCGGCCTCCTCGTCCGTAAGCTCATGGCGCTCCTCGACCACGCGCTGCATCTCGCGAATCATCTGGTAGTAACCCGTGAGCGCGGCGAAGGGCATAAACTGCTGGGCGCGGTCCGCTCGCGGTCTGCCGCCGCGGGTGTAGCCCGGCTGCGCGCGATCTAAGCTATTAGGCACGGTGTCCTCCCACTTGTTCGTTGCGCTCGCGTCCGGTGGCGCCTTGTTTAAAGCTGGTCCCCTTAAGCAGGGAGTTTTTGCCGTAGCGCTGCTTCACGCTAAGCACCGCCTCCTGCAGGCTGCGCTCCTCCGCCTCGGCCTCAAGGTCCGTAAACAGGTTGTAGGTTGCAAATTCCTCCGGCAGCAGGTTGCCAAAGCCAATGTTCACCCGGCGTACGGCGCGCCTGGGGTCGATGGTTTGGTCAAACAGCTGCTCAAAACACGGCATAAGGCTTTTGAACGAGTTGGTTTTCTCGCTTAGTTTTCTCTGCCCGCCGCTGTGCTCAAAGGCACCGTAACCCGCCGCCGGCCTGGTCCCGTGCTCTCCGCGGAACAGAGGTCCTCCCTGCATGCGGCCGCGCCCCTTTCCAATCATGACCGTGTCGTCAAGCGCGCTATGCGTCTTGAGATCGATGCAGGTAGAAGGGATATTCTGGTTGGGCGCCTCGCCGCGGCCGTAGCCCACGTAGAGCGAGACCTGGTCGCACACCACCTTACGCTCCACCAGGTCGAGCACGGAGGTGTCAACCATCTCGCGCATCACGGTGCGGGCTTCCTCAAAACTGTAATCGCGCGAGAGCACCTGTCCGTTCATCAGCGAGGTCGCCTGGGGTCGGTAGGCGTGTATCTGGGCGATGGTGCACGGCTCGATGCCGTGGGCGTGGTCGATGAGGTATTCCGCGTTGATGCCAAACTCGCGGTAGAGGATGTTCGCATCCAGGGCCGCCACCCCCATAAGGTCCTCTACATGGTACTTTGCAAGTCTCGCCGCGATACCGGGGCCAATGCCCCAGATATCGGTGATGGGGCGGTGCCGCCAAATGCTGCGCCTGAACTCGTCCTGGTCAAGTTCCCCTATGCCATCGTCCACGTGCTTGGCGGTGATATCCAGCGCCACTTTCGCGAGAAACAGATTGGGCCCTATGCCGGCTGTGGCGTAGATACCCGTGCGCGACCGCACGGTGTCCATAAGGGTCTTGGCGAACCCGCGCGCGGTTTGGCGATAGAGCTTAAGGTAGGGGGTCGCGTCGATGAAGCACTCGTCCACCGAATAGGCATGGATGTCTTCCGGGCTCACGTATTCCAGGTAAATGCCGTAGATCTGCGCCGAGACCTCCATGTAATGGCGCATGCGCGGTTTGGCCATTATGTAGTCGACTCCGGGCGGGATCTCAAATATACGGCAGCGGTTGTGAATGCCCAGCCTTTTCATGGCGGGGGTGATGGCCAGGCAGATGGTGGTGTGGCTGCGGTCCGGGTCCGCTACCACTAGGTTGGTGGTAAAGGGGTCGCACCCTCGGTCGACGCACTCGACCGAGGCGTAGAACGTTTTGAGGTCAATACATATATAGGTCTTCTGTGCCACGGTGCCTCCCCTATTCGAACACATGTTTTGTAGAACTACTGTTCGATAGTACTCTCACACGCGTGAGACGTCAAAGCCTTTTGCTACAATGCCCTGCAACGTGTACGACCCTTAGGCTGCGGAGCGGCTGGTGCTTAAACCGATCCCGCATTTGCAAGGAGCTGTCTATGAAGCAATTTGACGAGCAGAGCCCGTTGGCGCCTCGCGAGCGCGAGAAGATGGCGGGCCGCGTGGCGAGCGCTGCGAGGAATAACAGGACGATTCTCTTGGTGACCGCATGCGCCGCGATCTTTTTAGGCCTGCTCTCATATGTCCTGCGGGGCGAGGCGATGAAACTCGACCAGATGGCCTACTGGCTTGTGGTCGAAAACCTTCGTTCAGACTGGCTGACGCCCATCATGGAGTCGTTCTCCGCGCTCGCGACCCCGGTCTCGCTTATCGCCATGCTCTTGGTGATCGCCGCCTTCGCGCCGGGAAAGCGTCCCGGTTGGTTTTGCACGGTCAACCTTGCTCTTGCGGCCCTGCTGAACGTGGTGCTCAAGACACTGATACAGCGCCCGCGGCCTGAAGGGTTCCGCTTGGCGGTAGAGTCGGGCTTCAGCTTTCCCTCGGGCCACTCCATGGCTGCCATGGCGTTCTTTGGGCTGATCGTCTGGATGGTGTGGCATTACGAGCAGGATCGCCGACAGCGCCTCATACTGACGGCCGCGTTCAGCGCGGTGATAGCAATGATAGGTATCAGCCGCATCTACCTAGGAGTTCATTACGCCTCGGACGTGCTTGGAGGCTTTTGCGCATCGATCATCTGGCTGGTGTTCTACACCAAGTTGGCGGCACCTGCGTTTCTGGGCGAGGACGGGCCGCGCGAGGTGCAATAGGGATACAATGGGTATGTTGGACCTTCGGCCTCGTACGGGAGGGCCGTCCAGCGGGGCGGGTGCCCGAGCCTGCTCCATCGCGTCCATTACAAGGAGGAAGCATATGACAACCGTCTCCGCACCCATCGATGCGACCAAGACCCCCGCGTGGGCTGCGTTGCAGAAGCATCATGACGAGCTGGTCTCCCAGGGTATCAGCCTGAAGGATTGGTTCGCTGCCGATCCCGATCGCGTGGCCAAGCTGAGCTATGACCTGGGCGATTTGCACTTCGACCTTTCCAAGAACCTCATTACCGACGAGACCGTCAAGCTTTTGCTCGACCTTGCTTCCGAGCTGGGCATCGAGGCCCGTCGCGACGCCATGTTCGCCGGCGAGCACATCAACACCACTGAGGACCGCGCCGTTCTCCATACCGCGCTGCGCCGCCCCGCAAGCGAAGCCGGCACCCTGATGGTTGACGGCCAGGACGTCGTTGCCGACGTGCACGAGGTCCTCGACCGCATGTATGCCTTCGCGGAGCGCGTCCGCTCCGGTGAGTGGAAGGGCGTCTCCGGCAAGCGCATCGAGCATGTGCTGTCCATCGGCATCGGCGGTTCCGACCTCGGCCCGGTCATGGTTTACGAGGCGCTGAAACCCTATGCTGACGCCGGCATCGACTGCACCTACGTCTCCAATATCGACCCCAACGACATGGCCGAGAAGGTCAAGGGCCTCGACCCTGAGACCACGCTGGTGATCGTCGTCTCCAAGACCTTCACCACGCTCGAGACCCTTACCAACGCGCGCGAGGCTAAGACCTGGATGCTCAAGAGCTTGCGCGACGCCGGCGTTATCGACGGCACGCCCGAGCAGGACGCCGAGGCGATTCGCCGCCACTTCGTCGCCGTGTCCACCGCGCTTGACCTGGTTGCAGATTTTGGCATCGATCCCGAGAACGCTTTTGGTTTTTGGAGCTGGGTTGGCGGTCGCTACTCCGTCGACTCCGCTGTGGGCCTGTCCCTTATCGTTGCGCTGGGGCCGGAGCGCTTCCAGGGCTTCCTCGAGGGCTTCCATGAGGTGGACCAGTACTTTGTCAACACCCCGTTCGACAAGAACGTTGTTGCGCTCATGGGCCTTTTGAACGTTTGGTACGTCAATTTCTTTGGCGCCGAGAGTCACGCCGTTTTGCCGTACAACCAGTACCTGCACCGCTTCCCGGCTTACCTGCAGCAGCTGACCATGGAGTCCAACGGCAAGCATGTCCGCTGGGACGGCACCCCCATCACCACCGCTACCGGCGAGATCTTCTGGGGCGAGCCGGGTACCAACGGCCAGCACGCCTTCTACCAGCTCATCCACCAGGGCACCCGTATGGTCCCCGCTGACTTCATCGCGTTCGTGAATACCCCCAACGCGGTCGAGGACAACGGCCAGGACGTCCACGAGCTGTTCCTGGGTAATTTCCTCGCCCAGACCAAGGCGCTAGCCTTTGGCAAGACCGCTGACGAGGTACGCGCCGAGGGCACTGCCGAGTGGATGGTTCCCGCCCGCTGCTTCGAGGGCAACCGTCCCACAACGTCCATCTTTGGCGTCGACCTCACCCCGCACGCGCTGGGCGCCCTTATCGCCCTGTACGAGCACATTACCTTTATCGAGGGTACGGTCTGGGGAATCGATTCTTACGACCAGTGGGGCGTTGAGTTGGGCAAGCAGCTTGCCAAGCAGATCACCCCTGCCTTCCATGATGATGAGGCCCTGGATACCCAGGATGCTTCCACCAAGGCTTTGATTGAGTTCTATCGCGCAAATCGCCGCTAAGGAGTCTGTGAGCTTCGATCTGCGTATATCTTTTGAGAGTATGGGACGCCGCCTGTCGTGGAAGGGCGGCGTCTCCTTTTTAAGGGTTCGTAACGGCGTTTGAGATGCATGCGTAGCATTTGGGCGAAGAGCTTGCTAACGGTGGCGTCCCTCCATGCGCTCGGGCTCCTCGTCCCATATAATAGCAATCATGAATAGTGGCAGGATATATACGGGGAGAAGGGAAGCATCTATGGCTATTCGCGCGATTGCGCTCGATATCGATGGAACGCTGACAAACGATCAAAAGGTCATCACGCCGCGTACTAAGAAGGCGCTGATGGATGCGCAGGAGGCGGGTATTAAGCTCATCCTCTCTTCCGGTCGTCCCGTCCACGGCCTGCGCGCGCTTGCGCACGAGCTCGAGCTCGACCGCCACAATGGCTTGCTGGTCGCGTTCAACGGCGCGCAGGTACGCGATGCCAGCACGGGCGAGGTGCTCTATGATCAGGCTATTCCAGCTGACCTTGCGCGCGAGGTGCTGGTTCACATGAAGAAGTTCGACGTCATCCCCATGCTGGTCGATGGCGACCGCCTCTATATTGAGGACGCGTATAACTGCACCATCTACAGCGGCGGCGAGCCCAAGAACATAATCAAGTACGAGCGCGATGCATGCAACCTTCGCCTGCATGAGGTGCGCGATCTGGCAGAGTGGTGCACGGTTCCGCAGAATAAGATTCTCACCGCCGGAACGGGCGAGTATCTTCAGAAGCACTACCAGGAGATGGCGGCGCCCTTTAGCGACCGTTTGAGTTGCATGTTCACGGCCGAGTGGTACTTTGAATTTACCGACCAGGGCATCGACAAGGGCCGTGCGCTCTCGTTTGCCCTGCCGCGCTGCGGTATCGACCCCAGCGAGATGGCGGCGTTTGGCGATGGCCAAAACGATCGAGCCATGATCGAGCTCGCCGGCGTGGGCGTCGCCATGGGCAACGCCATTGATGAGCTCAAGAGCGTGGCGGATATGGTTTGCGGCACCAACAACGAGGATGGTATCGCGAGTGCTCTTGAAGAGCTTTTGGCATAGCAGCGATATCTGTTTGACGAGTGCAGAGGATGGATGGCAATGGCTGACAAGACGTTTCCCTACAAGGCCGTTATCTTTGATATGGATGGAGTGATCGTCGATACCGAGGCGTACTATCAGCGCGAGCAGCGCAGGTTTGTGAACGAGATGGGACTGAACGTTTCCGACCGGGAGATTTTGGACCTGGTTGGCCAGTCGCACCAAACGTTTCAGCGCGTGCTGGCAGACTGGTGGTCGCGCGCGGGTCGTGAGCTGACTTTGGACGCCGCGGAGCAAACGTATAGGGACTGGGAGGCGCTGCATCCTTGCGACTACAAGGCGATTTTGAACCCCGGCGTCGCCGACACCATTGACGAGCTCCGCTCGCGGGGTGTTCGCGTGGCGCTGGCTTCGTCTTCGCCCATGGACAGCATCTTAGCCGTTCTTGAAGCGTGCGATCTTTCTGATAAGTTCGAGCTTATTGTAAGCGGCAAGGACTTCCATGAGAGCAAGCCCAACCCCGCCATCTATCTCTACACTATCGAGAAGCTTGATCTCGATGCATCCGAATGCTGCTGCATCGAGGACTCCGTGCCCGGTATCGCCGCTGGTAAGGCGGCGGGCCTTACCGTGTTCGCCAAGCGCGAGGATCGCTTTGGGTTCTCACAGGATAGGGCGGATGCCATCATCGACCAAATTCCGGATATTCTGAGTATCGCTTAGCCCTATCGCTTGCATTCTCAAGGCACTAATTTTCATCTCAGCCGCCCTTGCTCTAGTTGTGGAGTAAGGGCGATTTTAATTAGTGCTGCAAAAACACAGAACAACATAGGATGAATCTACGCCATACTATCCGCATTCAGATGATCGATAGGAGGCGTTATGCGATTCATCAACATCAAGGCAGAGGTTGACCCGGTGGATTACAAGGCGTTTGCCTTTCCCTATAAAGGCGTGGTATTTGATATGGACGGCGTTTTGGTCGATACCGAATACCTTGAGCAGCGGCATCTTGAGGAGTATGCGATAGACAGCGGGCTTGATGTGAGCGATGGGGAGCGCATGGCGCTTGTGGGCAGCTCCGGGGCGGATTTCTATGGCGCCATCGTTCGCTGGTGGGACCGAGCCGGCGTTTCGCTCGATATCGCGGGCGCCCGGGCTTCGTATGCCGCCTACGTCAAGGGCGAGTACACGGACGATTACCAATCGGTCATGAACCAGGGCGTGCCAGAGACGCTGCGCGCGTTGAGGGAGATGGGGGTTAAGGTCGCCCTGGCGTCCTCGTCCGGCAAAAAGACAATCGACAAAGTGTTGTCGGACTGCAAAATCTCCCAGCTGTTCGATGTGGTAGTAAGCGGCGAGGAGTTTCGCCAAAGCAAGCCAAATCCAGAGATCTATCTTCATACGCTCGAGAGGCTGGGGCTTTGCGCGGACGATTGCTGTTGCGTGGAGGATTCCGTTCCCGGTATCACCGCTGGTAAGGCAGCTGGCCTTACCGTTTTGGCCAAGCGGGAGGAGCGCTTTGGGTTTTCGCAGGATAATGCGGACGAAATCATCGACCAAATACCTGATCTTTTGAGGCGCGCGGAGTCCGCGGGCGTTTAGCTGTCTTTTGCTGGGTGCGCTAGAATAGTTGATATCGTATCGATGTCGGTGTGAAGGGGACTGTGTTTTCTTATGCGTTCGCAATTGGATGGGAGCTCTTCTGCCCCGCTATACCAGCAGGTGCTCGATTTGATTAAGAGCGACATAGAGCGCGGAGCATATCCCATTGATTCGCAGATTCCTACAGAGCTCGAGCTATCCAAGATGTATGGCGTTGGCCGGGTTACGGTTCGCCGCGCTATCGAGGAGCTGGCAGGCGAGGGCTATCTCACTAAACGGCAAGGGCGCGGCACCTTTGTGACCGCTACCAAGATGATTCGCAAGGTGCACCAAAAGGATGACGTCCAGAGCTTTACCCAAGCGTGCGCGGCAAATGGCATGCACGCCGGCGCGCGCGTTGTGTCGCGTAAGACGGTTAAGGCAGACGTCGAACTAGCCGCGTTCTTTGGTGTGGACGAGGGGACGGACCTCTTGTTGGTGTCGCGCGTGCGCACTGCAGACGGCGTGCCCGTTTTGTTTGAGAACAACTACTATCCCGTGGACGGGTTCGAGTTCCTCAAAGACGTCTGCCTTTCCAATTGTTCCATCTTCGAGGTGGTGGGGGAGCGCACGGGCAAGTATCCCGTGGCGTCTGACCCCTGCCGCCTCGAGATTGCGCGCGCGGGCATCAACGAGGCGCGCGAACTCAAGGTTCCAGTGGGGGAGCCTCTGTTCTTTATGAACGTAGGGTTCCTGGATGCCGAGGGTGCGCACTTCTGTTATGGAAGGCAGTTCTACGTGGGTTCGCGCTACAGTTTTGATATCTAGGGAATTGACGAGCCCCGCTTGCGGTTCGATACCGACCGTATATAGAACATCCTAGAACAACTCTATAATTCACTTGACCTCATGTCATTTTGCAGGTTATACATAGAACAACCTAAGATGTCTCCCATCGATAGCCGCTATTGGGCAGACATCATTATCTGGACAGGAGGTACAGGAATGTCAGACGCCACCAAGGAGAAGCCCAAGCGTAGATTTCGCTTTCAGCTCCCCCATGTGTACACCATCGCGTTTATGCTGATCATCTTCTTCGCGGTGCTCACATGGATTGTTCCGTCGGGTCAGTTTGATCGACAGACCATCCAAACGGCTGCGGGCGAGCGAGAAGTCGCCGTTGCCGGCACGTATCAGGAAGTCGACAAGGTCTATACCGATCCGGAGACGGGGGAGACCGTCGACCTTCGCCAGGGAATCGATGCCGTCCTGCAGGCTCCTACCAAGGGCATCCAGGCCGCGGCGGATGTCGTTGCATTCGTTCTTCTTATCGGCGGCTCGTTTGCCATTGTCACCAAGACCAATGCGCTGAACGCCGGCATGAGCCGCGTTATCAAGAAGCTGAAGAACAAGGATATCTTGATCATCCCCATCACTATGGTCTTGCTCTCGATCTGCGGCTCTACGTTCGGCATGTCCGAGGAGGCGTTGCCGTTTTACGCGATCTTCATCCCCATCATGCTGAGCATAGGCTATGATTCCATGACCGCGTTCATCATCTGCTTCCTCGGTCCCAATCTCGGCTACTGCGCATCCACCATCGACCCCTTCAACGTCCTGATCGCTCAGGGCGTCATCGGCATCGAGGGCAATCCCCAGCTGTGGTTCCGCGCCGTTTTGTGGGTCATCTTTACCGCTGTGGGCATTGCCTGGACCATGCGCTACGCGCGCCGCGTTAAGCTCGATCCCAAGTCCTCGATAACGTATGAGGACGATAAGCAGAAGCGCATCGAGTTCGCCGTTGCCGATGCTTCCGTTGAGGAGGAGTTCACCCTCCGTCATAAGCTGGTCCTTATCGACTTCGCCGTGGGCATGGGCGTCATCGTGTGGGGTCTTGTCACCCAGGGCTGGTACATGAATGAGATCTCCATGGTCTTTTTGGCAATGGGCCTGCTCGCCGGTATTCTTGGCGGTTTGGACGAGAAGACCATCGCCGAGGAGTTTGTCCGCGGCATCGCTGACTTCGCTTACGCTGCCTGCATCATCGGTATCGCTCGCGGTATCCTTGTCGTCGCCGAGGGCGGCATGATCATCGACTCCATCCTTAACTGGCTTGCTGGCCTTCTGGCGGGTGCTCCGTCCTTCATCTACACCACGTTCATGTATATCGTTTTGGGCCTGCTCTCCCTGCTGGTTCCGTCCAGCTCGGGTCTCGCCGCGCTCACCATGCCCGTCATGGGTCCGCTGACCGAGCTCATGGGCCTCAACCCCGAGGCCGCCGTCACCGCGCTGCAGTTCGCAAACCAGACCATCAACACCATCAGTCCCGTCGCTGGAATGACCGTAGCGGGCCTCGCGGTCGCAAAGATTTCCTTTGGCCAGTGGTGGAAGACCATTTGGAAGTTCTTCATTTTCATGGTCCTGTTCGGCTTGGTTGCGACTATGATCTCCGGTTTGCTGCCGGTGTAGGAGGTACTCCATGCCTGATCGTTCATTGGTGCTGTTGTCGAGCAGCGTCTTCACCGGTCTTTCAGATAAGCCCTTCTGCGGGTATGTCGCGATTTCCGGCAACCGCATCGAGTCGGTGGGACCCGCCGATGAAGCCGCCGACTACTTGGCGGCCGCGGACGAGGTTCGCGATCTTGGTGCCAAGACCGTTATGGCCGGCCTGGTCGACGTCCACACGTTCTTTACCGGTTGGGTGCTGCGCCGTATCGGTGCCGATCTAAGTTCCGCGGCATCTGCCGAAGACGTCGCCGCCGCGCTTTCCCGCTGGAAGAAGTCCCGTCCGCACGCTCCTATGGCTTTGGGAATGAATCTTCCCGACGCCCTTCTAGGCGATGGCCTCGACGCCGTTCTGGACGATCGATTCTCGTCCACGCCGGCCGTCGCATTCACGACGGGCGCGGAGACCTGTGCGATCAACGCCGCGGCATCAGAGCGCTATGGGTTCACCCCCAAAGCCTGCTATGCGGAGATGATCTGGCGCCTTATGCGCGACTACCTACCTCTGCAGGAGGTTCGCGACGCTTACGGCGACTACATGGCCATGTTGAACTCCCGCGGCGTCACCGCCATCAAGGAGATGTGCTTCGATGACTACTACGGTTTTGCCGACGAGATGGCCCGTCGCGAACAAGAAGGAGAGCTCACGCTTCGCGTCGATATGATGAGCCAGCCGGTGGGTAGCGGTGCCGACCTTGCATACGCGCGGTCCGCACGTGAGCGCTTCCAGGGCGACTTTGTTCGCTTCTCCGGTTTCAACCGCATGACGGACCGCGGGGTGTGGTGCGGCTTGGCAGAGATGGTAGAGCCCTACGAAGCCGGGGCGGATGCCGGCGCCGCTGGCAAGACCGTGGTCGAGGAGCCCGAATGGGATCTTATTTTCAGCGAGCTTACCGCGATTGATGCAGCGGGGTTTCGCTACTCGCTGCACTGCCAGGGCGACGGCGCCGTTCGCAAGGTGGTAGACCTCTACGACCAGCTTCCGCGAGATGGGGAGGGTAAGCTTGCCCGCAGGCATTCGATTACCGACCTTGAGAACTCCGACCCCGTCGACCTTGAGCGGTTTGGGGCAATGGGTGGCATCTGCGAGGTTTACCCGCAGATCCTCACCTTGGACGCCCGCGAGGACTGTCTTTCTATGATGCGCCGCCAGATCGGCGAGGCAAGGCTTGCCCACAGCTGGAACCGTCGAGGTATGGTCGATGCGGGCTGCACACTGTGCTGCGGAACGGACCTTCCCCTTCTCATCCCCAACCTGGGCGATTCCATCTACGGCGCCTGCGGAGGTTATTTCGCGGATGGCTTGGACGTCAATCCCCAGAACACGGTGAGCGTTGCCGAGTTGCTTCGCGCATGGACGTTCGGCGGGGCATATGACCTTGCCCGCGAGGACGACTTCGGCACGCTCGAGGCGGGTAAGTTCGCGGATATCTGCGTGCTCGACCGAGATGTGTTTGCAGTCGATCCCAAGGACGCCCGGGATATCCAGGTGGCTCTTACGGTAATCGATGGCAGGATCGTTTACGAAGCTTGATAGGAGGACTTATGCCAAGTCTGGCCCCCTCTGCCGGGTCCCCTCGCCTTCGCCGCGAACAGGTCGCCGGTATGAACATTCACTACATCATGTGGTCGCTCGATTACTTCTTGGACGTGCAGCAGCGCCTCGGTTTCAAATCCATCGAGTTTTGGGCTGCCGAACCGCATGTTACTCTGGACCACACCGGCTACTTTGAAGCAGACGAGCTTCGGCGCAAGGTCGAGTCGCGCGGGCTGTCCGTAAGCTCGCTTTGTCCGGAGAACATCGTCTATCCGTGGCAGTACGCCGCAAGAAAGCCCCTCCATGCCCAGCGGAGCCTCGCCTATTTCAAGCACGGTATCGAGCTGGCTGAGGTGTTGGGTGCTCCGTATATGTCCATCAACTCTGGTTGGGGCGATTGGGATGAGGATCGCGAGGAGGCTTGGAAGCGTTCCGCCGAGCACTTGTCCATCCTTGCCGATTATGCGGGCGAACACGGTGTGACCCTGTGCATGGAGAGCTTGAGGCCGCAGGAGAGCAATCTGGTGACAACGCTTGCAGACGCCGCGCGCATGCTCGACCAAGTGGCAAGCCCCCATCTCACTCCAATGGTGGACACTACCGCCATGGGGGTCGCTGGCGAGACCCTGGATGATTGGTTTCGCGCGTTTGGCGACGGCTCTATCAAGAACATGCATTTCATCGATGGCGACCCATACGGCCATTTGGTTTGGGGAGATGGCAAGCACAATATGGACGAGTTTGTCTTGTCGCTCAACGCCCACGGCTTCGAGGGGTACCTTGGCCAGGAAATCACCGATGGCAGGTATTTCGACGACCCTGCCGCCGCGGACGAACGCAACATGCGAGCGTTCGAGAAATATTTCGTCGATTAACGCCATGCGCACCCGCGTCTAGCAAAAATGCCCGGCGCCGCGACATATCAGTAAACCTTGGCGGTATCGTCCGCCGTGCAGAAAGGAAGCACAACAATGAACGCACACGATCTCATCGCCGGTGCCATCGCCGAGAAGGGCAAGTTCGATAGCGTCTTCTGGGTTGCCTGCGGCGGCTCCCTCATCGACCTGCTGCCCGCCCACGAGCTGCTGAAGCGCGAGGCGACCACCTTCACCAGCGAGGCCTATACCGCCCGCGAGTTCGACATCATGCGCCCCAAGCGTCTGGGCGAGAAGTCCCTGGTTATCGCTTGCAGCCACTCCGGCAACACGCCCGAGGTGATCGATGCGTGCACCATCGCCAAGGCCGCCGGCGCCACCGTTATCGCCCAGACCGACAACGCCGGTTCCGGCATCGATAACGGCGAGTGGACGTGCTGGGTCTATCCGTGGGGCGAGGGCGTTCCCCAGGCCGAGGTTCCCGCCGGCATCTCCCTGGCCCTTGCGGCGGAGGTCCTCGACCAGCAGGAAGGCTACGCAGATTTGGCAGACATGTACGCCGGAATCGCTAAGATGGACCAGATTCTTCCCGCCGCTCGCGAGAAGGTCAACGCCCAACTGTGCGACCGCTTCGCCGAGCTTTGCCGGGACCATAAGTTCCTCTACATCCTGGGTTCCGGTCCCGTCTTTAGCCAGACCTATGGATTTGCCATCTGCTCGCTGATGGAGATGCAATGGCAGAGCTGCGCCTACATCCATTCCGGTGAGTACTTCCACGGTCCCTTCGAGGTCACCGAGCCCGGCGTGTTCTACTTCCTGCAGATGTCTTCCAGCGAGTGCCGTGCTATGGACCAGCGCGCGCTTGCGTTCCTCGAGACCCATACGGACACCCTTATGGTGCTCGACGCCATGGAGTACGGCATGGACCAGGTTCCCGCCGGCGTCCGCGCCTACCTTGACCCCATCCTGTTCTACGCAATGAATTGCGAGCTGCGCTCCGCTCGCGGCAAGGTCTTTGACCATCACCCGGACGTCCGCCGCTACATGGGCATCGAAAAGTACTAAACCCCTATAGCGACGGCCGCTGACGCGATGGCGGGGCGCGGGTCCACCGCATGGGTTTCCTGCGCCCCCGTTGCCCGCCGCGGCGCAAAAACGTATTTGATTGGAGCTAGCCATGGCAACATTCCCCATTAGCGTGCTCGGCTTCGGAGACAACGTCGTCGACAAGTACGAGCATATCAAGACTATGTACCCGGGCGGCAACGCCGTGAACTTCGCCGTCTTTGCCAAGAAGCTCGGCGTCGAACGCAGCGCCTACATGGGAATCTTCGGTTCCGACGCGGAAGCGGAGCATGTGATAGCCTCGCTTGAGGACGAGGGCATCGAGCTGCAGCGCTGCCAGCAGGTCCTGGGCGTCAACGGCGCTGCCCGTGTGACGGTGGATGAGACGGGAGACCGTATCTTCCTGGGTTCCAACGAGGGCGGTATACGCGGCGATATGCGCTACGTGATCGACCGTTTCGCCGCCGAATACGTTCGCGGTTTTAATCTGGTGCACAGCGGCAATTACTGCTTCACCGAGCGAGAGCTGCCCAAGATTAAAGCCGCCGGCGTGCCTATCAGTTTCGATTTCTCCGATGACTCGACCGATGAGTACTTCGAGCAGATAGCGCCGTTTGTGACCTATGCCTTTATGTCGATGGGTGATGCGTCCCTGGAGGATATCAAGTCGAAACTTGAATGGGTGAAGGCTCTGGGTCCTCAGATCGTATGTGCGTCGCGCGGCAGCAAGGGTTCCGTTGCATACGATGGAGAAAACTACTACGAGCAGGGCATCAAGCCTGTCGCGCCCGAGGACCTCAAGGATGCCATGGCGGCCGGCGACTCGCTGCTGACGGCGTTCTTGGTTACCTACCTTTCAAAGCAGAAGGTGGGCGAGGGCGGCGCGGACGCGATTCGCGAGAGTCTGGACTTCGCTGCGAGCTTTGCTGCCGAGACCTGCAAGGTCGAGGGCAGTTGGGGCCACCCGCTTGTGTACGAGAGCTAAGATATTCGCCGTGGCGGGGTGTCTTGGGCGCCCCGCTTTGCGTTAGGAGTTAGTATGGCTGTCCGTGCTTGCGCGGCTGGATTTTGCTGCGCCGACGTATACCAAGACCTCGATGTTTTTTATCCCACTGGCAACGGAGTCGATTGGGGCGTTCATCTGTCGCGGATGGGAGTTCCCGTTTCCGTCGTTTCCGTTGTCGGCGATGATCGCTATGGTGAGAAGATGCGCGAGGCGCTCGCTGCCGAGGGATTGGATATATCCCATTTGCGCGTCGAGCCGGGTAATACCTGCGTGATGCTCATGGCGCTTAAAAATGGATGCGACCGCGTTCACCTGGAAGCAATCGATGGCGTCATGGAGAATTTCGCGCTCACCGCTGAAGATGAGGAGTTCGTGCTCGGGTATGACCTGATCCATACTGATTTGTTTGGAAACTGCTTGGGCAGCCTTCCTGCGTGGCATGGCGCGGGCAAGACCGTTGTTATGGATTTCTCCGTATTCAGCCAAGATCCCCAGTACCAGTGCGAGGAGCTCTTTCCCTTTGTCGACTACGCCTTCATGTCGTTTGAGGAAGATACCCCCGATCTTCGGGCATGGCTCAAGAAGGTCCAAAGCCTTGGCCCGCGTGTCGCGATCGCGACCCTGGGAGAGAAGGGCAGTATCGCCTTCGATGGCGAGCGCTTCCATGAATGCGGCATAGTCGAGGCCTACGAGGTCGTGAATACGGTGGGAGCGGGCGATTCCTATATCGCGGGATTTACCCATGGCCTGATTACGGGTTGCGATCTCGACGACTGCATGCACGAGGGTGCCGAGCTCTCGTCGCGCGTTATCGGGTGCTTCGAGCCATATTAGGAGGTCCGCGACATGTTGATAGATATGCACGTTCATCCTCTGCTCTATAGGGAGATCTATGCACCCGGCGACGCGCCGGATGGATTCTCCTTCTGGGAGCGCGAGTTTGGCATGGGGCATATGGGACCCATGGATTGGGATGAGATCGAAGTTGAGCTCGATGTCTGCAGGGTTGATAAAAGCGTGCTCATGCCGCTGGACGTGACATGTGCTGCGGGAGGGCGCTTTGGCACTAACGAGCAAATCGCCGCTCTGGTCGCCGCGCATCCCGATAGGCTCTGGGGCTTCGCAAGCGTCGATCCCGGTTTGGGGGATGCGCCCGAATCGCTTGAGCGGGCCTTTAAGGACTTGGGGGCAAAAGGGCTGTTCCTGCATCCCGCTAAGCAGGGGTTCGATCCCGGTGATCCACGCGCTCAGCAGCTCTATCGTATCTGCGAAGACTACAACAAGCCAGTTATGTTCGATGCTGGATTGTCTTGGGAGCCTTCAGCGCCGCTGTCCGCCTGCCATCCGCTGGCTTTTGAGCGAGTGATCATGTCATTTCCTCGAGTAAGGTTCTGCCTTGCCCATTTCGCGTGGCCGTGGGTTCGCGAAATGGTCGCCATGATGCTCAAATATCCCAACTGCTTCACCGAGACCTCGATTACCTACCTTGATTCCCCTGAAGAGATGATGATGCGTCTGTTCACCCAGGATATGGGTCCGTTGTGGTATGAGAGGAGCCTGTCATACCAGGTGATGTTCGCGAGCAACACGCCTCGGTTCCGCGCTTTCAAGTTGAAGCGGGCGCTTGACGCCGTTCCCATGCGCGAGGATGCGCGCGAGAGGCTCTATGGCGGTACGGCGGTTAGATTCTTGGAAGGGGGAGATTTGTGATGGTAACGCTTGAAACCCTATCGTATCTAAGTGAAAAGCCCGAGCAGTTTATCGATATTACCGGCGATGTTCACGCCGCTATAGAGCGTAGCGGCGTAACAAACGGTCTTGCCGCAATCATCCTGTCGCATACCACCTGCGGAATCGTGGTAAACGAAGGCCTTCCCTGCGTCGAGACGGACCTCGCTGGGGCCCTTGACCGCATCGCGCCGCTGGATATGCCCTATGCACACGCCCATTTCCTTCCCAGCTATGGAGCGACGGGGAATAATTCCTGCGGTCACATCAAGAGCATGATTACCGGCAACAGCTGCTTGTTTCCGGTGAAAGACGGTAAGGTGGTGTGCGGCGGTGCCCAGAACATCTATCTCGCGGAGTTCGATGGTCCGCAGCGCAGGAACATCTACATTGAGGTTCTAGGGGAATAGGCCGGTCGCGCCGTGGGCGAGATAACGTCTGCGTGCCGGTCATGGCGATGTCGCCATGGATGATAGGAGTGAAAATGTCATTTCTTTCCGAGCTCTTTGGCACCGAGAAACCCATCATAGGGTTGCTTCACCTCAAAGCATTACCTGGAGATCCTTTGTACTATCCAGGTGGTTCCATTGCATCTGTCGTGGACGCTGCCAAGCGAGACCTAGATGCCCTGCAATCCGGAGGGGTTGACGGTATCTTGATAACCAATGAGTTCAGCATGCCGTATCAAAAGCGCGTGTCCGCCGTGACGCTTGCTGCTATGGGGTGTGTTATCGGTTCCCTTGCAGATCAGATGTCTTTACCCTGGGGAGCTGAGGCCATCTACGACGGTGACGCCACCATCGAGTTGTGTGCTGCGGTGGATGCCAAGTTCACGCGCTGTATGTTTACCGGTGCATGGGCGGGCGACTTGGGCCTTATCGATCGAGATTTCGCGCATACCATGCGGCTCAAGAGCGCCTTGCGCCTGGATGACCTCAAGCTGTTCCACTTTGTTACCAGCGAGGGCGAGGTGTACCTCAATGACCGCACTACGGCACAGATCGCCGATTCCATCATGTTCAACTGCATGCCCGATGCCCTAGTGGTAGGGGGAGAAGCGCCCGGCCGCGGCCCCTCTTCGGACTTGGTTGGCTCTGTTCGCGGAGCGGCATCCGGCGTTCCCGTGGTATGCGGAACGGGTTGCCGGGAGGAGACGGTTGCGGACGTGTTCTCGCGCTGCGACGGTGCCTTTGTTGGAACGTGCCTCAAGCGCGACGGCATCTTTTCCGAGTCGGTCGATGTCCGGCGCGTCGCATCGTTCATGGCGGCGGCGCGGGACGCTCGCGAAAGAATGGGGGAAGGATGATGAAATACTATCTTGGTATTGATATCGGTACGGGGGAATCAAAGGGCGTACTTATCGATTCCGGATGCAGGGTGGTATGCTCGGCCACATGCTCGCATGAGACGCACAATCCTCGTCCAGGATGGTTCGAACACGACGCCGAGCGAGTGTGGTGGGGCGACTTCTGCAAGCTTTCTCGTGAACTTCTCGCTCGCTCGGGTATCGAGTCGACTTCAATTGGTTGCGTTGGGCTTTCTGCTTTGGGCTGCGATTGCGTGCCGGTGGACGATGAGTGTCGCGCCCTAGCGCCCGCGATTCTTTACGGAATCGATGCGCGCAGCCAGCCGCAGATCGATATCCTCCTTTCAACGTATGGCGAGGCTGGGGTGCGGGAGATGATTGGACACGACCCCTGTTCGTCAGATATCGCTCCCAAGGTGATGTGGTTTTACGACAACATGCCCGAGGTCGCTGCAAGGGCGGCTAAGTTTCTGACGGCGTCCTCCTATCTTTGCGCGAAGCTCACGGGGCGCTTTTGCATCGACCGATACCTTGCGGAGGATTTTCTGCCCATGTATAACCGCGATACGTGGGAGGTTGACAAAGGGGGTTGCAAGGGTTTTTGCCGCCCTGACCAAATGGCCGAGGTCATGAGCGCTACGGATATCGCCGGTGCGGTAACGATGCGAGCGGCGGAAGAGACCGGGCTCGCCCCCGGCACGCCGGTGCTGGTGGGCACCGGGGATTCCGGGGCGGAAGCCATCTCGACCGGCGTGGCGGTGCCTGGCGACATGATGGTTCAGATGGGGAGTAGTTGCTACTTCATCTACCTCAGCGATCGAATGGTCGAAGATGCGCGCCTGTGGCCGGGCACGTTCATCATCCCAGGGACATATGGAATCTGCGCCGGCACCAATACCGCTGGCACGCTCACCAAATGGGTGCGCGACCAGTTCTATCGAGACGCGCTTCAGGACGAGCGCGCCGGGGGTCCCGACGCGTTCGAGATCATGGCCCAAGAGGCCGCCGATGTCTCTCCCGGTGCGGACGGCCTTGTGTGCCTGCCGTATTTTGCTGGCGAGCGCACGCCTTTAAATGATCCTGCGGCACGCGGCGTATTGTTTGGATTGACCGTCGGACACACGCGCGGACACGTATGCCGTGCGGCGATCGAGGGTATCGCATTCACCGTTGCGGCCCATGTGGATATACTGGAACGCGAGCATGGGCTTGTCATCAATCGGCTCATGGCGGTGGGCGGGGGCACCAAGAACCCCGTATGGCTCCAGGCGGTCGCGGATGCATGCGGTAAACAGGTTCGCACCGCGCGCGTTACCATAGGAGCCTGTTTTGGCGACGCGTTGATGGCGGCTCTTGCTGGTGGTGAATGCGCCTCTTGGGACGAGCTTGTTCAGCGAGTCGGGGAGGGTGGGGTGATCGAGCCTGACCCTGTGGTTCATAAACTCTATCAAAATCGACGGAGCGTGTTTGACGAGCTGTATCAGAGGAATCGCGACCTCATGCACGCTCTCGGCAATGGCTTTGGGTGATAGCGGCTCGAAGGTCACGAATATTTGCTGCGACCATCGGCGTCGCTATGCGATGATTGGAGAGGATGCGATGGGTATGAGGTCTGTGCTGTGCTTTGGTGACAGCAACACCTTTGGATATGACCCTCAGGGTGTAGCGAGCGGTACAAGGTTTCGCTATCCGGTCGATGTGCGCTGGCCCGGAGTTCTTCAAGGGCTGCTGGGGCCTGATTGGCGGATTGTCGAGGAGGGACTTTGCGGCCGCACCACGGTGCATCGAGATCCCTTTGAAGGCGGCCTGTGCGGTTTGGACGAGTTGCCGGTGGTGCTCGCCAGCACCCAGCCTATAGACTGCATTGTTTTGATGCTGGGCACCAATGACATGAAAACCTGCTTTAATCTCGCCGCGAACGACATCGCCCGCGGTGTCGAGTCCCTTGTGCTTGCCATCAAGCGTTTTCCCTGGGCGGTCGGCTGCCGGGAGCCAATGATCCTCGTTGTGTCTCCGCCGCATATTGGCGAAGGCGTTCGCAACGTGGTCCTTTCATCTTTTGGCGAGCATTCGGTGCGCGTTTCGCATGAGGTTGCGGAAGCGTATCGCGTGGTTGCGGATGAGCAAGGGTGCGCATATCTGGATGCGTCCAAGGTGTGCGAGCCCAGCCCTATCGACCATATTCATATGACCCCTCAAGGGCATGGGGAGCTGGCTCGCGAGGTCGCTAAAGCTATCGGGGAGATGTTCTCGTCCTTATGTGCCGCGCCGTGATTATCCTAGGAGCTCCTGGCTGGTTTGCGCTATGCTGCCGGCTAGGAGCTCTTTTCGCTCTATTCGGATATCGTCCAACATATCGAGCGTCTGCGTTAGCTCACCGGCAAGGGCCTGCGCGTCGCCCGGGTCTCCAAGCTCCTTTGGCGCATCGGTTTCAAGCAGCAGCTTGTCCAGCGGAATCTGCCGTGCGTATTCGCGCCCGCGCTTGGTGGCGAGCATGCGCGCATTGACGGAAAAGTAGCAGCCCAAAGCGCGGGCTCGGGCAAGCTCGTCGCTGGTGCCCGAGAACCAGTGGAAGATGCATGTCGAGTTGTGCGGCATGTCAAAGCGCTGCAGGGTGTCGAGCGCCTCGCTTGCCGCGCGTACGGAATGGATGGAGATGACTCGTCCCGTCACGGGATGCTCTGCGCAAGATTGGATGATCCAGTCGAATGCTTCTTGCTGCTGCGGTGCGGTCGCCATGCGCTCGCCGCTGAAGTCGAGACCGATCTCGCCCACAAAACGCGACGCGGCGCACATGAGCGCTGCCCGTGCAATGTCCTGTTCACCGCAGGCTCCGTTGGCGATCCACCAGGGATGCAGGCCGCACGCAGCGCGTACGTTGGCGTGATGATTCAGCCGCGCGGACCCGTTGGCATCGGTAGGGGAGACCGTCACGTTGAGCAGGACAAGGCCTAGCTGCTCCGCCTGTTTCGCTACCTGGTCCGCGTTCGGCATGGAACCAAGGTGGCAGTGCATGTCATACAAATGCTCCATTTCGCGGATCACGACTTCTTTTTGGACGATGGCCCCTTGCGCCCCGCAAGCGCCCCGCGCTGTGCGGCATCATGCATGGCGAGTGCTGCGGCGGTATCGGACTGCGCACCCACGCCGGATATTTGGCGAATGACCTCGCCCGCGATCATCTGGCCCATGATGGGCGGCATAAAAGACGCCGTGCCCAGGTCGCTGCGCTCGCTGCGCGCCGCGCCCTCGCGCGCCTTAAGGTGCATGGGCTCTTCGCAAGAGTAGAGCACTTTAAGGTGACGGATTCCGCGTTTGCGGCACTCTTTGCGCATGATGCGCGAGAGCGAGTCGTTAACCGTTTTATGGACGTCGGCGATGCGTAGGCATTCTGGATGCAACTTGTTGGCGCCCCCCATGGAGCTAATGAGCGGCAGGCTTCGCTCTTGGGCGAGTTTGGCGATGGCGAGCTTGGTCGAGACGGTATCGATGGCGTCCACAATGTAGTCAAAAGGTCCGCCGCATTCGCTTTCCAGCTGAGCCAGGAGTTCCTCAATGTTTTCCGCGAGCACAAATGAATGGCGGGCTATCACGCGGCAGCGCGGGTTGATGTCGCGGATCATCTCTTCCGTCACGTCGATTTTGCGACGGCCGATGGTGCTGTGGTATGCGATGGCCTGGCGGTTGATGTTGCTGGGGGCAACTACGTCCTTGTCGACTATGGCGAGAGTGCCCACGCCGCCGCGCGCCAGGGCTTCAATGCAGTTGGAGCCCACGCCGCCGCAGCCAAAGACCGCTACGCGGGCTTGGTCTAAACGCTTGACGCCGTCTTCGCCCAATATCACCGCGAGCTTGGTGGTCATGGTCTCCGCGGGCTGGTTGTCGGCTTGCGTTGTTTGCTGCTGCACCATCGGCTTCCCTTCGTAGCGAATGCTTATTGGAAAACAATATAGGTAAGAGTCGTTCCATCATTATGCGTCAATCCGGGTTTCGCTAACGGTTCCGTGGGTGGTGCCAGCAGAATTCATCAAGATTTTCCGCAGGGTTTTGTTTCGTGCGACAATAAACCTGTATGACTGAAGAGCCCCTTATGAAACGGAGCTTATATGGCCGAGTTTATCTACCAGATGTATCAGGCGCGCAAGGCGCATGGCGACAAGGTGATTTTGGACGATGTCACGCTGTCGTTCTACCCCGGCGCTAAGATCGGCGTTGTTGGCCCCAACGGCATGGGCAAGTCAACCCTGCTCAAGATTATGGCGGGCATCGAGGAAGTCTCCAATGGCGACGCCCGTCTTACCCCCGGCTACACCGTGGGCATCCTTCAGCAGGAGCCCCCGCTGGACGATGACAAGACCGTGATCGAAAACGTCCGCATGGCGTTTGGCGACATCCTTGCCAAGGTCGACCGCTTCAACAAGATCGGCGAGGAGATGTGCGACCCCGATGCCGATATGGACGCCCTGATGGCCGAGATGGGCCGCCTGCAGGACGAGATCGATACCGCCGACGGCTGGGATATCGACTCCAAGCTGGGCGTCGCCATGGACGCTCTGCAGCTGCCCGATTCGGATATGCCCGTCAACGTTCTTTCCGGCGGCGAGCGCCGTCGCGTCGCGCTGTGCAAGCTGCTCCTCGAGGCTCCGGATCTGTTGCTTTTGGACGAGCCCACCAACCACCTGGACGCCGAGTCCGTACTGTGGCTGGAGCACTTCTTGAAGAACTACCCCGGCGCCGTGCTCGCCGTCACCCATGACCGCTACTTCCTGGACAACGTTGCCGAGTGGATCTGCGAGGTGGACCGCGGCCATCTGTATCCCTACAAGGGCAACTACTCCACCTACCTGGAGACCAAGGCCGCCCGTATCGCCGCCCAGGGCCAGCGCGACGAGCGCCTGGCAAAGCGCATGGCCGCCGAAATCGAGTGGGTGCGCTCCAGCCCCAAGGCGCGCCAGGCCAAGAACAAGGCCCGTCTTGCCCGCTACGAGGAGATGGAAGCGGAGGCCCGCGCCAGCCAGAAACTCGATTACACCGATATCCGCATCCCCGTGGGTCCGCGCCTGGGCGCGAAGGTCCTGGTTGCCGAGCATCTGCACAAGGAGTTCGACGGCCGCGTGCTGATCGACGACCTCTCCTTCACCCTGCCGCGCAACGGCATCGTAGGCGTCATCGGCCCCAACGGCGTCGGCAAGTCCACGCTGTTCAAGTGCATCGTCGGGCTCGAGGAGCTATCCGGCGGCAACCTGGAGATCGGTGAGACCGTAAAGATCTCCTACGTCGACCAGAACCGCTCTGGCATCGACCCCGATAAGAACCTGTGGGAAGTTGTCTCCGACGGTCTGGACATCATGCAGGTGGGCGAGAGCGAGGTGCCCAGCCGCGCCTACGTTGCCAGCTTCGGTTTCAAGGGATCCGACCAGCAGAAGCGCGCCGGCGTTCTCTCTGGTGGCGAGCGCAACCGCCTGAACCTCGCCCTCACCCTCAAGCAGGGCGGCAACCTGCTGCTTTTGGACGAGCCTACCAACGACTTGGACGTCGAGACCCTGTCCTCCCTGGAGTCCGCGCTGCTCGAGTTCCCCGGTTGCTCCGTGGTCATCAGCCACGATCGCATGTTCCTCGACCGCGTTGCCACGCATATCCTGGCATGGGAGGGTACGGATGAAAATCCGGGTAACTGGTATTGGTTCGAGGGCAACTTCGAGGCGTACCAGGAGAACCGCGTCGCGCGCTTGGGCGAGGACGCCGCTCAGCCCCATCGCATCCGTCGCAAGCTCACCCGCGACTAGCGCTTTATTCGCGAGAGATTCGCTAAGACAAACGGCTCCCACGCAGGCTAGGCGTGGGAGCCGTTTTGTATTGGGTGTTATCCTACAAATGATGCTATATCATCCTTCCTGGCTGACCGGCTATGGCGTTGAAGATATCGAGGCTATGATGGATGAGGATGTACCCTACGGAGACTTCTTTCGTAGCGCGCCCTGCCTTAATCGCTCCCGCTCTGTTGATGCGATCTGTTCGCGACTGGTTTACAGCCACGTGGTATCGTCCATATAAACTGGGCTCAAAACGATGAGCGGGTTACTCAGCATCATCGATTTCTGCGACGGTGACCGACTCGATGGCCCACGCGGCCCCCATGCCGACTTCGCGACGCCTGCGAATAACTACATCCGCGGTCGCGCGTTGGCCGTTTTGCAGGTAGCGGATCGAAAACGTCGCCTTGCTCCTGCTCGCCTCGATGCTTCCGCGTTCGCGCGCGATAAGGCAGTATTCCGAAACAATGCCCATGACGTCGGCGCCATAGGGGTAGAGCATGGTGAGGGAGTGCAGCAGGGGACCGGGGCAGAAGACCTCGCTGCTAAAGTCCAGCGGAAAATCGCTGGGCAGCGCGGGCGCTACCGGTGCGGGTTCAGGGGCGGGCGTGGACGAGGAATCAGCGGCGGGTGCGACGGGCTCTGCCGCCGTCGCGGAGGGGTCTGCTCCCTCTTGCGGCGCGGGCAGGGAGGCGTTTTCCTTTGGCGCCTTGTCGGCGGCCTCCTGGTGAGCGATCTCAGCGTTGGGGGTATCGTCCGTCGCCTGCTCCAGAACGGGCTTTTCGCTTGGGGTCGTCTCGTTTTGCGCGGCGTCGTCTTGGTGCTCGGCGTCCTCCATGGCGGCCATGTCCGCTTCCGCCTCCGCGTGGGCGCGGGCTTCCGCTTCGGCGAGCTCTCGTGCCGCCTCGGCTTCCTTTTGCGCGGCGCGCTCCGCGATGGCGGCGGCGATAACGGCGGCGCGGCGCTCGCGGGCGATCTGCGCGGCGCGTGCCGCTGCGGCGGTTGCTTCTTGCGCGGCGCGGCGGGCGGCCTTCGCGGCGGCTTTTTCGGCGGCGCGCTTGGCTAGCTCTTCGGGCGTGGCTACCAGGGGCGATTCGCCCTTCTGGCCCGTATAGGGGTCATAGGTGACGGTGAGGGTGATGCGGGGGGAGCTCGCAGCGCGCTCTTCGGCGTTTTGCGCTGCGTTGTCGCCGCCGGACGCGGCTTCAGACTCGGAAACGTTTGCCTCTACTGCGGCATCGTCCGCTTCATCTTCGCCCTCGTCCTTTGCGGTATCTGCCTGGTCGGCTTCGATGCCTTCAAGCGAGAAGTTGGCATTGCGCAGGCGCGGGTCGCGGGCGGCGGCTTTCTGTGGCGCCGCGGGCGTTGAGTCGTCCGTCGCTGCATTGGACGGGGCGGCATCTGGCGCAGAGGCGCTGCCTTCGGCGGCGTTGCGATCGGGGAGGGCTGGCGCATCGTCCTCGTCCGTCTTCGCGGCGGGGGAGTCAGATGGGGCCTCGTCGCGCTTCACGCGTTTGGGGCAGCTTGGCTTGATCGATTTGTCGCCCTTCTTTTTCTTCCAGGGCTTGTTTCCCTTTGCGGGGGCCTTTGTTTCGGGTGCGGCGAGTGCCTTGTCCCAATCCTCGCGGGGCAAAACGGTGGCGTAGGCGCGGCCGCCTTTAAACAAGGTGATCTTCACCACGTCGGCGCCAAGCGCCTCTAGAAGTTGCAAGGTGGAGTTAAACCCCAGGTCTTCGGCGGTCAGGCGGTCTTGCGCCAGGACCTCTTCCACTCGGGTGATAAAGGTCTGCCTGCCGCAACCAAGCTGGTCGCGAAGCAGGCGGTACATAAAGAGCTTGTTGGCCTCGGTGAAGCGAGGCGATGTGGATGTGCGCGGCATATGTGCTTCTTTCCAAACGGTACAATCGAAAAGAATCTTAACATCCACGGGCCATAGCAGGGCGCATCGCGGGCGATAAAAGCGATGCGAGCTCCCATGTCGTTGCATATTGTTGCTTGCGGCGCTTATTCGGCGGTGGTTCCGCTTGAGGTGCTCGCGCCGTCGGTGGTGCCGGTGCCGTTGGTAGCGGTGGACGAGTCCTGCTTTTGAGAGTCAGATGAGGTTCCGCCTGCGGTGGAGTCCTGCTGGCTGGAGCTTCCGGTGTCCGTTGTGCCGTTGGTTGAGTCACTGGACGAGGAATCGCTGCCGGTTTGCGCGGAGTTGTCGATCGATCCCTGGTCCTGCGAGCTATCGGCGGAGTTATCGGCCGCCCCGTTGGCGGTAGAGCTGGAATTGCTCGAGATGTCCGTCGTGGCGCCCGTTGCGGTCGAGGAGCTTGCCTCGGAATCGTTTTGCGCGCTCGCATCGGTCGAGGTGGTGCTCTGCGTAAAGATGGGGTTGGGGCGGGTGCCCAGGCCCTCGCCCGCCGTGGCGAGCATGATGGCGCCGCTCACCAAGGCAAGGCTTAGGGCGGCGATGACTATGGAGGCTACGATCACCTTGCGCTGGGTGCCGGCTCGTTGCGCGGCGGCGCGTGCTTGCAGTTTTGTGGGGGCGACGCGGGCGCTGCGTGCGCTCGTGTAGGCCTGAGCGTAGGGGGTGTGAGCTTTCATCTGCGCGGGCTCGGGCGCGCCGTAGACACCCGCCGGTTTATGAACGGCGTCGAACGTCGCGTTTTGGAGCTTGCGAGCCCCCGCCGATAGCGCGCGTCGATACAGCTGCGTGGCCACAATGGTGACCGCAGAGCTCACGGCGGCGCCGATGACCGAGCCGGCGATGCCTATCTTTGATGCCAGCAGCATGGAAGTTGCCGCGGCGGCCGCGCTCGCGGCTATCTGGCCTATCGAGATGCCGTCGAACAACCCCTCTTTTTTCGCGATGGGTTGCGTGCTGCCAATAGAGGCGTTCTCGCGCGGCCTGGTGTAGACGCTGTCGCGCTCGATCACGCGGGTTCTTTTCATATCGGTATATGTAGGAAAGTCGTTTGCCATAAATCCTCCTTATGAGTCGGGCGCCGTGTGCGGGCAATGAGGCGGCCCGGAAAAATCGTCCGTATATTTTGTTACCGCTTGCGCGAAATCTGAACGCCCCGCGCCCAGACAACAAAAAGAAGCGACACACAAGGAGAGCCTGTGGAGAATGCATTTCATTCCGCCTGCGCCTCGTGCGTATAATGAGTGGAGCTGATTATCTAGATGGGAGCCATCATGGACGAGTTGATCTTTGCAGGCGTGAGCGGGGCCGCGGGCGCCGGCGATGGTGACGGGTTCTTTCGCATAGCCGCGGCGACGCCCAAGGTTCGCGTGGCCGATGTAAAAGGCAACGCGAAGGCGGCTCTTGACGCTGTGCGCGAGGCTGCGGCGGCGGGAGTGGGCGCGCTGGCGCTGCCCGAGCTGAACCTTACCGGTTACACCGCGGGCGACCTGTTCCATGATCGGACGCTCTTGCGAGCGTGCGAGCGCGCTCTGGCGTGGTTGGTAGCCCAAACACGTGACCTGCCCATCTTCTTCACCGTTGGCCTGCCCTGGGCTCAGGGCGAGAACGTCTACAACGTCGTGGCTGCGTGCTGCCGCGGCCGCCTGCTGGGCCTTACCGTCAAAAAGCATCTTCCCAACCATAGCGAGTTCTACGAGCGGCGTTGGTTTGCCTCCGCGCCGTTAAACGTCTCCTTTGTTCAGGTTCCTGCGGACATTGCCGGTGGACGTTGCGTGCCGTTTGGGTCCGGCATTGTGTATCGCTGCGTGGATGACGGGTACTCGGGCGTGGTCATCGGTATCGAGGTCTGCGAGGACCTGTGGGTGCCCGAGCCGCCGTCGACATCGATGGCGCTGGCGGGCGCGACCGTTATCTTGAATCCCAGCGCCTCGGACGAGGTCATTGGGAAGGCCGGTTACCGCCGCGATTTGGTGTGCGGGCAGAGCGCGCGCCTTTATTGCGCCTACGCGTACGCGGACGCAGGGGAGGGCGAGTCTACAACGGACCTGGTTTTCGCGGGCGATAACATCATTGCCGAGAACGGCAGCCTCCTGGCCCGTAGCGAATTGTTTTCCACGGGGATGGTTGCCGCCGACGTCGATCTTGATCGTTTGGCGGCGGAGCGCCGCTCCTCGTCCACATGGACGCGCCCGGTATTTGCGACCGGAGCGGTTCAGGAAGTCTCGTTCTCCTATGGCGCCGCGAGGCCTCGCGGCGATGAGCGCGCATGCGATGCCCCCGCGCCCGAGATCCATGAAGCGCCGTCGCTCTTGTATTCAGCGCTTGAAACCCTGCGAGTGGCGCCGCGTGCGCCGTTTGTTCCCGCGGACGACCGCGACTTGGCGCAGCGTTGCGAGACCATCCTCGACTTGCAGACGGTTGGCCTGGCTACGCGTCTGGCAAATACGTCTTCCCAAAGCGCGGTCATAGGCCTTTCCGGCGGCCTTGATTCCACGCTTGCCTTGCTGGTGTGCGTGCGCGCCTTTGATAGGCTGGGTCTTGCTCGCACCGGCATCATGGCCGTGTCCATGCCCGGCTTTGGTACCACGGGCCGCACAAAGTCCAATGCTCAGCGCCTGGCCGAGCAGCTGGGCGTGTCCTTCCGTGAGGTTCCCATCGGCGAGGCCGTGCGCCTGCACTTCTCCGATATCGGCCATGATCCGGAGGTCCAAGACGTAACCTATGAGAACTCGCAGGCGCGCGAACGCACTCAGATCCTGATGGATTTGGCAAACGAGCTGGGCGGCTTTGTTATCGGTACGGGCGACCTCTCCGAGCTGGCGCTGGGCTGGGCCACTTACAACGCCGACCACATGAGCATGTACGGCGTCAATGCCAGCGTGCCCAAGACGCTTGTCCGCCATCTGGTTCGCTACGCCGCCGACGTGTTTGGGGGAGAGATCGCCGAGGTGCTGCTTGACGTGCTCGACACGCCGGTGTCGCCGGAGCTCTTGCCGCCCACGGGCGACGATGAGATCGCTCAGCGCACCGAAGACCTTGTTGGCCCCTATGAACTACACGACTTCTTCCTGTACCACATGCTGCGCTTTGGGTTTGCGCCGTCAAAGATCTTCCGTATGGCATGTCGCTCTTTTGAGGGCGTCTACGATCCGGCGACCATTCATGCATGGCTGCGCACGTTCTACCGCCGCTTCTTTGCCCAACAGTTCAAACGCAGCTGCCTGCCCGATGGTCCCAAGGTGGGCAGCGTGACGCTGTCGCCGCGCGGCGATTGGCGCATGCCCAGCGATGCCTCTTCACGGTTGTGGCTGGACGAGGTCGATGCCATCGACGTCGACGGTATCGAGTTGTAGGGAGCTACTCCATCTCCTTGTCCGGTTGGATAAGCTCTTCGTATCCGCTGATGGCGTCCCGTGCGTGCGGGATGACCGTGAGCAAGAAGCTGTATATTACCTCGATGATGAGGGTTGCGGATATTTTTGAAAACGTGAAGTCCACGGTGGTGAGCAGGGCTTCATAGTTGACTGCCCTAAGGATTATGTCAGACATGCGGGCGAGGGGAGAGGTGGCGTCGCCGGTGATGAGGATCGCCGTGGCGCCCCCCTGCTTCGCCGCGTGAAGTATTTTTTCAAGGCGCTTGGACTTGCCTGAATTCGAGATGAGAAACAGCACGTCGCCCTTGCGCATGCTGAGCGCCAGCGACGTAGAGCTTTCGGTGATGGTGGTGGCGACGCTGCGCAGGCCCAGCTGGCCAAATTTGATAGCCGCGTCGATGGCGACGGCGTTTGTGTTGCCAACGGCCGCGAACAAGATCATGTCGGCGCGGGCAAACAGGTCCACGACGCGCCTTAGGGTCTTCTCGTCCAAATAGTCGAGGGTCGATTCTATTTCGCGTATCTTCGCGTGCTTGATGTTGGCAATCGACTGCGGGACGTCGTCCAAAGAGACCTCGCGGGTAATCTGCGTGTTGCCGCCTTGAATTGCAAGGTCATGGGCTAGCGAGAATTGAAAGGCGCGGTAGTTGGTAAAGCCCAGTCGCCTGCAGAAACGCGATACCGACGCCTCGGAGGTGGAGCTTGCCGCAGATAGCTGCGCGCTGGTCATGCGGGGCGCCCTATCGGGGTTGGCGAGGATGAAATCAACGATGCGTTGCTCGCTGTCCAGAAAATCCCTGGTTGAGGTAATGAGCGCGAGCGCGCTTGGTTGGTCTGCAGTCGACACGATTCCCTCCTTACAATCTCCCTGCTTACAGCATAGCCCCAAAGTGCAGCGCAATTGCGAAGGAGTAATGAAGCAACCTTACATAACCGCTCGCAGGTGTAAAAATGCTTTTCACGGATGATACACTACGTGAAAGAAACCAATCAAATGTGCTCATGTAAAGTAGGGTTATCAGATGCACCGCCGGTGCATGGAAGTTAAGGGAGGGAACATGGCAGAGAAGTACGACATTATTGCTGCCACGGGCTGCCCAACGGGTATCGCCCACACCTTCATGGCGAAGGAGGCGCTTGAAAAGGCCGCGGCCGAACGAGGGCTCACCATCAAGGTCGAGACCCATGGCCAGGTCGGTATCGAGAACGCGCTGACCCCCGCCGAGATCGCCGCGGCTCGCGCCGTGGTTGTCGCCGCCGACAAAGACGTCAACGCCGAGCGCTTCGCCGGCAAGCCCATGGTTTCCGTGGGTGTTTCGCGCGCCATTTCGCAGGAGGCAGCCGGCAAGCTGATCGACGACGCCCTGGCCGCCAAGGCGGACCCCAATGCCGTCGCCGCCGTTTCGCAAGAGACTCCCAGCGCGGAGAAGGAGAGCTTCGGCCATCAGCTCTACAAGCACCTTATGAACGGCGTTTCCCATATGCTGGTGTTCGTCGTCGCCGGCGGCGTCCTTACCGCCGTCTCCTTCCTGTGGGGCATCACGTCTTTTGATTCCACCGCTTCGGATTACAACACGTTCGCCGCCATGCTTAAGACCATCGGCGGCATCGCTATGAACCTTATGGTTCCCGTGCTGTCCGCTTATATCGCCGAGTCCATCGGAAAGCGCCCCGCTCTGGTTCCTGGTTTCGTCGCCGGTATGATCGCCATCCAGGGCCTGCCCGTTTCTGCTGAGACCGGTCTTATCGATGCCGGCGGTTCCGGCGTGGGCTTTGGTTTCCTGGGCGGAATCGTTGGCGGCTTTCTTTCCGGTTACGTCATCTTGCTGCTGGAGAAGGTATTCGCTAAGCTGCCCGCTAACCTGAACGGTCTCAAGGCGATCTTCCTGTACCCGCTGTTCTCCACGCTCATCGTTGGTCTTGTGATGCTGGGCATCTCCGGCCCCATGGTCACCATCAACAACGGCATGATGGACTTCCTTCGCGGCCTGCAGCACGCCGGCGCTATTCCCCTGGGCATCGCTATTGGCTGCATGTGCGCGGTCGACATGGGTGGTCCGGTCAACAAGGCTGCCTATGTAACCGGCACCATGCTGCTGGGTGCCGGCCTTGAGGCTGGCGTCGGCACGTCCGAGTACGCTGACGGCACCGCGTTCATGGCCGCCGTCTCCGCCGCCTGCATCGTTCCGCCGCTGGTTACCAGCTTCGCGGTCATCGCCGGCAAGAAATACTTCTCCCAGGAAGACCATGACGCCGGCATCGTCAACATCATCCTTGGCTGCACCCACATCACCGAGGGCGCCATCCCGTTCATGACCAAGAACATCTGGCCCGTCATGCCCATCATGATGGTCTCCTCCGCCATCGCCTCGGTGCTCACCTTGCTGTTGGGCGTCCACGTTCCCGCTCCTCATGGTGGCTTCCTGGTGCTTCCCGTGGTTGACGGCGGCCTGCAGTGGGTCCTCGCCATTCTCGTCGGCACCGTTGTGGGCGGCATTCTGTTCACGGCATTCAAGAAGCACGAGTGGACTCGCGAGCAGGCTTCCATCTCCGCCGCTGCCCCCGCTTCCGTCGCCGAGCCCGCTTCCGCCGAGGCTGATTCGGTTAAGCCCCAGCAAGCCGTTGAGGCCAAGGCCGATGAGGCCGAAGCCGCCGGTGACTTCGTCAAGGCATCCAACGTCTTCTGCGACCAGAAGGTCGATGGCCGCGATGCCGCGCTGAAGTTCATTTCCGACAACGCCGTTGCAGCCGGCATCGCTGACGACGCCGACGCCCTTCTCGCCGCGTTCCTTAAGCGAGAGGAGGAGGGTACCACGGGCATGGTCGATGGCTTCGCGATTCCGCACGCCAAGACCGATGCCGTCAAGCAGGCTTCCGTCATGGTCCTCAAGGCCCCTGAGGGAGTCCCCGGATGGGATACCATGGACGAGGCGCCCGTCACCTGCGCCATCGCCCTGCTTGTTCCCGAAGCCGAGGCTGGTACTTCGCACCTGCAGATCCTCTCCAAGGTTGCCATGGCGCTCACGGACGATGATTTCCGCGCCGCCTGCAAGGATGCGACCGATCCCGCTGCGGTTGCTTCCCTTATCAACGAGCGCCTGGTCTAAGGCCTCGCCGCGGGGCTTGCTAGCAAGTTACCCGTTGACGTTTTGCCCGGGCCGGTGGTTACCATCGGTCCGGGTTCTCTTTTCCACCAGTATGTGACGGGAGCACTCATATGATCTACACCCTCACGGCCAATCCCGCGATCGATTACAACGTATCCTGCGACCACTTGGATGCCAACACGGTTACCCGTACGCGCGATGCCGTCTACTCGCCCAACGGCAAGGGCCTCAACGTGTCCTTTACTCTCGACCACTACAACGTGCCCACGACCATTTTGGGTTTCTTCGCAGGCTTCTCCGGCAGGTTCATTGTCGAGGGCGCGCGCGAGCGCGGCGTTGAAGTGAAGCCCATTTGGACCGAGGGCATCACGCGCGTCAACGTTTTCCTTAATGCCGGAGAGGGCGTTGAATATAACATGGTTAACGCCGGTGCCGCCATCACGCCTGCAGACGAGGACGCCATGGTCGACCTCATCTCCTCGCTCGCGGATCTTGATTGCCTGGTCATCTCCGGTTCCCTGCCCCCTAATACCTCCAATGGTTTTTTGCGCCGTGTCCTTGAGACCGTTCGCGCCAAGGGCTCCCGCTTTGTTCTGGATATCTCAAGCACGCAGCTTATCGATTTGCTCGAGCTCGAGCCCCTGCTTATCAAGCCCAACGACGACGAGCTTCGCGACATCTTTGGTTTGGACGTGCGACCCGGTGACGATTCCTCTGCCGTGCCCGCCCTGGCCGAGCTGCACCGCCGCGGCGCGCAAAATGTGTTGCTTACGCTTGGTGGCGCCGGCGCATATTTCTCCAACGGCGAGCACGTGTGGTTTGCCCATAACACCCATAAGGTAAAGGTGCTTTCCACCGTCTGCGCTGGCGACTCCTCGCTTGCGGCGTTCCTCTCGATCTGGGGCTTTGAACCCGATCGCGTGGAAGATGCCCTCAAGCGCTCTATGGCCACCGGCGCCAACGTGGTCGAGTGCCCCGGTCTGGGAGACTTTGCCCATGTGGACGAGTACCAGGGTTACATCGACGTGCGCCTGGTTAAGTAATTGCTCGCCTGTGCGTTCGCGATAGGTTTCGATATGGGCCGCCTTGCCAAGTGCGGCGGCCTACGCCTTGACGCGGGTGCATAATGGGGAGGATGTATAAATGCCGATATCCCATCATGAGAGGGGATGTTTCCATGCAATTCTCTTCCAGGCTCGATCGTTTTGGTGACGAGGTGTTCGCTGCCCTCAATGCACGTAAGGTTGCTCTTGAGGAGGCGGGCCGCACTATCTACAACCTATCCGTGGGAACACCCGATTTCGCTCCGTATGATCATGTCGTTGACGCGCTCGTCGATGCTGCGCGCGATCCCCAGATGTGGAAGTACAGCCTGCGCGATCTGCCGGAGATGAAGCAGGCGGTGTGCGACTACTACAAGCGTCGTTTTGACGTTGATGGGATCACTCCGGATATGGTCTGCTCGGTCAACGGTACCCAGGAGGGCGTGGGACACTTTGCGCTCGCCTTGCTCGATCCGGGCGATGTCGTGCTGGTCCCCGACCCCTGTTACCCCGTCTTCGAGGCGGGCGCCAAGCTCGCCGGCGCCGAGCTCTCGTATTATCCGCTTAATGCCGAGCACCATTTCTTGCCCTACGTCGCCGGCATCGATCCGATCGTCGCCGACCGCGCCAAGTACATGATCGTGTCGCTGCCCGCCAATCCGGTTGGTAGCGTGGGCACCCCGGAGCTATACGAGGAGATCATCGCATTCGCGCGCGAGCACGACCTTCTCATCGTCCACGACAACGCTTACTCCGATATCACCTACGATGGTCCGCGTGGAGGCAGCTTCCTTTCGTATCCCGGCGCGCTTCAGGTCGGCGTCGAGTTCTTCTCGCTTTCCAAGTCCTTCAACGTCACCGGTGCTCGCATCGGTTTTCTTGTGGGCCGAGCCGATGTGGTAGCCGCGTTCTCTAAGCTTCGCAGCCAGATTGACTTTGGCATGTTCTTGCCGTTGCAGAAGGCCGCCATCGCTGCGTTAACAGGCCCGCTCGAGCAGGTTGAGGAGCAACGCCTAGCATACCAGGAACGTCGCGATGCGCTCTGCGCCGGCCTTGAGTCCTTGGGCTGGGAGCGTCCCAACGCGCATGGCTCCATGTTCATCTGGTGCAAATTGCCGGGCGGTCGCACGGACTCCATGGCGTTCTGCGAGGAGCTTATGGACAAGGCGGGTGTCATAGTTACTCCGGGAGCCAGCTTTGGGCCTTCGGGCGAGGGATACGTTCGTATGGCGCTGGTGCTTCCGCCCGACCGGATCGCGCTTGCCGTCCAGGCGATACGCGATGCTGGTATCGTTGGTTGATACCAGCTTCACACTAAAGACATATTGTCAATAAAAAATCGGTATACGGCACTGATAAACCTGTGCAAGCGCGTTAAAATAACCATTGTCTATTGTTGCAGTAAATCGCGGCTCGCTATCTCGTAGTCCACGCTTGCCTTGGTTTCTGCTTGAAGGGAAGGAATCTCCCATGGTTAATGACAGGAAAGTCGCTATCGTCGGTTGTGGTTTCGTTGGTTCGTCCTCCGCGTTCGCGTTGATGCAGAGCGGTCTGTTCAGCGAGATGGTGCTTATCGACGTCGATCGCGATCGCGCTGAGGGCGAAGCCCTCGATATCAGCCACGGCTCCCCCTTCGCCAGCCCCATGAAGATCTATGCGGGCGACTATAAGGATGCCGCTGACGCCGCCATCATCGTGGTCACCGCCGGTGCCGCCCAGAAGCCCGGCGAGACCCGTTTGGACCTGGTGAACAAGAACGTCAACATTTTCAAGTCGATTATTCCGCAGATTCGCGAGGTTGGCTTCGAGGGCATCCTGCTCATCGTCTCCAACCCCGTCGACGTTCTCACCTATGCCGCCATCAAGATGAGCGGTCTGCCCGAGAGCCGCGTTATCGGTTCCGGCACCGTGCTCGACTCCGCTCGTCTTAAGGACGCCCTGGGCGCGCACCTTGGCGTCGACCCCCGCAACGTCCACGCCTATATCATCGGCGAGCATGGTGACTCTGAGCTCGCCGTTTGGTCTAGCGCTAACGTCTCCGGTGTTCCGCTGCATGATTTCTGCGAGATGCGCGGCCACTTCGATCACGAGGCTTCCGAGAAGCGCATCGCTGACGAGGTCAAGAACGCTGCGTACGAGATCATCAACAAGAAGCACGCGACCTACTACGGAATCGCTATGTCCGTGAAGCGCCTCTGCACCGCTATCATGCGCGACGAGAAGCACATTCTGCCCGTTTCCAGCCTGATGGTCGGCGAGTACGGTTTGGAGGATATCGCTATCTCCATGCCCACCATCGTTGGCCGCAACGGCGTCGAGTGCCGTGTTCCCGTCTCCCTGGACGAGGATGAGCTCGCCGAGCTGCATCGCTCGGCCTCCGCTCTGAAGGACGTTATCGACCAGGTCGACTTTAACGCGTAAATCGTTTAGAACCGCATTTAATTGCCCTTGCAAGACTCCGTTGCGTTCGTGCGGCGGGGTCTTTTTCGTTTCGGCTTCAACTGGCGTTGCAAGGAAGCGGTCATCCGCGTTTGTTGGATGATTGCTGGGTATTGCGGCCCGTTATGCGCCTTGCTTGGGTAATATGTAGCTACTGGCGAGGCGGGCGGTAGGCGTTTGTCTCATTACCCTGCAGGAGGCTGCATATGATTCTTGTCGACAAGATCAAGAAGAGCCTGGGTTTCTCTTCCGAGACGGTGGAGCATCCCAGTGCTACGTTCGCAACCAGGCCGGATTCCATCTACGCCCCCATCTCGGGCGTTCTGGTGGAGCTTTCGGAGATTGACGACGATTCCATTTCATCCGGTTTGTTTGGCCGTGGTTACGGCATCGTCCCCGTTGGCAACGTCATCTACGCTCCCGCCAACGGCCGCATCGCCGCCACCACGGTCAGCAACCACTCTATCGGCCTGCGCACCGATAACGGCATCGAGCTTATCATTCACGTTGGCATCGACACCGTCAAGATGGAGGGCAAGGGCTTCAGCCGCCTGGTCGAGTCCGAGCAAGAGGTCAAGGCCGGCCAGCCCATTCTCGTTTTCGATGACGACGCTATCAAGGCCGCGGGCTATGACGACGTGGTCACGGTCATCGTCACCAGCCCGTCGCTGCTTGATAAGGTGAAGCTCGTCGGCCAGTCCAACACGCTGTTCGCCGATCACCCGTTGGTCAAGATCGGTGACCCGCTCGTGGTCGTCAAGGCCTAACGACGTGCGTGGAGCCCAAGGGCTTCTCGTTCATTCATATCGATTGGGAGCGCCCCTGCCTTACGGGTACGGCGGCGCTCCTTTTATGCGTATCAACGGGTAGTTAGAGGTCACATGAAAGTCAATCACGCCATCTTGCATATTCTCGATTTCGAGTCGGCAGTAAACGTCATGTCGCAGCGCGAGCTCGACCTGGACACTCGGGCGGTGAGGTCCTTTGTCACCTCTCACCTGCGTCGCGCCCGCACTTCCGGTGATAACAAGCGCGGGGCGTTCGCCGAGGACAGCGCCTTTGCCGGTGAGCTTAAGAGCTTCTTCTTTGGTGAGCGCGACTTCATCGATCTGTCCCAGCAGATCGCGGAATTTGTCTCCGGTGAGCTTGCAAAGGCGGAGAAGATTGAGTCGACCGATGTCTTTGTTGCTGATTTTGAGGACGATGACGACGTCCGCTGGTTTGCCGTCATGCTCATGAACAGCCGCATGGCGTTTATGCACGAGGTCGCGCGCGAGGGGGGCGAGGTTCGCAACGATATCGCGCGTCATTACGCGATCCTGCCCAGCCCCTCGCAAAAGGTTGCATCGTTCGCGTTGGTTCGTGCCAGCACCATGGACGTATATTTCCAGGACAAGAAGCGCAAGATTGCCGGCGAAGACACCTTCTTGATTCCCGACGGCCTGCTGCAGTGCGAGACGGGGGTTTCCGGCAAAGAGGCTATCGATGCCGTGACGCGCGTGGTAGAGCAGGTGGCAGAAGAGCATGGCGCCAATACCGCCGTGGCTCTCGCCAAAGCGAAGGCGGCTGTTGCGGAGGCTGTGGAGGAGGACGAGGAGCTTCCGCCGTGGGATATCGTGGACGAGGCGTTTGAGGACGAGCCCGTAATGCGCGATGCCATCAAGGCGAGCCTGCAGGAGGAGCACCTGCCTGCGCGCGTTCCGGTGGAGCGCGCGCAAGTTGAGCGTGCGGCGGTTCGCAACCATAAGATTCGCACCGACACCGGTATCGAGATCAGCTTCCCCGCAGAGATGGTCGACAACCCGGATTACATCGAATTCGTGAACGAGCCTAATGGACTGATCTCCATTTCGTTGCGCAATATCGGCAGCTTTGAGAATCGATAGGCGCCTGACTCGGCGTTGGGGGTGGGAGGCTCTATGTGCGTTCGCATGTGCCCCTTAAGCTTTGAAGAGGCCCAAGATGCGCTTGAAGCCCGCGAACAAACGGGCAGGGCGAGGGTGAAGCGCGCGGATGAATTCGATGCCGATTTCGACGCGTATCCCGGCGCTCGCGTTCCGGCCTATGTGCTTGGTCCAGATGGCGGTCTTGTCACCGTTACCCTTACGTGGGGCTTTTCCCTTGAGGGCAAGAAGGGTTCCGTCTACAACACGCGCATAGAGTCCGCATTAGAACAGCTTCGCCAAGGGCGGCGCGGCATGTGGGCCAACGCGATCGCTCGCGGTCGATGCCTGGTTCCCGTCCGGGCGTTTTACGAGGGGCATCGCGCGGAAACCGTATTGAGCGAGAAAACGGGAAAGCCCGTTCGCCGTCAGTACAGGTTCAGACTGCAACATGCCGGTGCGTTTTTGCTAGCCGGCGTTCAGCAAGAAGGCCAGCTATCCATCGTTACCACCCGACCCAATGCAGCCGTCTCTTCCGTGCATGATCGCATGCCGTTGGTGCTTGGGGCGGGGGAGTCGAGTATCTGGTTGGGCGCGGATTTTGCAACGCTGGCGGACAGATCGGCGATTCAGCTTACTGCAATTCCCGAGTAATAATGAGTACGCGCCAGGGGCTCAAGTGACATAGCGGGGGTTCGTTGAGCCCCGTGCATAACCAACGATAAGGGCTAACAAAAAGCCCCTCCGCTTACTGTTGGGATGCTTCGCGAAGCGCGCATCCCAACAGTAAGCGGAGGGGCTCCTTATGCGTGTTTGCCCTTACAACTGACGCAGGCCCTCTTCCAGGCCCGTCTTGCTATCGGTCTTCTCGTCGCGTTGCTTAATCACGCGAGCGGGAACGCCCGCGACCACGGTGTTGTCGGGAACGTCCTCGACAACGACGGCGCCCGCTGCGACAACCGCGCCTCTGCCAACGTGGACGCCTTCGAGCACCACGGCGTTGGCGCCGATCATGACGCCGTCCTCGATGATCACGGGCGTGGCGCTTGCCGGCTCGACAACGCCCGCGAGCACGGTGCCCGCGCCGATGTGGCAGTTCTTGCCCACCGTGGCGCGGCCGCCCAGGATGGCGCCCATGTCGATCATGGTTCCCTCGCCGATGACGGCGCCGATGTTGATGACGGCGCCCATCATGATGACGGCGTTGTCGCCGATGGAGACGTGGTCGCGAATGATCGCGCCGGGCTCGATGCGCGCGTTGACGCCCTTGGTGTCGAGCAGGGGCACGGCGGAGTTGCGGCCGTCGTTCTCGACCTCGTAGTAATCGATGGAGTCGGCGTTGTCCTGAAGGATGCCTGACAGCTCGCCCCAGTCACCGAAGATGATCTTGCCCTTGCGGCCGCCGAAGACATGCGCGCCCTTCCAGTCGATCCGCTGACCGGGCTTTTCGCGAACATATATCTTTACCGGCGTCTTCTTCTCCGCGCAGCGGATGAAATCGATGATTTCCTGGGCGTTCATCTGGGTGTTGTCCATGGTGTTCCTCTCTTTGCGAGAATCTGTACTGGTTAGAGGGTCGGGTCGATGGCGTTCCCTGCCGGGTGGTTTGGTCCGAGGGAGGGAAACTCGCCGCGAACCTATTCGAACATGACCTGGTCAAAGGTGTAGAAGCCGGGTTGACGCGTCGCCATCTTGAGCGCTGCGGCAAGTGCGCCGTTGACAAATATCTGGCGGCTGCCGGCGCGGTGCGTAAGCGTGACCTCTTCGTCCGGGCCAAAGAAGGAGACCGTGTGCACGCCCGCCACGGTGCCACCGCGAAGAGAATGCATGCCGATCTCGTGCGGATCGCGCGCGCCGCACATGCCAAAGCGGCCAAACACGGGGGAATACTCCCCGCGACCGGCGGCTGCCTGAGCATCCATAACGGCATCGAGCAGCAGATTCGCCGTTCCGCTGGGCGCATCGACCTTTTGGTTGTGATGCGTCTCGCAGATCTCCACGTCAAAGCCGGGGAGCTCGCGGGTTGCCTGGGCCGTGAGGTGGCGCAGGGCCGCAACGCCTATGGAGTAGTTGCCCGAGTGCAGGACGGCGGCGTCGTTGCCCAGCACGCGCAGGCGCTCCATCTCGTCCACGGAATAGCCGGTAGTGCCGCTAACCAGGGCACATCCGCATCGCTTTACGTAGGCCTCGACCGCGGGCAGGGTCGCGACGTTTGAGAAGTCGATCAGCACGTCCGCTGCGGGCGCGGCTTGAGTTAGTTCAAGGTCGAATCCGATTTGGGCCACTACGTTAAAGACGGGGTTTTGATCGGCGTCGCGCATGGCCTCTGCCGTCTGGCGAATGAGCGAGCCCATGCGGCCGTTACCCATGATGGCGATGTTAAGCAACAAGACCAACCTCCTTCAAGGCGGAGCGCAACGCTTGGGCGGCGCCGTTTGACATGGCGGTAAGCGGCAGGCGGTAATTCGCCTCGATCATTCCCATCTGCGCCAGGGCCTCTTTGACGGGAATGGGATTCACCTCGCTAAACAGCCCATGGATAAGGGGGAGCGCGGCGAGCTGCAGGCTGCGCGCGGTCTCAACGTCGCCGTCTAGGAAGGCCGCGCACATGTGGTGCACCTCGCGCGGCTGCAGGTTTGCCCATACGGATATGGTGCCGCTTGCACCAAGCGACATCAGCGGTACGGTGAGCGCATCCTCGCCCGAATACATGCGGAAGCCATCGTTGATAAAGCACGCGGCGTCGGCGGCGAATCCCACGTTGCCGGAAGCCTCCTTGAGGCCCATGACGTTTGGGTGCACGGCGAGGCGCTCGATGTTGCGTAGCGAGATGGAGCAGCCGGTGCGGCCGGGGATGTTGTAGAGGATGCAGGGGATGTCCACCGCGTCGGCGACCTCTTTGAGGTGCCGGTAGATGCCTTCCTCGTTGCTTTTGTTGTAGTAGGGGGTGATGGTGAGCAGCCCGTCTGCTCCCAGTTCTTGGTAGGCCAGGCTCTTCTCCACCATGGTCTGCGTGCAGTTGGAACCTGATCCGGCGATTACGGGGATGCGGCCCCCAACCTGCTTGACCACGGCCTGGACCACGGCGTTGTCCTCTTCATGCGTCATGGTGGACGATTCGCCCGTGGTACCCAGGATCAATAATCCGTCCGTATGGTTCTGAAGGTGGAAGTCCACAAGGTGCGACAGGGCTGCGAAGTCGATTGAGCCATCGCTCGCAAACGGCGTCACAAGGGCGACGATCGATCCCGTGAGTTCGCGTGCATCCATGGTTACTCGTCCTTTCCGCCGCAATCGCGGCAAGCGTTGATCAGGGCGCGTCCTTCTGGCAAAACGTCCAGGGTGGCAAAGTAGTCATCCGGCCGTTCGGCGCGTCGAATGAGCTCGTCGGTGCCATCGGAGCGCAGCAGCACCTCGGCGGAGCGCAAGCGTCCGTTGTAGTTGTAGCCCATGGAGTGGCCGTGGGCGCCGGTGTCGTGAATCACCAGCAGGTCGCCTATGTCTATATGGGGCATGGCGCGGTCGACGGCGAACTTGTCGTTGTTCTCGCACAGGTTGCCCACGATGTCGTAGGTGGTGTCTGCGGAGGCGTGCGTCTTGTCCGGACCCCCCGGCTGGCCCACCACGGTGACGTGGTGATAGGCGCCGTACATGGCCGGGCGAATGAGGTTGCATGCGTTGGCATCTACTCCCACGTAGTGCTTGTAGATGTCCTTGGTGTGGATGGCGCGCGTGACCAGGCAGCCATAGGGGCCCATCACAAAGCGGCCCATCTCGGCAAAGATGGCTACATCGTCCATGCCCGCTGGAACCAAGATCTCCTCATAGGCACGGCGAACGCCCTCGCCGATGGCGCGGATGTCGTTTGCCCGCTGTTCGGGGCGATAGGGGATGCCCACGCCGCCGGAGAGGTTGATAAAGCCCACGCGGCAGCCGGTCTCCTCCTGCAGACGGCGCGCGAGGTCGAATAGAATGCGCGCGAGCGCGGGGTAGTAGTCGTTGGTTACGGTGTTGCTTGCAAGAAAGGCGTGCAGGCCAAAGGTTTCGGCGCCCTTTTCCTTCAGCATGCGGTAGGCGTCGAAAAGCTGCTCCTCGGTCATGCCGTACTTGGAGTCGCCGGGGTTATCCATGATGCCGTTTGCGAGCTGGAACAGCCCGCCCGGGTTGAAGCGGCAGCTTACGGTCTTGGGGACGCTACCGGTCGCGCGCTCAAAGAAGTCGATGTGGGTGATATCGTCAAAATTGATGGTGGCGCCAAGCTCGCTTGCAAGCTCGAAGTCCGCTGCGGGCGTGTTGTTGGACGAGAACATGATGTCGGGCCCCGTGATGCCCAGCGAGCGGGCGATCATAAGCTCGGTATCGCTTGAACAGTCGGCGCCGCACCCGTATTCGCGCAGGATGGAGATAAGCCGCGGGTTGGGATTGGCCTTTACGGCAAAGTACTCCTTGAATCCCGGGTTCCATGCAAAGGCGTCGCGGATGGCCTCCATATTCTTGCGAATGCCCGCCTCATCATACAGGTGAAAGGGGGTTGGATAGCGCTCCGCCAAACTCTCAAGTCGATCTTTTGTAACAAAGGGTTGCTTGGCAGCATGGGCGCGGTCTAGGTCTTCTTGGTTTTGCTGATGGTCTCTCATCTGTGGCCTTCCTGTGCGGCGCGGGGCTTGTTCGCGGTCCTCGTCCGCGCTCGGGGCGCGCAACACCGCCCTGGCGACCAAGAAGTTACGTCGAATAGCACCCCTGCATGTTTGCAGACAGTCCCGAGCGTGTTTCGCGCGGTCCCATCCAGACTTCCGCGCCCGGAATCTGGATTCGGCGGGTTTGCCCCCGCACGGGGTCGACGCCTGCCGGCTCGCCCGCGCATCTTCGCGCCCGCGCCTCTATCGAGTGGGGATACTTTACCATGATGAAGCATTTGTTTGGCTGGATAATTGGTTCGTTACCGTTTTAAAACAATTCGATTCCATGGGCTCGCGGCGAGAGATCTTGCCCCGTATAATGACGCAACGTTTTCGCTACCAGGCGGCACGCCAAACGGCCTAATGCAGATGTCTGCAGGAATTATTGGCCGCGGTGGTATTCGGTCGCCGTGGACAGCGGGGCAGATTTGGATGATGCGGACTAGGAAGGGGCGATAAAGATGGCTGCATGGATGCCTGATGCTTACGGGGATACCGCGGCGGGCCAGAGCTCCGAGCAGATCCTCGAAGAGCTTCGTCGCCATCGTCAGGCGTTGCACCGCATCCCTGAGCTCGATTTTGATCTGCCGCGAACCATCGAATATGTCCGCCATCATTTGGACGGTCTTTGCTGCGAGGTCTTCGAACCTTGTCGATCCTGCGTGTGCGCGTATTTTGATGCCGGGCGCGATTCCACCGTCGCCGTCCGCGCCGATATGGACGCCCTTCCCATCGTGGAGCGGTCTTGTGCGCCGGCGCGATCGGAAACGCCGGGACATATGCACGCGTGCGGCCATGATGCGCATATGGCCATGGCGCTGACTTTTGCCAGCGTGGTCGACCGAGCGATCGCATGCGCGCACGGCGGCCTTGAGACCGGCTGCGCGGAGACGCACGCGGCGGGGGAGCGCGAAGCCGAATCTTTGTCCGGCGAGCGCCCCGTTCTTGAGTCCAACGTTTTGTTTATATTCCAACCTGCAGAGGAGACTACGGGTGGGGCCAAGACCGTCTGCGAATCCGGGGTGTTCGAGCGCTTTGGAGTAAACGCGATCTTTGGATTTCACGTGTGGCCCGACCTGCCTGCGGGTACGGTGGCGTCTCGTCCCGGCGCGTTGTTCGCCCGCTCCAGCGAGACGCATATCGATATCAAGGGCGCGTCTGCGCACATCGCCACCACCTACGGCGTTCCTGACGAGCGGACCCATGATGCCATGCTCGCCGCCGCTCGCTTTGTCGAGGGCGCGCGCAGCTTGATGATGCGGTTGGGCGAGCGCGAGTACTGTATAGCCAAGTTCGGCCTGCTCCGCGCCGGCGCGGTGTGCAATGCGGTGGCAGGCGAGGCGCACATTGAGGGAAGTCTTCGCGTGTATTCCGACCAAATGTTCGACGCCGCGCGGGACGGCGTGCGTTCCTGTCTGGAAGACGCCTGCGCTTCGACCGGTTGTACCTACGAAGTCTCGTTCGCGTCGGGCTACCCGCCCGTTATCAATGACAGGGCGCTGTTCGACCGTGCCCGCATGGCGGTTCCCCATATGGTCGAGCTCGACACGCCGTCTCTCACCGCCGAGGACTTCTCCTTTTACCAACAACGCATCGCGGGCCTCTTTATGCTTTTGGGCGTGGGGTCGTGCCCGGCGTGCCCTGCCGGCGCCTCGTCTTCGTTGCATGCCGACGACCTTTACTTTGACGAGGAGCCCCTGCTCGCCGGCGTCGATACCTATTGCAGGCTTTTTGGCCTGGGCCCAATCGCCTAGCTGCTCTTCCTTCGCGCCGCGCGGGGTCGGGTGGCGCAGGATGGCTCGAGCGTCGCCCGCATTCCTCGCATCCGCCCTCGTTGCGCGGCTATCCTTGCGGCCCCAGCGGCCTTCGATTCGCCGTCGCTTGATCGAGTACGCAAAAAAGTACGTTTCCAGCCGCGCCGTTTGGGTATAATCTTTTTCACCGTGCCCCGTTAGCTCAGTGGATTAGAGCGTCTGCCTCCGGAGCAGAAGGCCGTAGGTTCGAACCCTATACGGGGCACCATTCCTTCTTTTCGTTTGACTTGCTCAATCATTGGATGGTGTATGTCTAGCTCCTCGTTCGACCCCTCTTTGCTCGATGCGAAGGCGGAGGAGGTGCCGCAGACTCACTCCACAGAGCTTCGCGGCCTTACGTCCGCCCAAGTGGAAGAACGCATTTCCCAGGGCAAGATCAATCTCAACACCAATCTTAAAACCAAATCCATCAAAGAGCTGTTCATAGAGAACCTCTGCACGCTCTTCAACCTCATTAACCTTGTCCTGTCTATTTTGGTTCTTGTCACCGGGGCCTTTAAGAACCTCACGTTTTTGGGCGTGGTGTTCTTGAATACCGCCATCGGTGTCGTCCAGTCGGTTCGATCCAAACGCATGGTCGATAAGCTCACCTTGCTCGCTACCAAGCGCGTCGTCGCCATCCGCGACGGGGAAGAGGTCGAGCTCGACCTTGACCAGATCGTATTGGACGATTTGGTGCGCCTTGGCCGTGGCGACCAAATTCCCGCGGACGCCGTCGTGGTTTCCGGCGACGCCCAGGTAAACGAGAGCCTGCTTACGGGTGAGAGCAACCTAATTCGCAAGCAGCCCGGCAGCAGTCTCATGAGTGGCAGCTTTATCGATTCCGGTATGGTGTTCGCGCGTGTTATCCACGTTGGCGCGGACAACTACGTTGCCAAGATCAATAACGAGGCCAAATATGTCAAGAAGGTCAATTCGGAAATCATGAACGCGCTCAACGCGATCGTGCGTTTCGCCAGCGTCATCATGATTCCGCTGGGTCTTGCGCTGTTTGTCTCAAGCGTGCACGAGTCCTATATCAAAACCGGTCCCCAGGACCTTACGGTCATGGCCTGGCTGTTCTCGGGACAGGCGCCGTGGCATTCCATCTGCGATGCGATCCTCACCACCGTGGGCGCTCTGCTGGGCATGATCCCGCAAGGCTTGGTCCTGCTCACCTCGTCCGTTCTCGCAATCGCCACCATCCGGCTGGCGCGCCGCAAGGTGCTTGCCCAACAGCTCTATTGCATCGAGACCCTCGCTCGCGTCGATGTGCTGTGCTTGGATAAAACGGGCACTATCACCTCTGGGCGCATGCAGGTTGAGGGCACCTATCCCATAGCCGTGGGCGAGTTTGAGGGCGAAGCCAGACATGGCGTGCCCGCGGGCGTATCCGTCCTCGATTTCGCCCTCGCCAACATCGCGCAGGCCACATCTATGGACGCTAACGAGACCTGTAAGGCCCTGCTCGACCATTACAGGGATTCCGGCGTTCCCATCAAGGAGCCGCGCTCCGTCATACCGTTCTCGTCAGCGAAAAAATGGAGCGGAGCCTCTTTTGACGAAGGCTCCTTCATCATGGGCGCGGCCCAGTTCGTCCTCTCTCCGCATGCCTTCGCGTTGGTCGAGAACCGCGTCGCGACTCTTGCCGATACGTGCCGCGTGCTTGTGGTCGCCTGCGTGGACGGGTTTACGGACGAGGGCGACATGATAGGCGAGGCCCGGCCCGTTGGCTTTGTCACCATTCGCGATGAGATTCGCTCGAGCGCGGCTGAGACCATCCGCTATTTTTGCGAGCAGGGCGTAACTCTCAACGTGATTTCCGGCGACGATCCCAGGACGGTCGCGTCCATCGCGCGCGTGGTGGGAGTTCCCGGCGCGGGGCAGTTCGTCGACGCCACCACGCTCGACACGCCCGCCAAGATCGATGCCGCCGTGGACCGTTATCACGTTTTTGGCCGCGTCACCCCGCAGCAGAAGCGCGAGTTCGTGGTCGCGTTGAAGAAGCGCGGGCATACGGTGGCCATGACCGGCGACGGGGTCAACGACGTGCTCGCGCTCAAAGAGGCCGATTGCTCGGTCGCCATGGCCGCCGGTTCCGATGCGGCGCGCAATGTTGCAGAGATCGTCTTGGTCGATAACGACTTCGCCTCTATGCCCGCGGTAGTGGCAGAGGGCAGGCGATCCATCAACAACCTGCAGCGCTCCGCCGCGCTCTTCCTCACCAAAACCCTGTTCTCCATGGGCTTGGCGGCGCTGTGCATCGCTTTTCCCCCGTATCCCTTCCAGCCCATCACCATGACGCTGATCAACTTCTTCTGCATCGGCTTCCCCAGTTTTGTGCTGGCGCTCGAGCCCAACAACTCGCGCGTGAGCGGATCGTTCCTCATCAACGTGCTTAAGAAGGCGCTTCCCGCAGCTGCCGCCGTCGTCATTTCGTCCGTTGCCTGCATGGCTGCTTCCGCGCTGCTCGGTTTGGACGAGTACCAGTTGTCGACTTTCTGCTTGGTCGCGACCTGCTCGGTGGGCGCGGCCCTTATCTGGCGCATTTCCTGGCCGTTTACGCCGTTACGCGCCGCCGTGTTCGTTTTTGTGGTCGCGGGCATCGGCGTAGGCATCACGTTGTTCCCTGATTTCTTCTCCATCGCTGCGCTCACGTGGGGCCAGGCGATCGTGCTCGCCGCCATTGTTGCGGTCGGTTGCCTGCTGTTCTTCAAACTGGCGGATCTATGCGAGACCTCGCTTGAGAGGCGCACCCGCTCCGCTACCGGTTTCGGTCGAGGCGTTCGCGTTAAACTCGGGCGTCGCGGCAAGAGCGTTTCGTCCACCGGCTCGGCGTTCAGGCGCGCCGTGCAGACGGGGCGGGCCCGCGTGGAGCGCAACCGCACCCAGCGTGAACTCAAGCGCGCTCAATCGGAGGCCCTGCGCGCGGTCGAGACGGGGCATGAGGCTGCCGTGCAGGCAAAGCGGGTCGAGCCTGGCCGGCCAGCTTTGACGCGCTCCGCGCAGCAGCGCGCGGCGTCGCGCGCATCATCGGTTGCCAGGGCGTCCGCAAGCTCTATGAAGGTTGAGAAGTCTTCGTCCGGCATCACGGTCAAGATGCCCGCAAAGGGCGCTCGGCGCCTCAAGGGCAAGCCGCGGCCCAAAAAGGACGACAAGGAAATCTCATAGCGTCGCGTGGTTTTCTCGTAGCCGCGGCTAAGATGGTTCTATCCTCATGAGAGCGTATATTGGCTACGGCTTGGTTCCTATGCGAAGGGTTACAACGTGATCTGCCCCCATTGCTTCAAGACAATCGAAGATGACGCTTCCTTCTGTCCGCATTGCAGCACGTATGTAGGCGGCGCGGAAGTTTCCGTGCACGATGAGTTTGTATTTTGCGAGGGGTGCGGTGCCAGGCTTTCCGCGCATGATCGCACCTGCCCTAAGTGCGGCCGTCCGGCGCCGGGCATCCTGTCCACCAAATCCTCCTCGTCCGACCTCGCCGCCGGCAAGACCGCGAGCTTTCCGCGCCTAACGCAGAGCATGATCGAGTCCGAGATGCCCTCGCCCCGTCCGTCCGCCCCCACCGCTGCGCAGGTTCTCTCTGACTCGATGGATCCGTCCGCGACCAATGTTTTGCGCGCCTCCGATATCGAGGCCGCCGCGGCCTCGCCGTCTTCCGATGTCGATCCCTACCATAAGCCCAAGAAGCGCTACGTCAAGCCGCTCGTCTGCTCTGCACTCGCAATCGCCCTGGTGGGCGGCGGAGCCTATTTTGTCATTGAGGACCCCTTGGGCGTGATGCCCGGGTTCTATCAAGCGTTTGAGGAGGCGGCGCGCGATATGTACCCTAGCCGTCAGCTTCCGCAAGGCTCCTCGCCCGCGTCTTCTGAAAGCCAGGCGTCGACGCAGCCCGTGGAGATGACGGATGAGCGCGTTTTCCAGATCTTGAGCTCGTCTTACAACAAGATCGTCTCTGCGTATGACTCCCTGGGCACCATAATCGATGATTACGAGTACGGCTTTATCGCTAATGACAAGTCCGTTCGCCAGGATAAGTCCTCCAGCGCGTATGCCGCCCGCGACGCGCTCGATCAGGTTGTGGACGAGATCGGTCAGCTTGATCTGGACGAGGACTCCGTCTACTACGAGGACGCGCAGCGTCTTATCCAGCTTGCGGGATGGGCGCGTACGCGCGTCGACGTGTACTGCGCCTCATGGGATATCTCCTTGGCCGTGCCGGAAGGGGAGAAGCCCTCTGCCCATCAGTCGGATATCTTGGCGCCGTTGAGGGACCGCACGCAAGAGGATTCCGAGGCGCGCGATTCCTACTACGCCAACGTGGTTCAGTGGAAGCCCGTTGAGAAAGACGGCGCTTCTGCGGAATAATCCCGCTCGCATGCCGAATTCGTGAACAAGCCGCCCTTTTGCTAAAATTGCAAGGATGACTATTTCTTGACGGCGGAAGGGCTGCTCATGTTTGGTAAGAAACTTCACACTCCCGAGTACACGCTTGCTGGTGACGAGGTCGCCGTCATCGAGACGTCCCAGGGTACCATTCGCGTGCGTCTGGACGGTGAGGGCGCTCCCATCCACGTCGCTAATTTCTGCGAGCTTTCTACTATGGGTTTCTATGATGGGTTGAAGTTCCATCGCTATGTTCCCGGCTTTGTCATCCAGGGCGGCTGCCCCAACACCCGCGACATGACGCGCGACGAGGTCGCTCGCGGCCTCGAGGGCCCCGACGGCATGCCCGGCACCGGCGGCCCGGGATATTGCATCAAGGCCGAGTACCTCACCAACCCGAATAACAGCCATGAGGACGGCGCGCTTGCCATGGCCCGTTCCATGAACCCGGATTCCGCCGGTTCCCAGTTCTACTTCTGCCTTGGTCCGCAGCACAACCTTGATTCCGGCTACACCGTGTTTGGCAGCACTATCGAGGGCAAGGACGTCATTTCCAAGCTGCGCGCCGGAGACGAGATTGTCCACGTCGAGATTGTCCACGAGGCACGCTAGGCGCATGCCCGGCACCGAGCTATAAACGAAGGAGCATATATGAACGCACAGCTTATGGACCAGGCCCGCGCAGCGTACCGTGCCGGAGATTTTTCCTCCGCCGCCCAGCTATTCGCCTCTGCCAAGACCGCTGACGAGATTTGCGGCGAGGCCGACCATCTTCGCGGCAACTCTTTGATGAGGCTCGGCCTTTTCCAGGATGCCGCCGACGCCTATTCCGCCGCTTTGCGCGATGCTTCGTATGGAAAGTCCGGCGCTTTGCTAACCAATCAGGGTAAGGCTCTCGCCGCCGCCGGCGACCTTGCAGGGGCCGCGAACAGCTTCGGTCTTGCCGTGCAGGATTCCTCCTATGCGACCCCGTACAAGGCGTACATGGGCCTTGGTAACGCTCTGTTGAAGAGCGGCAACCCTACGGACGCCGGCGTGGCGTTCCGCTCCGCCGCCATCGACGGCGCCAATCCCGCCCCGGCTGCCGCACTGATGAATCTGGGCGACTGCTTCTTGCTCATTTCCCGCCCCGAAGATGCAGTCGAGGCCTACCGTACCGCACTTGACTTCGTTGGGCCTCACGATGATCCGCGCGCTATCAACGCCGGCCTCGGCCAGGCGCTCGCTGCCGCCGGTCGTTACGCTGATGCTATCGAGGCATTTGGTCGCGCCACTTCCGACGGCATCTATCAGCTTACGCCCGAGCAGCAGCAGTCGCTCGCCACGGCTCAGGACACCTTGTCCGCCCAGCGCTCCATGGCCCCCGCCGCTCCGCAAGCCACCGGCGCCTATGCTCCCGGCGTCGACCCCCTCGACCCGCTGGGACAGTCCGGCAACCTTATTCCCGACCCTTCCGATACCGGTTTCTTCACCCTTTCGGAGTCTGAGATGATCCAGCAGGATAAGAAGGAGATGAAGGTCCGCCGTCGCCATCGCCATGTTGGCCTTAAGATCTTCCTGGTCATTTTGCTGCTCGTTCTTATCGCCGCCGGCGGACTTGGCTTTGCCTATACCCGCGGATATGGCTATCCCACCCAGCAAGATACGCTTACCAAGTTGTTCGAGGCGGTAACCAACGGAACTGAGACCGACTCCTATCTCGCCCCCGGCCTTTCTGACGACGCTAAGTCCGTGATCGTTTCTTCCATTCCCGAGGGCTCCGTTCCCACTATCCAGGGTCTCGATAAGTCTATGACCGAGAGCACCGCGACCGTGTCCGCCGAGCTTTCCAAGGGCGGCAGCATGGATTACACCGTTGATTTTGTTCGCGAGGGCATCGGCTGGGTCGTTTCCGGCATCTCCATTGATTTCGGTGACGCTGACTCCGCGTCTGAATAGATGGTACTTTTTCGAATCGCACCGTCGTTCTCAGCGTCTCCATACGTCAGCGCTACACTTCTTTGGAACCCTAACCTTTTGGAGTGACCTTGTTTTCATTGATGGATATGTTCTTCGGTCAGTATGATGGCGACCTTGCCATCGACCTTGGAACCGCCAATACCCTGGTGTCCGTTCGCGGCAAGGGCATCGTCATCCGCGAACCTTCCGTGGTCGCAATCGATAAGAATGACGAGCGAATCCTTGCCGTCGGCATCGAGGCCAAGCGCATGTTGGGCCGTACTCCGGGCAATATCGTCGCCGTTCGCCCTTTGAAGGACGGCGTTATCGCCGACTTCGATGTGACGGAGGCTATGCTTCGCTACTTTATCGATAAGGCTTCTGAGAAGCGCTATCCGTGGACGCCGCGTCCCCGCGTTGTTGTCTGCGTCCCCTCCGGCGTTACCAGCGTTGAGAAGCGCGCCGTCTTTGAAGCGACCATTCAGGCCGGAGCTCGCCAGGCTTACCTCATCGAGGAGCCCATGGCCGCTGCGATCGGCGCCGATCTTCCCGTCGAGGAGCCTACCGGATCCATGGTCATCGATATCGGCGGCGGCACTACCGAGGTCGCCGTCATCGCCATGGGCGGCATCGTTGTTTCGCAGTCTATCCGTGTTGCGGGCGATGAGTTCGACCAGGCGATCCTCACCCATGTTCGCGATGCCTATAACCTCGCAATCGGCGAGCGCACTGCCGAGGATATCAAGATCAAGGTTGGTTCCGCTGTTCCCCTCAAAGACGAGCTCGACGTCGAGGTGAACGGCCGCGACGTTATAAGCGGTTTGCCTAAGACGGTTCGCATTGAGAGCGAAGAGATTCGCAGGGCACTTAACAAGCCGCTGGACGAGATGTCCAAGGCAGTGAAGGACGCCCTCGACGCCACTCCTCCCGATCTTGCGAGCGACCTTATGTACTACGGCATTCTCCTTACCGGCGGTGGCGCTATGCTGCGCGGTCTCGACGTGCGCCTTCGCGATGAGACGGGCGTTGCGGTTAACGTCAGCCCCACCGCTCTCGATAACGTGGTCAACGGCTGCGCGCGCGTACTGGAGGCGAATGCCTTCGACGGCGGCTTTGTCCAGAGCAACGCGTAAAGGGGCGTTATCGTTTTGCCTCGATCCAACAAGAAGCGCTATACATCGACGCTGAACAATAGAAGACAGTCATCGGGAATGCGCCCGTTTGTTATTTGTTGCCTGGTCTCCCTATTGCTGCTCACGTTTTACGTGCGCGAAGGGGAGGCCGGCGTCATTCACTCGATTCGCAGCGGCGTCAACACGGTCGCTACGCCCGTGAGGATGGTCGGTGCCGTGGTGGCGACGCCGTTCAACGCGATCGGCAACGTTTTCACAAACCTTTCGGCTCCTCAGGAGACGCTCTCGGAGCTTAAGAAGCAAAACGAGGAACTCACCTCTGAGCTTGCCCAGCTTACCGAGGCCGAGAAGACCGCTGAACGACTAGAGAGCCTCTTGGGTCTTCAGTCCACTTACAACTTGCAGTCCACTGCCGCCCGCATAATCGGCACCACCGGCGACGCCTGGTCTCAGACGGTGACGATTGACAAGGGATCTGCCAACGGATTTGAGATCGGCATGCCTGTCTGCAACTCCGGCGGTGTAATCGGGCAGATTATCGAGGTCTCCGCCGCAACGTCTACGGTACGCCTTATCAATGACGAGAATTCCGGCGTCTCCGCTATGGTTCAGAGCACGCGCGCTCAGGGAATTCTTCAAGGGCAGCCCGATGGCACGCTCATGTTGAGCTATGTCCCCGCCGACGCCGATGTTAAAGTCGGCGACGTCATTATCACCTCGGGTCTCGGCGGGCGTTTTCCCAAGGGACTTCCCTTGGGTACGGTCTCTTCGGTTAGCCGCGCCGCCAACGCGACCTACTACACCATCGTGGTCAGGGCCATCTCGACCGCCGAGAGCAATGAAGAAGTGCTCGTCATCACGTCTCTGACCGATGAGCAGGCTGCTTCTTCCGAAGACGTCGCCGCCGCCAATACCGCTGCCCAGGGGAATGGCGCCGCTTCTACCCAGGATGCTTCCGCAGATTCGGCTGACGCTTCTACCGACGGCTCTACTAAGGAATAGGAGGGGACCTTTGGAAGTTCGCGATCCTCATCGCCAGCGCCGCTCGCTTGCCATCGCGTGCGCTGTCGCTGCCGTGCTCCAGCTTGCCTTGGCGCCCCAGATTTCTTTGTTTGGCGGCGCTTTCAATTTCATGCTCGTCTTCGCCCTTTGCATGTCGATGGGGAACGAGATCGGCTCGGCCGTGTTGATCGGCTTCTTTTCGGGTCTGTTCTACGATATGACGTCGGCGGCTCCGGTGGGTTTGATGTCGCTGCTCCTCACCATCGGATGCTTTTCGTTGGCTACCGTATCCCGCGGTGTCTCGGGAAACGTGTCTACCGATTCGATGCGCCTAATCGCTGCCGCGATCTTGGCAATTAACGTTGTCAATGGGGTTGTGCTGTTCTTCATGGGCGTTGAGGGCGGTTTTGTTTCCGCCGTGCTCGTTCACGGTCTTGCCTGCACCGTTCTCGATACGATAGCCGCTCTTCCTTTTCTTGTGCTTGTTGGTGCGTCGGAGCCAAAAAAGGGTTTCTCGGTACGCACTAAGGGTACACGGTTCAAGAATTACAAGAGCCTGAAGTAAAAAGGGGGTGATCGTGCATGGATGCCCGAATGGTCGTCATCGTTGCTGGAATCATTCTCTTTGTCGCGGTTATCGGTTCGTTGCTGTTTCTACGCGGCTATTCCAGCAAGTTCACGTTTGACACAAAGAACGGTACTAGGCCCCGCGCCTCAGAGGGCGAGGGAAATACCCCCGGCGTAGCCATGAAGGGGCGTTTCCAGATTTTGACCGCCGGCGTCGGCGCGGTATTCGCCGCTGTCGCGGCGAAGCTGTGGAGCATGCAGATGGTCTCCTCTGATTATTATGAGGGCCTATCTCAGGATAACCAGACGCGTACGGTCACCACGCCCGCCCCGCGCGGTCGCATCCTCGACCGAAACGGCGTAGAGCTTGTCACCAACCGCCCCTCTCTTGTGGTGGGCGTCTACCGTGATTTTGCGGACGATGCCGTTGCCGTAAGGCATCTCGCCAATGTGCTGGGCATACCCTATACCGCAGCGCTGCGCAACATTCAGGACTACTCGCAGAGCGCGCAGAGCCTGCATACCGTTGCATCTGACGTTCGCTTGTCGACGGTCGCCCATATCCAGGAGCACGCGACCGAGTTCCCCGATGTCCATGTCTACGAGCGCACCGAGCGCGTTTACCCTTATGGAACGCTTGCGTGCCACGTGCTTGGCTACACCGGTACCATTACCAGCGACCAGCTCGCTGCTCAAGATGAGCGCGAGGAGAACGGCGAGACCTCTGCGAACGATATCGAGTACCAGTCCGGCGACATCGTTGGCCAGGCGGGTGTCGAGACGCGCTACGAAAGCCTGTTGCAGGGAATCCGTGGCGAGCAGACTGTAAAGGTCGATGCCTCGGGTAACGTCACCGCCGAGGCGGGGGCCGTTCCGCCGCGAGCCGGTAGCGATGTCAAGCTTACGATCGACCTTAAAATCCAGCAGGCGTGCGAAGAGGGCCTCAAGCGCGCAATGGAAAAGGGCCAGGCCTCTGGTTATAAGGCGAACGCCGGCGCGTGCATCTGCATGGATTGCACCAACGGCGAGATCTTGGGCATGGCGAGCGCCCCCTCGTTCGATCCGTCCGTATTTATCGGTGGCGTCTCGAGCGATGACTGGTCTAAGCTCAACAGCGATGACGGCGGGCGACCCATGATCAACCGCTGCGTTAGCGGCCAGTATATGTCCGCGTCCACCATTAAGCCCTTCAGTTCGCTCGCTGCACTTGAGTATGGCGTCTACACCTCGTCCCAAACGTCTAATTGCCCTGGTTGGTGGACTGGGTTGGGCGATTCCGCCGGCCGTTGGTGCTGGGACCACGCGGGGCACGGCACGCTTGGCCTTCAAAAGGGCATCACGTTGTCATGCGACGCCGTCTTCTACGATATCGGCAAGGCTTTTTATTATGACGAGAAGAACCCCGAAGGCCTTCAGGAGATGTTCAAGCGGTGGGGCCTGGGCTCCCTTACCGGCGTGGATCTTCCTAGCGAAGCCGAGGGGCGCGTGCCCACGGCCGAGTGGAAGAAGGAGTACTTCAGCAGCTGGTCTGATGAAGAGCGCTCGTGGAACCCGGGCGACATGCTCAACATCGTCATTGGACAGGGTGACATTTTGGTTACGCCGCTGCAGATGGCGACCGCCTATGCCGGCATTGCCAATGGCGGCAAGGAGTACGTACCCCATGTATTCCTTTCTGCGGTTTCGCGCGACGGCGATGGCGACGCGGCGAGTTATCAGGTCAAGGAATTGCGCGATGTCCAGGTGAACAGCGAAAGCGAGCTCGACCTGGTCCACAACGGCCTCGAGGGGGTCATTTACGAGGCGAGTTCGTCGATGGCCAACCATTTTAGCTCTCTGGGCGTTCGCGTAGCTGGCAAGTCCGGTACCGGTCAGAAGACGGGCGATGACGACTACTCCTGGTTTATCTCCTATGCGCCGGCAGACGATCCCAAATACGTTGTCGTCACATTGGTCGAGCAGGGTGGCTTTGGCTCCACTTCCGCCATGGTGGGAACAAGGTACGTGCTCGGTGTCATCTACGACGCTCCGGACTCTATGGCCGTCTCCGGCGGCAGCGGCGACTAGGAAAGGAAGTGATGGCCATGGCAACAGCCGCCCAAGGGCGCTCGTCGTCCGCGAGCAGCCTCAAGCGCGTCAACAAAAAAGTGGTGTCCTCGCGCAACTCCTTTTCACAGCGCGTGAACATTCCGGTTCTGGTCGCTACATTGGGACTGGTTCTTTACGGTATCTTGGTGATCTGGACCGCCTCGCTGTCCATTTCAAATGCCTCCTTTCCGCGCCACCTGGTCGGTGTTGGCTTGGGAGCCATCCTCAGCATCCTTGTTTGGAGGACTGATCTGCGTGGATTGGCGAATATGTCGACAGTGCTTTTGGTGCTCGATATCATCGTCATCTTCTCCCCGTATATACCGGGCCTTTCTTACAACGCTAAGGGCATGACCGGCTGGGTTCAGATCCCTTTGATAGGGTTGACGTTTCAGCCGGTTGAGCTCGCGAAGATCATCACTACGTTTTTTATCGCTGGTTTGGGCGCGCAGTATAACGGCCACATCGATACCGTACGCGATTACGTGAAGCTGTGCGGCATGCTCGCCGTTCCATTTTTGTGCGTACTGGCGGCGGGAGACCTGGGCAGCGGCCTTGTGGTCTTTGCCGGCGGCGCCGTTATTATCATGATGAGCGGTGCCAAGAAGGAGTGGGTTCTCTCGACCATAGCCATCCTTATCGGCTTGGTCTCGCTGCTTTTAGCGGCCGACTCGGTTGTCGATGCCCTGCTTGGCAAGGACGTCCTCATAAAGCAGTATCAGATGAATCGCTTGCTGGTATTCATCGATCCTTCCGCGGATACCACTGGAGCGGGCTACAACCTCATGCAGTCGCTTATCGCCGTGGGTTCTGGCGGCTTTTTTGGTAAGGGCATCGGCAACGCGACTCAGGCTGCAGAAGGCTTCCTGCCCGAGGCCCATACCGACTTTGTGTTCGCATTGCTCTCTGAGGAGTTTGGCTTTGTGGGCGCAATCATCCTTCTGGCTTTGTTTGTCCTGCTCATCTTCTCGAGCATTCGCGTTGCCATAAAGAGCGATTCGCTCTTCCTTAAGTTGGTCGCCGTTGGCTTGGTGGGCATGTGGACGTTTCAGATCTTTGAGAACATCGGTATGTGCATCGGGCTTATGCCCATCACGGGCATTCCGCTTCCGTTTATCAGCTTTGGTTCCAGCTCCATGTTGATGCAGTTCACCATGGTAGGTATCATCCAATCCATTTGGAGCCATCGCTCCAAAGCCGCGTAACTAATGTTAGGAGACAGGAGGCTGCCATGCGAGTTCCCGTCGATAAGGTGGCAAGCGCCGTTAAGATGGGCGCTGCTGCAAAGCGCAAGCAAGATGTGCCCGTTCGCGTCGCCGTGTTTGTTGATGTAACCGCGACGCGCTTTCTCATCGATACCGTGCGCCACGCGTTGGTTCCCTCGACCACGTCCGGATTGGTGCGGGTTGACCGCCTGGGCGAAAATCCCGTCGCTATCAAGCCTGACACCGATGTGGTCCTTGTTCTTTCTTGCGGGTCGGACCGTCTGCAAAGCGCCGTCCAGGAGCTTGTGGTCGGCGGGGCGCCCGTGTGCGTCCTATGCGAATCGAGCGTCGAGGTGCCGTTTATCCAAAGCGATACGCCCGTGCTTGGTTTGATTGCCGCGCAGGATGCCGACCACCTGCTTGAGCAGCTCTCTGAATGGATTTTGGACCGCACGGATAAGCAGACCGCCTTTGCTGCCTGCTTTGACTTTATGCGTCGTGCCGCGTCTAATCGCGTGATCGCTTCCGTCGTTGCGGCCAATGCCCTTACGGGGGCTTTGGTATTTATACCGGGCGCCGATTATCCCGTGATGACGCTGGCCCAGATAGGCATGCTCTTCCAGCTTGCGAGCACCTACGATAAGCCCATACGCTTGGAGCGCGCATACGAAGCCGCTGGCGTGGTCGTTTCCGGCTTGGCGGTGCGCGCCGTCGCACGGCAACTGTCGAGCCGCGCCGGTTACGGCGCGTTTGCGGTCAAAGCGCTGTGCGCGGCCGCCGGCACCTATGCCATGGGGCGCGCGCTGACGTGGGTCTACGAAAGCGATATTGATTACGAGCCCGTCAACCGTGTTGTCCTGGGTGTTGCCGACCGTGTTCGCCAGGCTTTTGCTGGAGGAGCCGAGACGGCCGGGCAGGAATAGGGGAGACGTTTGCCGCTCATCCCGTTATCGTCCAAAACATCGTCCTGATAAACCTGAAATAAAAAGGAGGCAGCGTGCGCATTCCCTACGAGGATCGCTTCGCAGATCTTGAGCCCCTGCTCGCTCGCGTTGAGAAGCCTAGCCGCTACATCGACCATGAATGGGGAACCCTATCGAAGAACGACGCGGATTACCGCGCGTGCCTGATTTATCCCGACACCTACGAGGTTGGTCTGCCCAACCAAGGCATCGCAATTTTGTACAACGTGCTCAACAAGCAGGAGGGCATCTCGTGCGAGCGCGGATACGTGCCCTGGGTGGATATGGCCGATGCCATGCGCGAGGCCGGGGTCCCCTTGTTGTCGCTTGAGGGCGCGGCTCCTGTCGCGTCTTTTGACGTGGTGGGTTTCCATGTCCCGCACGAGATGGCGTGCACCAATTATCTTGAAGCGATGGATCTTGCGGGCATCCCGTTTTATTCTGCCGATCGCGGGGAGGACGACCCCATCATCATCGCCGGCGGTCCTTCCGTTTATAATCCGGAGCCCCTTGCGCCGTTTTTCGATGCGATTTTGATCGGTGAGGGCGAGGAGTCCATCGTCGAGGTCTGCCGCGAGCACCAGCGCCTGCGCGATGCCGGGGCCACCCGTCAAGAGATTCTGCGCGGTCTTGCGCGCGTTGCGGGCACCTACGTTCCGAGCCTTTATGAGATTAAGTATGACGAGCCCTGCACGGAGCACGGATATGCGGTCCCTCGTGAGGGGGAGGATGTTCCCGAAGTCGTATATAAGCGCGTGGTCGAGGACTTTGGCGCTACCGACCCGCTGAGTCAGTCCGTTATTCCGTATGCCCAGCTGGTTCATGACCGCCTATCTGTCGAGGTTTTGCGCGGCTGCGCCCGCGGTTGCCGATTCTGCCAGGCGGGCATCACGTACCGTCCGGTGCGCGAGCGCTCGGCAGACCAGATTGTCTCCGCGGTGACGCGCGGCCTAGCCAAGACCGGCTACGACGAGGTGTCGCTCACCTCGCTCTCGACCACCGATCATTCTTGCTGCGAGCAGATCCTGTCACGCCTTAATCGCCGTCTTGAGGATACGGGAATCTCCGTTTCCATTCCCTCTCAGCGCTTGGACTCCTTTGGTGTGAACATGGCGCTGCAGGTTGCGGGCGAGAAAAAGGGCGGCTTGACGTTTGCGCCCGAGGCGGGCAGCCAGCGCATGCGCGATGTCATCAACAAGGGCGTTACCGAGGAGGACCTGGAGCGCGCGACGCGCGCCGCGTTCGAAGCGGGTTGGCGTCGCTGCAAACTCTATTTCATGATGGGGCTTCCTGGAGAGCGGGATGAGGATATCGTCGCGATCGCCAATCTGGCCGACCACGTGCTGGACATTGCCCGCGAAGTGGTTCCCAAGGGCCAACGCGGCGGCATTTCCGTTTCCATCTCCGTTTCTGTCTTCATTCCCAAGTCGTCCACGCCGTTCCAATGGTGCGCTCAGACGCCTGACGATGAGGTCAAGCGCCGCCAGCAACTGTTGCTGAAAAGCGTTAGGAACCGTGCCGTCCGCGTGCATTACCACGATGCCGAGACGTCGTTGCTCGAGGCCGTCCTCTCCCGCGCCGGCCGCGACATGGCTCCGGTTATCGTGGACGCGTGGCGTGCCGGCGCTCGCTTCGATGCGTGGACCGAGCAGTTCTCGCTTGAGCGCTGGGAGCGCGCCGCGGAGAGCAACGGCATCGACTTGCGCCATATCGCCAGGACTCCCTTTGACCTTGATATGCGCCTTCCGTGGCAGCATGTGAGCCCGGGTGTATCCCAGGGCTTTCTTAAACGCGAATACCGTCGCGCCCTTGACGGCGTAACCACCCCCGATTGCACCCGCAGCTCCTGTGCGGGCTGCGGTATCTGCCCCACGCTTCATGCTGAGAACGTTTTGGTAGGTGAGCGCTCGTGAGCGACCAGAATCTTCCGTCCCTCTTCCGCTTACGCGTCCGTTATATCAAGCACGGGCGCCTGGCGTACCTCGGCCACCTCGAAGTCCTGCATACCATCGAGCGCGTAATCCGGCGAGCGGCGCTGCCCTATGCTGTGACACAGGGCTTTTCTCCGCATATGCGTGTGGGATTCTCCTCCGCGCTTCCCGTTGGCACTAGCTCGACATGCGAATACTATGACGTGTTCTTGACCGAGCTTGTGTCGCACGCAGAGGCTTTGCAGCGTCTGGTCGCCGCCTCGCCCGAGGACCTTATGACTCAGGAGTGCGCCTACGTCGATGTTCGCACGCCAGCGCTCACGGCGCAGATAACGCGCGTGGGGTATAGGGTGGAGCTTTTCTGCCGTGAATCAGCCTCCTTTGAGGCGAGCGATATCGAGCGGGGCCTGGACGCCATCGCTCGGCTGGGGCGGATTCCCTATGCGCGCGGAAAAAAGAGCAAGGTGATGGATATCGAGCGCACGTTGGTTGGTTACCAGGTGGCTCCCGGTGCGGCTTTGGGCGATTTCATCGTCCAGCTCGATACGCGCTGCGATAACGAGGGCGCCTTGAGGCCCGAGATTCTACTTGCCGCGCTCGATCGCTTCCTGTTGGGCAAGGAGATTTCGTCTGAGGAGCGCCCCATAGTCTCCACCGGCATCCAGGATCTTGTGTCCATCAAGAGTTATCGCGTGGAGCGCGTGTTTCAGATGGTAGAGGATGAAAACGGCAGCCTGGTAGACCCCCTTGCGGCTCGTCGCTAGCTTTGCTGGCTGACGGACGGCGCGGGCGGGTTGCCGTTCAAGCTGGTCATTTTATGTAGCCGCACCATGCATACGTGCTTTGGGCTATAGTTAGCACCTGGCGCAGCGTCGTCCAGCTCGCATCATCCGTATGCAGGTGCAGCGTCAATCCAGTGAAACAGGGGCAACTTGTGAATACGCTGGGGAAATGTTCCTCGTCTTTGTTGACGGGTTAAGATTCCCCTGCTACTATATTCGGCTGTTGCACTAACTGATGCATGAAGGGCAAGAAACAATGTACGCAATCGTAACAACGGGCGGCAAGCAGTATAAGGTCGCCACCGATGATGTTCTTACGGTCGAGAAGATCGAGGGCGAGGCCGGAACCAAGGTCGAGCTCCCCGTCATCTTCCTGAACGACGGCAAGAAGATCATCACGGATCCTGCCAAGCTCGCAAAGGCTAAGGTCACTGCTGAGATTGTCGACCAGTTCAAGGGTGAGAAGCAGCTTGTTTACAAGTTCAAGAAGCGCAAGCGCTATCACAAGCTTCAGGGTCACCGTCAGCAGCTCACCAAGCTGAAGATCACCAAGGTCCAGGCTACTTCCCGCGCAAAGAAGGCCGTTGCCGAGGACGCCGCTGCTCCCGCAGCGGAGTAACTCCACCCAAGAACTGTAGAGAGTAGGTATCAGACATGGCACACAAAAAAGGTCTTGGTTCCTCCCGTAACGGCCGCGACTCCCGCGGTCAGCGCCTCGGCACCAAGCGTTTCGACGGTCAGTTCGTGAAGACCGGCGAGATTCTCGTCCGTCAGTGCGGCACCCACATCCACCCCGGTGAGAACGTGGGTCGTGGCAAGGACGACACCCTGTTCGCTCTGGCCGAGGGCAAGGTCAAGTTCACCCGTGGTGCTAAGCATCGCGTGAACGTCCTTCCCGTGGTTGAAGCCTAAGTCCCTTCACAGCATAGGCAAATAGGGAGGCCCTCGGCTGTAGCCGGGGGCCTCTTTTGATATGCTCAGGGTAGTTTTACCGATAACGAGGAGGATACGCAGATGTCCCAGTTTACCGATATTTGCCGCATCAATGTCCAAGGCGGCGACGGCGGCGCTGGCTGCATGTCGTTCCGCCGTGAGGCATATGTTCCCAAGGGCGGTCCCGACGGCGGCGACGGCGGTCATGGCGGCAACGTTATTGTCAAGGCTGACGCGCAGCTGTCCTCGCTGATTGATTACCGCTTCAAGCATCATTTCCGTGCCGAGCGCGGCACACACGGCCAGGGTTCGCGCAAAGATGGTAAGAACGGCAGCGACCTTATCTTGAAGGTCCCCATGGGAACCGTGGTTCGCGAGATCGACGGCGAGACCATGGAGCCCGCCTATGAGATCGCCGACCTTACCCACGACGGGGAGAGCGTGGTTGTGGCTCCCGGCGGTACCGGGGGGCGTGGCAACCCTCATTTCGTCACCTCGACGCGACGCGCGCCCGCTTTTGCCGAGAAGGGTGAGCCGGCGCTTGAGCACTGGATCGAGCTCGAGATGAAGCTGATGGCCGATGCCGCTCTTGTGGGCATGCCCTCGGTCGGCAAATCCTCGCTTATCGCTCGCATGAGCGCCGCTCGTCCTAAGATCGCCGATTATCCGTTCACCACTCTCGTCCCCAACCTGGGCGTTGTTCGCGCGGGGGAGTATTCCTATGTGGTCGCAGACGTCCCCGGCCTCATCGAGGGGGCAAGCGAGGGCCGCGGCCTGGGCCACCAGTTCCTGCGCCACATCGAACGCACCGCTTTGATCTTGCACGTTGTCGATATCACCGGTGGTTTTGAGGGGCGCGATCCGCTTGAAGATTACCGTATCATCAATGACGAGCTTGCCGCCTATGCTCCCGAGCTCGCGGTGCGTCCGCAGATTGTTATCGCGAACAAATGCGATGCCACCGGCATGACCGAGCGAGTCGCCGAGCTTAAACGGGCGGCTTTGGATGACGGTCACGCCTTCTTCGCCGTCTCGGCTCTTACCGGCGCCGGCCTTCAAACGCTGATGCTCGCTTGCGGAGAGCAGGTGGCCGAGCTTCGCCGTGAGCTTGCCGAGACCAGCGACGCCCTCGAACTTGATGAGGGCAAGTGGGAGCGCGAGCGTCAGGCTCGCGACCGTCGCTTCAGGGTTGTACGCGAAGATGGCGTAGCATGGCGCGTGGTCGGTCGCGGTATCGAGCGCCTGGTTGTTCAAACCGACTGGGAGAACGAGGAGGCCGTTATTTACCTTCAGCATCGTTTGGGTCGTATCGGCGTGGACGATGCTTTGGTCAAGGCGGGCTGCAAGCCTGGTGACGAAGTCCGTATCGTGGGCTATGCCTTCGACTTCGAGGGCGCTGGCGACCTTGACGACGACGATTATGAAGACGACGTCGATTACGAGGCTCTTGCTCTAGATGACGAGGATACGGAGGAGTAAGATGCCCGCTCGAGCCCCGCAGCGCCTTCCCGAGCTTGGACTTGATCCTCAGCGCGAGTACCGCCTTGGCATCATGGGCGGCACGTTTGATCCCGTGCATTACGGGCACCTGGTAACTGCAGAGCAGGCTCGCGAGGCGCTTGACCTTGATTTGGTGCTCTTTATGCCCGCGGGCAGCCCCGCGTTCAAGGATGATGAGGTGGTGACGAGTGCTGAGGACCGCTACGCGATGACGGTGCTCGCCACTGCGGCAAACGCCGACTTTATCGCTAGCCGCTTCGAGATCGATCGCGACGGAACCACCTACACGGCCGATACGCTCAGAGCGCTTCGCGCGTATTATCCAGATAACGTGAAGCTGTTCTTTATCACGGGCGCCGACGCGATACTTGATATCGTGACATGGCATGATGCGGAATCCATTGCGGGGCTCGCCACGCTTATCGCCGCTACTCGGCCTGGATACGATATCAACCAGGCATGTGAGAGGGTCGAGGCATCCGGCATCTCGTTCGACGTTCGCTATATCGAGATTCCGGCCCTTGCCATCAGCTCTACTAACATTCGGCAGCGCGTCAGCGAGGGCAAGAGCGTTCGTTACCTCACCTCGGAATCCGTAATAGGTTATATTCGCAAGAACGGCTTGTACCGATAGCGTCGGTACCCATCTTGCGGCGACGTGCTGCGTACCGTCGCCTTGCTTGAAAGGAGGGTCGCGTGCCCCAAGATCAGATTGAGGAGCTTGAGCGAATCAAGGCGCTGCTCGAGGAGCGGATGGTGTCCAAGCCCCGTCGTTATGCGCATTCGCTCGGCGTCGCCTCGTGCGCGGCGTCGCTTGCCAAAACCTATGGGGTCGACCAGTTCGATGCTGCGGCAGCGGGTCTGCTGCATGATTGGGATAAGGTTCTCGACGATCATGAGCTGCTGGTCCGCGCTGCTCACATGGGCATCGAGGTCGCCGGTTCGCCCTCCATGGCCGTTGGGCTGCTGCACGGCCCCGTTGCCGCGCGCGAGCTCCCCGAGCTTTTCCCCGCGCTCAATCCAAGCGTGTTCCAGGCGATCGCGCGCCATACGGTGGGCGCGGTAGATATGACGCCGCTCGATATGGTCGTCTTTATCGCGGATGCGATCGAGCCCGGTCGTCGTGGCGACTACGCTATCCGTCTTCGCGAGATGGTGGGCGAGGCGTCCTTGGACGAGCTGTTCTTCCAATGTTTCTCCCAAGGACTTTCCTACGTCATCTCTACCGGTCGCTATATGTATCCCACGGCTATTACCATCTATAATCATTACGCGTGCGCGCGTTCACATTAGAAAGGCAGCTATGTCAGACCAGATTGCAAATCAGGACGTTGAGAAGACCGAAGGCGATGGGCAGGTTGTAAACGAGAGCTACACCGCCAGACCCGAGCGCGCGGCCGCATCGCTTTCAAGCGCGGGCATCGATGCTCGTGCGGTTGCGGAGGTCGCTGCCCAGGCAGCCTATGACAAGAACGGCGATGATATCCAGGTTCTCGATCTCACCGAGCTTTCCGATGTGTGCGACTACTTCGTTATCGCCACGGGTAGCAATACGCGCCTGGTCGATTCGATCGTTGATGAGATCGAAGAGCAGGTTGCCAAGAAGTGCGATGAGCACCCGTTTTCGATCGAGGGACGTGACGAGCGCTCCTGGATCTTGATGGACTACGGTTCGGTCGTCGTTCACGTTTTCACGCCCGAGGCTCACGACTACTATCGTTTGGAAAAGCTGTGGGGCGACGCCCCGGTGCTGGACCTCGTTCTCGACTAGGCCCTAGCGTTTATTTTTTACTTGGCGGGACGTCGGAAGGCGTCCCGTTTGCTATTTCCATTTGTCGCGGTTGACTAGGTCGGTATCGAATCGGGTCGCGCGTCCATATCCTACGGCCGCATCGCCAAAGCGCTCGCGAACAGCGTCCATGGCAATTGAAAGATCGCGCCTGGAACTCGCCACCGCACCCCGTTCGTCGACCTCGCAGAACAGATCCGTCTGGATTCCGCCTTCCATATCGAATCCGCTAAGACCTATGCCGGCTAGCCTCACGGGCATGCCGGGCGACCAAATGCTGTCGAGCAGCCCTGTCGCCACCGGGACAAAGATATTCTCGTCATCGGTGGGATGAGCGAGTTTGCGTTGGGCGGACCTACCGCTTCCATAGGAGTATTTCAGCTTGAGGGTGACGGTACGGCCGGCAAGTCCCTTTTTGCGCAGCCTTCTGCCCACGGACTCGCCCAACACGGCGATGGCTGCCTCGATATCTCCTCGGTCGGTAAGGTCGCGGGCGAACGTTCGCTCGTTGCTGACCGATTTCACGTCCTCGGGATCGTCTATGCGCGCGACCGCGCTTCTCTCTCGTCCCTGCGCGCGCCGCTTTATCAGCTCTGCGTTGACGCCAAAAATGGGGCGAAGGATTGAGGGGGCGGCCGAGGCGAGCTGGCCAAGTGTGTGGATGCCTGCTTTCGATAGCTCGTGTTCGGCTCGTTTGCCGATCCCGCTCATAGCGCGGACGGGGAGGGGAGACAGGAATCCCTGCTCGGTTCCGGGCAGGACAACGGTGAGCCCCCGCGGCTTGTCGCGCTCGCTTGCTATCTTGGCGACGGTTTTATTGCAGCCCAAGCCTATCGAGCACGTCACGCCCAAGCTCGATACGCGTTTTGATATTCTTCGGGCTATGTCTATAGGACTTTCCGAGCAGTAGCGGCCCGGCGTGATGTCAAAGAATGCCTCGTCGATGGAGACGCGGTCGACGAAGGGCGTCTCATCAACGAGAACCTGCATTACAAGAGCACTTACCTCTCGATAACGATCGAAATGGCCAGGCGTCCAGATTGCTTGCGGGCAAAGGCGTTCCGCTTGCGCTGAGGGCATGGCGGAATGCACGCCAAAGGCTCTTGCCTCGTAGGAAGCGGTCGAGACAACGCCGCGCTGAGTCGAGCTTCCTCCCACGATGACGGGTTTGCCGCGCCATTGCGGGTGGTCGAGCTGCTCAACGCTGGCAAAGAACGCATCGAGGTCCATAAGGCCAATTGCCGGACCGTTCCAGCCACCGAAGAGGCCGGCGGTGAAGGCTGCGGCATCGAAACCGCTGTCGCAATCGTATGTGCGTTCGATATCCATGACGCAAGTATAGCGCGTTTTGTTGAATATGCTTGCATTTTGTCATTTCCTGCGTAAGATAGAAAAACGTCTGCGGCAATTTCGAAGAAGTTCCTGTGTAAGGACTTCACCTGCTCCCGCCGTTGGCGTAGAATATTCAATCGTTTGTTTATCGTTGCAGCAGAAAGCTGCTTGGTTGGAGGAGTTTGCATTGGCAGTCAAGATTCGCCTTGCCCGTCACGGCTCTAAGAAGCGTCCGTATTACCGTGTTGTCGTCGCCGACGCCCGTTCGCCCCGCGACGGCCGTTTCATTGAGGAGGTCGGCCGCTACAACCCGCTGACCACCCCCAAGACCATCAGCCTCGATCTTGAGAAGATCGCTGACTGGCAGGTCAAGGGCGCTCAGCTCACCGTTGCCGTCGCCGCTCTGGTGAAGGCCGCTAACGAGGGTGAGAAGGCTGCCGCCGAGCCCAAGAAGTCCAAGAAGCAGCTGGCCAAGGAGGCCAAGGCTGCTGAGGAGGCCGCCGCTGCCGCTGCCGAGGCTTCCGAGGAGTAATCCAAGGTGTCTTCTGAGATCAACACCGAACTCGATGAGATCGTCGAGGGCGCCGATACCGAGGCCCTGCTCTCCGACCGCATTGCGGACTTGGTTGAGTATCTCATCGTGAATATCGTTGATGACGTGGATTCCGTCAGCCTCGAGGTCATCGATGGCGCAGATTCCTCCACTATCGAAGTGACCGTTGCCGAGGGTGACGTCGCTAAGGTCATCGGGCGCCACGGGCGCACCATCAAGGCCATTCGCACGCTTGCGCGCGCGTTGGCTGCTCGCCTCGGCACCTCTGTCGAGGTAGAGGTTCTGGGCTAGGCCTATGTCCAGCCAGTATAGAAATATTGCCCGCGTGCTTAAGGCGCATGGGTCTAAGGGGGAGGTCACCGTGGCACCGCTACGGGGCCTTCCTCTTCTTGTAGAACCGGGCATGGAGGTCGCATTGACGCCTCCCGCCCTTAATCGCGATAGGTTTGTGACCGTTGACGCCGTTAGCGACGATGGGGACACTGCCCGCGTCCTGTTCTCCTGCTCGTCTTCTATCGATGATGCCGAGACTCTCCAAGGGTGCTTTATTTTGGCGCATGACGAGGATATCGAGCTTGATGAGCTTACTGCGGCGTATGAAGACCTCATCGATCGCGAGGTGATCGACCGCCATCGCGGTTCGCTCGGCCGTATCGTCGAGGTTATGGAGACCCCGGCTAACGATGTCTGGGTTATCGACGGGGGGCCTTACGGCGAGGTCCTGATTCCCGTGGTTCCCCATGTTGTATCGGCTATCCCCCAGGACGGACCCATCCTCGTCCAAATTATGGACGGACTCATTAACGAGTAACGAGAAGAGAGGCATGTTGCGGATGCTCATCGAGACGCTTTCTGTTTTCCCAGAGATGTTCGAGCCCGTGATGTCCACCTCCATTCTTGGAAGGGCCCGTTCTCGCGGGCTGTTCGACTTCAAGGCGCATGATTTGCGTGATTGGACGCATGATCGGCATCGCACGGTGGACGATGAGCCATATGGTGGCGGTGCCGGCATGCTCATGAAGGTCGAACCTATCTACGAGGCCATCAGCGAACTCAAGTCGCAGTCGGGTTCGTGCCCTCCGCGCGTTATCTTCTTCACGCCCTGCGGCGAGCCTTTTACACAACATGTTGCCGAGCGCCTCGCGGGCTTCGAGCGCCTATTGTTTGTCTGCGGTCGCTATGAGGGTATGGACGAGCGCGCCTATTCGCTTGCTGACGAGCGGCTGTCTATTGGTGATTACGTTCTTACCGGCGGTGAACTTGCCGCTATGGTGGTAACCGACGCCGTGGTACGCCTTATACCGGGAGCGCTCGGTGATTCGATGAGCTGTGTGGACGAGTCCTTCGCGACCGGTGAAGATGGCGGGCTTTTGGAATATGAGCAGTACACTCGACCCGCATCCTTTAACGGCATGGACGTCCCGCCCATCCTGCTGTCCGGCGACCATGCTAAAGTAGATGCCTGGCGCCGCCGAAACGCCATTGAACGCACGTCCCGCTGGCGTCCCGACCTTATCGACTCCGCTGGCCTTACCGAGCAAGAGCGTGCGTTTGCTCTCGACCTCATTGCTCGGATGCATCCCCATGAGGAAATGGAGTAGCCGTGGAACAGAAACCGTCCGTTTTCAGAAGCATTCTCGAATGGGTCGTCATCATCGCGATCGCCCTGGTTGTTGGTTTCTTCATCAGAACGTTTGTCGCCATGCCCTTTGTTGTTCCCACCGGATCGATGGAGCATACCATTGAGATCGGGGATCAGCTGGTCGCTGAGAAAGTGACGCTTTCTTTGGGCCAGCCCGTATCTGCAGGCGATGTTGTGGTTTTCACCAACCCGGAGACCGATTCCGATCATGATTTCCTTGTCAAGCGAGTGATTGCGACTGAGGGGCAGACCGTTACGTTTATCGGCGGTCGTGTTTTCGTCGACGGGGAGGCTTTGGATGAAGACTACACCGTTGGCAAGACGTATCCTTTGGATCAGCAAGCGGTCGATGTCGACCTAGAGTATCCCTATACGGTTCCCGATGGCTGCGTCTGGGTAATGGGCGATAATCGCGAGAATTCGGCTGACTCTCGATATTTCGGTGCGATCCCGCAGGATAGCGTTGTGGGCGTTGCGTTGTTCCGTTACTGGCCCCTTAACCGCATCGGTGGAATCTAGGGCTCATCGTCCAAAAGCACTTGGCGACCCGGCTGGAGCTTCTGCTTCGCCGGGTTTTTCTTTTTAATGAGAAGCGTAAAAATATCGCAGCTTGGAGCCCTTATGTTACATACGTGTGCAGTTGCGCTAGAATGAATTGTTGTTTTATCCAACGTCGAGGAGATAGCAGGTTCATGAACGCTTCAGCTCTTTCCTTCCAAGACATCATCCTGAAGCTCCAGCATTTCTGGGCTTCAAAGGGATGCGTCGTCATCCAACCGTATGATTCAGAGGTGGGCGCGGGCACGTTCCATACTGCCACGCTGCTTCGCTCGCTTGGTCCTAAGGACTGGCGCGCCTGCTATGCCCAGCCCTGTCGCCGCCCTGCCGACGGCCGTTACGGCGAGAATCCCAACCGCATGCAGCACTATTATCAGTTCCAGGTCTTGATCAAGCCCTCTCCGGAGAACTCGCAGGAGCTCTACCTTGAGTCGCTGTCGGCTATTGGCATCAATCCTGACGAGCACGATATCCGTTTTGTCGAGGACGACTGGGAGAGCCCCACGCTGGGTGCCTGGGGACTTGGCTGGGAGGTCTGGCTCAACGGCATGGAGGTCACGCAGTTCACCTATTTCCAGCAGGTGGGCGGCCTTGAGGTCGATCCCGTTCCTGTGGAGATTACCTATGGCCTGGAGCGCCTGGCCATGTACATCCAGGGCGTCGACTCCGTGTACGATCTTGTCTGGAGCCGTTCTGAAGATGGTTCCGTTGTAACGTACGGCGACGTCTTCTTGGAGAACGAGCGCGAGTTCTCTAAATACAACTTCGAGGTCGCTAACGTGGAGCTTATGCGTTCCAAGTTTGACGAATTCGAGGCGGAGTGCCATTCCTGCCTAGAGGCGGGTATTCCGCTGGCGGCATACGATTGCGTTCTCAAGTGCTCCCATTCCTTCAATATCCTCGACGCGCGCGGTGCCCTCTCCGCTACGGAGCGCATGGGCTACATCTTGCGCGTCCGCACCATCGCCAAGGCCTGCTGCGAGGCATGGCTGGCTGCTTCCACCGCAGATGCATCTAAGGAGGCTTAATCGTGGCTACACGTGATTATCTGATCGAGCTGGGCTGCGAAGAGCTGCCCGCTATCCCGCTGTACAAGGCGACCAAGCAGTTTGGCGACTTGGTTCGCGACGGCCTCGACGCCGCCGGTCTCGCCCACGGCGACGTTCGCTCTATGAGCACCCCGCGTCGCATCACCGTCATCGTTTCCGACCTCGCCGAGGCTACCGAGGCCGAGTCGTTGAGCCTTCGCGGCCCGGCTGCCGCTATCGCGTTCGATGCCGACGGCAATCCCACTAAGGCCGCCCAGGGCTTTGCCCGCGGCAAGGGGGCAGATGCCTCCGAGCTTGTTGTTCGCGAGGACGAGGGCCGCGAGTACGTTTTCCTTGACATCGAGAAGCCTGCCCGCCCCGCAACCGAGATCATCACCGAGGTAGTCTCCGCCTCTATCCCCAAGCTTTCCTGGCCTCGTTCTCAGCGCTGGGGCCGCGGTCATGAAACGTTTGGTCGCCCCCTGCGTTGGATCGTTTCCCTGTTCGGTGACGAGGTCGTTCCGGTGCACTTTGCCGGCGTCGAGGCGGGTCGCACTACCCGCGGCCTTCGCGTGCTGCACGTCGAGCCCGCTATCGCCGACGTCGCTTCGTATGAGTCTGTTCTCGAGGACGCCGGTGTCATAGTCGATACCGACCGCCGTCGCCAGCTCATTCTCGACGGCATCAAGAAGATCGAGGACGAAAACGGCCTCCGTGCCGAGACCCCGGCGAAGATCTTCGACGAAGTCGTCAATCTGGTTGAGTGGCCTCAGGTCCTTATGGGCGCCTTCGATGAGGAGTTCCTCCAGGTACCGCATGAGATCATCTGCGAATCCATGCTGTCCAACCAGCGCTATTTCCCGCTGTATAACGCCCAGAGCGGCGAATTGACCCGCAACTTCATCCTTGTTGCCAACACGCCGCTCGACGTTGCCGATACGGTAGTCGATGGTAACGAGCGCGTCGTTCGCGCCCGTCTGTACGATGCCAAGTTCTTCTACGACGAGGACCTCAAGGTCTCCCTCGAGGAGTTCCGTAGTCGCTTGGCACGCGTGGGTTTCCAGGAGAAGCTCGGCACCGTTCTGCAGAAGTCCGAACGCGTCGAGCGCCTCTCGTCCGCAATCTGCGAGGTTGCCGGCCTTGATGCCGAGACTTCCGCGGACGCCGTTCGCGCCGCGCACTTTGCCAAGGCGGACCTTGTCTCCGGTGCCGTTATTGAGTTCACCAGCCAACAGGGCGTCATGGGCGCATACTATGCCAAAGCTGCTGGCGAGCACGAGGACGTGGCCATCGCCATGAGCGACCATTATCGTCCACGCTTCGCTGGCGACGAGCTGCCTCGCAATATCGCCGGCTGCGTTGTCGCCGTCGCCGACAAGCTGGATACCATCGCCGGCATGTTTGCTATCGATGAGCCTCCCACCGGCTCCAAGGACCCCTTCGCGCTTCGCCGCAGCGCTATCGGCATTTTGAACATTCTTCGCGAGAAGCTCCACATCGGGTATGAGGAGCTCGTTCCCGTAGCGCTCGAAGCCTATGCAGAGCAGGGCATCGAGTTCGATGCGGGTGCCGTCTGCGCTTCGGTTTGCGCGTTTATCAAGGGTCGTTTGGAGCAGATGGCCCGCGACGAGAAGATCGACGCCGATACCGTCGCCGCCGTTTCCGCTGGTTCCGTGAGCGCTCCGGTTGATTACTTCGCTCTGGCGCACGCCCTTAAGGACGCCCGCGACAGCGATGCGGACACCTTCGATAACCTTGCGACCGCCTATGCTCGCGCCAGCCATCTTGCAGATGCCGATCTTGGCGTCGATGTTGATGCTTCGCTTCTTGGCGATGCCGAGCGCGAGCTGTTGCAGGCATCTGACGCCGCCCAGGCCGCTGTTGACGCCGCATTCTCTGCCAAAGATTTCACTGCTGTCATCGCAGCCCTGGCCGGTCTTCGCGCACCTGTCGACCGTTTCTTCGACGAGGTGCTTGTCATGGATCAGGATGAGGCTTTGCGCACCAACCGCCTTCGGTTGCTCAACCGCTTTGAAGCCGTGTTTTCCGATGTCGCTAACATTGGAGAGCTTGCACGTAAGAAATAATCCGGACTGCTTGATGGCGGATTGATACGCAATATGATTTACGGGGGTCGTCATCCGACGGTCCCCGTTTTTACCGACTCTGTATTTGCGGTCTTGCGATTCTGAGAATTTGCTTCGCTGCCCGCATCCGGCGATGACGAATGCAGGCAGCCGGCAAGCATGATAATGGGCCCGCGTCCGAGAGAGGTATAAGGACGCGGGCCCTTTTGTTTTGGGATGGAAGGCTGGCGCTACGCTTCTGCGGAAAGGTGCGTCTTTCCGTTGTCGCTGTGGATGGTGAACGGGTGCAAGATCAGTTCGATTCCAAGCAGCAGCACATGATGCTCGATATTTTCAAGCGGACTAGCAATGAGGAGCGTGCCGAGTACCACTTCTATGGCGGAGGAAAGCGCGAGCAGCGCGAAGGGCGCCTTGGCGCGAATCGCATGGAATGTCTCGTCTATCTCTCCGGCGGCCTTGCTTAATCCTATGAATCCCCAGACAACTCCTACCAGGGTGAGCAGGGCGGCTCCCTTTACCAGCAGCATTCCTCCGACCACGATCATGACGACGTCGGAACCCTGGCTGATGTTGCCGGCTTCCTTATTTGGATCTGTAAGGTCCGTAGTCAAGTCCGCGGCTCCAACCACGAGCATCAGGCCGCCCAGAAGATATGGCAGGAAGTTCATGATTCCTTCCGGCGCTAGTATGCAGGCGATCCCGATGAAAGGGAACAGCAGGGACGCAATGATCGCTGCCTTTCCAGGCGCTGGCTGCTGTTTGATTTCGCTGACGGAATCGATTCGTGCCATGATGGGGAAGTTCCTTTCATATCTGTTGGCTAACTTATGGTGTCGAATTGGCCGGATTGGCCGTCTGATGTATTGTTCCCGCATTTAGCATCGTATGTTCGTTATCATAGACATATACATGGGTACCTCCTGCCTTTCGTATGGTCAGCCATAAATGTGCAGATAAGGTGTTGGACGAGGTTCATCCCTTAACTACCAGCGAAATACTTATACTGAAATAGTTTGTTCAACCTATGTGTCGGCGTACGCGCGCGGCACCTCTAGAAGAGTAAGGATCGAAAGATGGATTACATCCGCGCAATCGAGCGCCAGCAGATCCGTGAGGACATTCCTCAGGTCCGCGTTGGCGACAACGTCAAGGTGCATTATCGCATCAAGGAAGGCGACCGCGAGCGTATCCAGGTCTTCCAGGGCGACGTCATCCGCATGAGCGGCGGCTCCTCCCGCGAGACCTTCACCGTCCGCAAGCTTTCCTTCGGCATCGGTGTCGAGCGTACCTTCCCGCTTCACAGCCCCAAGATCGCCAAGCTCGAGGTTATCCGTCACGGTAAGGTTCGTCGCGCCAAGCTGTATTACCTCCGCGACAAGGTGGGCAAGGCTGCCCGCATTCCCGAGAAGCGCTAAGCTTCATCCTTTTTTCAATTACGCGCACCTGGCCGCTCCGAAAGGGGCGGCCTTTTTTGGTTGCATAGCGCTTTCGTTTAACGGCGTTCGCGGTACCATGGAAAAGATGACGGTCTGCATCCAAGGAGTCCCAATGGCAAATATGACAAGTTCGGCCCCCGCCGCGCAGGTTGCGGCAGAGCTGGGGAGCGCTCCGTTTGAAGAAATTCAGTTGCTTGTCGATCGCTATCGTGAGGATCCTCGCGTTCAAGTTCAAAAGGCCTGCGAACGCGCGTTGAAGCGCTGGAGCAAGGAGAAGGCGGAACACGAGCGAGTAGACGGCATGTACCGTCTCATGGATGAGCTTGGCGGCAGCGGTATCGTGGTCGGCGTGGACGAGGTGGGACGTGGCTCCGTCGCGGGGCCTTTGACCGTCTGCGCCGTCTGCCTTCCCTCCGATCCTAAGATTTGGGGCATCAACGATTCTAAGCAGTTAACTCCCGCAAAGCGCGAGGCCCTAGCTTCCAGAATCGCGCAGGAAGCGGTCGCGATCGGCACCTGCCACATATCTCCCGAGCGCATCGATTCCGTTGGCATGGCATCTGCTCTTCGCGAGGCCGTCGCGGGCGCCGTTGCCGATACCGGGCTTGAACCCGATTGCGTTTTGATGGATGGAAACCCTCTGGGCGCGGTCCCCAACGAGCGCGATGTGGTTCACGGTGACGCGCAAGTGGCTTGTATCGCCGCCGCCTCGATTGTTGCCAAAGTCGCCCGCGATGAGATGATGGTTGAGCTGGATGCAGAATATCCCGGATACCATCTGGCGCAATCAAAGGGCTACGCATCGCCCGATCATATCAAGGCTATACAGGAACATGGTTTGACCCCCATTCACCGAGTGAGCTTTTGTGGTAATTTCTTGCAGACAGGCACACTTTTTTAATGGCGCCGGGCGCTTTTGCTCACGCTGGCGGGACGTTTTAGCTTTCGCTAGCATCGTTTTGCAATAAATCATCGTTTTACTTCCGGCATTTCTGGAAGATTCAGCCGACCTTGCGCGAGCTTATACGCCTCCATGCTTTCCGTTAATTATTTTCCAACGGAAAGGAGCGCGAAATGTCACGGCGAAGCAAGGACCGAGTGCCCGATCTTGGCGGTTTCGAGGACCTGTTGTCAGAGGACGCGTGCCTTGATGATGATAGGATGCTCGACGGCCTTACTACAAAACAACTGGGTAACGTTGGCGAAGCGATCGCGGCGCTCTATTTGAAGGAGCGGGGATACGACATTCTCGAGCGCAATTACCGTTGCCATGAAGGGGAGGCGGACCTTATAGCGCTCGATACGGTCGAGGGCGTCATCGTCCTGGTTGAGGTCAAGACGCGCAGGGTCCGTCATCTCGATGACGATGAGTATCCCGAAGAGGCCGTTAACGATAAGAAGCGCCGTCGGTATCGCCGTATCGCCGCAAACTATCTTATGGATCGCTTTCCCGTACCCGCGATTCGTTTCGATGTGGTCGCCGTTTCGGTTGCGTCCGGTCACCTTGCGGGCATCAGGCATATGGTAGGCGCCTTTGACTGGGAGGCGGAGCCGTGAGTTCTGATAGGCCCGGGTCGTTTGCCGTCCATGCTGCATGTATCAGAGGGGTCGAGGCGCAGCCCGTTACGGTCGAGGTCTCATACGGCGGAAGCATACCGGGTATCACGATCGTGGGCATGGCGGACAGTTCGGTTCTCGAGGCGCGGGTGAGAATTCGCTGCGCCCTGGTTGCCTGCGGATTCGACGTTCCGCGTCGCGCGATCATCGTGAACTTATCGCCGGGTGACTTGAGGAAGACCGGTTCTGGATTCGACCTGCCCATCGCCGTTGCAATACTCGCCATGTCGGGGCAGATACCGCGCACGGGCCTCGATGATCGGCTGTTTGTGGGCGAGGTGGGATTGGACGGCGAAGTCCTTCCCTGCAAAGGTGAGGTCGCCTACACCTTGCTTGCTCGAGAGGCGGGGCTTTCTCTTGTGGGGGCCCTGAGGCCGGATCATGTTCCCTTCGACGGCGTGGCATCATCATATCTGGATAGCATAGGAGCGCTTCGCATGGGCGTCGATTGGGCTTGTAGGCCCTATCCCGTATCGTCCATATCGGTAAGCGTGGTCCAGCCTCGACTTGACTATGCCGATGTCGTTGGACAAGAGGTCGCTAAACGGGCGATCGCCGTGGCGGCGGCAGGCGGGTTGGGCATGCTCATGATTGGACCTCCCGGATCCGGTAAAAGCATGCTTGCGAAAAGGATGACAACGATATTGCCGCCTATAGATCCCGTCGAGCGCCAGGAGGCCCTGTGCATCCATTCCGTCGCGGGAGATGGGTACGAGGGCCTTCTTGCGGGGGAGAGGCCGTTTCGCAGGCCGCACCACAGCATCACCCCTGCTGGTTTGGTGGGAGGTGGAAGGCCGGTGCGGCCGGGTGAGGCGAGCCTCGCGCACGGTGGCGTTCTCTACCTCGATGAGCTCGGGGAGTTTCCCACGGGCGTCCTCCAGACGCTAAGGCAGCCTATTGAAGAGGGGTGCGTGCGCATCGCCCGTGTTGATGGCACATATATTTTTCCATCGCGTTTCCAGCTGCTTGCAGCAAGCAATCCTTGCCCGTGCGGTCATTTGGGAGATGGGGAGATAGCCTGCAGGTGCACGCCGAGCGCCATCTCAAAATACAGGGCCAAGCTCGCAGGGCCGCTTGTTGACCGCATCGACATCGTTCTAGATGTCTCAAGGCCGGATCCATCTCTCATCATCGAGGGTCAAGAAGGGCTTGCATCGAGTGATTTGCTTGAGATGGTCGAGCGCGGGCGAGTTTTTGGACAAGAGCGCGCGGCTAAATGGGGCACTTCGATTTTAGAGGGAACGGAACGTTTCGAGCGAGTTATCGAGCAGAGCGGCATGAAAGGCGACTCTTCTGATGTTCTGCTCGACATAGCCGCACGTAACCATCTGAGCGCAAGGGGCATCGTTCGTCTCTGCCGCATTGCAAGGACCGTTGCCGACATCGACCAGAGTCCAACAATCGCCGTCGGCCATGTTCTCGAGGCCGCGATGTACCAGGGAAGGAGGAACGATGGGCGTATGTAGGGGGCGGATGGAGCTCAGGTTGGGGCAACCCTTATATCCGAGCATGGTCGCAGAGCTGCCCGACCCGCCGAAGACCATCTACGTAAGAGGCGATCCCACAGCCCTCAATGCTTCATGCATCTCGATTATCGGATCGCGGAAGGCAACGCCTTACGGCCTTGCCGTCGCCGAGATGGCGGCGCATGTTGCCGCGGAATCGAATTTGGTTGTCGTATCCGGAGGGGCTTTAGGTTGCGACCAGGCTGCAGGCCGCGCCGCTCTTGAGGCGGGCGGTAGACACGTGGTGGTTTTTGGAAGCGGGGCGGATGTCGTCTATCCGCGCGGGGCTGAAGACCTAGTAGAGCGAACGCTGTCCCAGGCGGGCGCGGTCATCTCTATCGAACCGTGGGGCGCCCAGCCTCGCAAGTACACGTTTCCCAAGCGCAACAGGGTGATCGCCGCTTTGTCGAAGGCCTTGTTTGTGACAGAGGCGGGGCTGCCGTCGGGTACCATCTCAACTGCCGAGACCGCGCTGGGCTTGGGTAGGGAAGTGCTCTCTATTCCGGGCTCTATTCTGTCTCCGGAATCAAAAGGGACAAACTACCTCATTTCCGAGGGCGCGACGTGTATTACGGATGAGGAATCTCTTGAGGTGGCGATATCGCGCATCTACGGCACGCTACGGTACCAGCGCGGTACCGCCCCCGGTTTGATAGGGCTGAATGAAACCGAGTCGCTGGTGCTTGACGCTCTTATCGCAAACCCTATGCGTATAGACCAGGTTTCTGCGATGCTTAAGAAGGACGTTGCCACCACCTTGAAATTTCTCGGTGGTCTTTCGGTTCGAGGATTGGTGGAAACGCTTTTTGATGGACGATTCGCGCCGACCAAGATCGCGCTTCACGCCCGCAGCCGTTTGGGTCACAATATGGGTTCGATGAAAAAGTGAAAGGGGAGACCATGGCATTTGAGCGCGTGACCGTGATTGGCGGAGGGCTTGCAGGAAGCGAGTGCGCCTGTCAGTTGGCGGACCGTGGCGTCGCCGTTAGGCTGTTTGAGATGCGCCCGAGCCAGATGTCGCCCGCTCACCATACCGATCATCTTGCCGAGCTGGTCTGCTCCAATTCCTTCAAGTCCACGCGCCCCGATTCCGCTGCCGGTCTGTTGAAGCAGGAGCTTCGATCGATGGGCTCCGTCCTCATGTCCTGTGCTGATCGGGCGGCGGTGCCTGCCGGCGGAGCTCTTGCCGTCGATAGGGGCAAGTTCTCTCAAGAAGTAGAGGCGGAGGTCGAATCGCGTCCGCTTATCGAAGTCGTTCGTGAAGAGGCGGCTGATATTCCCAACGGACCCGTGGTCATCGCTGCGGGCCCGCTTTGCTCGCCCTCTTTGTCGCAGCGCGTCTTGTCATTGGTTGGAGGCGATGCGCTGTCGTTCTTCGATGCCGCCGCCCCCATTGTCGATGCGTCTACGCTGGATATGGACGTTTTGTTTACCCAGTCTCGCTACGGGGAGGAGGGGACGGGAGACTACCTCAACGCACCGTTGAATCGCGAGGAGTACGAGGCGTTTATCGAGGCTCTCGTTTCTGCGGAGCGAGTCGTGCTTAAAGATTTTGAGCGAAAGGACCTGTTCCAAGCTTGCCAACCTGCTGAGGAGGTTGCGCGAACCGGTATCGATGCCATTCGATTCGGCGCGATGAAGCCCGTTGGCCTAACCGACCCGAGGACTGGCAAAAGACCTTGGGCGGCAGTTCAACTTCGTGCCGAGAACGCCGATCACAGCGCCTACAACCTTGTCGGCTTCCAAACGAATCTCACCTTCGGCGAGCAGAAGCGAGTGTTCAGGATGATCCCGGGCTTGGAGAACGCCGAATTCTTCCGTTACGGCGTTATGCATCGCAACACGTTTGTCGATTCACCCCATGTTCTTGATCGCTCATTTTGCGTTCCGGGGACATCGGTGCGTCTCGCTGGGCAGATTACGGGCACCGAGGGCTATGCCGAGGCGGTAGCGTCCGGCCTTCTCGCGGCTCTCAATACATATGCCGAACTTGCCGGACTGCCGCGCGTCGAGTTGCCTTGTACCAGCGCTTTCGGTTCCCTTGTTGCCTACGCCACGGACCCGGCCACCCAGGGATATCAACCTATGCACGTGAATTTCGGAATCATTCCGCCGCTCGAGGATGGGAAGCGCCGTTCCAAGCGCGATCGCTACGCCGCCTACGCTGAGCGCGCGACCAGGGATCTTTCCGCTTATATCAAGAACCGCGGCGACCTGTTTTGCTAGATGAAGTGGACGGCCGGATGCACGATCGGGCGCTCGGACATGTGGATGATTACATCGCGTACGTCGCAAGTGCCTTGTGCCTGTCGGAAAACACCGTTCGCGCTTATGGACAACATCTTCATGCGTTCGTCGATTGGTGCGATGTCCGCAGCATCGACCCGCTTTGGGTAACCGTCCGCCAGCTGCGTTCTTATATAGGCGACATGCGCTCCTCGGGCCTGTCGCAACGAAGCGTCGCCGCTCATCTTTCGTCCATTCGCTCCTTTTTTCGATGGATGATCGCCGAGGGCCTCATCGACTCGAATCCGGCTGAAGCCTTGACGTCCCCTAAGCTTCCTGAAGCACTGCCGGTGACGGTGTCCGCTCGACAGATGCGCGCTCTTTTCAGCGTTGTCGAGCGCGGCACCCCTTCGGGATTGCGAGATGCTTGCATGCTCGAGCTGTTCTACGCGACGGGGGCCCGCATATCCGAGCTCGCGTCACTGAGGCTCGATTCCTTTGATTGGTCGAGTCGCTGCGTGCGGTTGTTCGGCAAGGGCTCCAAGGAGCGGATCGTGCCCGTGCATCAGCGTGCGGCCGAGGCCGTGCACGAGTACGTTCAAATAGGTAGGCCTGCTTTATTGACCAACAGCAGCCATAAGCGGCCCCTTGATACCTCTTCGTTATTCATTTCCAATAAAGGCCGCGTTATGGACGCCGCCGCTTTGAGATACCGTTTCAAGGCGCTTTCACGAAGGGCTGGCCTGCCTAGCGACGTCACGCCCCATACGATGCGCCATACGTTCGCGACCGACCTGCTTGATGGAGGGGCTGATCTTCGCTCCGTTCAGGAGCTATTGGGCCATGCGAGTTTATCTACTACGCAAATTTATACTCACCTAAGCGTTGATAGGATGAAGGGCGCTTTAAAGCAGGCTCATCCCAGGGGCGAGTGATGAGGGGCGCTCCGATTCTCCGTCAGACAAGCAGCGCGGCGCTTCACACAACACCAACACAAGCCAAGCCCTGCTGTTGGAATCGTTCTTGAATCCTGCTATCATGCTTCAGGTTGCTGCTATGTGCAGCGCTTGTATCACACACGCGCGACTACTTTTCAGCCGTGGTGCCCGGGACTTGGTAGCTCATGCTCGGGTGGCTGTGAAGGTCGACACCGCGCGGAGGCAAACCACAGGAGGTATCATGGCTACCACAATCAACATCCGTACCCTGCTCGAGGCCGGCTGCCACTTCGGTCACCAGACCCGCCGCTGGAATCCCAAGATGAAGGAGTACATCTTCGGCGAGCGCAACGGCATCTACATCCTCGACCTGAAGCAGACCATCATCAACGCCGACCAGGCCTATTCCTTCCTCAAGACCGTTTCCCGCGGTGGCCAGGTTCTCTTCGTCGGCACCAAGAAGCAGGCCCAGGAGGCCGTCAAGTCCGCTGCAGAGCGCGCCGGCATGCCCTACATCAACCAGCGCTGGCTCGGCGGTATGCTGACCAACTTCGTCACCATTCGCTCCCGCATCAACCGCATGGAGGAGCTCGAGGCTATGGTCGAGGACGGCCGCATGGCTCTTCTGCCCAAGAAGGAGCAGGCTGTTCTGGGTAAGGAGCTCGCTAAGCTCCAGACCAACCTTGGTGGCGCCCGCGATATGAAGGGTCTGCCCTCTGCGCTCTTCGTCATCGACACCAAGCGCGAGGAGAACGCCATCAAGGAGGCCCAGCGACTGAACATCCCCGTTGTCGCCCTGATCGACACCAACTCTGATCCGGACGAGGTCGACTACGGCGTCCCCTGCAACGACGACGCCATCTCCGCTGTCTCCCTCATGTGCGAGCTGTTTGCCGACGCCTGCCTGGCTGGCGCTGGCAAGGAGCAGATTTCCGAGGCCGAGATGGCCGGCGAGACCGCTGCTGACGCCCAGTAAACACGTTTTGGTACGTTAAGGTTCGTTCACCTCTCATTTGAAAGGAGCCATCATGGCCCAGATCACCGCTGCTATGGTTAAGCAGCTTCGCGAGATGACCGACTCTCCTATGATGGAGTGCAAGAAGGCCCTCGTCGAGGCCGACGGCGACATGGACGCCGCCGTTGACGTTCTCCGCAAGAACGGCCTTGCCAAGGCCGCTAAGAAGGCCGGTCGCGAAACCAACGAGGGTGCCGTCGCCGCTTATATCTCCGAGGATGGTAAGACCGGTGCCCTGGTCGAGCTTTCCTGCGAGACCGACTTCGTTGCCTCCAACCCTAAGTTCACCGGCTTCGCCAGCTCCCTGGCCAAGGTTGTTGCCGACGTTAAGCCCGCTGATGTTGAGGCCCTCCTGGCCGCCGAGATGAATGGCGAGACCGTCGAGGCCGAGCTCACCGAGCTCATCCACGTCATGGGCGAGAACATGAAGATCGCTCGCTTCGCCGTCCGCACCGTCGAGGCCGGCGCCCTTTCCTCCTATATCCACATGGGTGGTAAGATTGGCGTTCTTTGCGAGTTCTCCTTCGATAAGCCCGAGACCGCTTCCGCCGATGCGTTCAAGACTTTTGCTCACGATGTTGCCATGCAGGTCGCTGCCACGGCTCCGGTCAGCGCCCGTCGCGAGGACGTTCCCGCTGAGATCGTCGAGCACGAGAAGGCTATCTACATGGCTCAGGCCGCCGAGTCCGGTAAGCCCGAGGCAATTCAGGAGAAGATGGCTGTTGGCCGCCTTGAGAAGTTCTTCAAGGGCTCTGTTCTGAATGAGCAGGAGTTCATCAAGGATTCCAACATGACCGTCAAGTCTTACTCTGAGTCCGTTTCCAAGGAGCTTGGCGACACCGTCAAGGTTATCGCTTTCGATCGCCTGGTTCGCGGCGAGTCCGACAACTAAGGTCGTCGTTACTATGCCTTTTAGCAGGCTGTGGGGTTATCCTGCAGCCTGCTTTTTTATGGACCGCGTCTACTTTGCTGCTAAAATCACAAGCAGTGTAACTTTTTTAAGGAGGAGCCTTGTCTGACTACCGGTACAAGCGCGTTCTACTCAAGCTCTCCGGCGAGGCCCTGATGGGCGATGGCGGATACGGTATCGATCCGTCAGTGACCGAGATGCTTGCTCGCCAGATCAAGTCGATTCATGAAGACGGCATCGAGGTCGGTATTGTTGTCGGTGGCGGCAACATCTTCCGTGGCCTCGCTGGTTCCGCCAAGGGCATGGATCGCGCTCAGGCAGACTATATGGGCATGCTCGCCACGGTGATGAACGCCCTCGCGCTTCAGGACGCCTTTGAGCATGAGGACTGCTCTTGCCGCGTTATGAGCGCTATTCAAATGAACGAGGTCTGCGAGCCCTACATTCGTCGTCGTGCGATGCATCATCTCGAAAAGGGCGATATCGTCATTTTTGCAGCTGGCTCCGGCAACCCATATTTCACCACCGATACCGCTGCTGCGCTGCGAGCATGCGAGATCGATGCTGACTGCCTGCTCAAGGCAACCAAGGTTGACGGCGTGTACGATAAGGACCCGGTCTCCCATACAGACGCGGTTCGTTTCGACACCATCAGCTACCATGAGGTCCTGGTGCGCGGCTTGCAGGTAATGGATTCCACCGCAACCGCTCTTTGCCAGGATAACCGCATGCCCATCATCGTCCTCAATATCGAGGGCGAGGATAATATCAAGCGCGCTCTTTGCGGAGAGCCCGTCGGCACCGTCGTCGTTCAGGAGGACTAACAATGGCGAGCATTACCGAGCACATGGACAAGACCATCGAGAGCCTCAAGCATAATTTTGCCAAGGTTCGCACGGGTCGCGCGAATGCCAATATCCTTTCGGACATCACCGTCGATTATTATGGCGTTGCCACTCCCATCAGTCAGGTGGCGGCCGTCAAGACTCCTGAGGCGCACATGCTTGTCATCGAGCCGTGGGACAAGGCGCTTGTCAACGCTATTGTCAAGGCGGTTTCTGCGTCCGATCTCGGCATCACGCCCAGCAGCGACGGCTCTATCGTCCGCCTGCCGTTCCCGGCTCCCACCGAGGAGCGTCGTCGCGAGCTGGTAAAGGAGTGCCGTGATATCGCCGAGCAGGCTCGTGTCGCCATCCGCAATATCCGTCGCGACTTCAACAATAAGATCGAGCGCGATGAAGAGCTTACCGAAGATGAAGTTCGCCGCGAGCAGGCTAAGGTCCAGAAGTATACCGACGAGTACATTGCCAAGATCGATGAGCTCTTCAAGTCCAAAGAGTCCGAGGTAATGGAGATCTAATCGTGCTATATGACGAAGAGAAGCTCGTTGCGCACTTTGCCGACGCTCCGGACGATATCTGCCTAAACGATATCGACCTCACGCGCGTGCCCCGTCACATTTCCTGCATTATGGATGGCAACGGAAGGTGGGCAACCTCTCGCGGGCTTGCTCGCACCGAGGGACATAAAGCCGGTATCGTCGCGTTGCGCGAGGTTATCACCACTGCCGTGAGGCTTGGCGTCGATGTGCTTTCGGCATATGCGTTCTCGACCGAGAACTGGGGGAGGCCCCAGCACGAGGTCAACGTACTTATGCATTTGTTCGCCAAGACGTTTATCGATGAGCTTCCCTTGCTTAAGCGCGAAAACGTTCGCGTCGTCTTCTTGGGTGATATTTCCGCCCTGCCCAAGAAGACGCGCGACGTCTTTGAGTACGGCTTGAAGGAGTGCGAGTCCCATACGGGCATGGTGCTCGCGCTCGCCGTTAACTATGGTGCCCGCGCCGAGATCGCCCGCGCCGCGCGTCTACTTGCAATGGACGTCCTTAGCGGGGCCATCGATGTTGCCGATATAGACGAGAGCTCGGTGTCCAATCGGCTTTATACCGCGGGACTGCCCGATCCCGAGCTCATAATTCGCACGTCCGGCGAGCTTAGGATTTCTAATTACCTGCTGTGGCAGGCAGCGTATTCCGAGTTCTACATCACGGATACGTATTGGCCGGATTTTGATCGTTGGGGAATGCTGCGCGCCGTCGCCGCGTTCCAGGGACGCGACAGGCGTTTTGGCGGTCTTAGCGCGTAAGTTGCGCTGCGGATCATCATTTCGCGTTCACTAGGAGTATGTACGGTGGAATCTTCTCGTAAGAATAATTCCGCAGTTCAGGGGGCGTCTGTGCAGCAAGCACGCGACGCCTCTTCTTCTGCCGATTCTAAGGCCGCCCCTTCGCGGCTTCATTCCTTTATTGTTCGAGCGGGCTTCGGTATCGCTTATGCCGCGATTTTTATCGCCTGCCTATTGCTTGGCGTGGTTCCTACCGCTGCCTTTGTCGCTGTTATGAGCTGGTTTTGCTGCTTCGAGTTCTATCGAATGATGAGGCTCGACGGCAAGGTTCCCAATGAGATCCTTGGGCTGACCGCCGCCGTCTTGTTCCCCCTGTCTGCGCTTGGCGAGTCGGTGCTGCTTACCGCTACGCTTTTCATCCTTATCTTATCCGTGGGTATGTGGTACCTCTATTCGCCCCGCACGCGTATCGCCGATGTTGCGGTTACCATATTCGGTCCTTTGTATACCGGCTTCATGCTCTCCGCCATCGTGTTGACGCGCGCGTCTATCCCCGGCCTTGCAGGTGCGTTGCTATCCATCGGTATCTGCGCTTCTCTTTGGGTCAGCGATTCGTTTGCCTATATGGTTGGAAGCAGGTTCGGCAAACACAAGATGGCTCCTAAGATCTCGCCCAACAAGACTTGGGAGGGCTTCGCCGGCAGTATCGGCGGGTCGCTTATCATCTGGTTTATCCTTTATGCTACTGGTATTTATAAGCTCAACATTCCCATGACGCTGCTGTGCGGCGTCGCCGTTGCGATATTGGGTGTCTTCGGCGACCTTATCGAGTCGCGGATTAAGCGCGGGGTCGGTGTGAAGGACTCCGGGAATCTCATCCCAGGTCATGGTGGCATGCTTGACCGCAGCGATTCCCTTATCTTCGGCTGCATTACCGCCCATCTAATCTTGACTATTGGAGGCATCCTATAATGCAGGATCTCAAGCGAGTCGCGATTCTTGGCTGTACGGGGTCAATTGGAACCCAGGCTCTCGATGTGTGCCGTCAGCATGTGGATAAACTAAGCGTTGTCGCCCTTTCCGCTCACTCTAGAACTTCCGACCTTGCCATGTTCGCCAGGGAGTTTGGCGTTGCCCGCGTAGCCGTTACGGATCCTGCTCATTTCGATGATGCATCGCTGTGCGATCTGCCGGATGCCTGTTCTTTGTATAAGGGTTCCCAGGCGGCAATCGACATCTGTATGCATGAAGACGTCGATATCGTTCTTGTCTCCATAGTGGGCGCTGCCGGTCTTTCCGCAACGTACCAGCTTATTGCCGCTGGCAAGCAAGTTGCCCTTGCCAACAAGGAATCGCTCGTTGTGGGCGGCGACCTCATTATGCCCATGGTCAAGCCGGGTCAGATGCTTCCCGTTGATTCCGAACATGCGGCGATTTTCCAGTGCTATCAGGGCGAGAATCCTCGTGAGACGCACTGCATCTGGCTTACGTGCTCTGGTGGTCCGTTCTTTGGTCGCACGCGCGATCAACTTGCTTCGGTCACCCCGGCCGATGCGCTGGCTCATCCCACGTGGAATATGGGTGCCAAGATCACCATCGATTCTGCGACCCTTATGAACAAGGGGCTTGAGCGTATCGAAGCCAAGCATCTGTTTAACGTGGGTATGGACGATATCGTCGTTGTCATCCAGCGCCAGTCCAAGATTCATTCTATGGTCGAGTTCGACGATGGTTCCGTCATCGCGCATCTTGGTGCCTCTGACATGCGGATCCCCATCCAATACGCTTTCTCCTATCCCCGGCGCTGGGCAGCTCCCGCCCCCCGTGTCGATTTCCGCACCATTGGCAGCCTTGATTTCGACAGCCCCGATATGGAGAGCTTTCGCTGCCTTAAGCTTGCCGATTATGCCGGACGTGATGGGGGAACCATGCCCTGTGTGCTCAACGCTGCCAACGAGGTCGCTGTCGATGCGTTTCTTCATGGGGCTCTTCCGTTCACCGGCATCGACAAGGTGGTCGAGGAATGCCTTGGTGCCCATACCCGTCAGGACGTTGAGTCGCTTGAGCAACTGTTGGACATCGACGCGTGGGCGCGCGATGCTGCCCGTGAGGTCATTCGCTGCCGCGTGGGATAGGGTTGGCGCATATGGAAGCAATCTCTGAAATTATCGCTCCTATTTTTTGGGGCGTTCTTTTGCTGTCCGTGCTCGTCTTCGTTCACGAGGGTGGGCATTTTCTTGCCGCGCGGGCTTGCGGCGTCCGCGTAACCGAGCTTTTCTTGGGTATGCCCTGTCGTTTTAACGTTCATTTCTCCTCCAAGCGCATTGGTACCAAATTTGGAGTGACGCCGCTTCTCATCGGCGGCTACGCTGCCATTTGCGGTATGGATCCTCAAACGGTTCCGTGCGCGCCGGCGGTTCTCGCGGCTGTGCATCGCCACGGCACGGTAAGCGTATCCGACCTTGCTCGCGAACTCGAGCTTGATCCAGATGACGTTTTGGATGCCTGCGCGTTTCTTCTTGGCTGGGGCTCAATCGCGCCCGTGTATGAGGACGAGAGCAAGCAGAGCTCCAAGTATTACCCCATGACGTATGCGTCCATGCCGCGCGACGCTGCGGGAAACACCGTATATGATGGCAAGGCCTTCGACCGAACCCATGCGACCAAGCAGGGCGATGCGTGGGTTCCTCCCATGGGTGATGATGAGTTCTATCGCTGCGAGCGCTCCCATACCTATTTGGGCAAGGGTTTTTGGAAGCGCGCGCTCATGCTCGTTGCGGGCATTATCGTGAACATCTTGACCGGATTCATTCTCATGGTGGGTGTCTACTCAATTGTTGGCATTCAGTCAGTTGACAACGTCAATACCATCGGGGCTGTCGAAGCGGGGTCTCCTGCGGCGAGCGCTGGCCTTAAAGCCGGAGACGCCATTCTCATGGTCGATGGAGAGAGCACCGCTACGTGGGAAGAGGTGTATAACGCCTTACAGGAATCGGGGGAGGATGGCGCCGTTGACCTCACGGTCGAACATGACGGCTCTCAACGGCAGATGACTATCGAGCTAAGCGATCAGGGCATGCTTGGTATCAGCGCGTCCGTCCGCACGGTTCGCCTTAATCCATTGGATTCCATGCGGGTGGGAGCCATGTACATCGTCCAAACAGCGCAGGGCATCATTCGCATGCTTACACCGCAGCATACGGTTGAGATGTTGAATAACTCCGCGTCAATCGTTGGCATCTCGGTTCTTTCCGCCCAAGCAGCACAAGCCGGTGCGGGCACGTTCCTTAGCTTTGCGGCGCTCATCTCTTTCTCACTGGGATTCATGAACCTGTTGCCCATTCCGCCGCTAGACGGCGGCAAGCTGCTGATTGAAATCGTCCAAGCGGTGTCTCGCCGGCAGGTGCCCATCAAGGTCCAGGCTGCTTTTTCCTGGCTGGGTATCATTTTGTTCGGATTGCTGTTTGTATACATGCTCAGGGTCGATATCCTGCGTTTGCTTTAGAGAAGGGGGCTTCCCATGTTGAAGGCGTCCGTTCCCGCACGGAACCTCACGCGTCCCGTTAGTGTTGGCGGGGTGCAGATTGGCGGGGGAGCGCCCGTTGTCGTCCAGTCGATGACGTGCACTCCCACCACCGATGCCGATGCCACGCTCGCGCAGATCAATGCGCTTGTCCAGGCGGGCTGTGACATCGTCCGGGTGTCCGTGCCCACGGCGGAAGCCGTTGAGCCGTTTGGACGAATCTGCTCGTTAAGCCCCGTTCCCATTGTGGCCGATATTCATTTCGACTATCGGTTCGCCATCGCTGCGGTCGAACATGGAGCCTCAAAGCTGCGCATCAACCCTGGAAACATTGGGTCTTGGGATCGTGTCGACGCCGTCATCGACGCTGCCGGCCAGGCTGGCGCTGCGATTCGCATCGGCGTGAACGCGGGGTCGCTTGATAAAGATATCGCCTCGCGCGAGGATTTAACGCAAGTTGACAAGCTCGTCGCCTCGTCCATGCAGTTCGTCGACCATTTCGAGACCCGCGGCTTTACCGATATCGTCTTGTCTGCCAAGGCCCACAGCGTTTCCACCACGCTCGAGACCTACCGCAGGCTTTCTTCCGAATTGCCGCAGATCCCCTTGCATCTTGGCGTGACTGAGGCCGGCGGTATCCAGCAGGGCACCATTAAGAGCTCTATCGCATTGGGTGCGCTGCTGGCGGAGGGTATTGGCGACACCATGCGTGTGTCTCTTACGGCCGACCCCGTCGAGGAGGTCCCCGTCGCCTGGGGTATCTTGTCCGCGCTCGAGCTTCGTCGACGTGGACCGGAGATCGTCTCGTGCCCAACCTGTGCCCGCTGCCAGGTCGATCTTATCGAGATCGCGGTCGAAGTGACTCGTCGCCTTGCTTCTTGCACCAAGCCCATCACTGTTGCCGTCATGGGCTGCGTTGTCAACGGACCCGGTGAGGCTTCGGATGCGGACGTGGGTGTTGCTTGCGGACGAGGTTCCGCCTTGCTGTTCCGCCATGGCGAGGTGGTGAGGAAGGTCGATGAGTCTCAGATCGTCGATGCTCTCATCGAAGAGGCGGAGGCGCTGTAGCGTCGCCCCGTTTGCGGTATCATTGCTGTTGTTTTGCACATATATCAGAGGAGTTCCATAGTGTCTACCAAACGCACCAAGGCCATGAAAATGTCCGCGTTGTATGCCCCCACGCTTAAAGAGGATCCGGCGGAGGCCGAGCTCGCCAGCCATCGTCTGCTACTGCGCGCCGGTATGATCCGCAAGCAGGCCGCCGGCCTATATAGCTACCTGCCGCTGGCTTGGCGCTCGCTCAAGAAGATCGAGGATATCGTCCGCGACGAGATGGACGCCGCCGGGGCGCAGGAGCTTCTTATGCCCATGGTCGTCGATGGCGCCCTGTGGCATGAGAGCGGCCGTTGGAACGCTTATGGACCCGAGCTTATGCGTATGAAGGACCGCCACGACCGTGAGTTTGTTCTTGGTCCCACTCATGAGGAGACCATCACCGATTTGGTGAAAAACGAGTTGCGTTCCTATAAGCAGCTGCCCGTCAACTTGTATCAGATCCAAGATAAGTTCCGCGATGAGATGCGCCCCCGCTTCGGCCTTATGCGCGGCCGCGAGTTCATCATGAAGGATGGATATTCTTTTTCCGCCACCCAGGAGAGCTTGCAGGAGATCTACGATGACATGAAGGACGCTTACGCCCGCATCTGCGAGCGCTGCGGTCTTAAGGCCCTGCCCGTAGTCGCCGACTCCGGTCAGATCGGCGGCGATACCTCCGTCGAGTTCATGGCTTTGGCGGACGCTGGCGAGGCGAGCCTGGTCTACTGCGATGACTGCGGATTCGCCGCTGACGATGAGGCCGCTTCCACTAAGGTCGCGGTGACCGAGGGCCCTGGAGACGGCACCTTGGAAAAGGTTCACACTCCTGGCATGGGTACCATCGAGGCTGTTGCCGACTTCTTTGGCTTCCCCCAAAACGGTACCCGTAAATCCCTGGCCCTTATTGCCGAGGACGGTACCAAGGTTGTCGCCATAGTTCCCGGCGACCATGAGCTCAACGAGTGCAAGGCTGAGAAAATCTTTGGCGAGTATCATATGATGAGCGAGGAGGAGCTTGTCGAGGCGGGCCTCTTCAAGGGCTTCATCGGACCTGTGAACCTGCCCCAGGGTATCCGTCTTGTTGTTGACGAGTCTCTTCGTGAGTCCCGTAGCTGGGCCTGCGGTGCAAATGAGGTCGACTACCACTTTATCGGCGCATGTCCCGATCGCGATTTCACGGTGGACGAGTGGGCTGATCTTATCACCGTTCGCGAGGGGGATCCATGCCCCCACTGCGGCCGTCCTCTCAAGGGCGCCCGCGGTATCGAGGTCTCCCAGGTGTTCCAGCTGGGTACCAAGTACTCCGAGGCCATGGGCGCTACGTTCGCGGACGAGAACGGTGAGGAGAAGCCGTTTATCATGGGTTGCTACGGCGTGGGCGTTTCCCGTACGCTTGCTGCCGTTGTCGAGCAGCACAATGATGAGCATGGCATCATTTGGCCCGTCTCCATCGCCCCGTATGAGGTCTCCATTGTTCCTCTCGATCCCAAGATGGACGAGTGCGCCGCCGCCTGCGACGCCATCTCCTCCGCGCTGTGCGAGGCCGGCATCGAGGTTGTTGTCGACGATCGCGACGAGCGACCCGGCGTCAAGTTCGCCGATAACGACCTTATGGGCTTCCCGTATCAGATCGTCATCGGAAAGCGCGGCCTCAAGAATGGCACCGTGGAGCTGAAAGATCGCGCTACCGGCGATCGAGTGGACGTTGCAATCGATGAGGTTGCCTCTAAGGTCGCTCAGATGGTTATCAACGCCCGTTAGTCGGTCTTTTGGTACGGTGTTATTTGCTGTTAGGGGAGGGGCCTGCTAGGTCCCTCTTTCATTGCGAGCCGATGGCTTTCATATCTCGAAGTTCCTAACGTGAGTTTGAACTTTTCTCAAATTAATCCTTGCATTAGGGTGAGCTATCCCGTATATTATTCCTCGCACCGCTTGGGGGCGTAGCTCAGCTGGGAGAGCGCTTGACTGGCAGTCAAGAGGTCAGGGGTTCGATCCCCCTCGTCTCCACCCAAGATTCTGATGGCCTCCGATTTAATTCGGAGGCTTTTTTCATACATGGTGTTACATGGGCTTGTGGCGCAACGGTTAGCGCAGGGGACTCATAATCCCTGGGTTCTGGGTTCGAATCCCGGCAGGCCCACCTACGTACCAGTTTCCGAACCCTCTCCTCGGGGGTTCGGATTTTTTTGTATGAGATGGAATCTCTATGCTTGCAGGGCACCTTCTCGGAACTGGTTGGATTTTCAAAACAAGAAAAAAAGTTCTTGCAATCTTTTTCGATGTATAGATATAATAATCTTTGTTGCTTGGGGGCGTAGCTCAGCTGGGAGAGCGCTTGACTGGCAGTCAAGAGGTCAGGGGTTCGATCCCCCTCGTCTCCACCCAAGAATGCTCAAGAGCCGGAAGTACTCTTCCGGCTCTTTTTTATTGCGATCGATCTATGTTCGACCTTATATTTCTTTGCGGTGGATTTGATTTGAACGCGGCAATACTCCGTAGCTCGTTTATGTAGCCGAGGTGTTCTGTGACGTGTCCAGAAGGGTAGGAGCCAGGAAACTTCTGATACACTCGATACGATGTAAATCAGCAGTCTTTAAAGGGGATAGCGTATGGACCCTGCGCCGTCACATGGATACGACACGCAATCCGGTGCCCAGCAGGTGCTGAGGTTTGTTGGCAAGCTTTATCTTGGTTGGTATGCGCTTTCCGCCCTTGCCGCCGTCGTCTTCTTGGCCTTCTACCTATTGACCGGATTCGATGTCACCGATTTTTCCAGTGCCGTCGAGCCCACGCGAGAGGCTTCGCTGGCAAGCGGTGCGGTCTTTTTGGTCGACTTGGTGTTCAATATCGTTTTGGCGGTCGCCGCATTGCACTGCGCCGATCATCCCAGGTTCGCAAAGCGGTTTCGCATCCTTGCGATCATCCTTGTTATTCTAAGCGTCGCATCATGTGCTCACAATGCGATGAGAGGGCAGCTTGCGGGCCTCGCTTCGTCGCTGTACAGCCTGTTTATCAACGGCCTCCTGCTCTACCTTGTGACGCAGGTAAAAAAGGATCTGCTAGCAGGGACGGCGTTTGACGTGTTCGACCTCCAGCGCACGCCTGATGGCAGGGTGCTCCGTACCGCTCGTCAGGTTGCCCGCGCGATCGAGCGCGGAGAGATTCCCGCCATAAATCCTTCTTCGTCCACAAACGCGACAAGATTCTCAAAATAGTTGTTGGCGTATTTGGAATCCCATGGTACTATTCTTTCTGCTGAAAAGCGCTAAGGGCGATTGGCTCAGTGGTAGAGCACATCCTTCACACGGATGGGGTCACAAGTTCGAATCTTGTATCGCCCACCAGAACTTAATGGGGACCCGGGAGACCGGGTCCTTTTTTCTTATTGGTCAAAGTGCGAAGGTGATGGATACATGATTCTCCTTGCAGACAAGATCGAGAAAAGCTTTGGCGCCCGCGTGCTGTTCTCCGGCGCCACGCTTCAGATCAATGCCGGCGAGCGCTATGCGCTGGTTGGACCAAACGGCGCCGGCAAGACCACCATGCTCAAAATCATCATGGGCCAGGAGTCTCCCGATTCCGGCTCCGTGCAGTATGCCAAGGACGTTAAGGTGGGCTATCTCGAGCAGGAGACCAAGCTTGCCTCCGACACGTCCATCATTCAAGAGGTGATTGCATCGGCCGAGGAGATTCGTCGAATGGGCGAGCGCGCCGAGGAGCTTCAAGTGCGCATCGCAGAGGCTTCTCCAGACGATGATTTGGATGAGATGCTGGCGGAGTACGGTCGCGTTCAGGACCGCTTCGAGCATCTTGGCGGATACGAGCTGGAGAGCAACGCTCGCCAGATCCTCGCGGGCTTGGGTTTTCGCGTGGAGGATTTCGATAAGCCGTGCTCTGAATTCTCCGGCGGTTGGCAGATGCGCATCGCGCTGGCGAAGCTCTTCTTGCGCAGGCCTGATCTTCTATTGCTGGACGAGCCGACCAACCACCTGGACCTTGAGAGCGTCCAGTGGCTGCGCGGCTTCATCGCGAACTACGAGGGTGCCGTTCTCATTGTCAGCCACGACCGCGCCTTTATGGACGCCTGCGTGGACCACGTCGCGGCTTTGGAGAACCGTCGCGTAACGGTGTACACGGGCAACTACTCGTCCTATCTTAAGCAGCGCGAGGACAACCTTGAGCAGATGCGCGCCAAGCGAGCCGCCCAGGAGCGCGAGATCGCCCATATGCAGGTCTTCGTTGATAAGTTTCGCTATAAGCCCACCAAGGCGGCGCAGGCCCAAGAGCGTATGCGCCGTATCGAGCAGATTAAAAGCGAGCTTGTCATTTTGCCCGAGGGCCACAAGCACGTTGACTTCAAGTTTCCCGATCCCCCGCGTTCCGGAGACATGGTTGCGGCGCTTGAGGGCGTGAGCAAGTCCTATGGCGACAAGAATATCTATAGCGGTATAGATCTCAAGCTCTACCGAGGCGACCGCGTGGCCCTGGTTGGCCCCAACGGTGCCGGTAAATCGACGCTGCTCAAGATGCTCGCCGGCGTCGAGGCGCCTTCATCTGGTACCCGCGAGCTTGGTCTTCACGTGGGCGTTGCGTACTACGCCCAGCATCAGCTGGAGGGCTTGAAGGAGTCCAACACGGTGCTGCAGGAGATCGACTCGGTGGCACCTGGCTGGACCGTTCCGCAAGAGCGCAGCCTTTTGGGCGCGTTCCTCTTTAGCGGCGACTCCGTCGACAAGCGCGTGGGCGTACTGTCCGGCGGAGAGCGCGCGCGTTTGGCCCTGGCCAAGATGTTGGTAGCCCCCGAGGCGCTGTTATGCCTGGACGAGCCTACAAACCATCTTGATATCGATTCGGTCGATATGCTCGAGAACGCGTTGCGCAACTTCCCCGGCACCATCGTCCTCATTAGCCATGACGAGCACCTTGTGCGCGCCGTGGCGAACCGCGTGGTTGATATTCGCGACGGTAAGATGACCGTGATCGACGGAGATTACGATTACTACCTGTATAAGCGCGATGACCTGGCGCAGCGCGCCGCGGCGGAAGAGGCCGCATCGCAGCAGGCCAGGCAACCCGCCCGCGCACCGCGCGTCCATGTCACGGAGCAGACGCCCGCCCGCGAGGGCAAGAAGACCCGCGAGCAGCGCCGCGCCGAGGCAGACGCCCGCGCTGAGCTCAACCGCCGCCTTAAGAAGACCAAGACGCGCTTGGCCGAGGTCGATAGGCTTCTAGAGAAGCATCGCAAGCGCTATGACGAGCTCATGGAGTTGATGGCGTCTGAGGAGCTTTACGCCGATCAGGAGAAATTCAACGCCGCGTTGGTGGAATATAACGGTCTCAAGAAGGAGATTCCCGCGCTCGAGGATGAATGGCTCGAGCTCTCGACAAAGATTGAAGAGGAGACCGCACGTGGACTTGCGTAGAGCCGGGGCCATCGTCCTGAGCATCGTGGCCATCGCGCTGAGGCTGTGCGCTATCGCGATGTGCGCCATCACCGTCGTCTTGTGCTTTTCCGGGCTTTCGGCGCGGCTCAACATGGTTGGGTTCGTAGTCGACCTCTCTCGCGCCATGCCCAACGTCATCGCTGGCTACGGAGTCATCACCACGCCGTTTGGAGGGGTGTTCCGTCTTGATTTCGCCCTGGTCGCCGCAGTCTTGTTCCTTCTTGACTACGTATGCTGCCGCGCGTCTCGCGCCCTGCGCCTTTAGGAGGTATCGCAACCTATGGGTCTGGATATAGAATCGCTGCTTATCAGCGCCCTTGCCGTCATCATCGGCATCGTCATCCATGAGAGCGCGCACGCGCTTGCCGCTTATGCCCTGGGTGATAAGACGGCGCGCTCGCGTGGCAGGGTGTCTCTCAACCCGCTCAAACACATCGATCCGTTCGGCACCATATTGCTGCCGCTGCTCATGATCGCCGCCGGCGGCCCGGTGTTCGCGTTCGCCAAGCCGGTTCCGATCTATCTGGGCAACCTCAAGCATCCCAAGCGCGACGAGCTCTTGATCTCGCTGGCGGGGCCCGCTTCCAACATCGTGCTGGCGTGCCTGGGCGCGCTGTTGCTCTCCGGCGTGGTAAACGGGTCGGTATGGGCCACGGCCGCCGGTTCCATTGTTGCGGAGTTCGCGCTCACGTTTATCTTCGTAAACCTGTCCTTGGCGTTTTTCAACCTTATTCCGCTTCCCCCGCTGGATGGCTCCTCCATCTTGGTTCCGTTTCTCAAGGGCGAGGCGCTCAACACCTACTACCGCATCCAACAATACGCCATGCCCATCTTGATCGTGGTGCTCTACCTGCTGCCAATGCTCACGGGCATCGACCTTATCGATATCTACTTCGATTTCACGGTGTATCCGCTGGGCGATGCCCTTCTGTCGTTCGCCCTGGCATAAGAGTGCGGTACACTTTTAGCAGTTTGTGCAGATAGGCCGCATTCGCCCTGGGTGCCTTGCGGTTTTACGGGTCGAGTCCAAGGAGGCTGGCGTTGTCTTATCGCGTTTCCACGCAGGCTTATTCCGGCCCCTTTGACCTGCTGCTCCAGTTAGTGAGCAGGCAAAAGGTCGATATCGGATCCATCTCCATTTCAGAGGTCGCCGAGCAGTATCTTGCCGAGGTCGAACGCATGCAGGCGCTGGACCTGGATGTTGCGAGCGACTTTTTACTTGTCGCCGCCACCCTCCTTGATATCAAAGCGGCTTCCCTGGTTCCAGATGAACCCATCAAGGCGTCTTTGGACGAGGATGAGGATGAAGAGCTTGCGGACTTGGACGGCGACGCGCTTCGCGAGGTTCTTATCGCCCGCCTTATCGCGTACAAGCAGTTCAAGGGTGCGGCGGCTGCCCTGGGCGCCCGTATGGAGGCCGAAAGCCGCATGCATCCGCGTGTCGCCGGCCCCGACCCAGAGTTTTTGAACCTTATGCCAGATTACCTGGCCGGCATCACGCTGCGCGGACTGGCGGTGATTTGCGCGGATATCGATGGCCGCCGCGAGAAGTTTCTGCTTGAGGCCGAGCATGTCGCCCCGCGCCGCATGCCTATCGAGCTTACCGTTGCCTCCGTTGACCGCGTCACCATTTCTCGTCCTCATACTACGTTTAGGGAGCTGCTCGATGGCGATGCCACCACAGAGCAGGTGGTCGCCACCTTTTTGGCGATTCTCGAGCTTGCCAAGCGCGGTTCGGTCACGCTTGAGCAGGACGAGAATTTCGGCATCATTCGTATCGACCGCGTCGAGGGCGCGCCGGAGTACCGTCTCGGCGAATCGCTTGAAGAAGAAGGGGAGTAGCCCGTATGTCCGACCTTTCTACGCTGGGCCCCTCGTCCATAAAAGGTGCGCTCGAAGCGTTGCTGCTGGTTTCCAGCGATCCGGTAAGCGCCAGCGCGCTGGCGGCTTCGCTTGATGTCGCTCCGGGCGAGGTCGCATCGCTTCTAGCGGAACTCCAGGTTGAATATGAGGAGGCGAACCGCGGTTTTCAGCTTCGCGAGGTTGCGGGCGGATGGCGCCTGTTCACGCACCCGGCGTTTCACGACCAGGTTGAGGCGTTTGTGCTGTCTTGGGACACCCAGAAGCTCAGCCAGGCGGCGCTCGAGACTCTCGCCGTCATCGCGTACCACCAGCCCGTTACGCGAGAGACCGTCAAGGGCATCCGAGGCGTCAACTCCGACGGCGTCATCTCGTCGCTAGCCGATAAGGGCCTTATTCGCGAGATGGGGCGCGATCCCCAGCGCGGGCAGGCAATTCTCTACGGCACCACGGCGGCATTCTTGGAGAAGTTCGGTCTTCGCAGCGTGCGCGACCTGCCCGATCTTGAGCAGTTCGCACCAGACGAGCAATCGCGCCAGTTTATCCGCGAACGCTTAAGCGGCCGCTCCATCCAGTCCACCTTGGAGGAGACGGAGGAGGACTTGGAGGAGGAGCGCGACCTGCTGGATACCGAGGATGTCCCGGATGCGGACATGGAGCTGATCGGCGGCGTCGCCGATGGCGACGCGGATGTCGCGGATATGGAAGGCGATTCCCTTGAGTAGTCCCGCATTCCGCCCTGATGAGCGCCTGGTCCCCATGAGGTTGCAGCGGTTTTTAGCCCGTGCTGGCGTCGCGAGCCGCAGGGGGTCGGAGGATCTCATGACGGCGGGTCGCGTCAAGGTGAACGGTCGCATCGCATGCGAGCTGGGAACCAAGGTTGATCCTTTGCTCGATCTTGTCGAGGTCGACGGGGTTGCCGTAGCGCTGTCGCGCGGTAAGGCCTACCTCATGCTCAACAAGCCCGCGGGCTATCTCACCACCATGCGCGATCCCCAAGGAAGGCCGTGCGTGGCGGAGCTCGTTCCCGTAGACAAATACCCGGGCCTGTTTCCGGTTGGTAGGCTTGATATGGATACCACCGGCCTGTTGCTGTTCACCACTGACGGCGATTTGGGCCAAGATCTCCTGCATCCCTCTAAACACGTGTGGAAGACCTATGTCGCGTTGGTCGACGGCGATGTGCGCGATGAGGACCTGGAGCCCTTGCGCCGTGGCATAGAGCTGGACGATGGTCCCTGCCAGCCAGCGCGCTGCCGCATCGTTTCCAAGCGGCTCGCCGCTCCGGTGGCCTACGGCAACGTTCCCGCGCATACGGGCTTTGTCGAGGTCCAGATTCGAGAGGGCCGCAAGAATCAGGTCAAGCGCATGCTCGGCCGCGTGCACCACCCTGTGCTGCGCTTGCACCGCTGCCGTTTTGGGGATCTTGATCTGGGCGACCTGGCCTTGGGTTCTTGGCGCGAGCTAGATGAGTGCGAGGTCGCCTTGCTCAGAGGGTAGCGGTTCGCGAGTAGAATACCGCTCCTGCTGGTTTGCTTGTATTGATATGCGTCCCGCCGCCCTCGCCGGCGCGCGGTTGAACAGAAAGGAGACCGGCGATGATCGTTGCCATCGATGGCCCCGCTGGTTCTGGAAAGTCCACTATCGCTCGCGAGATCGCGCGGCGCATGGGGTTTGAGAAACTTGATACCGGGGCCCTGTACCGCACCGTCGCCTTTGCCTGCACGCTGCATGGCGTGGATTTGGACGATGAAGACGGGGTCGTCGCCCTTTCTCGCTCTCTTGACATCAGCTTTGATTCTGCGGGCGAGGCCACGCGCATCTCCGTCGACGGTCGCGATGTAAGCGATGATATCCGCACGCCGGCTGTAGACCGCATAGTATCCAAGGTGTCTGCTTACCCCGGCGTTCGCGAGGCCATGCTGCCCGTGCAGCGGCTTTTTGCCCAGGATCGCGATGTCGTCGCAGAGGGGCGCGATATCGGCACCGTGGTGTTCCCCAATGCGCTTGTAAAGGTTTTCCTTACGGCCGATCCCCGCGAGCGCGCGCGGCGCCGCGTGCTGCAGCGTCACCCTGGCGAGCAGTTGAGCGATGAGGCTCTTCAGCGCGAGGTGGAAGAGACCCTGGCGGATCTTGAACGTCGCGACAGGCTCGATTCTTCCCGTGAAGCCGCGCCCTTGCGCGCCGCCGACGACGCCGTTCGCATCGATTCGTCCCGTTTCACCATCGACGAGGTCGTCGACCAGATTCGCGACCTTATCTCTAAGAGGCGAGATTCATGAAGCTGTTCCATTCAACTTATGATGAGTACTATGACGCGGGTGTGGGCGAGTTTCCACTGCCCATTCGCTGCGTTCGCAATGTCGCGCTCGCGATTGTGTGGGCGTTCGCCTTGTGCATGTGGCGCGCCCGCATGGAAGACGAGCGCTATATGCTCGAGCGTTCCGATGGCAAGGGCACCGTCATTATCTGCAACCACACTTCTATGGCCGAGGTGGTCTCCATCTGCACCTACCTGTGGCGCCGCGGCCGTATCTTCCGCCCTATTTTCAAGAGTGAATTTGGGTCGCATCGCATCGTGGAGTGGGTGTTCTCTCGCGCGGGCGGCATTCCCGTCGAGCGCGGAACCGCAGATATGAAAAGTCTTCGACGCGCCCAGCACGCCCTTCAGCGCGGGGAGGACGTTCTCATCTTCCCAGAGGGCACGCGCATTCGCACGGATGAGCAGCCGGTCGAGGTCCACGGCGGATTTGCTCTTATGGCGCAGATGGGCAAGACGGATATCACGCCTATGGCCGTGTGCGGTTTTCGCGATATCACCCCCGCCGGCAAAAAGGTTCCTCGTCCAAAAAAGTGCTGGATGAGGGCAGGCGAGCATGTTTCCTTTAACGATGCGCCCGAGGGCATGAAGCGCCGCGAGCGCTCGCAATGGGTTGAGGACCTGGCCGTCTCGCGTATGTACGCGCTTCGCGACCAGCTTCGCGCCGAGCATCCCGGGAGGTTCTAGACCGTGCCTGCACCTGTTATTGAAATCGCTCTGCACGCGGGCGTGTGCTACGGCGTTGAGCGCGCGTTGTCCATGGCCTATGCCGCGGCGCATGATGCCGCCCAACCTGTCCATACGCTCGGCCCTCTTATCCATAACCCCCGCGTTGTTTGCGAGCTTGAGCGCGAGGGGGTTGGGCTTGCCGATTCCGTAGACGATGCGTCTGCGGGCACCTTGGTCATTCGCGCCCACGGCGTGGTGCCGCAGGTTATCGATGAGGCGCGCGATCGCGGCCTGCATGTAATCGACGCCACCTGCCCCTACGTCAAGAAGGTCCATGCCGCCGCGGCCAAGTTGGTCGCCCAGGGTTATCAGCTTATCGTGGTGGGGGAGAGCGGGCATCCCGAGGTCGAGGGTATCCTGGGCCATGCGGGCGGCGCGGCATTTGTTGTGAGCAATGTCGAAGATCTTGATTCTATCGACCTTTCCCGTCGCGTTGGCGTGGTTGTGCAGACCACGCAGACTCCCGAGCGCTTGGCGCAGATTGTCTCCGCTCTTGTTCCGCGCGTGGCGGAGGTCAATGTTATCAACACAATATGCAAGGCCACCCATGAGCGCCAGGCAAGCGCCGCCGATTTGGCGAGCCGTGCCGACGTAATGGTGGTTGTGGGTGGTAAAAACTCAGGCAACACGCGTCGTTTGGCGCAGATCTGCTCTGAGCGCTGCGCATCCACGCACCATATCGAGGACGATGCGGAGATCGACCCCGCGTGGTTTGAGGGCGCCTCGCTTATCGGCATCACGGCCGGGGCCTCTACGCCCGCCGCGCACATCGAGCAGGCTCGTTCCGTTATCGCCCGGGCGGTTGGACTATGAGTGACATAGATGCCTTCGACCTTACGGTCCCCGCTTACGCCTCGCAGGTTTCCAACTATGGCTCGTCCACGCGGCGCGCCCAGGGGGACGGCGCGTTTCATGGCGCGCTGGTAACCGCGGTCCGTCCCGATTCCCCCGCATATGACGCTGGTATCGAACCCGGCATGTACGTGTCCCGCGTCAACCGCGAGCCCTTGACGGATATGATCGTGTGGCTGTGGGAGGCAGATGAGGACGAGGTCGAGCTTGAGGTCTTCGATCCATCCGACAGCACGACGGCTTCCTGCGTGCTTGAGCGCTTCCCCGGAGAGGACTGGGGGCTTACGTTTAACGACGCCGTCTTCGACGGTATGCGCACCTGCGTCAACGCCTGCGTGTTCTGCTTCATGACCATGCTGCCTCGCGAGAGCCGCAAGACGCTTACCATTCGCGATGATGATTATAGGCTTTCATTCCTGCAGGGTAATTTTGTCACGTTGACCAACATGAGCGATGAGGATGTTGAAAACGTCATCTCCAAGAACCTCTCTCCCATGAATGTCTCCATACATGCGGTGACGCCCGAGGTGCGCCGCCGTCTCATCGGTAGGAACGCCGCACGCGGCATGGAAGTTCTCGAGCTGCTCATGGCTGCGGGGATCGAGATCCATGCGCAGATCGTGCTGTGCCCCGGCCTCAACGATGGCGAGGAGCTTGCGCGCACGCTGGAATTCTGCGAGGCCCATCCCCAGGTTACAAGCCTGGGTATAGTCCCGCTTGGTTTCACCAAGCACCAAAGCCGTTTTACATCCTCGTATTCGCATGACCCGGCTTTGGCGCGCGCCGTCGTCGAGCAGGTGCGCCCCTACCAAGACCGTGCTTTCGAGCGCTTTGGTCGACATACCTTCCAGCTGTCAGATGAGTTTTTCATCGCCGCTCGGCTAGACCCGCCTCCGGCTGATTTCTACGACGGTTATCCGCAGTTTTACGACGGCATCGGAATGATTCGCTCGTATTTGGACGATACCGACGCCGTGTTGCGCAACCCGTCTCGTATGGTCGCCGTTCGCGACATCCTGCGCGAGCGCGGTTTTGAGCTTCTCGTTCTGTCCGGCGAAGCGGCGCGTCCCACGGTCGCGCGTTTTATTGAGGACGAGTCCCTTGCGGGCAAGGTTGCAGCTATTAAGAACCGCTATTTCGGCGGCAACGTCAACGTAACCGGCCTTCTCACCGCCGAGGATATTCTTGAACAGCTGCCCCAAGATTTGGGCGGTGTTATGCTCATTCTGCCCGAAGTGATGTTCAACGCTGGCGGCCTTACGCTGGACGGGTATCATCGTGAACAGCTTCTTCAATCGCTGGAGAAGCGCGGGGGCGCGGTTCGCGTGGCTCCCACAACCCCGGCGGAGCTTCTCGATTTCCTCGAAGAGGACCCGCTTTTGCAACACTAGAGATTCGGACTGTAGGAGCCTGAATATATGAAACCCATCGTCGCTATCGTCGGTCGCCCCAACGTGGGCAAGTCCACACTTGTCAACCGTATCGCGCAGACCGCTGATGCCATCGTCCACCAGAGCCGCGGCGTCACCCGAGACCGTTCGTACCATGAGGCAGATTGGAACGGCCGCAGCTTCACTTTGGTCGATACGGGCGGCATCGAGCCCCTTAAGAGCGAGGATGTCTTTTCCGCCTCCATCCGAGACCAAGCCCTTGCAGCTTGCGAGGAGGCTGCGGTCATCCTTTTCGTCGTCGATGGCACCACCGGCGTCACGGAAGAAGACGAATCGGTCGCCCGCATGCTCAAGCGCGTCAAGGCGCCTGTGTTCTTGCTGGTCAATAAACTTGATAACCCTGACCGCGAGGGTGATAACCTGTGGGAGTTCTACTCTCTTGGCGTTGGCGAGCCCATTGCCATCTCCGCCCTGCACGGCCACGGTACCGGCGATTTGTTGGACGAGGTTGTCGCGCTGTTCCCCGAAGAGGACGATCTTCCCGCGGAGCCTTCGGATCCCAATTCTCTGTCTGTCGCCATCATAGGCCGACCCAACGCTGGCAAGTCCTCGTTATTCAATAAGATTATCGGTTCCGACCGTTCCATCGTGTCCGATATCGCGGGTACCACGCGCGACGCCATCGACACCATCGTCGAGCGCGATGGGCGCCGTTATTGCATGGTCGACACCGCCGGCATTCGCAAGAAGAGCACCGTTTACGAGAACATCGAATATTACTCTATGGTTCGAGGGCTGCGCGCTATCGACCGCGCAGACGTCGCGCTCCTGGTGGTTGATTCCACCACAGGCATGACCGAGCAGGATCAAAAGGTTGCCAACCTCGCTATCGAGCGCGGTTGCGCACTGGTCATCCTGCTTAATAAATGGGACCTTCTCAAGGACGACCGCGAGCGCGATCAGGTTATGGAGACGGTCGACCGCCGTCTCACCTTGGCTCCGTGGGCCAGCGTGCTTCGCATCTCCGCTCTTACCGGCCGCTCCGTCGAGAAAATCTGGGCGCTTATCGATGCGGCCGCCGCTGCACGTGCCAGTAAGGTGTCTACATCCCGTTTGAACCAGATGCTTACCGAGATGCGCGAGTTCGGCCATACCGTGGTGGATGGCAAGCGCCGCCTTCGCATGCATTACGTGACGCAGACCGGCACCAAGCCGCCTACGTTCACTTTCTTCGTTAACCATACCGATATGGTGAACGATACGTATCGTCGCTATATCGAAAACCGCATGCGCGCCGCTTTCGATTTCAAAGGTACGCCTATTCGCCTGCGATTCCGTAAGAAAGATTCCAAGAAGGAGGACTAATCCCGCCCATGGATGCTTCTGTATCTCCCATTGTAGTCACGGTTGTTTGCATGGCTGTTTGCTACCTGGTTTGCGGTATTCCCTTCGGCCTCATCATCGGTAGGCTCTCCGGTAACGTCGATATCCGTAAGGCCGGCTCGGGCAATATCGGTACAACCAACGCGCTTCGCGTCGCCGGTCCCAAGGTCGCGGCGCTCACGCTGTTGTTTGACTGCCTCAAGGGCGTTTTGGGGGTCCTTATTGGGCGCTGGGTCATCGCCGCATTTGGATACGGGGCCGGCGCCTCCATTATGGATCCCGGCGCATCGGGCGACGTGTTGCTGGCGCTCGTGGCATTGTCCTGCCTCTACGGGCACATCTTCTCGCCATACCTTAAATTTCACGGAGGCAAGGGGATCGCGACGGGCGTGGGCGTGCTCTTTGGATTCTGCTGGCCGCTCGCACTTCTCCACCTGGGCATATTCATCATTCTGGTGGCCATAACCAAATATGTCTCCGTTGGGTCAATCGCTACTGCCGCCCTTGTTCCAGTTACCGTGTATCTTCTGTTCCCCCAGATCAGCCTGGTTGCGCTTGCTATCTGGGCAGTGCTGGGTTGGACCGTTGTTTGGGCGCACCGCGGCAACATCTCTCGCTTGCGCGCCGGCACGGAGTCAAAGCTTTCCTTTACCAAGCGCGCTACCAAGATGGATGGTGAGTAACAGACATGAAGATCGCCCTTATCGGCGCAGGTTCGTGGGGCACGGCCGTAGCCGGCCTTCTCGCCGATTCCGTCGATTACGTTGCCATGTGGGCCCACAGCCCGCAGACGGCGGAGGGAATCAACTCCAATCACGTCAACCCCCGCTACCTTGATGGCTATCGTCTACCTGATAACGTTACCGCCTCTTCATCCCTGCAAGAAGTCATCGATGGCGCCGAGGGCGTGATCTTTGCCGTACCCTCGACGCATCTTCGATCTGTTGCTCATGAGGCTGCGGTTTATCTGGACGATTCCGTTCCGGTGCTTTGCCTTACCAAGGGCGTGGAACTTACTTCCGGTTTGTTGATGACCGAGGTCATAGGAGATGAGATAGGTCATCCCGAGCGCATCGCTGCGCTATCTGGCCCCAATCACGCCGAAGAGATTTGCCGCGGAGGCCTGTCTGCCGCCGTCATCGCCTCGGAGGATCCGGAGGTGGCCGAGTTCTTCAAGGCGGCTCTCATCTCCCCGGCGTTTCGCGTATACGTCTCACCCGATGTGGTCGGCGTTGAGATGTGCGGCGCGACCAAAAACATCATCGCCATCGTGTGCGGCATCTCAGCCGGTTCAGGCTATGGCGATAATACGCTCGCCCTCATTATGACTCGCGGCCTAGCAGAGATCAGCCGTCTGGTCCATGCGCGCGGGGGAGACCCCATGACTTGCATGGGCCTTGCAGGGATGGGCGATCTGGTCGCCACCTGCACCTCCGAGCATTCGCGTAACCGTTCCTTCGGCGTCGCGTTCGCCGGCGGCACGTCGCTCGACGAGTACCAGCAACGCTCCCATATGGTGGTTGAGGGCGCGGCTGCGGCTCGCAGTGTTTCCGAGCTCGCACGCGAGTTGGGCGTCGATGCTCCTCTTACCTTCGCTCTCGAACGTACGCTCTATCATGGCGGCACCTTGGCGGAGGCCCTCGAGTTGCTCACGGACCGTTTTCCCACCCAAGAGTTCTATGGCATGGACGATTAGAAAGGCTGGCACCATGCGCGATTCCGTACTGATTTCCCCCTCGATTCTTTCCGCCGACCTTGCAAACCTTGGTCGCGACCTTAAGATGATCGACAATGCCGACCTCATCCATATCGATGTTATGGACGGCCACTTCACCCAGAACCTCACGTTTGGAGCCGGCGTGGTCGCTGCGGCGAAGCGCTCCTGCGACGTTCCCCTGGATGTCCATATGATGGTCACCAATCCTGACGAGACCGTCGACTGGTATATCGATGCCGGCGCGGATTACATCACTGTTCATTACGAGGCCTCCGTGCACCTGCACCGTACGATCAAGCACATCCAAGAGCGCGGTTGCAAGGCCGGCGTTGTCTTGAATCCCGCCACTCCCGTCTGCGTTCTCGAGAGCATTATCGACGAGCTCGATATGGTCCTGGTCATGAGCGTGAACCCGGGCTTTGGCGGCCAGTCCTACATCGAGGGCACCTACGCCAAGCTGCGCCAGCTCCGCGGTCTTTGCGAGGCGCACGGCGTGTCTCCTCTCATCGAGGTCGACGGGGGCGTTTCGTCCAAAAACATCGAGCAGGTGGTTCGCGCCGGCGCCGACGTTCTGGTCGCGGGTTCGGCAGTCTTTGGTGCCGATGATCCTCGCGCCGAGGTCGATCTGCTTCGCGAGCTCGGTAACCGCGGCCTTGCGGTCAACGCTTAGCGGATAGGGTCGCGCTCAATGGAAAACGCATCCATCAACCGCATCGTCAACCTTGATTACGCCGCTTCGACGCCTTTGCGCGCCGAGGCGGTTTCCGCTCAACTCGCCTACGACTCCTCCGATATCGCCGGTGCAAACCCCAATTCGCTGCACGGCCTTGGACGCAAGGCGCAGGCCGCCCTCGAGTCGGCTCGCAGGGACATCGCCAAAACGTTTGGACCGCGTGTGCGCGCGAGCGAGGTGGTCTTCACCGGCGGCGGTACCGAGTCGAACTATATGGCTCTCATGGGTTTGTCCCAGGCGGCTCGTTCCCGCGATGCCAAGAGGTGCCGCGTGATCGTTTCCGCTATCGAGCACGATTCCATCCTCGATAACCTCGGGCAGCTTCGCGCCGCCGGTTTCACGGTCGACGTGGTTAAACCTTGCCGCAAGGGGTTCATTACCCCGGAAGCCCTCGAGTCCCTGTTGGGACGGGACGTCGCGCTTGTCTCCATCATGCTTGCCAACAACGAGACCGGCGTCGTGCAGCCCATCGAGGACCTTGCGCGCGCGGCTCATGCACGCGGCGCCCTCTTTCATACCGACGCCGTGCAGGGTTGGCTCCATATCCCCGTCGATGTTCAACGGCTTGGCGTTGACGCCCTTTCCGTCGCGGGCCACAAGGTGGGCGGGCCCGTTGGTATCGGCGCGCTGTATCTCAAGAACCGCACTCCGCTTGCACCGCTGTTCCATGGAGGCGGGCAGGAGAGGGGGCTTCGTCCCGGCACGCAGGACCTTCGAGCCATTCTCGGTTTCGCCGCCGCTGCTCGCACGGCGCACGCTTCCCTCGAGCGCGATCACGCTCGCTTGCTAGAGCTTTCCCAAGCGCTATATGGGCGCCTTGCCTCGTCTGCTCGCATACACGCCACCATGGGCGACCCCGCTGCTGTCGACCGTCTTCCCGGTATCGTCTCGGTTTATGTGGACGGCATCGAGTCCGAAGAGCTCATCCTAAAGCTCGACGTCGCTGGGTTCGAAGTCTCGGCAGCCTCCGCCTGCTCTAGCGGGTCCATGGATGCCAGCCACGTCCTCACCGCCATGGGTATTCCGCGCGAGCGCGCCCTGGGTTCGCTTCGTATCTCGTTTGACGACCGCGTCGATCCAGCGGACCTCGATAGGTTCGCCGACGCGTTGTTGAAGATTGCGGGGTAGATAATGCTTATCTCAGAGCTTCTCGAGGGTCTTTTAGGGCTTTTTCCTGCGGATACGGCTGAGCCCTGGGACCACGTGGGCCTGTCCGTCGGCCGTCCGGATGATGAGGTCCGCGGGGTAACGGTGGCGCTCGATGCGAGTGAGGCGAACGTTCGTCGCGCAGCGGCCGATGGCTCGAACGTCTTGCTTACCCATCATCCTGTCTACATCAAGACGCCGCAGGCTTTTGTTCCCGCTTCGCCTGCGTACCCGTCGTCTGCGGCCGCCGTGTTCTCGGCCATCGAGTGCGGCGTCAGCATCATCTCGCTTCATACCAACCTCGATCGCTCCCTTGAGGTCCGTGAGCTCCTGCCGTCGCTGGTGGATCTTACGGCAGCTACTTCCCTCGAGTGCGCTTCCAACCCAGAGGCACTCGGGTTGGGTTCGCTTGCGGACGCTTCTTCTAATCTCACCTTGGAGCAGCTTGCGTCCCGTTGCGGCGTGGCATTTGGTTGCAGTCCGCGCGTGTGGGGAGATCCAGATCGGACTCTTGGGTGCGTTGCTTTTCTGGGCGGCTCCATGGGCGATTTCGGCGAGCTCGCCTTAGCGTGCGGGGCGGACGCGATCGTTACGGGCGAGGGCGGCTATCATGTATGCCAAGACCTCCTCGTCCGCGGATGCAGCGTCATCTTGCTCGGACACGACCGCAGCGAGGAGCCGTTCGTGGATATCTTGGTCGATGCGCTTGCCCGGGTGGGATTTAGCGGTCCAATCGCTACAATAAAGAATCCTCATCAATGGTGGACCTATACAAAAGGAGAGCGCGCATGACCGTCGGATCTACGCTTTTGAAATTGCAGGAACTCGATCTGGCGCTCGAGCGCGACCAGGCCGCGCTTGACGGCATGCCCGAGATTGCCCAGCTTGCTAAAAAGCGCAAGGCTTACCTCAAGCTCAAGGCTGATGCCAACAAGCTCCTTGCTGCACGCAAGGACCTCGAAAACGATCTTGCGGATTTGGACGAGGACGAGGCGTTTTGCAATGCAGCCGTCGACCAGGCGCAAAGCGAGATGCAAAAGCCCGAGAACCACCGTCTCATGAAGGATTTCGAGCAGCAGCTCGCCGGCATCGCAAAAAAGCTCGACAAGATCAACTTCGCCCGCAAGGAGAAGATCGCAGCGCTTGAGAAGGCCAAGTCCAACGAGGCGTATGCCACTGAGTACATCGCTAAGTTCGAGGCGTCTGTGATCGAGGACACGCGAGCTGCTCGTGAAAAGGCCGATGAGATCAGAAACCTCATCGAGGTATCCCGTCATCAGCGCGACGCCCTTATCAAGACCGTCGATTCATCCATTATCGATACCTACAACAAGGCGTCCAAGCGCTTCAATGGCCTGGGCGTCGAGAAGCTCGATGGCACTGTTCCCAGCGTTTGCCGCATGTCGCTTTCTCCTTCGTCCATGGATTCCCTTAAGGGCGCGGACGAGGTGGCCGAGTGCCCTTATTGCCATCGCTTGCTGGTCATTTCGGCCGAGGAAGAATAATGGGTGCGGCACTTTTGCGTTCCGACGGCAGACAGGCCTGTGTTCTCGTCTGCGTCACGGGCTGCATCGCTGCATATAAATCGTGCGAGATCGTCCGTCTGCTGCAGAAGGCGGGCGTTCGCGTAAAGGTGCTCATGAGCGAGCATGCGACGCATTTTGTCGGGCCTACCACATTTCGCGCGTTAACGCACGAGACGGTGGCGGTGGGTCTGTTCGATGATCCCCAAGACCCCATCCATCACATCTCGCTTGCCCAGGAACCCGACGTCGTTCTGGTCGCTCCCGCGACCGCGAACGTTATGGCTAAGATGGCCCATGGTATTGCCGATGACCTGCTGTCAACAACCTTGCTCGCTACCAACCGTCCCATCGTTATCGCTCCTGCGATGAATACCGGGATGTGGGAGGCTGCTGCGACGCAGGAGAACCTCTCGACCCTGATTGCCCGCGGATGCGAGATCGTGCGGCCGGCATGCGGCAGGCTTGCATGCGGCGACGTTGGGTCGGGCAAGCTGGCAACCGTTGAAGAGATCGCCCAGCGCACGTTCGAGGTGCTGGAGCGCGCCGTTGCTAAAGGTGCTGAAAGCGACCCCGCTCACGGCTGCGCCGGCTTGCTCCAGGGCAAGTACGTTGTGGTCACCGCTGGGGGCACGCAGGAGGCAATCGATCCGGTGCGCTACATCGGTAACCGCTCTTCTGGAAAGTTCGGCTATGCTATCGCCTCGGCCGCGCACGCCATGGGTGCGCGCGTTGTTCTGGTCTCTGGACCAACCAACCTGCCATGCCCCGACGGCGTCCGCCGCATCGATGTGGTGAGCGCGGACGATATGTTTCAAGCGGTCGACGCCGCATTTGATGGCGCGGATATTCTGGTATGCGCTGCTGCCGTTGCCGATTACACTCCCGTTCGCAAAGCGGACCATAAGCTTAAGAAATCTAACGAGCGCCTTGATTGCATCGAGTTGGCCGAGACGCGCGATATCCTAGCCTCTATGTCTGCTCGTAAGGGCGATAGGGTAGTGGTTGGCTTTGCAGCGGAGACCGATAACCTCATTGAGTATGCTTCGTCTAAATTGGCCTCTAAGGGATGCGATGCCATTGTTGCCAATGACGTCTCCCGTCATGATTCAACGTTTGGGTCCGATACCGACAAGGTGACTTGGATCACGGCGGATGGTGCAGAGGAGCTGCCCTGTATGCAAAAGAATGAGGCTGCGTTTGAGATTCTCAGGCGCGTCGCGCTCCTTTATCGTTAGGGACGCTATTCCTTATCGCGTTGATTAGCTTTTGCAGTCGCGGCCGGTGCGGTAAATCGCGCCGGCCGTTTGCATGTTCTTGAAGGCGATTCGTATTTTCCTATGCGAACGCGGGTGTCTTTATGTCGCCTTGTCGTATTCCAGGCTTATAGATTATAGAAAAAGCGCAGGTAACGGGTTGTATCAATCAAGTGTTGCAAATGCGGAGAAAAGAGATTCAACTTTTTTGAAAAAAGTTCTTGCATAGGTTAGGTGGTCTGGGTTAAAGTATTCCCTGTTGCAAGGCAGACAGCCAAAAGCAACATTGCTTCGGGACGTGGCGCAGTTTGGTAGCGCACTTGACTGGGGGTCAAGGGGTCGCTGGTTCGAATCCAGTCGTCCCGACCAGAAGCTTCAAGCCCGGCTCTTCGGAGTCGGGCTTTTTTTATTTCTATTTACTCCTTGCAAGATACTCCTCCAGCGCCTCGCCCGTTTGGTAGATTTCGCCAGCGGCCTGTTTTCCCACGTAGCGGTAATGCCAGGGCTCATTCGAGATGCCCGTCACATCAACCTTATCAAGCGGGTACCTTAAGATGAATCCGTATTGGTGCGCGTTGCTGGCAAGCCATGTGTACATGCCCTCATCGTCCTCTTCATCATTTATATCCACGGCAAGGCCTAGCTCGTGCTCGCTTGTCCCCGGTAGCGCAACCCATTGTAGTGCGGCGGAAAGCGCGTCTTCCCCGGAGTAGCCGGCTTCGCGGTATAGCTCCACCCGCTCGTTGAGAATCTGCTGCTGTTCATCTCTCGTTCTAAATGAGGAGCGAATGAAGGGATGATATCCCGCTCTTCTGCAATCTTCTAGCATCGCGTTCAGGCTGTCGGCGATTCGCTTGTCTACGCTATGTCCGCCGCCCACATCCGCGGTTTCAACTGAGAAGCCATCTGGCAAAGGGTTTGAGGCGTTTACTAATACAAGGGACCACGTACCCTCGTCCTCATCAAACTGCAGAAAGGTTGCCGCAGCGTTTGGCTCTATCAGAACAACTAGCCGGTTCGCTAGCCCGCTGATGTGTAGCAGCCCGGCTATTGCCACAATGGCGACCAGGACGTTTCTTGCTCGGTTGAATCGCGAGCGCCTCTTGCGGTGCACCTTGGTCCCAAGCGGAGCGGTGGCGGATGCGTGGGACGAGTACACTCTGCGTGCGGGGCGGCATGCGGGGCGATATGCGGGTGCGGCATCTCTTGTGTGGTTATTGCGGTGAGTGCGGTTCATTGGTGTTCCTTTTGGGCTCCGGGAGAGCGCCTGCGCGCGCCTGGTTGCCACATTGCAGCCTTCTGTGTACGCTCTCATACGCTACGCTTGAACCGCCTTATGCATCTCATGGCAATACCTTAGGTTTTTCTGCAGACCCTTAACGATTCCTTATCTCGTTGCAGCCGGGGCATACGTGTTGCGGGCGGCGTTATACAATGGCGTCATGATTGAGAATCCAAACATATTGATCGTTGATGACGAGCGTTCGATCGCTGAGCTGGTAGCCGAGACCCTCCAGGGCGCCGGCATGTTCACCCAGGTGTGCGTGCATGCGGGCGAGGCTTTGCCTATGGTTCGCGAGGGGTCGTTCGACCTGATTATTCTCGATGTCATGATGCCGGGGGTAGACGGTTTTGAGCTCTGCGCGCGCATGCGTGCGGAATCATTTGTCCCCATCATCTTTTTATCAGCCAAGGACGAGGAAGCCGATAAGGTGTTGGGCCTTACGTGCGGGGGAGATGACTATATAACCAAGCCGTTTTTGCCGCGCGAACTTGTCGCCCGCGTTAAATCATGCCTTAGGCGCAGCTCCTATGCCAGCGACGCTCCGTTACAGCGTGTACTTCGCTGTCGCGGTATCGAGCTTGATTCGGCGACCCATGTGGTGTCTCTTCATGGAGAGCGGCTTTCGCTTACGCCAAAGGAGTTCGATCTGCTTGCGGTGCTTCTGCGAGCATCTGGGAGGCCGGTTGCCACCCAAGACCTCTATGAAGCGGTTTGGGAAGATCTGTATATGCCCGCAAGCTCCAATTCCGTTATGGTGCATATTCGCCATTTGCGATCAAAGCTCGCGGCGCTCGACTCCGAGCAGGTGTTTATCGAGACCGTCTGGGGTGTTGGCTACAAGATCGCGCCCTAGTTTAGGCCGAGATGTTTGGGGCGATGCTTAGAAGGGAATCGCTATGAAGATGAGGACCATGCAGGGCGTTTTGTGCCGGCGCCGCGCGTACGCGGGGCTCGCTCTCTCGCTTGTCGCCTATACCCTTGGTTTCATCGCATTGATTTCGCTTTGCCGGGCTCTGTTTGCAGACTCCCTTTCCGTTGTTATCGCCGATGCCACCTCTACGTGGGTAAGCGTTCCGGATTCCCAGGTTGATCTCTACCGCATGCTTGGGATGCAAGAGGGCTCCATGGCGGATGGACTGCATCAGTTCCGTGACCTCAGCGATTACCATGCGGTTGTTGGCTTTATCGAGGGGCCGTTGGTGTGGTCTGCATACGGCGTGGGCCTCGTTGTTATCGCCGCGTTGCGGATCCACATTGTCGCGTTAGATCTGGACAGCGTTATCTGGGCGCTTTCCCAGGCTTCCACCAATAACGGTTCCCTTGTTGCGCCAAAGCTGCCGGAGCACCTTGCACAGGCCCAGCTGGAGCTTGAGCGGCTGGGGGAGCGCGTCGAGAGCGCCTTTCATGTGGCCGACGCGGCGGAGTCGCGCAAGAACGAGCTTGTGGCGTATCTTGCGCATGATATCAAGACGCCTCTCACCTCTGTAATTGGCTACCTCGCTCTACTTGCCGAGGAGCCCGACTTGCCTTATGAGAAGCGCGAGCGCTTTGCGTCTGCCGCGCTTGATAGGGCTCGCCGTCTGGATAGCATGATGGACGAGTTTTTCGAGATAACCCGCTACAACCTTGGTTCTATCCCCGTTGAACGCGAACAGGTCGACGCAGTGATGTTGGCTGAACAGGTTGCAGATGAGCTTCTTCCTGCTGCGAGCGGTCGCGGGGTCTCAATTGCCGTCCACGCGCCCGATCGACCTGTTGATTCTTTTATCGACCCCGATAAGATGGCTCGCGTTTTAGGCAACATACTCAAGAACGCCGTGGCGTTTGCGAACCCTTCAACAGAGGTTTTGCTTAATGTTCACATCGAGGGCGAATCGGTTGTGTTTGCGGTCGAGGATACGGGACGAGAAATCTCTCCGGAACACCTTGTCCATATATTCGAGAAGTTCTACCGCGTCGATGGGGCTCGCTCGACTGGTCGCGGGGGTGCCGGGCTTGGCCTTGCCATTTCAAAGGAGATCGTCGCAGCGCATGGGGGCGACATCACGGCGACGAGCGAGTCCGGCCATACGGTGTTCATAATTCGAATTCCTTGCTCTTGCAGTGCTAACAAATAATGATTCGCTGAATCCATTCATACATTAGGTTCGCAGCAAGGGAAGGACTATGTTTAGGTGGCCATGCGGTTCGGTGTCCAATTAGCATAGTTACGAAAAAAGGCTCCCTGAAATCAACAGGGAGCCTTTGCTTGCAAGCAAACGTTTGTCCAAAAAGGGGAGACCTTAGGAGCGAGCCACCTTGGCGGCCTTGAGGCAGCTGGTGCACACGTTCATCTTGCGACGATGACCGTTGACAACAACGTACACGCGCTGGATGTTCGGACGGAACGTACGGTTGGTGACGCGGTGAGAGTGGCTGATGGAGCGACCAGCAACGGGGTGCTTACCGCAGATTTCGCAAACTTTGGACATTTCTTGACCCTCCTTGGGCGGCTAGATTCGGTGCCGCGTGAACAAACAGCAATGAACTATAGCACAGCATGGGCAACATGTGCGTAATCTACATATTGCACATGTTACTTTTTTCTGCACTTGATTCGAGCTTGGGCTCGGTTTCGTGGGAGTCATATTATCGCCTGCTCAAGATGCTCATGCAAGACTCATTTGCTATGGCGCCTAATAAATAATCATTCCGTGCGTATTCTCATCACATTATTAATTTGCAGGGACCGGAAGATGCCTTTGGGCACTCGTATGTGGAAAAGCAAGCGTTCTACAAGTTTCCGTATTCGTGCTCGAAACAAGGTGGAAACATGTGTATACTTACAAAAGACCTTTAAGCGCGTACGAGATACCGCAAGGATACATACCTCTTCGCAACTATTGTTGCCCTTGAGATCACTCTTGCCGATGTCTCAACCGCGCTAGCGGTCGGGCATCTATTTTTTTGCGGTGTCCCATCAGTGCGATGGCGCCGCGAGGAGCAGGGAAGGAGATCGATGGGCACGTCTTCACCCAAGGCAGTCATCATGGACGAGACTGCTGTGCAGCGCGCGATCACGCGTATTGCGCACGAGATCATCGAGCGCAACGAGGGCTGCAACGACCTTGCCATTGTCGGCATCGTGACCAGGGGAGATATCCTGGCGCGCCAGCTCACAGAGCAGATCAACCAAATCGAAGGTGCGGAGGTTCCGCTGGGAAGCCTTGATATCAGCTTCTATCGCGATGACTTCCTTACCCATATTTCCCCCGAGGTTCACGAGACCAAGATTCCGTTCGATGTTGATGGAAAACGCATTGTTCTGGTCGACGACGTTCTTTATACCGGCCGCACCATCCGTGCCGCCCTGGACGCCGTTATGGACCTTGGCCGCCCCAAGAGCATCGAGCTCGCCGTCCTTGTTGACCGTGGACATCGCGAGCTTCCCATCAGCCCTGATTTCGTTGGAAAGAACGTTCCCTCGTCCCGCGACGAGAACGTCCGCCTGTATTGCAAGGAAGTAGACGGCCGTACGTCCGTCGAGATCACCGAAGTCGCGCCGGGCGCCCGAGTGGGCTCCGCGCCGCTGGGAGGCGAGTAGAGCCGTGTTCAACAATCATAAGCACCTTATCGACATCTCGGAGTACTCCGATACCGAGCTCATGACGATCCTGCAGACCGCCAAGGCGTTCTCCGAGGTCAACGAGCGCGCGATCAAGAAGGTCCCCACCCTTAAGGGTAAGACTATCGTCAACATGTTCAACGAGCCTTCTACGCGCACCCGTAGCTCCTTTGAGCTTGCCGAGAAGCGCCTTTCCGCCGACACTCTTAACTTCGGCGGGTCCTCCACGTCTACCGTCAAGGGCGAGAGCCTCATCGATACCGTCATGACGCTCGATGCCTATAAGATCGACTGCATCGTTGTCCGCGATAAGCACGCCGGCGCCCCTCATATCGTTAGCCAGGCGAGCCCCGCCGTGGTCATCGACGCCGGCGACGGCAAGCACGGTCACCCCACCCAGGCACTGCTCGACCTGTACTCAATTTGGGAGCGTAAGGAGAGCTTCGATGGCCTTAAGGTTGGTATCGTTGGCGATATCGGCCATTCCCGCGTCTGCGGCTCTTTGATCCCCGCCTTGAAGATCATGGGCGCCGAGGTCACCGTCGTTGCCCCCGGTACGCTCATGCCCCCTCGTCCCGATGTTCTCGGCGCCGACCATGTAAGCTATTGCCTGGACGACGTTCTCCCCGAGCTCGACGTGGTCTACATGCTTCGTATCCAGCGCGAGCGCCTCGAGGGTGCTCCGTTCCCGAGCTTGCGCGAGTATCACCAGCTCTTTGGCCTTACGCAGAAGCGCGAGCGCCTTATGAAACCCGACGCGATTATCTGCCACCCCGGTCCGATCAACCGCGGCGTTGAATTCGATTCTTATATGGCCGACCATCCCGAGCGCTCGGTCATCCTCGATCAGGTCTATGCCGGCATCTGCGTCCGCATGGCCGCCCTGTATCTGCTGCTTGGAGGTGCCGATAATGGCCTTGCTTCTTAAGAATGCCCACGTTGTCGATCCCGCTGCCAACCTTGACGGCGTTCTCGACGTCCTTATCGATGGCGACCGCATCTCCGCTGTGGGCGAAGGTCTTGTCTTCGATGGCGCGGAGGTTATCGACCTCACCGGTAAGTACCTAGTCCCCGGCCTCGTCGATATGCACGTGCACCTTCGCGAGCCCGGCTTTGAGCACAAGGGCGACATCGAGTCCGAGACGGCTGCTGCGGCTGCGGGCGGCTTCACCGGCGTCTGCTCCATGCCCAACACCAACCCCGTTGCCGATAACGGCACCGTTATCACCTATATCAAAGCTCGCGCCGCCGAGGCCGGCCATTGCCGCGTTTACCCTGCGGGCGCCATGAGCAAGGGTCTTAAGGGCGAGATCATCTCCGAGATGGGTGATATGGTCGCACGCGGAGCCGTCGCCTTCACCGATGACGGCCGTGGAATCCAGGGTGCCGGCATGATGCGCCGCTGCATGGACTACGGCAAGATGTTCGACAAGGTGTTCATGAGCCATTGCCAGGACGAAGACCTTGTTGGCGAGGGCCAGGTGAACGAGGGCGTCGCCTCTACGCGCCTGGGTCTTCTCGGCTGGCCTGCGGAGGGCGAGGAGCTCCAGATCTCCCGCGATATCATGCTCGCTGAGCTTACCGGCGCCAAGCTGCACATTCAGCATATCTCTACCGCCCGCGGCCTCGATATGGTTCGCGCCGCAAAGGCCAAGGGTCTTCCCGTCACTTGCGAGGCCGCCCCGCATCACATGTTCCTTACAGAGGATGCTATTACCGGCGCCTACGAGACCTGCTTCAAGGTTAACCCGCCGTTGCGCACCTCCGAGGACGCGCAGGCGATTATCGAGGGCGTTTTGGACGGCAGCATCGACGCCATCGTGACGGATCACGCTCCTCATGCAGACTGGGAGAAGGCTCGCGAGTTCGAGCTCGCCCCCTTCGGCATGATCGGTATCGAGGCTTCCCTCGCCCTTATCAACACCAACCTGGTCAAGACCGGTAAGATGGGCTATGGCAAGCTGGTCGAGCTCATGTCCATCAACCCCCGCAAGATCCTGGGTGTCGAGCCCGTGAGCATCGAGGCGGGTTCCCTTGCCGACATCACGGTCTTTGATGCCGATATCGAGTGGACCGTTGGAGAGGACGGCTACGTCTCCCATGCGAAGAACTGCGGTTTTGCCGGTACCAAGGTGTCCGGTCGCGCCACCGACGTCTTCGTGGGCGGAAAGCAGACTCTTAAGAATGGTGCTATCTGCTAGTTTTAGTTAATATAGCTTCATGAGAGGCCGTGGTGCGCGCCCGCGCTCGCGGCCTCTTTACACTTTGTAACAAGGGCAAGGGTTTTCGAGCATGCGCTCGATTTAAATCCGCAACAGGTAAGGAGCATATATGCCTACGCCTTCACCCGCCCGCCTGCACGACTTTACGGTTGTGTCGAACGAGAAGATCGCCGATGGCGTTTTTTCTCTCGTAATATCGGCACCTCGCCTCGCAGGCTCGCTGAAACCCGGTCAGTTTGTTAACCTTGCGGTTCCCGGCAACGCAATGTCTCTTCTGCGCATCCCGCTGAGCTTCGCCTCCGCGGATGCCGATAAGGGAACCGTTGAGATCTGGTATGCCGTGGTGGGCGAGGGGACCGAGCGTCTCTCCCAGATGCAGCCCGGTTCCACCTCTACGTTGCTCGGCCCCGGCGGTCATGGATGGACCGTTCCGGAGGGATGCAAGAAGGCGCTGCTCGTCGGTGGCGGCATCGGCGTTCCGCCGGTGCTTTGCCTGGCCCGCGACCTTGCTTCCAGCGGCATCGCCTTCGATGTCTGCGTTGGCGCCGCGAGCGCTGGTTCCATGGTCGGTGTTGAGGAGTTCAATGCCGCCGGCGCGGGAAAGGTTCTCGTCGCTACCGATGACGGCTCCGCCGGCTACCATGGGTTCTGCACGGACCCCGCCGCTGAGCTTCTGGCTGCTGGCGGCTATGACTACGTTGCCACGTGCGGCCCCAGCCCCATGATGAAGAAGGTTGCCGCTTCTGCAGCCGATGCCGGCGTGTTTTGCGAGGCGTCTCTCGAACGCATGATGAGCTGCGGCTTCGGCGCTTGCGCCACGTGCGCCGTCGAGACCGTCGACGGCATGAAGGGCGCCTGCATGTGCGGTCCTGTTTTTAACGCTTCAAAGGTGGTGGCATGGTGAGCAAGGTGAATATGGCCGTCGATTTTGGCGGCGTCAAGATGAAGAACCCCATCAACACGGCTTCCGGCACGTTCGGTTACGGCTGGCAGTTCTCTGAGCTTATGGATGTGTCCCAACTGGGCGCCATCACCACTAAGGGTTGCGCGGCCGAGCCGTGGCCCGGCAACCCCGCTCCGCGAATGGCGGAGGTTCGCGGCGGAATGATGAACTCCGTCGGTCTTCAGAACCCCGGCGTGGCCGCGTTCGCCGCTCAGTCCGGTCCTTGGCTGGACGAGCTTTCCCAAAAGGGCACTCAGGTCATCTGCCAGGTCGCAGGCCATTCCACCGAGGAGTACGTGCGCGCCCTCGAGATGTTCTGCGAGCTGTGCCCGTGGGCAGCGGGCTTCGAGATCAACGTCTCCTGCCCCAACATCGCTGCCGGCGGTATCGCTTGCGGTTCAACTCCGGAGGGTGCCGGCGACGTGATGCGCGCATGCCGTAAGGTGACCGACAAGCCGCTTTTCGTCAAGATGGCTCCCGTCCGTATTCCCGAGATCGCTCGCGCCCTTGAGGCGGAGGGTGCAGATGGCCTGTCTGTCATCAACTCCATCCCTGGCATGGCGATCGACGTCCACACGCGTCGTTCCAAACTGAGCAAGCCCACCGGCGGACTTTCCGGCCCGCTTTGCCATCCCATCGCGGTCCGCATGGTTTGGGAGGCTGCCAATGCCGTCGATATTCCCATTAACGGTGTGGGCGGCGTCATGACGGGCGAGGACGCGGCCGAGTTCATCCTTGCAGGCGCTACGTGCGTTTCCGTCGGCATGGCGAATCTTGTCGACCCGACTGCCTCCGTTCGCATCCTTGCGGAGCTTGAGGCCTGGGCTGAGAGCCAGGGCGTTAACGATATCAACGAGCTGATTGGAGCCTTGGAATGCTAGAGTCGCTCGCTCGCGATCGGGTTATCGTCGCCATCGACTGCGGTAGGGATCGTGCTATCGAGCTTGCCGATGAGCTCAAGGGCCACGCACGGTGGCTCAAGGTGGGTATGACCCTGTTCTACGCCGAGGGCCCCTCCATCGTCCGTGAATTCAAAGAGCGCGGCTTCAAGGTGTTTCTCGACCTTAAGTTCTACGATATACCCCATCAGGTTCGCGGCGCCGCCCGCTCGGCGGCTTTGGCCGGCGCGGACCTCATGTCCGTGCACGGGATGGGTTCGGGTGCCATGCTTGCCGCATGCCGCGAGGGCGCCGAGGAGGCTGCGGAGGTTACGGGCTCTCGTCCCCAGCTCGTTGCCATCACGGTGCTTACGAGCATGAGCCAGGACTCGCTGACCGAGATCGGCATCGATAGCCCCATCCCCGTCGAGGCGGATCGCTTGGCGAGGCTTGCGCGTGAGAACGGCATCGATGGCGTTGTGTGCTCGCCGCAGGAAGCGTGGGCAATGAGGTCGGTGGTTGGCGAGGAGGGACTCGTCGTCACGCCCGGTGTGCGCCCTGCCGGCGCCGCCCTTGGCGATCAGACGCGCGTCGCCACTCCTTCCTCGGCATTCAAGGCTGGTTCCAGCCATATCGTCGTCGGTCGCCCCATCACCGGTGCCGAGAATCCCGTCGATGCATATGAGGCGATTATCGCCGAGCTTTGCGCGATGGACGATTAACGGCCCCTGCGTTTTCCTGCGGAATCTTCGCGGTAGTTATATGGATTAGCAACAAAACTGCAAGTAAAGGCATGTGTATGCTTGAACTTTGGAGTTTGTTCGTCTAATCTATATGGCTGTTCAAGGTTCGATTTGCTGAATTAGCAGGTAAAACCAAGTTTTTTTGGATTGTAACTACTCATTTGGAGGTACACATGGCTCTTCCTCAGCTCACCGATGAGCAGCGCAAGGCTGCCCTGGAGAAGGCTGCTGCCGCTCGTCACGCTCGCGCAGAGCTTCGCGAGAAGATCAAGAAGGGTGAGGTGACGCTCGAGTCCGTCCTCAACTCCGAGGATCCCATCGCTTCCCGTATGAAGGTTTCCACCCTCATCGAGTCCCTTCCCGGCTATGGCAAGGCCAAGGCCGCTAAGATTATGGACGAGCTGGGCATCTCTGCGACCCGTCGCGTTCAGGGCCTCGGCGTTCGCCAGCGTGAGCAGCTCCTCGAGCAGCTCAACAAGTAAGTGAGCTCCATCGAGCCAAAGCTCTTTGTGATTTCTGGACCGTCGGGTGCAGGTAAGGGCACGTTGGTATCCCGCGTAAGGGAGGCCATGCCTAACCTGGGCCTGACGGTTTCGGCTACTACAAGAGCGCCCCGTGCCGGCGAGGTAGACGGCGTCAACTACTACTTCCTCTCTGAGGATGATTTTTCCCGGCGTATCGCAAACGGCGACTTTGTCGAATGGGCCCAGGTTCACGACCATCGCTACGGAACCCTGGTTCAAGAAGTCGAGCAGAAGCTATCTAGTGGATCTTCGCTCATCCTAGAGATCGACGTTCAGGGTGCCCTAAACGTTAAAGAGCGCTTTCCGGATTCGATTCTCATCTTCATCGAGCCGCCTTCTATGGAGGTGCTTGAACAAAGGCTCGTTGGCAGGGGTTCAGAAACCGATGAATCTCTTCGTCTTCGACTCGCCAACGCCCGCCATGAGATGAGCCTCGCAGACCGCTATGATGTTCGCTTGGTTAACGACGATCTTGACGCCGCTACCGATGAGCTTTCCAGGGTTCTGCGGGAATATGAAAGGAACTGAATCGTATGTCAGTCATTAAGCCTAAGATCGACGACCTGCTCGATAAGACCGATAACAACCGCTTCCTGCTCGCTTCCGTAGCTTCCAAGCGCGCTTGCGATATCAACAGCATGCTTCGCGAGCAGCACAGCCGCGTTCTCGCTGTTCAGGATATCGACGATATCACCATCGCTATGTCCGGCAAGGATACTATCTCGATGGCCATGGAGGAGATCGTTGATGGCAACATTTCCTTTGAGCATGATAAGTACGAGGCTGCTCTTGGTCACAAGGCTGCCGAGGAGTAGCTCTTATGGCCAGCCGTGTATGTCTCGTTCATTATCATGAGATCGGGCTTAAAGGCAACAATAGAGCGCGTTTCGAACGCATCCTTATGGATAACATCAAGGCGGCTTTGGCCGCCTTTTCCGTTGCCACCATTACCCGCATCTCCGGTCACATTCTTGTGACGTTCTCGGTCTCCGGCGAGGCCGAGCGTGCATTCCCGCTCATCGCCAAAGTTCCCGGGGTCGCCCGCGTCTCTCTTGCGTTTCATACAAACAGAGAACCGGGAGAATATTGCGCCGCGGCCATTAAGGCGTTGGAAGAGTTTGGCGAATTCAATTCCTTTAAAGTTGTTGCCAGACGGTCCAACACCGATTATGAACTAACTTCCATGGATCTCAACAAGCAGGTCGGCGAGGTCCTGTGCAACGCGTTTCCCGATAAAAAGGTCCTTATGAAGGGCTGCGACGCGCAGGTACATGTTCTTGTCGTTCAGGGTAGCGTCTATGTGTACGCGCGCTCCGAGCGCGGTGTTGGCGGCCTGCCGCAAGGAAGTGCCGGCAAGATCGTTACCTTGCTATCTTCTGGTATCGATTCTCCCGTCGCGACGTGGTTGCTTGCGCGCCGAGGCGCCGTGCCTGTTCCTATTCACTTCTCAGGTCGACCTCAAACGGCGGATACCAGCGAATATCTTTGCCAGGACATCATCCAGGCGTTGGCTCCGTGCGTTCAAGTGGGACGTCTATATGTCATCCCCTTTGGCGATTGTCAGCGTGAAATCTCTATCGCGTGCCCCAGCGATCTCAGGGTTATCATGTATCGTCGCGTCATGTATGCCGTTGCGGAGCGAATCGCCCAGCTCGAGGGCGCTAAGGCGCTTGTAACCGGCGAGTCCCTGGGCCAGGTAGCCTCTCAGACACTTGAGAATATCATGGCGGTTAACGAAGTCGTTGATATTCCCGTCTTCAGGCCGCTTATCGGTTCCGATAAGCAAGAGATCATCGCCCGCGCCGAGCAAATCGGCACCTATGACATTTCGACCCAGACCGCTCCGGATTGCTGCACGTTGTTCATGCCTCGTCGCCCCGAGACCCATGCGAAGCTCGATGAGGTCCATGCGGCATGGGAGATGTTCGATCACGAAGCCATGATCCAGCAGCTTGTCGATGCCGCTGAGTACATCGATTTCAGCGCTCCCACGTATAAGCCGCCGCGTTGCATGCGCGAGCGCCATGACGAGCTTGAGATTCGTTATCAGCGGAAGGGCACCGAAGGTTAAGCTCGGCAGCCCCTATCGATATGCTTTATAATGTATAACAATCTTAGTTTATCCAATCATATTGATTCTTTTTGAGCCGGTTTCCCGCTGCGGGAGACCGGCTCATTTCATTTGCACCCTGCTACCTGCCCAATCTAAATTAGGACGATATTTTTGGAAGACGGCCTTTCACTTCTTAATTTTGTCGAACACTTGGCGGCATCCTCTTAAGACAATTAGCTATGGGGAGTGATGAGGTATGCAAGAACACGATGACATTACGCCGGCGGCATGGAGGCTGGCAACTCTTTTGCGGTCGCATCCTTGGAGGGTCATTGCCGTAATCGCTTCGGTCATGCTGATTTTGGGGGCAGCTCTTGCCGGAATCGTCAACGCGAATACGAGCGGCAGCGACATCCTCGTTTCAACTGATGATGCCAATCAGTTCGAGGGTGCATCTGGCAAGGAGGGCCACGGCGATTCCCGCGCATATGAGGACGATGTCGAAAATGGGAAGGCAATTGCTGTGACAGTTGATGTCGATGGTGCGGTTATGAATCCCAATGTTATCGAGTTGCCAGAAGGTTCGCGCGTCCAAGACGCTATAGAGGCATGCGGCGGGCTTGCTGCCGACGCTGACGTGAGCGGCATAAACAGAGCCTCCATTCTTCAAGACGGGCAAAAGGTCTACGTTCCCAAGGTGGGCGAAGCGCTGCAGACGTCCGGATCTGCAACGGGTGCGGCCGCAACGGGAGGAACGCTCGTCAACATCAATACCGCTACGGTTGAGGACCTGGACGGGCTTCCGGGCGTAGGCGAGGCGACGGCGCAAGCGATCGTAGACGATAGGGAGGCAAATGGTGCGTTCGCCTCGATTGAGGACCTTATGCGCGTATCTGGAATAGGGGAGAAGAAGTTCGAGAAGCTTCGTGACCTTATATGCGTCTAGGGGACGACGAGCAAGAGCGTTCTGTCGTCGCCTCCGGAGCGGGCGCTGAGGACGCCAAGCCCATTCGACCGTTGCTGCCTGATTTCTGGTGCGCAACTGTCGCTCTCCTGGCAACATGCTTGGTACTCACCCAGGTGGGCTGGCTTGCACAGATAGATGTTATTCCTAAGGGGCTGCCGATCGTCCTCATGGCTGTCATCGCAGCCCTTGGTTTTGCTCTTAGCATTGCAGGTCGCCATGCATCCATGCGAGCCAGGGTACTGCTATATCGGGCCTCGATAGGTATTTTTGTCGCCGTGTTGTGCTGCTTTGTGTCGAGTGCGCGATCCATCGCAGCTTCGTTCAGGGTGGCTAACGTCACCGTTTCATCCTGTCGCCTCGATCCCGTTGAGGACCCAAAGATCGGCGCTTCATCGATATCCACCATCTGTAATGTGCGCCGTGTCGATGGCGCCGTTTTGGGGAAGGTCCTTGTTCAAACCGATGAGGTTTTCGATCCCGGCAGGCTCTATCAAGTTGCAGGCTCTCTCGAGCCTTTGGACGATAACTCATGGCATCGATATCTTTATATGAAGGGGTGTGTCGCGATCGTTAACGCGCATGCCGTTATCTCCAGTTCGCCTAAACCCGTCAACCCTGTTCGCATGGTAAGGACGTGGTTGCTAGATGCGATATCACCGTCATCAAGTCCCTCAAGAGCGCTTATCGCGGGCGTGATCTGCGGTAGAACCACCGAGCTTTCTCAAACTCAAGCGCAGACGGCGTTCAGCCTTACCGGACTCACCCATCTTGTCGCCGTTTCCGGTAGCCATTTGGCATATATAGCGATGTTGATTGAATCTTTGCTGCTCGCGCTGGGGTGCCCGGTGCGGACTCGTTCGGTAGTCGTGGCCTGCATCATGGGTGTTTACGTTGTTTTTACCGGGTGCGCGGCATCTGCGATGCGCAGCTTCCTTATGGTTGGATGCAGCTCTTTGACGCTCGCGGTGCGTAGGCGCCCCCATGCCCTGTCCGGTCTGGCCCTGTCGTGTATGCTTCTGTGCGCCTTCAATCCAAAATCGGCTTGGGATCTGGGGTTTCAGCTATCCGCGGCGAGCGTATTGTTCCTTAACCTGTTTTGCTCGTATGTAGCCTGGACTATAGAGCGCGCGGGCGCGCCAAGGATGGTTTCCCAGCAGCTTTCCATGACGCTTACCGCGCAATGGGCCACCTTACCGTTAACGGTTCCCGTATTTGGTTCCATCTCCATAGTATCCCTTGCAGCGAACCTGGTGGTTGGTCCGTTGATGACGGCGTTGCTCGCCGCGGGACTGGTTCTAGTCCCCATTTCCGTCCTCGCGCCCCTTCGTGCCGTCGCTATGATTCCATTGGATGGACTCGCGAACGCCTCGATATTCTTCGCAGATGCGCTCTCTAAGATACCCTTTGCAACTATTACGGCAGACGGTGCCGCTGCATACCTTCCGCTGCTGTATCTTGTCGCCCTTGCGGTATACGCGCTGTGGCCGGTTATTCCTAGGTTGGGGACCGTGGTCGCCGTCATGTTTGCCGGCGTTGCCTTTACTTGCCACGTTATCTACTGGTCATACTTTGTGCCTCCTTCCATCATGGTTATGGATGTGGGCCAGGGCGACTCTATCATCATCAGAGAGGGCTCTTCATCGCTCTTGGTCGATGCGGGAGTGGACGAGGCCGCGCTCGAGGCGCTCGTCCGAAACAACGTGGTCGAGCTCGATGGGGTGGTTATAACGCATTGGGATAAAGATCATTGGGGCGGTCTGCCGGCCATATTGCAGCGTATCCCCGTCAGGCGGCTCTTTCTCGCAAAGGGTGCGGTCGACGCCATGCCAAAGGAAATCGATGCGTCTTCATTCGAGGAAATCGTTGAATTGGGGTCGGGAGACTCTATAGCAATTGGCAGTTTTACCTGTGATGTCGTATGGCCGCAAGAAGACGTTTCGGGAGAGGAGAATGGAGATTCCACGTGCCTGGTTGCCACCTACGACCACGGGGGTAGAAGTCTTCGCTGTCTGCTCACGGGAGATACCGAGCTCGATCAAGAGCGCGCCTATCAACGGGACGTTGGGAACATCGACGTTCTCAAGCTTGGTCATCACGGGTCGGGATTATCGGTTGACGGAGATCTTCTCAAAGCGATAGATCCAGAGGTTTCGATTGCCAGCGCGGGGAGGGGAAACTCTTACGGGCACCCCTCTCAGGAATGCGTCGACTGCGTGCGCAGTTACGGCTCTCAATTCTATTGCACCATTGACTACGGTGACATCTGCATCGAGCCATGGCAAGGTGCTGTTAAGATAAGATGCTCTAGAAACCTTTGAGCGCGCGTCGTCGCGCCTCGTTCAAGTTAGCGGAAGGGGCCATTATGTCGAGTGCAGAGTTGCTTCCCGGCTATCTGGTGGTCGGCGCCGATGAATTCAAGCGTTCTAAAGTGGTGGCGAAGATGAAAGCGCGCTTGGAGGCCGGTGGCATGGCCGATTTCAATTTAGACGAGCGCGATATGACGAAAGACCCGCAAATCGACGACATAATCGCCTCGCTTAATACGCTTCCCATGGGTTCGGATTTTCGTTTGGTCATCCTCGAGGGCTGCGACAGGCTTAACAAGGCCGTCAGCGAGTCGCTTGTCGCGTATTTTGATAACCCGTCACCCTCTACCGTCTGTTTGGTGGTTGCGGAGAAGCTTGCAAAAAGCACTCGTCTCCATAAAGCGATTAGCAAGCTTGGCGCTAAGGCGGTTATCGATTGCGCTCCAAAAAAGGCTTGGGAAATGCCCAAGCAGGTTGTTGTAATGGCGAAAGCCCATGGAGCCACCATTACGCCGCGCGCTGCCGAGGAGCTGGTTAGCAGGGCCGGTGAGAATTCGCGCATGCTCGACAATGAGTTGAAAAAGCTCGTCGAAATGGTTGGAACCTCTATCGATCTTCCGGATATCGAGCGTCACATCGCGAGAACGGCCGAGGCGAAACCATGGGATCTGTTGAATGCCATGTCCGCCCGAAATATGGAGAAGACGTTGCAGCTTCTGGCTTTGCAGCCCGATAAGAGCGAAGTGAGGCTCTATATGCTTCTTGTGGGTCGTCTACGTGAGCTCATTATGGCCAAGGCGCTTGATCGTCGTGGTCAGGGCAGGGAGCTGGCGGCCAAGCTCGGCGTCCAGTCTTGGCAGGTAAAAAATCATCTCAACTGGGCACGCAACTACTCTATGGAAGAGCTGCTTCGCGCTCTTGCGCGCGCGGAAGATCTCGAGCTTGCCCTTAAGGGGTCCCGTGATTCCGCTCTCGCGCTTCGCCTTTGGCTGGTCGATTTCATCCAACGCTAGCGCGCCGCCGCCGTTTGTGTTCATTTTCCGTGCGCCCTTCGTGTGTCGAGGGGCTCAATTCGGCCTTGCCCATTTATTACGATGCTCTTTTCCAGCGCCGATATAAACCTTGGAAGATTTATTCGATAGCGAGGCGATACTTTCGCGAGATTAACCGCTGCTTCAACGTTCCTCCTCAGCCATACGATGTGGTTCCCTTTTCGAGGTCTGGAGGAACATATGGACAACGTGCATACTGGCAGAGATCCGCTGTTTTTTGGAGGGGAGACCGCAGTCGAGTACTGGCGGCGAGCGAGTAGGCGGGGAGTGAGGCCCAAGCCCGTTGCGGGCATCACGCTTAAGAGCGCTCCAGACCTGAAGCATCTCGCCGAATCGTCATATAACGTTCGGGCAATGGCGAACCTTCGAGGGATGCTGCATGTGTACGTGTCAAATACTGGTTGCGTTCCCAAAGGCAAATTTGGGGTGCCCTTTAATGTTAAACTCCCAGACCCCAGATTCGCTCCCCATGGTTCGGGTGCCGCGCTGTGTGGCGATCTTGATTCGTATCGTTATGAAACCGTTACCGCGAAGATGGTCGCGCATAGGCTGTCGACGGACTCGAGTGTCGGATCGTATTGCTTCGTGGCTCCAGGCGTTTACGTTGCATCTCCAACGCTCGCGCTTCTGCAATGCGCCGGGAGCCTGCCGCTGCCTTCGCTGATGCAACTCGCTTACGAGTTTTGCGGCATGTTTTCAGTTGATGTCCTGAACCCAAAAGGCTATATAGAGCGCTTGCCCCTTACCGATAGCTCAAGCGTGTCGGCGGCTATCGACCAATTTGTGAAGTCAGGCCCGGTAAGGGGCTCGGGCGCACTCAAAATAGTTTCCGATAGGTTGATTGATGGCATCCGCTGCCCGTCTGCCGCCGCGCTCTGCTCTTTGTTCTGCGCGCCTGCGGGCAGCGGCGGATACGCACTTCCAACGCCGCGTGCAGGTGTGCTGCACCGGCTCGTTTCCGAGGAAATCGATGGCGGGATACCCTGTAGAATACTCATTGACTTGCTGTGGACTAAATGGCCCGATAGGCCGGATATGGATTGGTCCTGTGGTCAGAGCATCGGCGTGATAGTCTGCGACGGAGGAATGAGGTCGAGCAAACGGATCATAGAGCTTCACGAGTCGGTGCCCAACAGTAGGAACATCGCACTCGTCTGTCTCAGCGCTTCCGATCTGCAGTCGCGCGCTACCTGCAATTCGGTTGCCAAGATGATAAGGGGAGTCGTTGGCGGTAAAAGGCCAAAACCGGTGGGTGATTACGACTTGCGCAACGAATCGATGCGTAGCGATCTGTTCGAGTCCGTCTCAATAGCTTCATAACGAATAGTTACAACAAAAGGCCCCGTGAATCACGGGGCCCTTACGCGTAAATATGCTTGGAAGATCCAAGTAATGGTTAAGCGATGGTGTTAACCAGGTTCTGAACGCCGGACTTACGGTTAGAAGCCTGGTTCTTGTGGATAACGCCCTTGGCGGCAGCCTTGTCCAGCGCGCGGTAAACGCGGGTGGCAGCTGCGGAAGCGGCCTCCTTGTCGCCAGCCTCGACGGCGGCGTGGACGTGCTTGACGAGGGTCTTGAGCTCGGAGCGAATCGCCTTGTTGCGAACGCGAGCGATCTCATTGGTGCGGATGCGCTTCTTCTGAGACTTGATGTTTGCCACTTGTAGTTTTCCTTTCGAGTTCTTCTAAAAAAGCCTGACTATCCGGCCTCTGAGACACGGTGGAGGTCATACAGCCAGGTGAGTATAGCACTCGCCCATGCAGAGGTGAAGGGGTAACCCTGTGGAATACACGTGAATCTCCGCTGTTTCTGCACGTTTTGGCTCTCGCGCTAGGGGCGAATCATGCGGTATCATAACTCGCATGAATACTATAGATACCTCACATATCAGGAATTTCTCGATTATCGCTCATATCGACCACGGCAAGTCGACTATCAGCGACCGAATTCTTGAACTCACCCGAACCGTAGACGAACGCGATATGGCATCGCAGCTGCTCGATACCATGGATATCGAACGCGAGCGCGGCATCACCATTAAAAGCAACGCCGTGCGCGTCATGTATGACGCCGATGATGGCGAGACCTACCAGTTTAACCTTATCGACACCCCCGGCCACGTAGACTTCACCTACGAGGTCTCGCGTTCCCTTGCCGCCTGCGAGGGCGCTGTTCTGGTCGTGGACGCGACGCAGGGCGTCGAGGCGCAGACCGTATCGAATGCCAACCTGGCGATGAACGCCGATTTGGATATCGTTCCCGCCATTAACAAGATCGACCTTCCCTCCGCTCATCCGGACGAGGTCAAGACGGAGATCGAAGACGAGCTCGCCATTCCGGCGGATGACGCGGTATGCGTTTCCGGCAAGACGGGCGAGGGCATCCACGACCTACTCGAGGCAATCGTATTTCTCGTCTCTCCTCCCAAGGGCGATCCGTCGGCTCCCTTGAAGGCCCTCATCCTCGATTCGTATTTCGATGAGTATCGCGGCGTGGTGGCAACGGTTCGCGTGTTCGACGGTTCCATCAAAAAAGGTGATATCTTACGCATGATGCAGGGCGGCGAGGATTTCCTCGTCGATGGCGTCGGCGTAAAGCACCCTGCCGAGGCCCTTGTCGAATCTATCGGCGTCGGCGAGGTCGGTTTCGTGGTCACCGGCCTGAAAGACCCCGAGGCCGTCCATGTGGGCGATACCCTTACCATGCGCGATGAGCCATGCGACGCGCCCCTACCCGGCTACCGCGAGGCCAAGCCCATGGTCTATACCGGCATATTCCCCATCGATAACAAGGATTACGAGAATCTGCGCGACGCCCTCGATAAGCTCCACGTCAACGATCCGTCGCTTACGTGGACCCCTGAGACATCCGTCGCGTTGGGCTTCGGTTTCCGCGTGGGCTTTTTGGGACTGCTCCATATGGAGGTTGTCAAGGAGCGCCTCGAGCGCGAGTTCGGCCTTGCCTTGATCGCCACCAGCCCTTCGGTGGACTACCACGTGTATAAGACCGATGGCACCATGGTCGAGGTCCGCAGCCCGCAGGACCTTCCCGACGCAACGCGCATCGACCGCATCGAGGAGCCCTACCTCAAAGCCAAGATCATCGTTCCCCCGGAGTACACGGGGGCGGTCATGCAGCTCGCCATCGAGCATCGCGGTATCACCACCGACATGATCCATCTCTCTCAGAATTCCGTTGAGATGCGGTTCGACATGCCCTTGGCTGAACTCATCCTCGATTTCTTCGACCAGCTCAAGAGCCGTACAAAGGGCTATGCGTCCCTTGATTACGAGTTCTCCGACTATCGCGCGAGCGATCTGGTGAAACTCGATATCCTGCTTTCCGGTGACGAGGTGGACGCCTTGTCCTTCATCGTCCATAAAGACAAGGCGTATCCGCTAGCGCGCGGCCTGTGCGATAAGTTGAAGGAGATCATCCCCAGGCAGCTGTTCGAAGTTCCCATCCAGGGCGCTATCGGTAACAAGATCATCTCCCGCTCGACGGTGAAGGCGCGCCGAAAAGACGTGCTCGCCAAGTGCTACGGCGGCGATATCTCGCGTAAGCGCAAGCTTTTGGAAAAGCAGAAAGAGGGAAAGAAGCGCATGAAGGCGATTGGTTCCGTCGAGGTTCCGCAAGAGGCTTTCATGGCTATTCTCAAGGTTGACGAGTAGGTTATCTGCCTCATGGACAATGCCGACGTTTTGAAGAAGCGGTTTAGCGCTCATCCATATCTGCTGGCTCCCATGGCTGGCGTGACCGATGCCGCTTATAGAATCATGTGCAGGCGCCGCGGCGCCGCTATGGCGTATAGCGAGATGGTGAGCGTCGCGGGGTTGGCATATGCTAGCGAAAAGACATGGGACCTGGTTCTTCCTCGAGACGAGGAGCCCCAGATTTGCGTGCAGCTGTTTGGCTCCAAGCCCGAGCAGTTCGCTGGCGCCGCTCGTGCGGTGAGCGAGCGCGTGGGGTCAAAGCTCGACGCCATAGACATCAACATGGCGTGCCCCGCGCGAAAGGTTATTACAAAGGGCGAGGGCTCGGCGCTTCTCGAGCAACCTGAGCTCGCCGAGAAAATAGTTGCCGCCTGCGTTGCCAACTGCAGCGTGCCGGTGACGGTGAAGATCCGTAAGGATTTTAAGTCCGGAAAGCTATTGGCGCCTGATTTTGCTGCCCGTATGGAGCAGGCCGGTGCCTCCGCAGTGGCCGTGCATGGAAGGTCGGCGGGACAGCTTTACTCTGGATCTGCAGACTGGTCGGTAATTGATGCCGTGGCAGACCGCGTCTCCATCCCCGTTATTGGAACGGGGGACGTCTTTTGCGCCCAAGACGCAGCGAACATGCTTGCCCAGACGGCTGCCAGCGCCGTGTTTATCGCTCGCGGCACCTATGGCAACCCGTGGATCTTCCAAGACGCCGCCGCCCTGAGCGCTGGATCGCCGCTGCCGGTCCACGATGCTCACGAGCGCCTTGCGGCACTTCGCGAGCATGTGGAGCTTCTCGACTCGTTGGGCGGCCACATGGCTAAGGCGCGTACGTTTGCAACGTGGTATCTCAAGGGGATTCCCCATGCGGCGTTCTGGCGCGGTAGGTCGGTGCGCTACTCCACTACTCAAGAGTTTCTCGACCTTGCGGACGCCATCGAGCGCGACCTTGCGCAATGCGAGGAGCTGGCAGGCAAGGGCCTCCCCATTCCGCACGACCCCTTTATCTAGCAATGTCCGTCGATTCCCTCTACATACATATCCCGTTTTGCCATGCCCGCTGCACGTATTGCGACTTCGATACCAAGGCGGCGTGCGGCAGCCAGTTGCTCTCCCAAGGCGACGCGTACGTCCAAAAGCTCTTGCGCCGGGTTCGTGATGCGGCTCGGGCGGGAGTCCTCGAGCGAGTGGAGACGGTCTATATAGGCGGCGGCACCCCCACCGTTTTGGGCGAGCGCCTGGTGGACATCGTCCGCGAAATCCGCAGCTATTGCAATCCTGTTGAGTTTACCTGCGAGGCTAATCCCGAGTCCTTTACTCCCGAGCTCGCATTTGCGCTTTCTCATGCCGGCGTTACCAGGGTTTCGCTTGGCGTGCAGTCTTTGGACGATGATGAGCTCGCGCTACTTGGTAGAATTCATTCATCTTCCCAGGCGGAGCGCGCCGTAGGCCTCGCCCGGTCATGCGGGTTCTCCACGTCTGTCGACCTTATCTGCGGTCTGCCGGGTCAGACCATGGCGTCGTGGGAAAAGACGCTTGATCGAGCGTGCGCGCTCGAGACCGACCACGTCTCCGTCTATCCCCTTATGGTCGAGGACGGCACGCCACTGAGTCGGGCGATCGAAGCCGGTAGGGTTGCTGAACCCGATGAGGACCTTCAAGCGGAGATGATGGACGTGGCGAGGTCCTTGTTGACGGGCCGTGGGCTTGAGCGATATGAGGTCGCGAGCTATGCGCGCGCCGGGAAAGAATGCCGCCATAACATCGCCTACTGGACGGGGAAGAGCTATCTGGGATTGGGGAGGTCTGCCGCCTCGATGTTCTCGTCCAACGATTACGGGGCGTGCGCCGAGCTGTTCGATGTGCTCGACGTTCCCAGCGGCGCTTCGAGGATCCGCATGGTTCAGCTTGATGATGAGGGTACCGCCTTTGATGTCGAGACGCTCTCTTCTCGCGAGGCGCTTGCCGAAGACCTTATGTTGGGCGCTCGGATGAGTCGGGGCATCTCGTATGACTTGCTGCGCCGCGCGGCCGCGGTGATCCCCTCTTCGCGCCTCTTGGAAACTTTGAAAGAGGCCGTAGACCTGGGTTTACTGGGTTTGAGCGATTCTTGGGATTCGCTTGAGGCGGCGCTGTCTTGCGATGTCTCGCGGTCGGGGCCATGCGCTATGCCAACCAGGCAGGGTTGGCTTATGGGCAACCAGCTGTACGGCATGCTGTGGGACCTGCACGAGGACGCTCGCTCCAGTTGACGGTGCGTCTTATAGCCCCTTGATGGGTTTGCGGTGCATCAAATAATCTTGTCAGCACCATCACATATACTTACAAAAACCTATTCGCTTTCGCACAGGAGGTCGTTGCCCCATATGGCGACAATGAACGAAAAAGATTACTACGCTATTTTGGGCGTCCCCAAGGATGCTTCGGCGAAAGATATCCAAAAGGCTTTCCAGCAAAAGGCTCGCAAGCTTCATCCCGACATCAATAAGGCGCCCGATGCCGAGGAGCGCTTCAAAGAGGTGTCAGAGGCGTATGCCGTGCTATCCGATGACGCCAAGCGCGCACGCTACGATGCCATGCGTTCCGGTTCTCCCTTTGCCGGGGCACCGTCGCAGCCCGGATCATCCGCCGGTTCATATGGCGGGGGTTTTGGCGGCTTTCCGTTTGGCGGATTTCCCTTTGACGCCGGCTTTGGCCAGTCCAGACGGGCCGCCTCTGCCTATAACCCCGAGGAAGGCGCTAACGTGGTGGTCGAGGTCGACCTTACCGCGGCGCAGGCTAAAGAGGGGCATAAAAGGGCCGTTACCTATCGCAGATATGAGAGCTGCTCGCATTGCCATGGCTCCGGCTCGGTCTCGACCGACCATGCTAAAACGTGTCCCACGTGTGGCGGAACCGGCTCGATCGACGTGGATATGGCATCCCTTTTTGGCATGGGCGTACTCAAGATGGTCTGCCCCGAATGCGCGGGTTCGGGTCGAGTTGTCGCCGATCCCTGTCCGCAGTGCGGTGGTTCGGGTCGCACCGCGGTGACTTCCGAGGCCGTTATCGAGTTCCCGGCGGGAACGCATGACGGCGACGTGGTGCGCATCAAGGGCATGGGCCATGCGGGAACCAACGGTGCCGCGGGCGGCGACCTGGTGGGTAGGGCGCGCGTCTCTTCGGAACGCCTTGAGGGGCGCGCGGCCAACGGGTTCTACACGGTCGGCGTGGTGCTGCCGTTCCTGCTGTTCTCCGCGTTTACGGGCGTCTTTTCGTTGTTCGCGCTCATTTGCCTGGTTCCGCTTGTCATGGGCATAGGCATGATCGCGTCGGACGATGCTCTGCATAGGCCCTCCCTGTGGTGGAAGCGCGGTCTTTCCCAGCTTCTTAACGGCGCGGTCAATGGCTTGTTCTTCGCCCTCATCATGGTTTGGTTTACCAGCTGCACCAACGGGTTGTTTCTCAGCCCTTATAGAATGATGTGATGGTTAGCCCGCTGATGTACGGGGCATAATGACAAGCGGAAAATGACGGCGGGTCGCACCCGCTTAGATCGGGAGGTTCTTTCTCGTGGCGGAGAAGAGAGATTATTACGAGGTTCTTGGCGTCGATCGCGATGCTGATCAGCGCACCATTAAGCGGGCGTTCCTGAAGAAAGCGCGTGAGGTGCATCCTGATGTTTCAGATGACCCTAATGCCGAGGAGCTTTTTAAAGAGGTAAACGAGGCATATTCCGTTTTGTCCGATGAGCAGAAGCGCGCCAACTACGATCGTTTTGGCACGGCCGACGGTCCGGGTATGGGAAGCGGTTACGTCGACATCTCCGACATCTTTGGCGGTATGGGCGTCGATGATATCTTCTCGTCTTTCTTTGGCGGCGGGCGCTCCGGTGGGTCCGTGCGCAATCGCCAGGCTCGACGCCAGGGCCGTGACATGGCCATCAACCTTACCATCTCTCTTGAAGAGGCGGCGACTGGTTGCACCAAGAGCGTCAGTTACGATCGTCTGGCTCCGTGCGAGGACTGCGATGGCTCCGGCCTGTCCGAGGGCGCCCAGGAGAAGCAGTGCGACCATTGCCATGGAACGGGTTATGTAACAACTTACCAACGCTCCATTTTTGGCGATGTTCAGTCTACGGCACCCTGCCCGGATTGCCAGGGAGAGGGTACCGTTATCGATCATCCCTGCGAGATGTGCAACGGCCAAGGTCGTACGCCCACTCATGAGAAGCTCGACGTTCAGATTCCTGCTGGCGTGGCAACGGGAAGGCAGCTGCGCGTCTCCGGGTACGGCGAGGCGGGCTATCGCGGCGCGGAGTCCGGCAATCTCATCGTCACGGTTCAGGTTTCTGACAACGAACGTTTCCAGCGAGGCGGAGACGACCTCTATACCGATGTGACCGTCTCCATGGTTCAGGCCGCGCTTGGTTGCTCGGTCACCGTAGATGGCATTCTTCCGGACGAGAAGATCGAGGTCAAGGTTCCCGCCGGCACGCAGTATGGCACCGCTATCCCCGTCGAGGGCTACGGCATGCCCCGTATGGGCAGGTCTGGTCGCGGTAGGCTGGTGGCGCGCGTCCTCGTCCATATTCCCGAGCACCTTTCTTCTGAGGCGCGCCAAGCGCTGGAGCGCTACGAGGACGCGGTGGGCGAGGATTACGAGAAGCAGCACAAGACGGTGGGCGATCGCATCCGCGACGCCATCGATGACATCCTTGATTAGGCGGGCAACGTGCGTAAAACCACTGCTTCCGTTATCAATCTTGGATGCCGCGTCAACCGGGTGGAATCCGATAAAATCGCCGCCGGTCTCATCTCGCACGGTTTCGAGCTTGTGGATGAGGAAGAAGCTCAGCTGATCGTGATCAACACCTGCGCCGTCACCGGCGAAGCGGAGGCCAAGACGCGCAAAGCTGTTCGCAAGGCGGTCGGGCGTCCTTTGGAGCCCATCGTTATCGTTACCGGATGCGTTGTTAACCTCAACCCCGGGGAGCTCACTTCTATTTCGGATCGCGTGATCGCCGAGCCTTCAAAGGCGGATGTGGTTTCGCGAGCCCTGCATGCTATCGGAGACGTAGCGGATTCATCAGAGGGCCGGCACCTCGATGACGGCGAGTCTTCGACCATGCTTTCGGTCTCCTCTGGTGAAGCCCATGTGGATGAGGATCCCCATACCATCTCCGATCTATTGGGACGTTCTCGTTATGGAATCAAGATACAGGACGGATGCAACCACCGTTGCACGTATTGTATTGTGTGGAAAGCAAGGGGACCCGAGCGTTCCGTTCCCCTAGACAGCGTGATTCGCGATGTTCGCTCCGCCGAGCTCGCCGGGGTGCCCGAAGTGGTCCTTACCGGTGTCAACCTTGGCGCCTATCGCTATGAACTGGCTGACGGTACGGTTGTCGGTATCGCGCGCCTGCTCCAAGAGATACTCGACCAAACCGCAATTCCCCAGGTCCGCCTCTCGTCCATAGAGCCTATGGACGTCGATTTGGACCTAGTGCGCGTTATGTCTTGCAATCAGGACCGCGTGGCGCCCTTTCTGCACCTTCCCATTCAGTCTGGCTGCACGCAAACCTTGAGGCGTATGGGCCGGCCCTATTCTGCTGAGAAGTTGCTTGCGAACGTGGAGGCCATTCGCGACATCTTGCCCTCCGTCTCGATTTCCTGCGACCTCATCGTTGGCTTCCCAGGTGAGACGGACGAGGAGTTCGATCGCACGCTGGAGGCGTGCCGCAAGATAGGGTTCTCGAGGATGCACGTCTTCCGATACAGCAAACGGCCCGGTACCCCGGCTGCCACGGCGCCCAACCAGGTTGACCCCAAGGTTATGGCCGCGCGTTCCGCCCGGGTGAGGCGCCTGTCCGAGCAGATGGCGCGGCAAGACGCCGCGTCGCGCATCGGTTCGGTTGAAAACGCCGTCTTCGAGTACGGGGACAAGGGGACGCTGGGGTCGTTTCACAAGGTCATTATCGAGGACGCTCCGGCGGGGATGCGAGGAGCAGTCGCCCCTGTCAACATCGAGAGCCTCGATGATGACGGGTACCTACATGCCCGTCTTGTAGATCATCAGAGCTAGGAGCACCAATATGGATGCCGCAAAGGTTCGCCTTACCATTCCCCAGGGTATCGACCCTGCTTTGGTTACCGGCGCGGGGGATTGCATCCTGCGCGCGGTAGACGCTATGAAGTGCGGCGAGGCGTTGGTGAGGGGTGACTCCATCCAGCTTTCAGGCTCTCCAGATGAGGTCGAAAAGCTTACGCGCCTGTTTACCCAGCTTATCAAGATGGCATCTGCCGGTCAGGTCCCATCTTGCGATGACGCCGATCGCATCATGGAGGCCCTTCGTCATCAAGATTTCGCCGGTGCGGGTTTTGCTGAAGATATCATCCTTACGTATCGCGGTCGCGCTATTCGTCCTAAAACCGCCGGCCAGAAAGCGTATATAGACGCCATCCGGTCCAATACGGTCACGTTTTGCCTGGGGCCTGCGGGTACGGGCAAAACCTACCTTGCCATGGCGATGGCGATCGCCGCGCTCAAGCGTCGCGAGGTCAGCCGTATCGTCCTCACCAGGCCGGTCGTCGAGGCCGGAGAGAGCCTTGGCTTTCTTCCCGGTACGCTGCAGGAGAAGATCGACCCCTATATTCGTCCGTTATTCGATGCGTTGTTCGATCTTACCGATATGGAGCGAGCCAACGAATACATCGAGCGCGGCACCATCGAGATCGCGCCGCTTGCGTATATGAGGGGGCGCACCTTGAACGACGCCTTCGTTTTGCTTGACGAGGCCCAAAACACCACACCCGAGCAGATGAAGATGTTCCTGACGCGCCTGGGCTTTAATTCGAAGTTTATTATCACCGGTGATGCCACCCAGCGAGACCTTCCCATCAAGCGTGGCGGGCTCACCGACATCGAGGAGATTCTGGCGGACGTCGCAGACGTCAGCTTTATCCATTTGGGAAGGTCCGATGTTGTCCGTCACCAGCTGGTTGGGCGGATCGTCGAGGCATATGACGCGTTCGAGACCGCTCGCGACGCGCGGGCGCGCGCGAAGAAAGGGGAGCGCCATGAGCGTGCTCATTAGTAACGACGGGGGCATCCAGGTTCCCATCGACGCAGATGAAATAGTCCAGGTCATCCAGGCGGTCCTGTCTGCGGAGGCGGTGGAGCGTGAATGCAGCGTTTCCGTCTCCATTGTGGACGAGGACGAGATCCAGTCCCTGAACGCAATGTGGCGCCAGATCGACGCCCCTACCGACGTGCTTTCTTTTGAGTGCGACTCGCCGTTTGGCGACGAGGTCCCCGATGGCGAAGTGGTCGAGCTGGGCGATGTCATTTTATGCCCCGCCGTCATCGCCGCGCAGGCGCCCGACTTCAACACCACGCCTGCCGACGAATTTCGCCTTATGCTGGTCCATGGCATGCTGCATCTGCTTGGGTACGACCACATCGACTCCGATGATGCGGCGCGTATGGAGGATCGCGAGCTTGTGATTTTGCGCGGTCTTGCTCAAGTGCGCGGCATCGACCCCCAATCGATCGTAATCGGTCCAACCACCAGCCATCTGGATGATTAGGAGCCGCCATGATACCCGGTTCGGATAGGGACCATCCCACTTTTGTCCAGTCATTTCGCTATGCCATCGAAGGTCTCCTCACGGCGATCAGAACCGAGAGAAACATCAACGTGATGCTTGTCCTGGGGGTGGTCACCGTTGTTGCCGGCATTGCGGTGGGACTCGACCCCGTCTCTTGGTGCCTCATCGTCATTTGCTGCGGACTTGTCATCTTTGCTGAGCTGTGCAACACCGCAATTGAAGCGATCGTCGACCTCGCCACGCAGGAGCTTCATCCCCTGGCGAAGCGCGCGAAGGATATCGCTGCGGCCAGCGTCTACGTTCTCTCGCTCACGGCTGCGGTTGTGGGCGTCATCGTCTTTTCCCACGCCCTCGGTGTTATTTAAGAAGGAGTTGCCATGAGCGACCAATCCATCCATTCACATAGCGCGCTCGATGACGTCGATGAGCGCAGTCTGCTAGAGGACGCGGACGGCGACCTTTTCGATGTCGAGCAGGATTTCGATCCCTTTGCAGATTTGGACGATGACGAGCTCGATGCGATGCTCGCCAAGGCTGAAGGCGGCTTCGATGCTACCGCTTCCGGCGCGCCGGAGGGGTTCCGCAGCGGCTTCGTGGCTCTTGTGGGGCGTCCCAACGCTGGTAAATCCACGTTGCTCAACGCATGCTTCGGCCAGAAGGTCGCCATCACATCACCCGTCGCGCAGACTACGCGTCGCCGTATGAGGGCCGTGATCAATCGCGAGGGCTGCCAGATCGTCATCGTCGATACACCGGGCCTGCACAAGCCTAAGGACTCGCTTGGATCCGAGCTCAACAAGAGCGCGCTTTCCGAGATTGGCGACGTGGACGTCGTGGCATTTTTGGTCGACGCCACCAAGCCCATCGGCAGGGGAGACGCCTGGGTCGCAGAGCATGTTGCGGCATCCAGGGCTACTAAGATTCTCGTCCTTACCAAAGCCGATATCGCCAATCCCCAACAGGTGGCCTCTCAGCTTGAAGAGGCGAGGAAACTTGTCGATTTCGACGAGGAGCTCGTTGTTTCGTCCACAGAAGGATTCAACGTGGAGGCGTTTGTCTCCGTTGTGGCCAGCTATCTTCCCGAGGGACCCAAATGGTTCCCCGACGACATGGGCGTCGATGCTTCCGATGAGACGCTTGTGTCCGAATTTGTGCGTGAAAAGGTCCTCCTTCATACCCGCGAGGAGATTCCCCATGCCGTGGGCGTTCTGTGCGACGGCTTTGAGTACAAGCGCGACCTGTTGAAGCTTCATGCCACCATCTACGTTGAGCGCGAGGGCCAGAAGGGCATTCTCATTGGCAAGCGCGGCGAGATGATCAAGAGGATAGGTATCGAGGCGCGACGCGACTTGGAGCGCATCTTCGATACCCGCGTATACCTTGAGCTTGATGTTAAGGTTAAGCAGGGCTGGCGTGAGGACCAGGGCCAGATTAGGCGATTTGGCTATTCCGCGGACGAGTAGCAGGGGCTCTTACGCGGTATGGCGGGCTCGAGAACTTATAGAACCTGCGCCATCGTTTTGGATAAGACCAAGCTCAAGGAGACCGATCTTATCCTTACGCTGCTAGCGCGAGATGGACGCGAGATCAGGGCGGTTGCGAAAGGCGCGAGAAAGCCGGGAAGCCGCCTGGCTGCGCGTTGCGAGTTGTTCTGCACGGTCGACCTGCTGCTTGCTAAGGGGCGGTCGCTCGACGTGGTCTCGCAGGCAGACCTTGTGGGGGCCCCGCTGGGCGCCGCCCCCACATATGAGGCCATGCAGCGCGCCTCCGTTATCGCGGAGGTGGCCTCGCTATGTTGTTTTGAGGATGCCACGGATCCCTTCGTCTTCAGCATCAGTGCGAAGGCTCTTCGTGTTTTGGGTTCTTTACAGGATGATTGTCCGCATATGGACCTTTTGGTCGCCGCGTACGTTTTCAAGCTTTTGAGCCACGTTGGTTATCGCCCGGATTTATCGTCCTGCGTTGCCTGCGGGGATCCGGCGTTGGCGTTTTTCTCCGCCTCCGCTGGAGGCCTTCTATGTTCCTCGTGCGCGGCCAGCGTCGCGGGGGCCGAGGCGGTAGATGCGGAGGCCGTTAACTGGCTGAGGGCGTTGCTGCCGCTCACCTTTGACGAGCTGGTGCTTCAGCATGTCGATACGGGTACGTCCAACCTATTGCTTGCCCTGTCCCATGCCTGGGCCGCCACCCATCTTGATGCGAGGCTGCGGGCGATGGAGTTCCTGCTGGGCAGATAGGGTGTCTTGTGTTCATCCTGCGTTGATGCGTTGGTTGTGGTACTATATCGAGCTGTTGGTACCCCGACCTTGGATGCGCGCTTTCACCGGCGGCTTCCCAGTACGGGGCGAATAGAGTCCTTATGGACCATAGAAGAAAGGTGATCAACATGACGATCTCCAAGGAGCGCAAGGCCGAGCTCACCGCTCAGTTCGGCAAGAACGCACAGGACACCGGTAACTCCAAGGTCCAGGTCGCTATCCTGACCGAGCGCATCCGCGAGCTCACCGAGCACATGAAGTCTCACCAGAAGGACTTCCACACCCGCCGCGGCCTGCTCATGCTCGTCGGTAAGCGTCGTCGTCTTCTTTCCTACATCAAGAAGAACGACATCAACGAGTACCGTGAGCTTATCGCTCAGCTCGGCATCCGCGACAACATCCAGTAATATGGCATTTGGGAGCGCTACGGCGCTCCTTCTTGTGTGAGGGCACCGCGACCGCGGCCCCGACACCCGTCCGAAACGGTTTTTCGGACATGAAGACGCCCGTGCGCAATGTGGCGTACGGAGATGAAAGAGGAAAAATGACTCTCGTATCCAAGACCTTCGAACTCTACGGCAAGACCTATACGCTCGAGTCCGGCGAGCTCGCCAAGCAGGCTACCGGCTCCGTGCTGGTGAAGCAGGGCGACACCACCGCCCTCGTGACCGTCGTCGTCTCCAAGGAGCGTAAGAACTACGACTTCTTCCCCCTGACGGTCGACTTCATTGAGAAGATGTACGCCGTGGGCCGCATCCCCGGCGGCTATCTCAAGCGCGAAGGTCGTCCCAGCGACAAGGCCACGCTTACCGCCCGCATGATCGATCGCCCCATCCGCCCCAGCTTCCCCGACGGTTTCCGTAACGAGGTCCACGTCGTGGCCACCTCCCTTGTTGCCGATCAGGTGAATCCCATCGACGTCATCTGCACCATGGGCGCCTCGCTTGCCATGACCTTGGGCGGGGTTCCGTTCGAGGGCCCGCTGGCTTGCGTCCGCATCGGCCGCGATCGCGAGACCGGCGAGTTTATCGTCAATCCCACCTACGAGGAGCGCGACAACTCCGATCTGGACCTGGAGCTCGCGGGCACTCGCGACTTCATTTCCATGGTCGAGGCCGGCGCGGATGAGATCTCCGAAGAGGACATGCTCGCCGCCATGCAGTTTGGCCAGGAGGCCATCGGCGCCTTCTGCGACGCCCAGCTCGACTTCGTTGAGGAGTGGGAGCGCGTCAACGGCGAGATCGTGGTGAAGGAGTATCCGCTCGATCAGCCCAACGAGGAAGTCCACGATCGCATCTTCGCCCACTACGACGAGATGTCCGCCGCTCTTCGCGACGCCGACAAGCTCTCCCGCATCGGCAAGGTCGAGGCTCTGAAGGAAGCCATCAAGGCCGAATTCAGCGAGGACGAGCAGCTGCTGTGGGAGCGCGAGATCCCCGTCAACCTCAAGAAACTCGAGAAGCAGGCAATGCGCACCATGGTTGTCGAGACCGGCGAGCGCGTCGACGGTCGCGCCGCCGACGAGATCCGTCCCATCATGGTAAAGGACAACTACCTGCCCCTGGTTCATGGTTCCGGCCTGTTCCAGCGCGGTCAGACCCAGGTTCTCTCCGTGCTTTCCCTGGGCATGCTCAACGAGGGGCAGCGCCTCGATACCATCGAGCCCGTCGAGGGCAAGCGCTATATGCACCAGTACAACTTCCCGCCTTACTGCACCGGAGAGGTTGGCCGCATGGGCTCTCCTAAGCGCCGCGAAATCGGCCACGGCAACCTTGCCGAGCGCGCGCTCCTTCCCATGCTTCCCTCTGAGGACGAGTTCCCCTACGCAATCCGCGTGGTTTCCGAGGTTATGGAGTCCAATGGCTCCTCGTCCATGGCTTCCACCTGCGCGAGCACCTTGGCGCTTATGGACGGCGGCGTGCCCATTAAGCGCCCCGTTTCCGGCATCGCCATGGGCCTGATCCAGGAGGAGGGCAAGACCGTTGTCCTGTCCGATATCCAGGGCCTTGAGGACTTCCTGGGCGACATGGACTTCAAGGTTACCGGTACCAAGCGCGGCATCACCGCCCTGCAGATGGATAACAAGGCCACGGGCCTTACGTTCGATATCCTTCGCACCGCTCTCGAGCAGGCAAAGGTTGGACGTGCCTTCATCCTGGACAAGATGCTTCAGGTCATTCCGCAGACTAGACCCGAGACCCGCCCCTCCGCTCCGCGCATCGTCTCCATCTCCGTTCCGGTCGACAAGATTCGCGACGTCATCGGCACCGGCGGAAAGGTTATCCGCGGTATCCAGGACGAGACCGGCGCTTCCGTGGACATCCAGGAAGACGGTACCGTTTACGTCGGCGGTACCGGCGAGTCCGTCGAGCAGGCCGTCGAGCGCATCCAGCTTATCATCAAGGTTCCCGAGCCGGGCGAGGAGTACACCGGTCGCGTCGTTTCCATCCAGCCTTTCGGCGCCTTCGTTTCCCTGCTTCCCGGTAAGGACGGTTTGCTTCACATCTCTCGCGTCGCCCAGGGTCGCGTCGATAAGGTCGAAGACGTCCTCAACGTAGGCGACGAGGTCAAGGTGCGTGTTCTCGAGGTCGATGAGCGCGGCAAGATCTCCCTCGACCGCATCGATAAGCCCGAGGCTCCCGCAGGATCTGGTAGCGGCGGTGGAGAGGGCGAGCGTCGCGAGCGCTCCGATCGTCCCCGTCGCAACCGCTCCGAGCGCTCCGATCGTCCCCGTCGCGCACCCGGCGATAATGGTGGCCGCACCCCGCGCCGCCATCATGAGGGCTAATCCCCGATTGCCAAATCGTTCGACTGACAGCTTGCTTTAAGTACGTGGCCCCGTTGGTTTCGGCGGGGCCATTTTTTTTGCTTCTTTTGCATTGGGTGATTTCAATTGTTTATTCGGTAGGGAAGAGTTATGGTGAATCGCTGCAGTCTTCTCCCTGCTATCATTTAAAAACTTGTGTTTGGGTAGAGATAATACCCATATGAATTGATGCGGCGATTGTTCGCCGTGCATATATCTGTACGACTATCTGAAAGGATTGCATTCCGTTTATGGCAACAACTAAAGGTAAAACCGCGCCGCTGAAGGTCATCCCCCTCGGTGGTCTTGATGGCATTGGCAAGAACATGACCGTTATCGAGTGCGGTCCCGATATGATGCTGGTCGATGCCGGCCTTATGTTTCCGGATGACTCCCAGCCCGGTATCGATTTGGTGCTTCCGGATTACACATACGTGCTCGAGAACGAGGACAAGCTTCGCGGCATTATTATCACGCATGGTCATGAAGACCATACCGGTGCTCTTCCGTACCTGCTGCAGGACCTTAACAACAAGGTACCTATCTTCTCCAGCAAGCTCACTTTAGGCTTCATCGAGGGCAAGCTTTCCGAATTCCGCATTCGCGCACCCAAGTTCCGCGAGGTAAAGGGCGGTAGCCATGTAAATCTGGGCTGCCTCTCCGTTGACTTCTTTTCCATGACGCACTCTATCCCCGGAGCACTCGGCATCTTTGTCAAGTCTCCGCAGGGTACCGTTATGCATACAGGAGACTTCAAGCTCGATCAGACTCCTATCGACGGCGTCACCCCTGACTATGCCGCGATCACCCGTTTTGGCAAGTCGGGCGTCGACCTTCTTTTGTCGGACTCCACCAATGCCACCGTCCCCGGCTTCACCAAGTCCGAGGCCGAAGTCGGTCATTCTCTGTACGATGCCATCAAGAACGCCGAGGGCCGCGTTTTTGTCGCGTCCTTCTCCAGTCACATCCATCGTCTTCAGCAGATCTGCGATGCCGCTAAGGCGTGCGGCCGTAAAATCGTAGTCACTGGTCGCTCAATGCTCACCAATACGCGCGTTGCACGCGAGCTTGGCTACCTTAAGATCGATGAAAACGATCTGGTCGATGCTTACGAGCTCAACGGCATTCCCGAGAACAAGGTTGTCGTCATGTGCACCGGCTCACAGGGCGAGCCCCTCTCTGCGCTTTCCCGTATGGCCAACGGTGAGCATAAGACGCTTTCGATTCACGATGGCGATACCGTCATTATCTCCGCCACCCCCGTTCCCGGCAACGAGAAGGCCGTCCAGCAGGTCGTCAACAGCCTCGCTAAGCTTGGTTGCGACGTGTATGACAAGCATCGCTGCCTGGTTCATGTGTCCGGCCACGGCAGCCAAGAGGAGCTCAAGCTCATGCTCGCCATGGCTCGCCCCACTTACTTCATGCCCGTTCACGGTGAGGCGGTCCATCTGCGTGCCCACGCAAAGCTGGGTGAAAAGATGGGCATTCCACGTGACAATATCTTTGTCATCGACAACGGTGATTCCCTTGAGATGCGCGCCGGTAAGGTCAAGCGCGGTCGAGCCGTCGAGAGCGGCGTGGTCTACGTCGACGGCCTTCGCATCGGTGATACCGATCCCATCGTTTTGCGCGACCGTCAAAAGCTCGCCAACGACGGTATGGTGACCGTAGTCGCCACCATGTCGACCAAGCGTAAGAAAATCGAGGCTATCGAGGTGTCCGGTCGCGGCGTCTCGTTCACCATCGATGATGAGTTCACTTCCGATGCCTCCGACTCGATCATGAAGATGATCGAGAAGGGTTCCTTCAACTTTACCAGCAGCGGTACGGATGCTCTTCGCAAGGCCGTTCGCGATTCGCTTTCTAACTTTATTTGGAACCGTACGCATACTCGTCCCATGATCATCCCGGTCGTCATGGAGGTCTAGCGTGGCTAGAAGCGGGGGACAGGCCAAAAAGGGGACTGCGACGACAAAGTCAGATCAATCTAAAAAGGCGCGGAGTGCTTCGGCGGCTCCGCGCCCCTTGCGCGCTAACGCTAAGCATGAAGAGGAACTGTATCAGGACATCCCTCCTTTGATGGGGGAGTCCGTTAATCGCGATATCGCAGGCGTCGTGCTTGCCGTTATCGCCGTCGCCTCTATGATCGCGGTGGTTGCCCCTGCTTCCGCACCGGTTACCAGCGCGGTCTCTTCCTTCTATCATCTCGGGTTCGGCTTGGGAGCATATGTGCTGCCCGTCGCGATGCTCGCGGTGGCCGCGTTGCTGTTCTTGCGCGACCGCGCTCCTGTCAACGCCCGGACCACCGTCGGCATAGCCGTCATTTTTGTTTTCATCTGCAGCGCGCTGTCTTTGATGGTTCCCAACACCGAGCTTTCCACCGTTGCCATGTTCGAGCCCCATAACCTCGCTTCTAGCGGTGGCTATCTGGGCGCTTTTGTAGCGTCCGCTTTGCAAAATGCGCTTGGCAAGTCTATTGCAATGGTGCTTTGCGTAGGCGGCGTCATCCTCGGCATGGTCATCATCGGCTTCTCTGTGAGCCAGTTTGTGCAGGGTGCCGCAGCTCGTGCAGCGCAGATTGCACAGAAGCGCAAAGTCGATCTTAACGATAATCCTTGGGGCGAGGCTGTTCCCGCCGCCACTTCCCAGCACCGTCAGGACGCGCCCGTTGCCGCAGCCGGCAAGCAGCAATCGCTCTTCGATGACATCCCCGCGCCCGAGACCACGTTTTTGGGCAACCGCGAGACCACCGTTCTTCCTCGTCCAGATGATGATGAGGATGATGGTGATCCCTTTGTCGATGTGAATGACGAGTATGAGGGCGAGAGCGCTAAGACCACGCTTATTCCCGTTAAAGAGCGCTTTGCTAAGGCCGTAACCGCTGCCGCTTCCAAATCTAAGCGCGGCAAGGCCCTGGACGTCATCGCGGACGCAACCGATTCGCTCGAGGCAACCTCTGCAGCCGAGCCCGCTATGGATACGCCGCCCTGGATCGCCACAAATGACGCTGCGTCTGTCGAGAAGCGACCGCTTCCGGATTTCCTGCAGTCCTCGCCCGCCCGTGCCCAGCAGACTTCCGCTGATCGCGATGCCGATGCGGATACCGATGAGCACGCCCGGGCGTCGTCGCAGCAGGGGAGAGCCAAGGCAGAGCCTAAGCCCGATGATATCAAGGTAAAGCCCGCGAGCGGTGTAAATGATGCCGGCGACGATCGCCAGCTGCCGCCCGCGTCCATGCTTAAGCACAGCCCTAAGGCCACTGCTTCCTCTTACTCTGAAAAGGAGCTTGAGCAGACGGCTGCGGCCCTTCAGTCCACCCTACAGGAGTTTGGCCTTCACTCTCGCGTGGTCGGATGGATCTCCGGCCCCACGGTCACCACCTTTAAGGTGCAGCCCGGCGAGGGCGAGCGCGTGAGCCGTATCTCCAATCTTGAGGACGATATCGCCCTGTCGCTTGCTACCGATTCGGTGCGTATCTTCGCCCCCATTCCGGGGACATCGCTGGTTGGAATCGAGATTCCCAATAGAAGCAGGCAAAACGTTTCCTTTGGCGACATTTTGCCCTACGTCAAGGGCGGTCCTTTGGAGTTCGCCCTTGGTCGCGATGCCGAGGGCACGCCCATGGTCGCGGACCTGGCCAAGATGCCGCACCTGCTTATCGCCGGCACCACCGGTTCGGGTAAGTCCGTGGTCATCAGCTCCATTCTTATGTCGCTGCTCATGAGGACGTTCCCCGAGGACGTTCGCCTAATCATGATCGATCCCAAGCGCGTCGAGTTCGCGCCCTATGACGGTCTGCCGCACCTGTACGTGCCCGTGGTGACCGAGCCCAAACAGGCCGCGAGCGCGCTGCAGTGGGCGGTTTCCGAGATGGAGCGTCGCCTTAAGATCTTCGAGCGTATTGGCGTTCGTAAGATCGCTACCTTCAACGAGAAGCAGGCCGCCGGCGAATTCGACCATTACGACAACCCTCCAACCAAGATGCCCTATCTGGTCATCGTTATCGACGAGCTCTCCGACCTCATGATGGTTGCGGGCAAGGACGTCGAGGCCTCCATCGTCCGAATCGCGCAGCTTGGTCGCGCCGCCGGTATCCATATGATCGTGGCTACGCAGCGTCCTTCTTCCAACGTGGTGACCGGTCTTATCAAGGCGAATATCACCAACCGTATCGGCCTTACGGTCGCTACCGGTATCGACTCGCGCGTCATTTTGGACCAAACGGGTGCCGAGAAGCTCCTGGGCCAGGGTGATATGCTCTTTAGCCGCGTTGATTGGGGCAAGCCCAAGCGTATCCAGGGTTGTTATGTTTCGGACGAGGAGATCGTCGACGTTGTGGGCTTTGTTAAGGAGCAAAGCACTGCCGACTACCATGAGGAGATCTTGTCCGCCGTCACGCCCGCCCTTGTTGGGGGAGCCGGCGCGGGTCCCGCTGGAATGGGTTCATCTGAGCCTTCAGAGGATGACCCCTTGCTGTGGGATGCCGCGCGCATAGTTGTTGATTCTCAGCTTGGTTCCACGTCCGGCCTGCAGCGCCGCCTTAAGGTGGGTTATGCTCGTGCTGGTCGTATCATGGATATGCTCGAGGAAAAAGGTGTTGTGGGACCGCCTGACGGCTCTAAGCCGCGTGAGGTCCTGCTCGATGCAGAGGGTCTTGCCGAGCTGGAAGCCGTAGAGGCGCAGCTCGCTGCCGAAGATGAGTTTGGAGGGTTCTGATGTCCGCCCGATTTGGAGAGATGCTGCTCACTCGTCGTCGCGAGCGCGGTATGTCTATCCAGCAGGTATCGAACGCTATAAAGATTCGCCCCCAGATAATCGAGTACTTCGAGACCGGTAACTTTGCCTCCATGCCGCCGCGCGGCTATGCGCAGGGCATGATTTCGAGCTACGCGCGTTTTTTGGGGTTGAACCCTCGCACCGTTGTTGACGCGTATTTCGATGAACTCCACACGTATGAGCGCGTCAACAATACCGGCGCCGGAAGATTCCAAGATTCCGTTGCCGAGGCGAGTCCTCATAACGTGAACCCAGAAGGCCGATTCCTCATGGTCAACGGTCCCGTGCCCAATTCTCGGTACGGTCAAAGGCCTCCTCAGGCAGGATACGTTTCCGAGTCGGTTTCTCCGCATGAGCCCATGCCCGCCAATTCCCTTCAGTATGGTCGGCCGGGCCGTGGTGAGCGCCAGCGCGCGCTGCCGCGTGGTGGCGACTATAGGGCTTCCGGTCAGGCGCGCTATGGGCAGGGCGCGCGCTCCATGCGCGATGTCCGCTATCCGTCCCGTGAAGATCGTCCCGTTAATTCGCGATACAGCGGATCGACCCCTTCCGCGGGCAGGCCTCGTCCCCAGGGTTCAATGCCGGACGGCTATGGCTATCGCTCCAATTCCGGGCGTGTCGGCCAGCAGGGGGCAACTCGATATCAGCAGTCTCGCGGCAGATCTCCTCAGCCTTCCTCGCCGTTTTCTGATAATAGGGTCCTGTTGATGCTTGGTGCTGCCGCCATAATCATCCTACTGCTGTTGCTCCTGCTTTTTTTCAGGGGGTGTGCGCCCTCATCTGATGCGTCGGCTCAGGGTAGTTCGCAAGCTGCACAGACTCAATCGTCCACAACTTCGTCCAATAAGGATGATTCGGACGATGACGATGAAGATGCTGTGGATGACGGCAACGACGATGCTGCTTCGGCCTCGTCCCAGGACGGTTCGTCTGCCTCCGTCTCCAATACGGCAAACCAGCAGAGCGAGCCTGTTGAGACCAAGGTTAAGATCAGCATCGCCAAGGGCAAGACATCGTGGCTCGAGATCAAGCTCGATGGCAAGTCCGTTTACGGCGATACCGTTGTCGGGCCTTTTGAGCAGGAGTATACGGTTACGCAGTCAATGGAGATCACCGTCGATAAGCCTGCCGACGTCACCATCACCAAAAATGGTGAGAAGGTGCGATATGACAGCAAGAGCGCCGGTGTCGCGCGCGTCACCATCACTGCTCCCCAGATCGATTCCGTGCAAAACGGCACGGAAGCTGATGGCGACTCGCAAGATGCTGGCGACTCGCAAGCTGCAACCCTGGCGTCGTCGGACCAAGACGCCTCTACCTCTACTGGACAGCAATCAACTCAATCTAATGGCGACTAAAGCGTTTCGATTGGTTTAAGTATGAAAGGAGCCAGCCATGGCTAAAGACTCAAGTTTTGATGTGGTTTCTCAGGTCGATATGCAGGAGGTCGATAACGCCTACCAGCAGACCGCACGCGAGCTCACGCAGCGCTATGACCTTAAGGACTCTGGGGCTACCATAGATTTGTCTAAAACGGACAAGACGTTTACTATCAACGCTCCCGCTGATTTTGTCTCTAAGCAGATCATCGACGTTCTCAACAGCAAGCTTATCAAGCGCGGCGTCGATATCAAATCCGTCAAATGGGATGCTCCGCAGGCTGCCTCTGGCGGTACCGTACGCGTGGTGGGCCGCATCATCGAGGGCATCGACCAGCCTACTGCCAAGAAGATCAACAAGGACGTCAAGGACACCAAGATTAAGGTCAAGGTCACTATCGAGGCCGATAAGCTTCGAGTGAGCTCGGCGTCTAAGGACGCTTTGCAGCAGGTTATCGGTTTCCTGCGTGACCAGGACTACGGTCAGCCCCTTCAGTTCACCAATTATCGATAAGGCATCAGCATGGCTAAAGGTTCTCTTCTCTACATCACGCTTGGTTGCGCTAAAAACGAAGTCGATACCGACCGCATGAGGGCGCTGCTCGACGCCGCGGATTATCAGGAAGTCGATTCCGCGCAAGACGCCGACGCCGTCATCATCAACACGTGCTCGTTCCTTGCCTCCGCAACCTCGGAGAGCATCGAGACCACGCTCGCTTTGGCCGAGGAGGTCAATGAGGGCGTTCGCGCTACGCGCATCATCATGTGCGGCTGCGTTCCCTCTCGCTACGGCGACCAGCTGCCCCAAGAGCTGCCCGAGGTCTCCGCGTTTGTTCGCGCGGATGAAGAGGACGGCATCGTTGCGATCGTCGATGACGTTTTGGGCGTTGAGCGCGATATGCCCTCCTTTATTCCCAACATCAAGCGCACCGTCGAGGGCTCCGTCGCTTATGTGAAGATCTCTGATGGATGCGACCGTTTCTGCAGCTTCTGCGCTATTCCGTATATCCGCGGTAGGTATCACTCTCGCCCTGCCGACAGCATCATCGCGGAGGCGCACGAGCTTGTCGCCGGCGGCGTTAAGGAAATCGTCCTTATCGGACAGGATACCGGTATCTGGGGTAAGGATTTCAAGGACGAGAACGATGGGCCTGCAAATCTCGCTCAGCTTCTCGTCGCACTTGCCGAGGCGCTTCGTCCTCTGCACGTATGGATTCGAGTTCTCTATCTGCAGCCCGAGGGCATGACCGATGAGCTTATCGCTGCGATTCGCGATACGCCCGAAGTGCTTCCCTATATCGATATCCCGGTTCAGCATTGTAACGAGCGCGTTTTGAAGTCCATGCATCGCAGCGGCTCGGAACAGCAGCTCGATGAACTTTTCGCCCATCTTCGCTCCGAGATTCCCGGCATGGTTATTCGCACTACCAGCCTTGTTGGGTTCCCTGGCGAAACCGACGAGGAAGCCGAGCAAATGCTCGCGTTCATGGATCGCAACTCCTTTGATTACACCAGCGTGTTTGCTTACTCTCGCGAAGAGGGTACCAGGGCCGCCGAGATGGACGATCAGGTGGACGAGGACGTCAAGCTCGAGCGCGCCCAGAAGGCCCTGGACCTTGCCGAGGCCCTGGGCTTCGCCGCTACCGCCTCGCATGTGGGGGAGACCGCCGAGGTCATCATCGATGGTATAGAGGAGAACGACGGTTTCTCCGAGTTCATAGGTCATGCTTGGTTCCAGGCTCCCGACAGCGACGGCGCTGTCCACCTTGATATCGAAGAGGCCTGCATTGGCGACATCGTAACTGTCGAGTTCACCGACAGCTTCTGCTATGAGCTAGTCGGTCATGTTGTTGAAAGCGAATAGTAATGGCAACCCAGCATAAAGAACTACAAAGCATTTGGACTCCGGCGAACATCGTCACCTGCGTTCGCATCCTGTTTATCCCTGTGTATATGGCTTTTGCCCTCGGTGCCTTTACCATTGTGGGCATCTCCTATGAGTCCCAGGCAATCGCGGCATTCGTGATCTACATGGTGCTGAGCTTGACAGATAAGGTCGATGGGCATCTGGCTCGTTCTCGTGGCGAGATTACCGATTTTGGAAAATTCCTCGATCCCATCGCCGATAAGCTGCTTGTCTTTTCCGCGCTTCTTATCTTTATCGAACAAGGGGTGCTCGCTTCCTGGATCGTATTCATCATCCTCTTCCGCGAATTTCTGGTCAGCGCGCTGCGCATGGTCGCTAGCGCTAACGGCGAGGTGATCGCTGCTGATAAACTGGGCAAGTGGAAGACCGCGGTTACCATGGTTGCCATCTGCGGATACTTGCTTGTTGATGTTATAGCGCTGTATTCCGTTGATGCAGCATCCATTTTGCTGACCGTATGCCATGTTTTCATGGCTGCCGCCGTTGTGCTTACGGTGGTTTCCGGTGCGCAGTACTTTTGGAACTGCCGCAAGATTGTGTTTAGGGTGTAGCACATGGAGCTTGAACAAGATATTTACGCGCTTTGCCAAAAGTTGGTCGAGACGTGCGCGGCTAAGGGCTTGACCGTGTCTACGGCGGAGTCTTGCACCGCAGGTCTGGTCGCTGCTCACATCGCCGATGTTTCTGGGGCATCCGCTTGTCTCAAAGGCGGCGCCGTTACATATTGCGATGAGGCGAAGCAAGCCCTTCTGGGGGTCTCGCCTTCAACCTTGCAGTCTTTTACCGCGGTGTCTCGACAGACCGCTTTGGAGATGGCGACCGGATCTCGCCAGGTATATGCTTCGGATATAGCGGTTAGTACCACTGGGTACGCAGGCCCCGGCGGTGGCACCGAAGAAGATCCTGCGGGCACCGTTTATGTCGGCATCGCCTCCAAGCGCGGCCATCAGGCCTGGCGCTGTTCATTTGCCGGTGACAGGCAGCAGGTCCGTCTCGAGGCGGTTCGGTTCGCGCTCGATCAGCTTTTACGCGAATCCATGGAGCTTTCGTGATGTAAACCCTCTAGAGCGTCGCATGTTACGCCTTGAATGGTGTCTTTTACGTGCGGCGCTTAGATTTAACCGTTTTTCGAGACTCCTTTTTGCAGTAAACGATACCGATTTTGTATAGATGCTCCTGCTTAGCATATAGATATTCTCTTGCAACGAACAGCTGTTCGTAGTAGGATTATCAAGGAAATCATTCGTTAGGAGTCAAGATGGCAAAGAGCACAGGCCCTGCCCGTCAAATTCACGAGCGCACTACCGGCGCCGAGCGCGATAAGATGATCGAGGCGACCACTAAGGAAATCGAAAAGAAGTTTGGAACCGGCTCGATCATGAAATTCGGCGATGGCGGCCCGGAGCTGGAGGTTGAAGCCATCCCTACGGGAGCGCTCGCCCTCGACGCCGCTCTTGGTATCGGTGGAGTGCCGCGCGGACGTATCATTGAGATCTACGGTCCTGAATCCTCTGGTAAAACCACGCTCTCCCTTGAGATTCTCGCTGAAGCGCAGGCAATGGGCGGCGTTGTCGCCTTCATCGACGCCGAGCACGCGCTCGACCCCACGTATGCCGCTCGCATCGGCGTCGATATCGATGAGGTCCTTATCTCCCAGCCGGATACGGGCGAGCAGGCGCTTGAAATCTGCGACATGCTCGTTCGCTCGGGCGCTATCGACGTGATCGTTATCGACTCCGTAGCAGCGCTTGTTCCTCGCGCTGAAATCGAAGGTGAGATCGGCGATAGCTCCGTGGGTCTTCAGGCGCGCCTTATGAGCCAGGCACTGCGTAAACTCGCCGGTTCCCTCGCAAAATCAAAGACTACTTGCATCTTCATCAACCAGCTTCGCGAGAAGATCGGCGTCATGTTCGGTAACCCCGAGACAACGACCGGCGGCCGCGCGCTCAAGTTCTTCTCTTCCGTCCGCATCGATATCAGGCGTATCGACAGCATCAAAAACGGCGCCGATATCATCGGCAACAGGGTTCGCTGCAAGGTTGTCAAGAACAAGGTCGCGGCTCCGTTTAAAACTGCTGAATTCGATATCATGTACGGCACGGGTATATCAAAAGAGGGCTCTATTCTCGACATGGGGGTTGAGTACGATATCGTAACCAAGTCGGGTTCTTGGTACACCTACGAACAAGAGCGCTTGGGGCAGGGCAGGGAGGCCGCGAAAGAGTGTCTTCGCACCAACCCCGACCTGCGGGATGAGATCGAGCATCGCGTACGCGTTGCGTGCGGACTTGATTTTGAAGATGACCCCGTTGGCGAGGTTGTGGATCAGACCACGGCGTAATGTCGCCCGCTTGCATAGTTTCTATCCTAAGTGAGGCTCCCCTTGAGCGATATAGCTTCGGCCGCCGTCTTCTTTCCGGAGAAGGCGGCGGTTTACCAATCATCCTTTCAGCAGGTCAAGCCTACCTCTTGCCTCGTCCTAACCCTTATGGATGGGTCTAAGAGGACTTTTCGCGTCCCCATGCGGGTGGGGCGAATTCTTCAAGCCGATCTCGATGCACTGCCCCAGTCCGTCTCCGAGGCGGTCGATTACATCGATTCCCTTCAAAGGCGAGTCGCATTCTCCTGTTTGGTAGACTTGCTTTCCAGACGTGACCACTCTACAAAGGAGATCCAGGACAAGCTCAAAGGCCAAGGCTTTTCACCGTCTTCTATTGAAAGCGCCGTCGAGAAGGCCCGGCAATCCCGGTACCTCGATGATGCGAGGTTTGCCAGCTACTTTGTGGATAAGCGGGTGCGGCGTGGATGGGGAAGGATTAAGATCGAGCAAGAGCTGCGAAGAAAGGGCGTGGATCCCGCCGAGATACCCGGGTATCCGGAAGAGTATTTTGATGAACAGAGCGATGTAGAGAGAGCCGCGGCCCTCTTGGCGCGAAAGTCCATACCCGAGAACAAACCGTTTGAAAAGCTTGTAAGGCATCTTATGTCTAAGGGTTTTTCTTATTCAATAGCGCGAGATGCCGTTCAGCAGCGACTTTGTCGGGATTCCTGATCTTTGCAGTCTGTGATTCTTTAGTTTTTCCTGCTATTCATTTCGTTTTGGTTTTTCGTCCAGCTCATTCACCGAAGTCTTTACCGTCTACCCATGCTTCATTGACATACGTATATTATCAACGTACGATGATTAGGTCATTTGTTATGTGATATGCGCTCATCTAGGATGAGATTGATATATTTCTCATATTCATTTTCATGCGGTGGACTCAATCCATGCAAATGTCCCGCGCGCGGTCATTGGCCTCGTGCGGTTTGATGCATTCAAAATTCTAAAAAGGAGCGTACAAGCATGGAGATTGGCATTGGCATTGTCTGCCTTCTTATAGGAGCAGGTATCGCCGTGCTCGTCATGCGCAACGCCAAGACCGGTAGCATTCGCGAGGCTGAAGATAAGATTCAGTCTGCACATGCAGAGGCCGAGCAGGTCATGGGCGACGCGCGTCGAGCGGCAGATACGTTGAAGAAAGAGGCTCTTCTCGAGGCGAAGGAAGAGATCATCCAGAATAAGCAGGCGGCAGAGGCCGAGGAGAAGCTTCGCAAGAAGGAACTTCGCGTCCTTGAGAATCGCGTTATGCAGCGCGAGGAATCCCTGGATCGTCGTAACGAGGCACTCGATAAACGCGAGCATCAGCTTTCCAGCCAGCAAGGCCAGATTGAGAAGAAATCTCGTGAGTTGAACGAGCTGTATGAGAAGCAGACCGATGAGCTTGAGCGAATCGCCGAACTCACTCGCGAGGACGCCCATAGGGAGCTTCTCGACAAGGTTCGAGGCGAGGTCACCCATGAGGCGGCAACGATTATCCGCGATAGCGAGCAGAAGGTTAAGGCCGAGTGCCATAAGACCGCTCAGGAGATCATCTCTCTTGCTATCCAGCGCTGCGCTGCCGACCATACCGCTGAGGTTACCGTCACCTCGGTGCATATTCCGTCCGATGACCTTAAGGGCAGGATCATCGGTCGCGAAGGTCGCAATATCCGCACCTTCGAGCAGGTTTCCGGTGTGAACCTGGTTATCGACGACACCCCTGAAACGGTTGTTCTCTCCAGCTTCGATCCGGTTCGTCGTGAGACGGCTCGCGTCGCTCTCGAGAACCTTATCGCAGACGGTCGCATCCATCCTGCGCGCATCGAGGAGATGTATCAGAAAGCTGCCGATTTGGTTCAGCAGCGCGTTCGTGAAGCGGGCGAGCAGGCATGCTTCGACACCGGCATTCACGATCTTCATCCTGAGATCGTCAAGACCCTTGGCGCCCTTCGCTACCGCACCTCGTTTGGACAGAACGTTCTGCAGCACTCTATCGAGGTGTCTGAGCTTTGCGCAATCATGGCTTCCGAGCTTGGTGTGGACGTTCGCGTGGCCAAGCGCGCCGGCCTGCTGCACGATCTCGGCAAGGCAATCGATCATGACGTAGAGGGTCCCCACGCCGTTATCGGCGCCGATCTCGCTCGCCGCTACGGCGAGAAGCCCGTTATTGTCCACGCGATCGAGGCTCATCACGGCGATGTCGACCCCAACACCGTTCTTGCCGTGCTTGTCCAGGCTGCAGATGCAATTTCCGCGTCGCGTCCCGGTGCTCGCCGCGAGTCTGCCGAGAACTACATCAAGCGCCTTGAGAAGCTTGAGGAGATCGCCAACTCCCACGACGGCGTCGAGAGGACATATGCCATGCAGGCTGGTCGCGAAGTCCACGTCATGGTGCAGCCTGATAAGATTTCCGATGCTGAATCGACCGTTCTGGCTCACGACATCGCTCAGCAGATCGAGGAAGAGATGGAATATCCCGGTCAGGTTCGCGTCGTCGTGATCCGCGAGAGCCGCGCTGTGGATATCGCTAAGTAACATGAGCGACTCTAACGACCTCATCGCTTTCATCGCCTCCATGTCCGGAGAAGGCAATCTTCGTGTTGAAGAGAATCTAGGCGACGGCTACGTAAAGCTTCGAGTTTCCGAAGCTGAGCGCCGTCAGGCTAAGCACGACATTCAAAGTGTCGAGGATATCGTTATCGAGATGCTCAGAAACGCTCGTGACGCTGGAGCCGATCGGGTCTATATCGCAACATCGAAAGAGGAGGGTGTTCGCACTCTCCTCTTCCTTGACAACGGTTCCGGTGTCCCGGTGGGCATGAGGGAGCGCATCTTCGATGCCCGCGTCACGTCCAAGCTCGAAACTATGAAGATGGATAAATGGGGCGTTCATGGTCGTGGCATGGCTCTATTCTCCATCAAACAAAACGCTCGATCCGCTGAGGTGCTCACGTCTGGACCGGGACTTGGATCGGTCTTTCGCGTTGTTGTAGATTGCACATCTCTTAAAGAGCGCGTCGATCAGTCTACGTGGCCTCAAGCTGAGAAGAACGATGATGGCGTATTCGTTTGCACGCGCGGACCCCATAACATTGTCCGTACTGCCTGCGAGTTTGCCTTGGAGGAGCTTCGCGGCTGCTATGTGTTTTTGGGATCTCCAACAGAGATCGCTTCCACTCTCTATAACCAAGCCCGTTGCGAGCTGGATGCTTCAAGTCTTCTATTTATGGATGATGAGACAGGTCTACCGGTGATATCTCGCCTGGGATTTGCTGCTGACGCATCCGATTTCATACAAATAGCTTCGACTTTAGGTATCGAGATTTCCGAGAGGACCGCTCATCGCATCCTTGCGGGCTCGATTGCGCCGCTGCGCAGCGTCTCTGCTCGCCTCTTAAGGGAGCGAGCCACGCCCGGAGAGAGGTCAATGCGCCAGGTTGATCTTGAGCGCGATCGCAGGGGCCTAAAGATTTCCAAGGATGATATCGCTAGTTTCTCTCGAGCCGTTGAGAAAGACTTCAATGACCTTGCTTCGCGCTATTACATAAATCTCTTGGGGGAGCCAAAGGTGCGAGTTCATAAGGATAAGATAACCGTGACCTTCGACCTTGGTAAAGAAGAGTAAACGGTTTTCCACGTCGCTCGCTTGCGGTATACTTAAAATAATATGCAAAAACGCACCACACACGCTGGAGAAACATAGATGGAATTCCTCAAGGTATCGAGCAAGTCTTCACCTGCTTCCGTAGCAGGTGCCATCGCCGGTATGGTTAAAGACGGTGTGCCCGTCAATATACAGTGTGTTGGCGCCGGTGCCGTCAACCAAGCGATCAAGGCGGTAGCCATAGCTCGCGGCTTCCTTATTCCTACGGGATTCGATATCTCCTGCGCCCCCATCTTCTCCGACATTCTCATTAACGGTGAATCGCGCACGGCTATCAGGCTTTCTGTGTACGTTCACCATCTCTCTATTCAAAGCTCTGATGCTGCCGAGCTGCTTAAAGATTTTCAAGAGGTCTGCTAAGAATGAACTCCTCTATCCTTTCAGGTAAAACTTATTTCATTCGTACGTTCGGTTGCCAGATGAACCTTCATGATTCCGAGCGGGTGAGCGGCTTGCTAGACTCCCTTGGGTGCTTGGAGGTTGGCGAGCCCTCGGATGCCGATATCGTTATCTTTATGACGTGCTGCGTTCGCGAGGCGGCTGATACTCGTTTGTACGGACAGTGCTCTTCCTGCAAGAGTTTGCCTAAGCCCCCTAGCGGTCGCCGCGTTATCGCAGTTGGCGGCTGCATCGCTCAGCGTGACGGCGAGGGACTTCTCACCAACCTCGACAACGTTGACGTTATCTTTGGCACCCATTCCATCGCTCACATGGGTGAGCTTATCGCTCAGGCCTTCGAAGATGGCGACCATCACGTTAGGTGCGAGGAGATTGAAGATAAGGGAGCCACAAGCATGCCGTGGCATCGCGCTACCACGTTCCATTCTTGGGTCCCTATCATGACTGGTTGCAATAATTACTGCAGCTACTGTATCGTTCCTTATGTTCGCGGACGCGAAAAGAGTCGTCCGTTTGATCAGATCGTTGACGAGGTTTCCGGACTTGTGCGTTCTGGAGTTCGCGAAATCACTCTTCTTGGTCAAAACGTCAATTCCTATGGAAGAGATATTTTTGGCAAGCCTCGCTTTGCCGATCTGCTACGCGCGGTAGGGGAGACCGGCATCGAACGCATTCGCTTCACATCTTCTCATCCCAAAGACCTTTTGCCTGAGACCATAGATGCGATGTGCGATGTTCCCGCCGTTATGCCCCATCTCCATCTCGCTGTTCAGTCAGGCTCTTCCCGTGTGCTCAAAGAGATGAACAGGCGCTACACGCGTGAACAATATATCGATCTAGTTCATAGCATTCGTGAAAAGATCCCCGGTATTGCTTTAACCACTGATATCATCGTCGGTTTCCCAGGTGAGACCGAAGAGGATTTTTTGCAGACCCTTTCGCTCGCAGAACAGGTTCGCTACGCCCAGGCCTTTACATTCATCTATTCAAAACGAGAGGGCACGCCTGCTGCGAAAATAGACGATCCCACTCCGCACGATGTCATTCTCGATCGATTCAACCGTTTGGTCTCCGTTATCGAGACCACCGCGCATGAGTTTAACCAGGGGCAGCTGCACACGACCGTTCCTGCGCTCATCGAAGGTACTTCCAAGAAGGATGATTGTATGCTTCAGGGTAAAAGCCCCTGGAACCAAACCGTTCACGCTCCTCTCCCAGAGGGGTCGGATATCGATTCCTACATTGGAAAGATCGTTGACGTCGACGTGAATGTTGCGAAAACCTGGTATCTGTCCGGCTCCCTGGTTGGCGGGCCTCGATGACAATTCCCGTTATCTCTATTACGGGTCCCACTGCGTCCGGTAAGAGCTCTCTTGCCGATGAGGTTGCTTCTCGGCTGCATACGGATGTCATATCTGCAGACGCGATGCAGGTTTATATCGGCATGGATATCGGTACCGCAAAAACTCCTATATCGGAACGTCGCGTACCGCTTAGACTTGTGGATGTTGTTTCGCCTGCAGACAGTTATTCCGCTGCCCTTTATCAGCATGATGCGAGGGTTGTAATCGATTCGCTCCTGGCTTCCGGCAAGCAAGCTGTTCTTTGTGGCGGCACCGGTTTGTACTTGCGTGCCGCGCTGGACGAAATGGAATTTCCAAAAGGCGAAGTTGAGGACGAGCGTCGCGTTCGTTATCAACGCATGGCCGAGGAGCTTGGTGCCGAAGCCCTTCATTCCTTACTCCGTGAGAAGGATCCCGCCAGTGCTGAACAGATTCATCCAAATAATGTTCGAAGAGTGGTCCGCGCTCTCGAGATGATCGATGAAGGCGTCAGCTACGCCGAGCAAAAGGCTGGCTTTTCTACCCCTCGCGCCCATTACGATTATGCTAGCTTTGCCCTGTCTATGGACAGGGAGCGTTTGTATAAGAGAATCGATGATCGCGTCGATTGCATGATCCAGCAGGGTCTAGTTGATGAGGTCAGGGGCCTTGTTGCTCTGGGTGCTGCAGATGCGATTACCAGCAGGCAGGCTATCGGCTACAAAGAGCTCATTGACTATCTTGACGGGCTTTGCTCTCTTGAAGATGCGATTTCACTTATCAAGCAGAGGTCGAGGCACTATGCAAAAAGACAACTTTCTTGGTGTAGGAGGGACAGCAGGACTATTTGGTTGGATATGGACCAGATGACAACCGAGCAAGCTGCTGATTTCATCTTGGAGAAAACGGGGTATTAAATGGCAAAGTCGGGCTTTATCTCTACGGCTCCCGTTCCGGAGCGAGCCCTTCTGGTTGGCGTGGACTGGAGGGTCGGCTCGTGGCCCACTGATCGCTCGCTCGATGAACTCGACCGTCTTGCGCATACTGCTGGCGCTGAGGCTGTTGCTCGACTCACCCAACGTCTAGATAAGCCTATTCCTAAGTCATTTATTGGATCTGGCAAGGTTGAAGAGCTTGTTCGAATGGTTCACAACCTTGATATCGATGTTGTTATCTTCGATGACGAGCTTTCGCCATCTCAGCAATCCTTCTTGGAGAAAGCAGTGGGCGATCCGGTGAAAATCATCGATCGCACTGCTTTGATCCTTGATATCTTTGGATTGCATGCGAAAACTCGCGAAGGTCGTCTTCAGGTTCAACTTGCGCAGCTTCAATATCTTCTACCCAGGCTTCGTGGCATGTGGAGCCACCTTGCAAAAGAGCAGACCCGTGGTGGTATTGGAAGCCGCTTCGGCCAGGGTGAAAGCCAGCTCGAGGTTGACAGGCGTTTGATTCACAACAAAATCTCGGCGCTTCGTAAACAATTAAAGTTAATTGAAAAGCGAAGAGGGGTTCAGTCTAAGGATCGCCTCGAATCAAGTGCCTATAGAGTAGCTCTTGCTGGTTATACCAATGCTGGTAAATCGACTTTGCTTAACCGACTTACGGGTTCGGACGTGTTTGCGCAAGATAAGCTGTTCGCGACCCTCGATCCCACTACCCGCGCTTATGCCTTGCCAGGGGGAAGGCTCATTACCGTCACAGATACAGTTGGGTTTATTCAAAAACTTCCACATGGGCTGGTTGAAGCATTCAAGTCGACGCTTTCTGAAGTTCATAACGCTGATCTCATCCTAAAGGTTGTAGACATTTCAGATGAAGACTGGACTCGACAAATGGATGCCGTCGATTCCGTTCTTTCTGAAATCGGCGCTGGTGATAAACTATCCGTTACGGTTTTCAACAAAGTTGACCTTCTTGACCCGATGGAACTCACTGTTCTTAAGTCCCGATATCCCGATAGCATCTTTTTCTCCGCGCTTACTGGCGAAGGGATTGATTCTCTTACCTGTAGGATAGCCAACGAAGCTTCGTCGTGCGATACCATGCTCAGCGCCACGATCCCGTATAGGGAAGCCGTATTGATTTCGATGATTCGCGAGCAGGGTCAAGTCGTGCATGAGGAGTTTCTCGGTGACGGCGTGCGGCTGGCTGCTCGAATTCCCAGCCGCATCGTCCCTTGCATTGAGCCTTATATAACCGAATAGCCTTTTCGTATCGTCAGCCCAATGTAATATTGAGCAATATCAGAACGATAGGCTGATGAATCAGGTAGACCAGTAGGCTGTGTTGACCAATGATCGTTAACGGACGGCAAAAGTCTTTCTTCATCCAATCCGGATATATGTTAGGTTTTGCGCTACGAGTGAGATATGCAATCGCTAAAAAAATGCCGGAGGCATAAAGGAAGAAATAGGGGATTGGGGGATAGTAATCACCAGAGGCAAATCCCGGCCCAGGAAAGCCTAGCCAAGAAAATCCCTTAAATAAATAGCTGCCGCTCGGAACTTTATAGGTAATCGCGAATAATGACAAGCAAATTGCTAGACCTATAAATGGATTAACCCGTTTGAAGTATCTCGTGTTCGCTCCATAGGTTAATGTGCAAAACGCCATACAGTATAAAATACCGAAGGATACGGGTGTATCCACGTTCGCAATGGATGTAACTAGAAATACCAGTAGCGCGGCGATTGAGTATAATGCGGCCCGCTTCAGATTGTTTCGAGAATGTTGAGTCATCCACCCTGCAAGGATGAGGAAGATCCAGCTGATCGAAGCCCTCCAAATATCTTGAAACAAGGTCGATGTGAACCAGGGCATATCATATCCATATAGATATGCCAAATCATATGTAGTATGGAAAGCGACCATTGATAGTATAGTTAGCCCGCGAAGCGTATCGAAAAACACGATTCTTTCCGCGGGCTTTCGCTCGCCGGCGCTAGCTTTCGCATTCATCTAGAACCTTCGCATCAAAGCAACGACTTTGCCAAGGATTGTGGGGCTTACGGCGTAAATCGGCTCCATCGAGTCGTTTTCAGGCTGCAGCCTCACTCTGCCCGCTTCTTTGTAGAAGGTCTTAACCGTCGCCTCCCCATCGATCATTGCGACAACTATCTCACCGTTCATTGCGTTGTGCTGTTCGCGAACGATAATGTAATCGCCGTTATAGATTCCCACGTTAATCATGGAATCGCCATGGACCTCGAGTATGAATGAGCTTGAGTCGGTGGCAATCTCAGTGGGGAGTGTAAACGTGTCTTCAACATTTTGCTCGGCAAGAATCGGTATTCCTGCCGCGACGCGACCGATAAGGGGCAGCGAAATAGTTCCGCGATTCGGCGCCTCGGTAACGTTGGCAAGCTGAGCGTTGGTCCCATCTTCATTAAACACTTCAAGCGCACGCGGCTTTGTTTTGTCGCGACGAATTAGGCCGTGCTGTTCGAGGGCGCTGAGGTGGGCATGTACTGTTGAGGGGGAGGATAGGCCTACTGCGGCTGCCATCTCTCGAACACTGGGTGGATATCCTTTTTCCAGCTGATACGAGCGAATGAAATCGTAGATTTGCTGCTGGCGCTTGGTTATCTTGCGTGCCATAAACGCTCCCTTCGTAATGAAACATTTGTTCGAATTTATCTTGACAAGAACAACTGTTCGAAGATAATAATAAACGAACACTCGTTCTTGCGCTAGTTATTTTTGTCCAGACGAATGTATATATCTTTATTCGTCAAATGAGCTGAAGGGAGTTACCGATGAATACGCAGTCCTACGTTTCTGGAAACCTTGCACTTTCCGTTATTCCGGAGCAAAAGAATAAACTGATCGTTATCAACGGAGGGCGAAATAACTGCCGTGCTGACGCCGATATAACCGCGTGCGCACCTCGATCGGTTCACTCGCGTAGGCTTTCGGCAATCCATGCCTGTTTTATTATTATAGTTGGCGCATTAGTTTTCCTGGCTTCCTATCAGATTTCTGCCGCAGCATCCGCTCCAACATATGACTTAATAGACAATATGAGCTTGCAGTCTGTTCGAGTAAGACAAGGGGCGACTCTCTGGGATCTTGCTGAGACGTATAATGTCGACGGTGTGTCAACTCAGGATATGGTTTCTGCAATTAAAGATTGGAATGACCTCGACTCGTCGATGCTTCAGCCTGGGCAAGCTATCTTCGTTGCCGATCCTTCATAGTTGGTTAGATTACGCCGCGCCTTCGTTATTCTGGGTTATCCTATATTCTATGTATGAATGAAAGGATGCTATCATGCGATGCCCAAAATGCGGTGGAGAGAACACGAGGGTTATTGACTCGCGCATGCAGGACGTAACCAACGCCATTAAGCGTCGTCGTGAATGTCGTACATGCGGCCATCGTTTCACAACGTTTGAACGCTGCGAGGACCCTATAGAGGTTGTTAAGAGCAACGGCACCACCCAGCCGTTCGATAGAAACAAGCTGATGGTTGGCCTTATGCGAGCAACATCGAAGAGAGATATTGATCTTACTCAGCTTAACTATCTTATAGATGATATAGAGCTAGAGCTTCGCTCCAGAACTGTCAGGGCTGTCTCTTCTCATGAAATTGGCGATATGGTTCTTAAGAGACTTGCCAAGCTAGATAAAGTCGCATATATTCGCTTTGCGTCTGTATATCGTGATTTTAAAGACGTTGAAGAATTTTTTAAAGAGCTCGACAAGCTGAGGTGAGCCGATGGCAGCTATCACTGTGCCTATTAAGAAATTATCTGCAGATGCCCAGGTTCCTTCATATGCATATGAAGGAGATGCTGGTCTCGATCTTCGTTCTATTGAATCCGTCGTCTTGCAACCTTTTGAACGCGCTCTAATTCCTACTGGGCTTGCCATCGCGTTGCCGGATGGATATGCCGGGTTTGTTCAGCCTCGTTCGGGTATGGCCATCAAAAAGGGTCTCTCAATTTTGAACACTCCCGGGCTTATTGATGCGCACTATCGCGGTGAACTCAAGATTATTGCGATCAATCTGGATCCACATGAACCTATCATCATCGAAAAGGGCGACCGTATCGCTCAGCTGGTTATCCAAGCCGTCCCAAGCGTGACGCTGCTCGAAGTTGACGAGCTCGATGAGACCGATCGTGGTGAAGACGGCTTTGGTTCCAGCGGATCCAAATAACTGGTTTTGTAACGTGGAGGCCCTGTTGGCGAATTCGCAACAGGGCTTCATCACACCTATCGAGTATGCGCGGGCTTTTCGCCCCAGTAGAATTCAAGAAAATGCTTCTGGTGATTTCTCTCGATTTTCGTTTGCTCCATTGTTGCTCGAACAATATCTTCTGCTGCATTGGGTTTTCTCAATGCGTTAGCTCCTATAAGCAGCGCATCGAGAGCCTCGGGGCATCTATGGATTCGTTCAAGCGTGAGAACGAGCTCGCGTGCTGTAGTTGCATGCAAGCTTGCGCCAAAAGATGTCAGCATCACCGTATTGGCTTTCTCTTGTCCATATGATTTACCTACTAGAAGCATCGGGAGTCTAGCGCAAAGGCATTCAGTGACTGTAAGGCCTCCGGATTTTAGTATCGCCAGATTCGATGCTCTCATCAGTGGAGCCATATCGCTTACATAATCCAATACCGTAGCGTTATCTAGCTTCATTCCGGAGAACAATGCTTTAAGGTTTCTTGCATATTCATGATCCTTACCTGGAAGAAAGACAAAGTGCATGTCATCGAAGCGTCGCAGATAGGGGAGCGTCTGCTCGATCGCCATTCTGAAGCGAACATAGGGTTGAGGAAGACTTGCCCCCGCAAGAACAAGGACAATCTTTTTGTTTATGGGAAGCCCGAACTGATTGAGAACGCTTTCTCTATCGAATGCATCATCCTCAAAGCCACCTCTTACCGGTATGCCGGTAATGGCGATATTGGCTTCCGGAACCAATCGGGGACGCAGCGTCTCGGCCATGAACTCTGATGCAACGCAGAATAGATCCGCTTCTTTATGTGGCCAGAAACCCTCTATCTCATAATCTGTGGGAATGCATACGATTGGATACTCAACATCAGTCATCATGCGCGCGCCAACCGCAACATTTGCCGCGGTGATATGCGTGCATATAAGCGCAATTGGCCTTTTTTCTCGAACATAATCATTAAAAGCTGGAAACATTATTCGGGACCAGGCGGATCCACCACCCCAAAGCAAACGGCCTGTTAAGGTGTAACGCCATGTTATATCGTAAATGGGACGCGTTGCGCCAGTAAACGAGGCTGCAGTCTTGTTGCCATCAAACTTTATACGTCCAAAGTCCAGCACGTCTAGGACTTCGACAATTACGTCAGAGGGCACATCGTGGGTTCCGCGCATTCGATCTATTGCTTGGGCGACCGCATTCGCAGCAGCTTTATGACCTGATCCGACGGATGCATGCATGATCGTTATAACTGGCGTAGATTTGGCTGCACTTTGCCCAGCCGCCTCAGCATGCTTCTCGTCCATGTTCACTCCTTGGTCTAATCCAATATTCAACATTCTACGATTAACTTATCTACTTATTGTCACTAATAACGGGTATGAAGAGAAAGACTGATTGGAGGTCATTAATGAATGAACAGTCGACTTATGATGTCGCCATTATCGGTGGTGGACCCGCTGGATATACTGCAGGCATCTACGCCGCTCGAGCAAGCCTCAAAGCAGCCGTGTTTGAACAAGGTATGCCGGGTGGACAAATAGCAACATCCGACACTATCGATAATTACCCAGCTTTTCCCTCGATATCAGGAGGTGAGCTTGGTATAAAAATGCAAGAGCATGCAGAACAAGCCGGCGCCCAAACTATATTCGAGATGGTGAACAGTGTTCATATCGATAAAGCGGGGGAGTTTGACGTTGAAACTGATTCTGCTGTCTATCACTCGCGCTCGTTAATTGCTGCCACTGGAGCAAAACCAAGGCTTGCAGGCTTTAAGGGCGAAGATGTTTTCCGCGGTAGAGGCATTTCCTATTGTGCTACCTGCGATGGAATGTTTTATCGCGGAAAAGACCTATTTGTTGTTGGCGGAGGAAACTCTGCTGTCGAGGAAGCAATGTTCCTCGCCAAAATTGCGCGGCACGTAACGATGGTCGTTCGAAAAGATCACTTCAGGGCCTCTCGAGGCATGGTGTCAAGGCTTCTCGAGCATGATAACGTTTCGGTTCGTTTCAACACGTCCATCAAAGAAGTTGATGGTGGGTCGCTTCTAAATCGTATAGAGTTCGTCGATACGATAAACGGCAATACGAACGTTGAAGAATTTCCCGAAGGTTCCTTTGGTATTTTTGTCTTTACCGGTAATGATCCGTTGGTTGATATTGTTAGGGATTATGTTGAGCTTGGTCCAGATGGCGGCGTTGTCACCGATGACTCTATGATGACAAAAACGCCTGGGTTATTTTGCGTCGGCGACATGCGCACTAAACAGCTGCGCCAGGTTATTACAGCGGCGGCTGACGGCGCTATTGCCGGTGCGGCGGTATATCGTTATCTAGAGCAATTGGACTAGTGCTATTTATATTGGGAGAAGGACGAACTCAAATCCAGTTCGATCCTTATCCCCTTTATATTTGCGATAATATATCTTATGTAAAGTAGTTATTTAGAGAATAGACCCGGTCGCCGCTATCAACATCTTTATGGGCGGCGACCGGGTATACGGTTATTTAGAATGCGGACTATAGCCATCCATAGCCAACGATAATACCGTTCGCTTCGGCGTAGTACGAACAGAGGCCACCGCAAGGTAATATCCTTATTTCTGCGTTTGGCCACTGCTCTAAGAGGGCGCTTTTAAGAAGTTCAGCCGTATGTTCGTTATTAACATGATCAATCGCTATGAAGCCACCTTGGCACCCATCGGAGACCATTGCATCTATGATGCCGCGAATCGCTTTCTTCTCGCCTCTTGAGGGGCCGACTAGCTTAATCGTTCCTTCCGAACTTGCCGTGCCGAGAATGCGGATATTCAAACGACTTGCGATGGCGCCGGCAATGCGAGGCATTCGACCTGCTTTTACCAGGTTCTCATAACTGCTAAGTGAAAATAGAACCTGGGAAGTCGCTTCGAGCTTCTTTGCGTATTCAACGGCTTCGTCGAAAGTGGGATTATTACTTAGGTACCTATCTAATAGGGTAACGATGAGCTCAAGCTTTCCGCCGGCAGCGCGTGAATTTAGAACATAGATATTCTTACCAGCGATAACGCCGCTGTGATCTCGAGCGTATTCATCTAATACCATATTTCGAGCCATCATGGCGGCATCATAGCTACCAGATAGATTAGAACTTATGGTTACGGCGATAACGTTGTCCGCCGACTTAAAGATCTCAGTCCACTCCCCTGCGCTTGGACAAGAACTCGAACTTGCGGATGCCTCGATGGCTACAGCCTGGTTAAGGTCGTCGACATCGAGGTTCTCGTCATCGACATACTCGATACTGCCAACATTTACCTTAAGCGGCGCAAGACGGAATGACAAATGAGGAGTCTCGGGGGTGTACCCGCGAAGATTACAGCTTGAATCTGCTGCAATGCACCATGACATAGCAGTTCCCTTCTAAGATGATGAAGTTCGAGTTATTATACTCCTGCTTTCCATGTAGTTCTGTATACTAAGTCTAGTAATTTACAGTGCCTTGTTTAATGTAACCTTAATTCTTAGAAGAGAAGGATGAAGGGTTGTTCATGAAGTCATCGCCCCAGGTTATTCCTATGGCAGATTCATCTGAGCAGATATCTCCAGATGATCTTATTCCCACGTTCCTTCCCGACGCATTTCTCAGATCAGAAGCGGCTATTAATATGCAGCGCTTCAAATTGCCCCGTTATGACGATCTCCCAGAAATCCCTTTATACCGTGAACAAGTCATCTCTTATATAGAAGGGGTTTTTGAACCACTGTCTTGTTGCGTAGAAGGTCCCTGGATAACGCCGTCTATGGTCAACAACTATGTAAAGGCTGGTCTTGTTCCCCCACCGGTGAAAAAGCTATATGGTAAAGATCAGCTTGCGCTGCTTGTCGCTATCTGCATCTTTAAACAGGTCCTATCTATGTCTGCGATAGAGCACCTCTTTAAAATTCAACGCATTACCTATCGCAATGATATTGCGTATAACTACACCGTTACAGAGGTTACCAATTCCCTTTCAGCCGCCTTCACTTCAACGTATGAGATATCAGAAGATTCCGCTAAGTTGGTGACACGTGAATCACTTTTAGTGAGGAGCGCGGCTATTGCGTTTGCTTCAAGGTGCTACCTTATGGCCTATCTGCGATTTACGGGTCTAGATAAGTCTTAAATTAATGGTCTGCAAGTGGCAATAATTGTAAACGCTACAGACGATATGAGTTGAACATTGGGAGCCCCTCCCCTTGCAGCTCTATCGTGGGTCGGGCGACAATGGTCGTTGCGCCAACCGTGGCCGCGCGCCACATGCGACGGAGGAGGGGCTCCATGTCCAATTATGTCACAGCCATCGGTCTCGACGTCCACGCCCGCAGCATCAAGGCCTGCGCCCTGAACCCCATGACCGGGGAGGTCGAGCGCGCGTCGTTCGGCTACGACCCGGCCTCGGTCGCCGAGTGGGCGCTCTCCTTCGAGTCGCCCAAGGCGGTCTACGAGTCCGGCGTCACCGGCTTCCACCTCTGCCGCGCCCCGTGATACCGTCAATGTATTTTTCACCAATCGCGCAAACGAATCGGCCCCGAGTGCG
>OFMJ01000021.1_pt1 | contig 155641 bp, 132 predicted proteins | sample 1541801 | NCBI WGS metagenome assembly OFMJ01 (sample SAMN04209234, study PRJEB22552) | human gut metagenome | biome: gut; material: feces | host: Homo sapiens | place: USA: Oklahoma
GCCCGTGGGAGAGCAGGGCGCCGCTGACCGGTGGACGGCACTTCCATATAGGTGCAGAAGCGGGGCCCTCGGGGGCCCCGCTTCTTTTTGCCTTCCCAGGTGTGACCATCTTCTTCTTTTACTGTTTCAAAAGTTTTGATGCGGCGGCTCAATAGCGACCTTTGTGTTGGGATGCGGTGATTGATGATTGGCTACTTCTTAACTGGGCATAATGATTTCGTTGGTTATTAGCCCTAATTAGTTAAGGAGATTCCAATGGCTAAATTTTATAAGGCTGACGATACTTCTAATTTCGTGATTGCACTTACTGATAACGCTGCTGTTCCTACTGGTTATTCTCTTGTAGAGGCAAATTCGGTTGATGCTGCGGTTGAGAAGCATGTTCCTTCTATCGACCTGCAGCGCGATGGTCATATTATTCATGTGACTGTTGGCGAAGTTGAGCACCCGATGACTGATGAGCACTTTATTGAATGGGTTGCGCTTGAGGCTGATGATCGTCTGGAGGTTCACTATCTTAAGCCGGGTCAGACGCCCACTACCTTCTTTGCCGGTGGTGTTAAGTCGGGCACGGTTTATGCTTACTGCAATCTTCACGGTTTGTGGAAAGCGGCGTTTTAATCGCTTGTGCTTACTAGCCGCCCGAAAGGGCGGCTATTTTTGTATCGAGCCCTTTCACGTTTTAAAATGGTGCTCAATTTCCACTGTGTACCTATCTTGAGGTGACAACTTTGAAAATCGCAATTGCTCAATTTGATGCTCGGTTAGGCGATATTGAGTCTATCTGCTCCAGAATCAAGGAGCAATCGCGTCTCGCTATCACTCATGATGTTAAGCTTCTCTGCGTTCCCGCTCCGTTGTTTTGCGGCGTTGCTCCTGGTTTACTTATTGATAATCGCAATTTTGAGCACGATGTTATGCGGAGCTTGTTGGAACTCGCCTCTTGCTTTTCAGGGGATGAATTAACCATTCTCGTCCCTTTGGTTGTATCTATTGACGGGGCACCTCTTTTCGACGTGATAATGTTGAAAGAGGGCCGCGTAATTCCCAGCAGGCTCTTTTCTATGCATCAGCGTGAAGGTTCTGCTCTCGACATCTGGGCTCCTCCGATTTTTGAAGTTGGCGGATTACGGGTTGCTGTTTCCTTCGACGCTCAAAGAGATCTTCCTTTACTGCCTCAGGGCTGCGATGTCCTTGTCTATTTCCAGGCTAGTTCGTTTAACCAAGACGATTGCTCTACTGCGGGAGTTTCGGGGCTTATTGAGGGTTCGCTCTGCAAGGCGGTGCGGGATCGTGGCATATGGCTTGCAGCGGTGTGCCCCGTTGGTTCTTTTGATGAATCCGTTTATACCGGCGGCTCCTATTTCTTAGATGATTCCGCTCGGCTCATTAGCGCGGCTCCTTCATTTGAAGAGTCACTTCTTATCCAAGACGTTGTGCGAGGTACTCTGCTACCCGAGGTCGCCATTTCTGATGACTTTAGATTTAATAAGGAAGAGTGGCTTTGGAATGCTTTGCAGATCTATTTGCGCGACTCGCTTTCTCCTTACGGTTCTCGTCGAGTTGTAGTCGAGTTGGATGGGAGCCTCGCTTCCAGCCTGCTCGCTGTGCTTGCAGTCGATTCAATTGGATCTCGTAACGTGATTGGCCTTCTTGTCGAAAGAGATGATGCGATTGCTCCCGAGCAGGTTGAGAAGGAATCTTTGCGACGTCGCCTGGTTAGAGATTTGTCGGCTAGTCTTCATATTCGGTTGGTAACGCGTTCGGCGGGCTTTCTTACCGAGAGCTTTGATAGGGATCGGTCTTGTTCAAATGCCGCTCGTAGCGAGAGCCTTGCGGTCTCGGTTATTCTTGAGGATCTGGCGGATGAGTATGGTGCGGTTATTTTGAGTCCTTTGACCAAGACCGACTATTCGCTGCCGGGCAAGCGCGTTGATAGATATCGATTTGCTTCGTTAGCGCCATTTGGTGACGTGTTTCTTACGGATCTTGAATTTGTTGCTCGATATAGAAATAGGGTGTCCGAAGTCTTGCCTTCTTCGCTCGTTTCACTCTCTGAAGTTGAAGCTGCCATGTCTCGGGTTCTATACGACGCGATACGCGGGCGAGTTGAGGATAGGGATAGGGCTGCGCATGCTGCGGAGATTTTCTACAAGCTTGATGCTTCTCAAGTCGATGACGTTTTAAGGGCTGCCGTCGACCAAGGCAGGGTGTTTGAAGAAATTGGTCTTGCTCGTTCGGACGAGGACGCCGTTGCCTTATTGCTGCTGATGACGAGAGCGGGGGAGGGCGATAGAAGGCGAATGGCTCCCTATCCGATAGTGTCGTCCAGGTCATTTAGCGAGCGAGCATGGCCTTCGCAGCTTGCTTGGTCCGATATGGGGCGCGATGGTCAGGAATCTCTATCGGCCGATGGTTTTGCCCTCGATGAAATTCATAGGTTCGAGAAGAAGGGCGAGCAATTCGGGCGTAGGATGCGCGAGGAGATCGCTGAGCTTATCGGAGGGATGCTTGGCATCAGCCCGGAGCAACTTCGTTCGATGATGGAAGGCGGCCAAAAAAGGCAGCGAGCAGACGCGGATGACCTTGATACAGCGGTTCAAGGCATGCCGGGGCCAATAGGGAGCCACGCATCGAAAGGTTCCGAACAAGCGCATCTGGAGGGGATTCCGACTCCCCGGGGGATGAACCCGTCTGATTTCCCGTTCTTCTCGATAAATTAGGACGATTGTTTGCGAACCCATGATATAGTAGAACAAACGTTCGAATTGGAAGGTAGCGAATGATTGTTCTAGGAATAGATCCGGGGCTCGCTAATACGGGGTGGGGGATTATCGAGGAGCGATCAGGCCAAGTGAGGTGCCGGGCCTACGGGTGCATCAAGACGTCCGCGGGTAGCGACTTGGCCGTTCGCTTGCGTCATATCGCCGATGACGTGAACGCCGTCGTCGAGCGCTACCATCCTGAAGAAGCTGCCATCGAGGGCGTATACTTTGGCGCAAATGTGCGGTCGGCTATACCGACTGCGCATGCGCGCGGGGCTGCCTTGGTCGCCTGCTCATTATGCGGAGTCGAAGTTGGAGAATACACTCCCATGCAGATTAAGCAGGCAGTGGTTGGTACGGGCGCTGCGGATAAGGCGCAAGTTGCCTATATGGTTCGAACGCTGCTTCACTTGGACCATGATCCAAGGCCGGACCATGCGGCGGATGCCCTAGCGTGCGCGATCTGCCACACGCATCTTCGACGCACCGCTCAGTTGAGCAAAGGCTCCTACATGATTGAGAGAGGGAACGGTTACTCATGATTTCGCAACTACGAGGAACATTGCTTGAGGCAACCGCGGCCGCCGTTGTGCTCGATGTGTCTGGAGTGGGATTTGAGCTGGGGGTGTCGGGCGCTACGGCGGCGATGCTGCCTCAAATTGGTAAAGAGTGCAGACTGTATACCAGAATGCAAGTGCGAGAGGATGCGATGACGCTCTTTGGTTTTGCCACCAAAGAGGAAAGGACCATGTTTGATCGCCTGGTTTCCATTACAGGCGTTGGGCCTCGCCTTGCTTTAGCGGTTTTGAGTAAATACAGCGTGTCACAACTGTACTCAATTGTTATGGCGGAGGACGAGAAGAGTATGTCGAGCGTGTCCGGGGTGGGAAAAAAGACGGCACAGCGCCTCATTCTCGAACTTAAAAGCGTCTTTGCGAAGGACAAGGGATTCGTACCCTCCGACGCGCCCGCGCCCCTTCCGCTTGGCGCTGTTGCAGCGCCTTCGGACACCTCGCTCGATGACGCGCGCACGGCCCTTCTGTCCATGGGCTTCAGTCCGCAAGAAGCCGAGCTCGCGCTTGAGGGTTTTGATGGCTCTATGAGAGTGGAAGATTTGCTTGCGGGCGCCCTTAAGCGATTGGGGATGGATGCATGATGTGGGAAGCTGATGAGTCCCAGGATCTTTGGGCGGATACGCAAGCGGTCCACAACGCTTCGGGGCGACCGAGCGGCGGGTCGATGCGAGAGGCCGGTAGATTTGTTACGGGCGACCTGACGTCCGACGACCTTGATGTCGAGCGAACTCTTCGTCCGCAGATGCTTGATGACTATTGCGGTCAAGACCATATCAAAGAAAGCTTGAGAATACTGATCGCCGCGGCTCAAAGTCGTGGCGAGAGCCTCGATCATGTTATCTTTTCGGGTCCTCCTGGTCTGGGCAAAACTACCCTTGCCGCCGTGGTCGCCAATGAGTTGGGCGCGCAGATCAAAACAACCTCGGGTCCGGCTATTGAAAGGACTGGAGATTTGGCGGCGATTCTGACAAATCTCCAGCCCGGTGACGTCTTGTTTATAGATGAGATCCACCGACTCAACCGTTCGGTCGAAGAAGTGTTGTATCCGGCAATGGAGGACTTCGCTCTCGATATTGTCATTGGCAAGGGTCCCGCAGCGCGCTCTATTCGACTTGATATCCCGCGTTTCACACTGGTCGGCGCGACCACGCGCTCCGGCATGTTGACCGGTCCTTTGCGTGATAGGTTCGGCATCTCTTTTCGCTTGGACTACTACTCCATCGACGATTTGGCTCAGATTGTTTCTCGATCGGCTTCGATCCTCGGGGTTCTCATCGATTTGCCCTCGGCTAAGGAGATTGCTTCCAGATCGCGCGGTACTCCTCGACTCGCCAATCGCCTGCTTAAGCGCGTAAGAGATTACGCCCAGGTCAGGGGAACGGGCGCAATCACGCTTGATATTACACGCGAGGCGCTTGAATTCTTTGAGATTGACGAACTTGGGCTGGATTGGATGGATATTCGTATCCTTGAGACCCTGTGTAAGACCTTTAGGGGCAGGGCGGTTGGTTTGACAACGCTTGCGAGCGCGATAGGAGAGGACCCGTCAACGTTGGAAGATGTGTACGAGCCCTATCTTTTGCAGCGCGGCCTTATCGTAAGGACGCCTCAAGGTCGCGTGGCCACCCTGGCCGCGTTTGAGCATCTACATGTGGAACCACCCTCCCATATCTAGCAATTCGGGGTATCCTGTAAGAATCCGTTTTCATTAGCAGAAGGGAACGACATGTTGACCGACATCGAGATCGCACATTCCGTCAAGCCCCTCCCCATCAGCGAGGTGGCAGCTTCCGCTGGGGTGGATCAATCTCATTTGATCCCCTACGGCTTCGATAAGGCGAAGGTCGATTATTCCCTTCTAAACGAGGAGAGCGACCATAAGGCAAAGCTCGTTCTGGTCACTGCGATCAATCCCACTCCCGCGGGCGAGGGCAAGACCACCACGACTATCGGTCTGGCAGATGCGCTCCGTCGTCGTGGCGTGAAGAGCGCCGTGGCCCTTCGCGAGCCCTCGCTTGGCCCCGTGTTTGGCGTTAAGGGCGGCGCCGCTGGCGGCGGCTGGGCCCAGGTTGTCCCAATGGAGGACATCAACCTGCACTTCACCGGTGATTTCCATGCAATCGGCGCGGCCAATAATTTGCTTGCAGCAATGTTGGACAACCACATCCAGCAGGGCAACGAGCTAGGTATCGATGTTAAGCGCATCACATGGAAGCGTGCGGTCGATATGAACGATCGCCAGCTGCGTCACGTGATCGATGGCATCGGCGGTAAAGCGCAAGGCGTTCCGCGCGAGGACGGATTCGATATCACGGTCGCCTCCGAGGTCATGGCGATCCTTTGCCTCTCAACGTCCATCTCTGATCTTAAAACCCGTTTGGGCGAGATCGTGGTTGGCTATACGTATACGGGCGAGCCCGTTCGCGCTTCGCAGCTTAAGGCCGCGGGCGCGATGGCCGCTCTGCTTAAGGACGCTTTGAAGCCCAATCTCGTCCAAACACTGGAGCATACCCCGGCGTTTGTGCATGGCGGCCCGTTCGCCAACATCGCACATGGATGCAACTCTGTCATGGCGACGCGTATGGCCATGCGCTTTGGCGACATCGCGATTACCGAGGCGGGTTTTGGCGCGGACCTTGGAGCCGAGAAATTCCTGGATATCAAGTGCCGTATGACGGGTATTCAGCCTGATGCCGTAGTGGTCGTTGCGACCGCGCGCGCTCTCAAGTACAACGGCGGAGTCGCTAAGGCGGATCTAAACAATGAGAACCTTGAAGCGCTCAAGGCGGGCCTGCCCAACCTGCTGCGCCACGTCGACAACATCCAGTCGGTGTTCGGCCTGCCCTGCGTGGTCGCTATCAACCGCTTCCCTTCCGATACGGAGGCGGAGCTTGACCTGATCGCGTCTGAGTGCGAGAAGCTCGGCGTTAACGTAAAGCTCTCCGAGGTGTGGGCAAAGGGCGGCGAGGGCGCACTTGAGTTGGCGGACGAGGTGATGCGCTTGGTTGAAGAGCCGAGCGAACTTCGTTTTGCCTATGAAGATGATGCGGATATCGCCGACGCCCTCGAGTCGATTGCAACTAAGGTGTATCGTGCGGACGGTGTCGATTTCACGCCGGCGGCAAAGCGTCAGCTTGCAGAGCTTCGAGCCAACGGGTTCGGCAATCTTCCCGTCTGCGTTGCCAAGACGCAGTATTCGTTCTCCGACAATGCCTCGATGCTCGGCGCGCCCGAGAACTTCCGTATCACCGTGCGCGAGCTGAAGGTTTCTGCTGGCGCGCACTTTGTTGTCGCGCTTACCGGCAGCGTCCTTACCATGCCCGGCCTTCCCAAGGTTCCGGCGGCGGAGGGCATTGATGTTGACGACGACGGCGTGATCACGGGCTTGTTCTAAGACGCCGTTGCCGGTCAACCTTCGTGCTGAGCACGGAGTTGAAGAGCGACTATAGCGGAGCGTTCGGGTAACCCGGACGGCTTCCAAAGCGTGACGGGCGTGAGGCGACTCCGCCCGTCTTTATACGTATACGATACGCTGCTGTAAGGAGCATAAATCATGGCCACCGTTATTGATGGAAAGGGGCTTGCCGCCAAGATGCGTGCGGAGGCCGCCAAGGATGTTGCGGCGCTTAAGCGCGCAGGGGTGAATCCCGGCCTTGCCGTGGTTCTCGTCGGCGACGATCAAGCCTCTGCGACCTATGTGCGCTCGAAGCTTCGCGATTGCGAGGAGTGCGGTATCGCATCCTTTGACTACAAACTCCCTGCGGACGCATCGCAAGATGAGATTTTGCAGCTTGTCCGAAACCTCAATGACGACCCTAAGATCACGGGCATCTTGGTTCAGATGCCCCTGCCGTCGCACTTGGATGCGGAGGAGATTATCGAGGCCATATCGCCCTTGAAAGATGTTGACGGATTTCATCCAACGAGTTTGGGCAGGCTGGTAAGGGGACTGCCCGGCCTTCGTCCCTGCACGCCCGCCGGTATCATGGTTATGCTGGACGAGTACAACATAGAGTTGGCGGGCAAGAACGCGGTGATTGTTGGGCGTTCTTCAATTGTTGGAAAACCCATGGCGCATATGCTGCTCGAGCGCGACGCGACGATTTCCGTTGCACATTCGCGTACGCGGAACCTGGACGAAATCTGCCGTTCTGCCGATATCCTGGTAGTGGCTTGCGGCATCGCCAGGCTTGTCAAGGGCGACTGGGTGCGTCCCGGCGCAACCGTTATCGACGTGGGCATGGATAGGGATGAGGACGGTAGGTTGTGCGGCGACGTTGACTACGACGACGTCTTTAACGTAGCGGGCGCCATCACCCCTGTCCCGGGAGGCGTGGGGCCCATGACCAGGGCCATGCTTATGAGCAACGTGGTGACCGCCGCGCGCATGCAGGCCGAGGCATAGCCACGTTGTTTCGACCCTGTTTCCATTACTCGTTTTTGATGAGGAGCCAGCGACTTTTCTGCAGGTCGAACGCGTAAGTCAATTATCAGACTATGATTGTCGGCAATGTGGCAGAACGCTTTGTCGCAATGGAGTATGATATGAGCCAGCACACGGCGATTAGTCGTGTGCTTGTTTTTTCAAGCGCCTTTGCGCGCCGTTGGCTCGTCGAGGGGCAGATAGAAAGGGTTAGCAGCATGGCAACCGGTACACTTAAGAAATCGTTCTTCCGCGAGAAGGGCTACGGCTTCATCACTCCCGATGACGCTCCGGCGGATTCCAAGTCCGATATCTTCGTTCACTTTAGCGCCATCCAGATGGACGGCTTCAAGTCCCTTGATGAGGGCGATCGAGTCGAGTTCGAGGTCGGCCCCGGCAAGAAGCCCGGCGAGACCCAGGCAATCAACGTTCGCAAGATTAGCTAGTCTTAGCGTCGAGCAACGTATATAGCGCGGATGTGACAGGGGTGCCCAATCAACGTCGGGCGCCCCTGTTTCTGTTTCCTCATGTCCCCCTAAGGCGCTACACTTGGCTCGGGGCCATGTTGGCCCCATTCGATAGATTTAGGAGGAATCATGGCGTGCACCACAATCCTTGTAGGAAAAGATGCGAGCTATGACGGTTCTACAATCGTCGCTCGCAATGAGGACTCTCCGGGTGGGCAGTTTGAGCCCAAGCGCATGCAGGTGGTCCTGCCCAAAGACCAGCCTCGCGTCTATACCAGCGTGGAATCGCACCTCACCATCGAGCTTCCCGAGGAACCCATGCGCTACACATCGGTTCCAGATGCCATAGAGGGCCACGGCGTTTGGGCGGCGGCGGGATTCAACGAGCTCAACGTTGGCATGAGCGCCACCGAGACCATCACCAGCAACGAGCGCGTTCTGGGCGCCGACCCTTTGGTCGTGTATACCCCCGCCAGCGGTGTCGAGGGTGAAGAGGGCTACGTCCCCGCCTGTCCGGGCGGTTTGGGTGAGGAGGACTTTGTTACCCTGGTCCTGCCATACATCAGGTCGGCTCGCGAGGGGGTCGAGCGTCTGGGCGCCCTGCTCGAGAAATACGGCACCTATGAGATGAACGGCATCGCGTTTTCCGACGTTGATGAGATTTGGTGGCTCGAGACCGTTGGAGGCCACCACTGGATCGCAAAGCGCGTGCCCGACGACATGTACGTCACCATGCCCAACCAGCTGGGTATCGACTGGTTCGACCTTGGTGACGCGGAGGGCGAGCAGCTTGAGCATATGGCGAGCCCTGATCTGCGCGCATGGATGGCCGATAACCACCTCGACCTCACGCTCCGCGGCGAGTACGCGTTCTTCTCTGAGGACGAGTACGAGTTGATCGAGGATGGGGACGATGACTACATCGAGGATTTGGACGAGGACCTGGATGATGATGGGTCTGACGGGGACGATTTGGAGGATGTCTTTGTTCTGGACGCCGGCCGCTTCGAGGATATCTTCAACCCTCGTGAGGCGTTTGGATCCCGTTCCGATAGCGACCATGTCTACAATACGCCGCGCGCATGGTACATGCAGCGCTTCTTGAACCCGCATGACGTGTGGGAGGGCCCCTTTGCGGACTACACGCCCGAGTCCGATGACATCCCGTGGGCGCGCGTTCCCGAGCGCAAGGTGACCATCGAGGACGTGAAGTACGTCCTTTCCGCCCATTACCAAGGGACCCCTTACGATCCGTATGGAAAGCACGGTACGCCCGAGACGCGCTCGCTGTACCGGCCCATTGGCATCAACAGAAACGGCCAGCTTGCGGTTCTACAGGTGCGCCCGTATGTGGACGAGGATCATCGCGCTATCCAGTGGATGGCGTTTGGCTCGAATCCGTTCAACGCCCTCGTTCCTTTCTATGCGAACGTCGACACCCTGCCGGAGTATCTGTGCAATACCGCGTCGACGGTCACAACGGATAGTTTCTACTGGTCGAATCGTCTGATTGCGGCGCTTGCGGACGCGAGGTTCCGCGATAACGCGGCTCATATCGAGCGCTATCAGGAAAAGGTGGGCGCTCGTGGACATCAGATGCTTCGCGAGACGGACCGCGCGGTTGCGGACGCGTCGGGAGAGGAGCTTGTGCGCGCACTGGAGCAGGCGAACGATCGGATGGCGCGCTTCCTGCGCGAGCAGACGGACGCGCTGCTGGGTAAAGTGCTTCACACGACGAGCCTGTCGATGAGAAACGGCTTTGCCATGTCTGACAATTAACGCAAACGGCACGCGGTTCCCATGGGGCGCCGCGTGCATTTTTGTTTGCATCGAAGCGGCGAGGGGTACAAGACACAGCATAGTGCGCCCTGGCCGCACCGCGGCTGGGCGAGGGTCAAGGAGGATATCATGGCAACTGCATTCGAAGAGCTTGTCAACGGTATGGTCAACATCGGTTTCGGCGTTGCCGCAACCGCCGCAGAGAAGGGCCGCGAGGTCCTCGAGGATTTAAACGCCAAGGGCGAGGAGGTTCGTCATGACCCCTCGACTCCGGATTTCGCCCGTTCCATGTCTGACGTTTTCGAGAGCGCGGGCGGTATGTTCACCGATGCAACGGAGCGTTTGGGCGCCAAGGGCGAGACGGCGGCTGAGCGCGTTTTGGATGAGCTGATCCTCGCCCGCGTCCGCTGCCTTAACGAGTTCGAGCGCTCGGCGTTCGTGGCACACGTGCAAGATCTGGTTCGTGCGGTCGAGAGCGAAACCGTTCATATTCCGGTTGAGTCCGTAGATAAGGATGCCGAAGGTGATGCCGGCGCTGAAACCGAGACCGTCGAGCAGGGGGAAGGCGAGTAGGAACCGTTGACCGAGAGAGAGACTACATACGAGGCGCCGCAGGGCGAAGGCCGCGACCGGCAGCCTGCCGGCCAGACATCTCCAGCGGAGCGGCCCGTCGGCGACTCGGTCTTTCATCGTCATGAGCGTGCGGTGGACGAGGTTCCCGACCAGCCGGCCGTCATCGCTCCGGGCGAGAAGTACCAGTTGTCGTCCGCCGGCAGGCGCTGGCGAATCGGCGAGATATTCAAGCTTCTACGCAAATATGAGGTGTGGAACGACATTACGCCGGTCCGCTTGCGCTGTCTGCTTGAAGAGCTGGGCCCCATATTTGTCAAGATGGGGCAGATTCTGGCGAATCGCTCCGAGATATTGCCCCAGCGCTTTTGCGATGAGTTGCGCAAGCTTCGCACCGATGTGGACCCGGTGCCCTATACAATCGTTCGCGATTGCCTGCATGCCGAATATCGCCGGCCCCTGTCCGAGGTTTTCTCTTGGATTGACGAGGAGCCTTTGGGAAGCGCTTCTCTGGCGCAGGTGCACCGCGCGCGGCTGGTGACGGGCGAAGACGTCGCCGTCAAGGTCCAGCGCCCCGGCGCACAGCAGGTTATGGCGCAAGACATCGACATCATGCGCTCCATTGTGCGGCTCGCATCTCATTTTGTTCAAACGGACCAATTCGTCGACTTGCATGATGTGGTCGAGGAACTTTGGGAGTCGTTTCGCGAAGAGACCAATTTCATCATGGAGGCCCGCAACCTCGATGACTTTTACGAGTTTCACTTGGGAACCAAGGGTATCTCCTGCCCTCGTCCCTATATGAAGCTATGCACCGAGCACGTTGTGGTTATGGATTACGTGGATGGCGTCTCCATTAGCGACCCGGACGCTTTGATCGATGCCGGCTATAGCCTTAAACAGCTGGGCTCTCGTATTGTGGAGGACTATTCGACGCAGGTTTTGGACGACGGCTTCTTCCATGCCGACCCCCACGCCGGCAATATCATCGTGAAGGACGGCGTGGTGTACTTCATCGACCTCGGCATGGTCGGTCGCATGTCCAATCACGATCGTCTGATTGTGAAGGACATTATCTACTCGGTCGCCGAGGGCGATGTTCCCAAGCTCAAGGACTCGCTGCTGCGTTTTGCGGTGTCCCGCGGGGATTCGGGGGCGCTTGATCACGCCGCGTTTCTGAACGATCTCGATTACATCGTCGCCGATTTCGCCGGTCTTGATTTGAAGGATCTGAATATCGGTGAGTTCCTAACATCCCTGGTTAATCTAGCGCGCAAGAACGACGTCGAGCTGCCCAGCGTGGTGACCATGTTCGCCAGGGGCATGGTGACGCTAGAGGGGCTTCTTAGCGAGTACATGCCGCATGTGAACATGATCCAGATCATTCGCAGCCACATTGCGAACGAGAAGAGTACCTATAAACGGCTCGAAGATGGTGCCCGCGAGCTTTCCGTAGAGAGTCTGCGCGCCGCAAGGGGAACGCTTGAGGCGGCTGAGCACATAGGCCTGGCGACGCGTATGCTGACCCGCGGCCAGCTTAAGGTCAACACCCAGATTATGGGTTCCGAAGAGGTGCTTCGCCATGTTGGCGGTATTGTTGACCGCATGTCCATGTCCATTGTCATCGCCGGATTGTTCATCGGCTCCTCGGTGGTGTACTACGCCAAAATCGAGCCGGTTATCTTTGGCATTCCGGTTATCGGCTTTCTGGGATATGCGAGCGCTTTGATCCTTGCGCTGGGGCTGGGGCGAGAGATCTGGCGCAACGGCCACGCTAGAAAGTAGGGGCGTGCCCATAGAGCTCCGGGCCGTTGAAAAGCTCCGTCGCGGATGCGTATACGGGCAGGTTGCAAGCTTTTGCGTGCTCTAGCAGATCTCGGTTGCGCCTGTTGACGGCCCCCGTATCTTCGAGGCTCCATATGAGCGCGCGGCAGCCCTCGAGCGCCGCCTTTGCATCCATGATGGCGCGCTCTTCAATGGGCTCGAATGCCGGCGTGTCGATAACTTGCACTGCAAGGGCCCTTGCGAGCGACCAATCTATATCTCCGCGATGCAGGACCCCTGCGGCAAACGGTACGTCGCGGCGCTGAAGCTCTCGCATGTCCTCGACTCCGGAGCCCCCGCCCGCGACGATGAACACCCGAGCGCTGCCGCGGGGGCGCTCCATTTCAAAGCTGCCAAATGCTGGATTGAACGATGAAGGGTCGATGCCGTAGAGGTTCGCCATATGCTCTTGGGTGAAGGCTTCGCGCGCGGAGCCTTGAAAGGCGATGCTTCCGCGGGCGACGGCGATGACGTGGTCCGCGGCTTTTTGGGCGAGAGCGAGCTCGTGCAGCGATGCGATGATGCAGATGCCGCGCGTGCGGGCGAGCCTGCGCAGCATCTGCAGCATTTCCAGCTGCGACGAGACGTCGAGATAAGATGTCGGCTCGTCCAAAATGAGAACGCGGGGCTCTTGGCAGATGGCGCGTGCGATCAACGCGCGCTGCCGCTGCCCGTCGCTAAGGGTTGCGAAATCCCGTTCGGAAATATCTTCAATATGGCAGAGCGCAAGCGCCTCTTGGACCGCATCGCGGTCGGCGTGCGTGAGGGAGCCAAAGCGCCCGGTATGGGGGAAGCGCCCCGCCTCCACCACATCACGGCATGTGAGCAATTCCGGAGAGGGACGAGAGGTGTCATGGACGGCGAGCGTGCGGGCGAGGTCGCGTTCGCGTAGGGAGGCGAGCTCTGCCCCCTCGACGATGACGGTGCCCGCAAGGGGGCGCAGGCGCCCGCAGAGAGATTTGAGTATGGTTGATTTTCCGGATCCGTTGGGGCCTATAAGTGCGGTGAGGGTGCCTGCGGCAAGGTCGATCTCGACGCCCTGCACGATGGGGGCGGCGTAGCCTGCGGACAGGTTGCGGGCGGCAAGGGGGGTCGCCGGTTCTTGACGGCGACGGGTGGAGCCGTTGATTTGCGCATTCATGCTACAGCCCCCGTTTCTTAATCATGAGCCAGATGACGAGCGGGGCGCCCAGTACGGCGGTGACGGCGCTCACGCTGAGCTCGACTGGGGAGAAGAGCATGCGCGCGATAAGGTCGCAAGCGCTGCAGAGCAGGGCGCCCATAAGGAAGGAGGCGGGGACCACGGCGATGGGCTTCGAGGTGCCGAGCGCCTGCTTGGCGAGATGGGGAGCGGCGATGCCCACAAAGGAAATGGGACCCGCGAAGGCGACCGTGCAGGCGGACATGATGCTGGAAAGCATGACGATTGCGCTGCGAAACGCGCGAATGTTCACGCCGACGCTATGCGCGTAATCCTCGCCCAGCTGATAGGCTCCAAGAGGTTTGGAGAGGACGAAGGTGGCGACGGCGGTGATCGCGACCGTGGGGGCGATCGCGACGATATCCGTCCACGACGTGCCCGAAAAGCTGCCGAGCGACCAGTTGTGCAGGTTGACGATGCTTTGATCGTCCGCGAACGCGATGAGGAAATTGGTCGCTGCCGAGCAGATGTAGCCGATCATGACGCCGGCAACGATGAGCGTGCCCCGCGAGCGGACGCGCCTGGAGACCGCGAGCACCAGCGCCATAGCGAGAAGCGATCCCGTCACGGCCGCCGCCACGGACATCCAGGTTGTCATGACGGAGCCGGTGCCCATGACCACGATCATGAGCAGCGCGACGCAGAGCTTTGCACCCGATGAGATGCCCAGCACGAACGGATCGGCGATGGGGTTGTCGAAGAACACCTGGAGAAGCAGTCCGGAAAGCGCGAGGGAACCGCCCAGCAGGGTGGAGGCGATCGCGCGGGGCAGGCGAATCTCCCATATGATCTGGCTTGCGGCGTCCGGGGACGGGCCGGCGGCGAGGATGTGGATGATTTGGATGGGCGGGTAGTCGGTCGAGCCGATGGCGACGTTCGTGGCGATCGCGGCGGTAAGGGCGACGCCGAGCACGGCGAGAACGATTGCCGTTCGCCGTCCGGAATGCCTGTGCATGGACGGCTGGGTGAGATTCATCAAGAGAGTTTCTCCAGGTAGGTAAGGGAGCTGTCAGCGCCTTCCAGCATCGCACGCAGGTCCGAGACGATCTGGGGCGTCTTGGTCATCTGCTGATACATATTACTCGTGCAACGCCATACATTGCCCTCTCGAGCTGCTTTGGTGTTGGCGAGCAGTTGGTTTTTAGCTAGGAAGTCGGACATGGTGGAGACGGAGTTATCGACGGTGGCGTTGTAGATGATGAAGTCCGCATCGCGCACCTGGGCGTAGAAGGACTCCATCTCCATGGTGACGGAGGACGAGTCTTCTGAATCGCCCAGGTCGCTAAAGGCGGTCTGTCCGCCCGCCATGGAGATCATCTGCGACACGTAATCGCCCGAGCGGCGAACCACGGCGGCCCCGTCCTCGTTGATATAGAAGAAGGCGACGGTCTTGTCGGTTCCCTTGCCCTGGGAAGCCCGCTCCACGCTCTTGCAGGCGCTCGAGAAAAACTCGTCCGCCTGGGCTTCTCGTCCAAAAAGCATGCCGTAGAGGCGTATCCATTCCAGGCGCCCCAACACAGTGGGCTCGTTGCTGGAGAGGTCGGTAAGCACGATGAGGCCCAGGTCCTGGAGCTTCTTACGGGTGTCCGGCCTATGGTCGATCATGGTGTTCTCCAGGGCGACCGTGCATCCAAGCTGCGCGAGGCGCTCATAGTCCGGGGAGCTGTATGAGCCCACATAGGCGCACGACCCGGATTCGACGGCGCCGACCAGGCTCTCTATGGAGCAGGTTTGGGGGTTGACGGAGGTCGCTGCGATCGCATCGATGACCCCGAGCTGGTCGATGAGGCAGACGCTGTTCGACGCCGCGTGGTAGGCGCGCTCGAGCGGGGCGGTGATGACGGCGATATCCTCATCCAGGTCCTGGGGCGCGCCGGCGCCTTGCGGGACTATGAGGAAGCGGTCCTTGTTGGCAAGGCAGATAAGCCGGTAGCCTCCCTCGAACTCGTCCACGGTGAATCGCGTCGCATATGCGAGCTCGACGGCGCCCGTGTGGACAAGGTCGCATCCCAGGTCGATATCGCGGTACGGGGAGGAGTCCTCGCTCGCGTCGGCGGAATCGGCCGCATCGTTATCGGCGCTTGGCGCGTCTTGGCCGGGGGAGTCCTGCTCGAGGCTGGAGCCATCGAGCGCGATGCTGTAGTCGATGAGGTGCGGGGTGCTCATGCGCGTGGTGCGCGCCTGGACCTCGACCGTGGCGTCCACGGAGTCGACGGGGATGTCGAACACGGAGCCGCCCTTGGTTGATGCGGGCGAGTACTCCTGCCCATCCACCACCATGAGGTCGTAGGAATCGCTGGACCAGACAACCTCCAACGTCAACTGTCCGTTTGCGGCGACCAGCTTGGCGGGCGATGCGATTGAGACGCGCCCCGTACCGCCCTCCAGCTGCACGCCTATGCGATAGGTGCCGTCCAGCCCGCTTGAGCCCCGCGAGCAGCCGGCGAGCGAGAGGCCTGCCGCCAAGAAGGCGAGCAGAATCGCGAGTGCGGCGGAAAAGCGGCTGATAGATGTGCGGATAGAGCGGCTCATGGGCATCCGTTCTCATCGATGGCGGTTATAGAGGCGAAAGGAAAAAAGGGACGCGCCGGGTGCGAGGCGGTGCACACGGCGCGTCGGGTCAGGCTATGCCTTATAGGCGGAGGAGGGAAGGTCCGCGGATTCGAAGACCAGGGTTCGGTCGTACCAGGATTCCTTGCGGATGCTCCAAGCGGCGCAGTCGGTCTCTTCGTCGAGCGCCTGCACCGGGACCGTGTACTCGTAGGCGCCTTCTGCGTTTTCCACGAAGGGGATGAACTGGTCCTCGGCGGCGCTTGCGGCCTCATCGCCGGTGCCCATGAAGAGCTTGCCGTAGCCGGTGCCGCCCAGCGTCATAGTGCAGGTCATGGATCCGTCGGCGACGTGCAGGACCGCCTTCTTGACGTTGAACATCCTGGAGCTGGAGGTCACCGTGATGTCGTAGTCGCCATCATGAAGGTCCGCGGCGGTCAGCGGCGTTGAGGCCGCATCGTCCTTGGCGCCGTCCTTGGTCGATACGGACGAGGAACCCTGCTCGACGGGGGCTGCGCTGCCGGCGGTGTCGGAGGCAGCGCCGGCGCAGCCGGCAAGGCCGGAGGCGCCCGCGATGACGCAGGCGGTGAGAACGATGAGGAGATTGGAGCGAATCAAGTTCGACGTCCTTTCTTTAAGGGTGGGGCCTTAAACGCGAGGGCCGGTGCCGATTAGAGGGACTCGATCGCCGCGGCGACGTGGTCGACGTAGATGTCATCGATGCCGCTGTACTGGCCCAGGCCCTCGAGCAGGCATGTGGTCTCGATGCCGGCTGCGGTAAACTTGGATGCCCAGGAATCGGGGTCGGAGGTGTCTGCCATGTCGTTGGTGGCATGGTCGCCCGCGACCACCATGAACGGCGAGAGGACGGCCTTGGCATAGCCCGCCGCCTGCACGCCTGCGATAACGTCCTCGCAGGTGGGCTCTGCCTCGACGGTGCCAACGAAGAATTGCTTTTTGCCCAGGGCGTCAAAGGTCCGCTGCATGGTGGCGTAGTCGGCGTTGGAGTCGGCGGTGGTGCCGTGGCCCATCAGGACAAAGGCGCAGGCACCATCGTCCAGGTTCGCGCGCTGCTCCGCAATCGCTTTCGCGACCGCCTGGTAGTCAGCATCGCTTGCCAACAGGGGCTCGCCCAGGGCAACCTGCTTGAAATCGTCCGAACGCTTGTCTAGCTCGTCTTTGATATCCGTGTACTCCAGGCCCGCCATGAGATGGGTGGGCTGGACGATGACGGTCTCGACGCCGTCCGCCTTGGCGCGGTCCAGCGCTTCCTCCACGTTGTCGATCTCGATGCCGTCGCGCTCCTTGAGCTTATCGATGATGATCTGCGAGGTGAATGCGCGCCTGACATCGTAGTCGCGGCCGTATTTTTCGCGGATGGCGTCCTCGATGGCGCCGATGGTGACGTGGCGCGTGGAGTTATAGCTGGTGCCGAAGCTGGTTACAAGGATGACGGGCTTGGCGGCGGGGGCCGTGCTCGCGCCGGATGATCCCGCTCCGTCGTTGTTTTGCGAGCAGCCCGTAAGGGCGCCGAGGGCGAGGGCGGCGGCGCCGCCGGAGAGCAGGGACCTGCGGGAGATGGTGGGGGTCATGTGCGTTCCCTTCGTTCACGATGCGCCGAGGCAGAAGCACTTGCGGCGATTGTGTGACCGGGCGGAACGCGATAACAAGATGAGACGGCGGGCCAAGCATGGCCGTCTGTCCGTGCGCTCCTCCGGGGTTCACAGAGGCTGCGACGCCGCGGAGCGAGTCCGCGAGGAGAAGGCAGAGCGCCCTGGCTCGAAAGTGCGCCGGCGCTTCCACACAGTAATGGCCCTTGCTCAGGATCCGCACCTGATTCCCTCTGATTGAACCGGCGCCGCGACACGCCGACCCTCTCCTAATGTGGCTGCTGCCGCAAACGCGGCTTTACGTTGCTCATCATAGCAGATTTCGTTTATGCCCTAACTGAGATATGCTCAAACCTTATGTTGAGGCTTTGCCCGGGCGCGTGCGCGCCCTGTGGTGGAACTACAATGCGATTGGCTTGTATTGGGACGATGGGAGGCCGGCATGGTGCACTTTGTAGGGGCGGGGAGCGGCGCGCCCGATTTGATTACGCTGCGCGGAGACGCGCTTTTGCGTCGGGCAGACGTGGTCATATGGGCCGGCAGCCTGGTGAATCCGCGGCTGCTCGAGGTGTGCCGCGACGATTGCGAGATCTTTGACAGCGCCACCATGACGCTGGAGGAGGTGCTTGACCGGATGCGGGATGCCGAGGAGCGGGGCCTCGAGGTGGTACGCCTGCACACGGGCGACCCCTGCATGTACGGCGCGATTCAAGAGCAGATGGACGCGCTGGATAAGATGGGCATCGCCTACGACGTGGTGCCGGGCGTCTCGAGTTTCTGCGGCGCCGCGGCGGCGCTGCGTACCGAGCTTACGGCCCCCGGCATCAGCCAGACGGTCACGCTGACGCGCCTCGCCGGCCGCACGCCCATGCCCGAGGGCGAGGACATGGCCGCGCTCGCCTCTCGCGGGGGAACCATGGTCATCTTCTTGAGCGCCGGTCATCTTGACCGCTTGCAGGAGGAGCTGCTTGCCGCCGGACGCGATGCGGACGAGCCCGCGGCGATTGTCTATAAGGCGACGTGGCCGGACGAGAAGGTCATGCGCTGCACCGTGGGCACGCTCGCTCAAACCGGCGCGGATAACGCGGTCCGCTCGACCGCCCTAGTTGTCGTTGGCCGCGTGCTCGCCGGCGACGCTCCGCGCAGCTGCCTGTACGACCCTTCGTTCGAGACGGCTTTTCGTCCCGCTCACCAGGGCAGGGGCTGACCGTGGCCTTTGAGCGATACATATGGTCGGGGAACAGGAGGCTGCGCCTGGGATACACCACCGGTACCTGCGCCGCCGCCGCTGCCGGGGCCGCCGCTCGCGCCCTGCTGTTCGGCGAGCCCCCCGCGAGCGTGACGGTGCGGGTGCCTGCCGGCGAGGGCATCGAGGTCGAGGTCGTTGAGACTCGTCGCGATGCGAGCGGCGTGACGTGTGCGGTGCGAAAGGACGGCGGTGACGACATCGATGCCACGGACGGCGCGCTGATCTGCGCACGCGTCGAGCTGACCGGCGCGGAGGGCATCGAGATCGACGGCGGCGCCGGCGTGGGCAGGGTTACCAAGCCGGGCCTCGACCAGCCCGCGGGCGCCGCGGCGATCAACAGCGTGCCTCGCCGGATGATCGCGGAAGCGGTCGAGGACGCGCTGGCAGAGGCGCACCAGGACCGGGGCGCCAAGGTCACCATCATCGTCCCCATGGGTGAGGAGATCGCCGCCAAGACGTTCAACCCCAACCTGGGCATCGTGGGCGGTATTTCCATTCTGGGGACCACGGGGATCGTCGAGCCCCGTAGCCTGTCGGCGTTGCGCGACAGCATCGAGCTCGAGATTCGCCAGGCCGCCGCCCTGGGCGCGCGCGACCTGGTCGTGGTCCCGGGGAACTACGGGTCGGACTACGTGTCCGGCAATCTGCGGATCGGCGCCGTGCCCGTTGTCGCCTGCTCCAACTTCATGGGCGCCGCCATCGATTGCGCGGCGCGCGAGGGGTTTGAGCGCGTGCTGGTGGTGGGGCATATCGGGAAGATGGTCAAGGTGTGCGGCGGCATCATGGATACCCATTCGCGCGTGGCGGACGCCCGCATGGAGATCCTGGCGGCCCACGCGGCGGCGTCCGGCGCCCCCGCGGAACGGGTTCGGCAGATCATGGATGCCGCTACCGCCGACGCCGGCCTTGAGATCTTGCAGCGCGAGGGCCTGGTCGCGCCGACGTGCGAATCGCTTTCCCGGGCGCTCTCCATTCGACTGGGCCGCCGCGCGGGCAAGGCGATGTCCGTAGCCGCCTTAGTATTCAGCAACGTTTACGGCGAGCTGTTTCGCACTCCCGGCGCGGATGCGATGCTCGCCGCATGGGAGGTCGCTCATGGGTAAAGGGACGCTATACGGCGTGGGCGTGGGCCCGGGGGACCCGGAGCTCGTCACGCTCAAGGCGATTAGAACCATCGAGGCGTGCCGGGTGGTCGTGGCCCCCCGTGCCCGCGCGGGCTCCTCGCTCGCGTTGAGCATCGTGCGCGCGAATGTCGATTTGACCTGCCATGAGGTGGTCGAGGTCCCCTTCGCGATGGCCGGCGAGGACGACGCCAGGGATGCCCGGCGTGCCGATGCGGCGGCGCTGGTGGTCTCGCGCCTGGAGCAGGGCCTCGACGTCGCCATGCCCACGCTGGGCGACCCGGCGATCTACTCGACGTTCCAGCGCATCGCCGCAGCCGTTCGCGGCGAGGGCTTCACCGTGCGCCAGGTGCCCGGCGTCCCAAGCTTCTGCGCGGTCGCGGCAGCGCTCGATGCCGACCTCACGCCCGATCCCGCGCTGCCCGTCCACATCGTCCCGGCCCTCTGCCGCGATTCGCTGCGCGAGGCAGCGGATCTATCCGGCACCGTGGTGTTGATGAAGGCGGGCGGCGAGGCCGAGGGGCTCGCATGCGCCCTGCGCGAGGCGGGCGTGCTGGAGCGAACGCAGCTGGTGAGCAATTGCGGGCGCCCGGATGAGCTGGTGCTGCGAAGGCTGGATGCGCCCGACGTTCCCGACAGGCTGGGGTATTTCTCCACGGCGGTGGTGCTCCCATGAGGGTGCGCTTGATCGCGTTCACCGCCGCGGGCGAGTGCGTCGCGCTGCGTGCCCGCGATGTCCTGGAAGGGGAGGACTGCGCGTACGAGCGCGGGTTCGGCGAGGCTCGCCGCGGACTCGATGCCTTCGCGCGCGAGGGCTTTGATCGGGCGGACGCCCTTGTGTTCGTCGGCGCGACGGGTATCGCCGTCCGCGCGATCGCGCCGTACGTGCGCTCCAAGGCGAGCGATCCGGCGGTGGTTGTTATCGACGAGGCGGGGACGTGGTGCATCCCGGTCCTCTCGGGGCACCTTGGCGGGGCCAACGCGCTGGCGATTCGATTGGCGCGCGGTCTGGGCGCGCAACCCGTGGTCACCACCGCGACCGATATCCGCGGGGTGTGGGCGCCGGATTCCTGGGCGGCTTCGCGGGGGTTCTGCGTGCTCGAGCCGGAACGCATCCGCTCGGTCTCGTCCAGCCTTCTGGCGGGGGCGGGGGCGACCCTGTTTACGGATGGAGCGGTCGAGGGGGCCGTCCCCGCCGGGGTGAGCCTGACGGAGGAGCGCGCCCGCGCGCAGGTGGTGGTGAGCCCGCGCGCGCTGCCGCAAGACGGGGAGCTGGCTTGCGAACCCGCCCTCCATATAGTCCCGCGCTGCGTCTACGTAGGGGTCGGCTGCCGTCGCGGCGCGTCCCGGGCGGCGATCGCCCGCGCGGTCGAGTGCGCTCGCGAACTGGCGGGGGTGCCTTCGCGCGCCCTTGCCGGGGCGGCGTCCATCGATTTGAAAGCGGACGAGGAGGGGCTGCTTTCCTGGGCGCGCTCGGCGGGGCTCGCCATCGAGTTCTTCGCCGCGGAGCGCCTGGCAAGGGCGGAGGGCTCGTTCTCGTCCTCCCCGTTTGTCGAGTCGGTCACCGGCGTCGACTGCGTGTGTGAGCGCGCGGCGGCTTGCGCTTCCGGCTCGGGTCGGCTCATCTGCCGCAAGCAGGTGCTCGACGGGGTGACGGTGGCGCTGGCCGCCAGCGCGTTTACCTGCACGTTCAACAACGATGCGGCGAACCGCCGCGGATAGGGGCCTGAGGTCATGGGCATGTTGTATATCGTAGGGCTGGGGCCGGGCGCGGGCGAGGGCATGACGCTCGCCGCGCATCGGGCGCTGTCTCGCTGCGGCGCCATCGTGGGCTATTCCGCCTACATCGACCTGCTCGAGGGCCTATATCCGGAGGCGCGCCGCGTGAGCACCGGCATGATGCGCGAAGTCGAGCGCTGCCGCGCCGCGCTCGAATTGGCTCGGGACGGGGACGAGGTCGCCCTGGTGTGCAGCGGCGACGCCGGCGTCTACGGCATGGCTTCGCCCGCGCTCGAGCTGGGCGCCGACTTTCCGGATGTGGATATCGAGGTGGTGTGCGGAGTCACCGCGGCGCAGAGCGGCTCGGCCGTGCTGGGCGCCCCGCTTGCCCAGGATTTCGCCGTCATCTCCCTTTCCGACCTGCTGACGCCCTGGGAGGATATCGAGCGCCGCATCGAGGCGGCCGCCTGGGGCGACTTCTGCATCGCCCTGTACAACCCGCGCAGTAAAAAGCGCTCGGGCCACCTGGCTCGCGCCGTGCAGGTTTTACTGCGGCACAAAGGGCCCGATACGGTGTGCGGTTGGGTGCGCATGATTGGTCGCGAGGGGCAGCAGAGCGGCATATGCACGTTGGATGAGCTTGGGTCGCTTGAGGCGGATATGTTCACGACGGTCTTTGTCGGCAACGCCGCCACTCGCGTGGCGGACGGGCGCATGGTGACCCCGCGCGGATACAGGGGGCTTTCATGAGGCGCATCGATATCGTGGGCGCCGGTCCGGGCGCCTTGGACCTCATGCCGGTTGCCAACCGCACCTTGGTTAGGGAATGCGACCTGCTTATAGGCGCCCCGCGACTGCTTGACGCCTGCGCGAGCCTGGCGAGCGCCCCGCGCGCTTCGGCCACGAGGGCCGCGGACGTAGCGCGAGAGCTTGAAGGCGCGACATGGCGGCGGGCATGCGTGGTCATGAGCGGGGACACGGGCATGTTCAGCGGTACCGCGTCGTTGCTCGAGCGTATCCGCCGCACGCCGTCGCTCGCGGGCTGCCGCGTGCGGGTGCACCCCGCGCCCGGATCCGCCGCGCTGCTCGCCGCCCGCCTGGGCCGTCCCTGGCAGGACTGGCGCTTCCTATCCGCCCACGGCGTCGAGCTCGATTATCGCGAGCTTTTCTCGTCCACGCGTCCCGCCTACGTGGTGACGGCCGGCGGACAAGGCCCGTCCGGCATCTGCCGCGCCCTGGATGACGCCGGGTGGGGCGATGCGCGCGTTACCGTGGCGCAAAACCTATCGTATGAGGACGAATCGATTGAGACCGGCCTGGCAACGGACCTGCTCGATCGCAGCTTCGCCCCGCTCACCTCGATGCTCATAGAGTTTCCCCGCGAGGCCGGCACCCCATGGCCTTTCGACACCCCGGGCATTCCCGACGAGGCGTTCGAGCGCGGTCGCGTTCCCATGACCAAGCGCGAGGTGCGCGCCGTCGCCCTTTCCAAGCTGCGCGTGGCGCGCGGCGACGTGGTGTACGACATCGGCTCGGGCACGGGCTCGGTCACCGTCGAGCTCGCCCGCGTCGCCGGCCCCGCGGGCCGCGTGTTCGCGTTCGAGCGCAACCCCGAGGCCGTCGAGCTCACGCGCCGCAACATCCGCGCTTTCCGCTTGCGCAACGTGCGGGTTGTCGAGGGCGCGGCGCCGCAGGTTCTTGAGGGATGCCCGGCGCCGGACGCCGTCTTTGTCGGCGGCAGCGCGGGGATGCTGGGCGATATCGTCCAGGTCCTGCGCGCATCCGGCGCCCGCCCGCGGCTCTGCGTGCCCTGCGTGTCGCTGGAGACCCTCTCGTCCGCGGTCGCGCTGCTGGGGGGTCCCGGCTTCAGCGGCCTCGAGGTGTGCGAGGTGTCGGTCGCTCGCGCTCAGGTCGCCGGGTCGCATCATCTTATGCGCGCGAACAACCCGGTGTTCCTGATCGCCGCGCAGATGACCGATGAGGACGGCTGCGTGGACGCGGATGGGGGAGCCTTTGGGGACGCTGGCGCGGGCGCGGACGAGCATGGGCGGCGCTCATGACGAACTCCGTATGCTCCCTGCCGCCCCGTTTGATGGTGTCGGCCCCCGCTTCGGGCTCGGGCAAGACCGTCTTTACGTGCGCACTCATTCGCGCCCTGCAGCGGCGGTCCCTCTCGGTTGCGGCGTTTAAATGCGGGCCGGACTACATCGACCAGCTGTTCCATGCGCGCACGTCGCGTTCGGCGGCGGGTAACCTCGACGGTTTCTACTCGTCCGACGCCCAGATTCGCGCGCTGCTGGCCCGCGGTGCCGAGCGGCGGGACGTTGCCGTGCTGGAGGGGGCCATGGGCTTCTACGACGGCATGGCCCCGGGCAGCGATGCGGCGAGCGCCTACCATGTGGCGCGCGCCACCCAGACCCCCGTCGTTTTGGTTGTTCCGGCCCGCGGGGCGTCTTTAACGCTGGCGGCGACCATCCAGGGCATCTGCCGCTTTCGCGAGGATGCGGGGGTCGCCGCGGTGGTGCTTTCCCGCGTGGGCGAGGGGGCGTATCGCTACGCTAAGGGCGCCATCGAGCGCGAATGCGGCGTGCCCGTGGTTGGCTTTGTGCCGCAAGACGACGCGTTCTCGCTTGAAAGCCGCCATCTTGGTCTGGTGGGCGCCGACGAGGTGGAAGGCCTGCAGGATCGCCTGGACGCCATGGCGGACATCGTGCAGGACGCCGTCGACGTGGGCGCGCTGCTGGACATCGCCCGCTCCGCCCCGCGCCCGGACGTCGCGCCCTTTGTCGTCGAGCGCATGCTGGACGCCCCCCTTCGCATGGCCGTCGCCTTCGATGAGGCCTTTTGCTTCTATTACGAGGAGAACCTCCGCGTGCTGCGCGACCTGGGCGTCGAGGTGGTCGAGTTCAGCCCCCTGCGCGACCGGGCGCTGCCGGCGGGCGCATGCGGCCTCATGCTGGGCGGCGGCTACCCAGAGCTCCACGCGGAGCGCCTGTCCGCGAACGCCCCCATGCGCGATGCGGTGGCGCGCGCGGTGCTCTCGGGCATGCCCGTGGTGGCCGAGTGCGGCGGATACCTGTATCTGAACGAGCGGATCGCGGACAAAGGGGGCGCGTGCTGGCCCATGGTGGGCGCCCTGCCCGGAGGGTCGTCCCGGCAGCCGTCTCGCGGCAGGTTCGGCTACATCGAGCTGGAGTGCCCGTCGGGCGGCCTGTACGGCGACAAAGCCTTGACGCTGCGGGGGCACGAGTTTCACCGGTGGCAGGCGGACGCCGAGGCGGGCGATTGCCGCGCGTCCAAACCGGGGCGCGACCGCTCCTGGCCCTGCATGAGCTACGGGGCGACCATGGCTGCGGGCTTTCCGCACGTGTATTATCCTTCCAACATCGATGCGGCCCGCTCGCTGGTCCGCGCGATGCGCCGATTTAAAGAGAGCGGGGGCGATGCCGCGTGACCGATGACTTGCGAGGACATCTTGACCAGTGCTGCTTCGAGGCGGATTACGCGCGTGCCGAGGACGGGCTTCGCGCGCGACTTGCGAGCACGGCTGCTGATGATGCCTGGTTGCAGGGCCTGGTTGCCGGCGTAGCGGCGCCGGACGAGGAATGCGCCCGCGCCGCCCGCGCCCGCTTCGATGCCGCCGCCATGCCCCTGGGCGGGCTGGGGCTGCTGCAGGAGGACGTGCAGCGTCTCGCCGCGGCCCTGGGGACTCGGGACGTCGATATCTCGGCGCGCTGCCTGGTGGTTTTTTTGGCCGACAACGGCGTGGTGGCGCAAGGGGTCTCCCAGAGCGGCCAAGAGGTGACGGCGATCGTCGCAAACAACCTGCTCGCGCTCTCGACCAGTTCTTGCCGCATGGCCGCCTGCGCTCATGCCCCGGTCATTCCCGTCGACGTGGGGATGGCGACCCGTGTGCGCGACGGGCGCCTGCGCGGGCGCGCCGCGGTAAGGGGCACGCGCGACATCACCCGGGGCCCCGCGCTCACGCGCGCCCAGGCGCTGCTCGCGGTGCGCGAGGGCTATATCGCGGCGTCCTCGTGCGCGGCGGCGGGCGCGCGCCTGCTTGCGGCGGGCGAGATGGGCATCGGCAACACCACCACCACGGCGGCGCTCGCCTGCGTCCTTGCCGGGATCGCGCCCGATGAGGCGGTGGGCCGAGGCGCCGGCCTCGACGCCGCCGGTCTCGAGCGCAAGCGCCTCGCGGTCGCGCGCTCGCTGGAGGTCAACGATCCCTGCGCGCGCGACGTGGTGGGCTCCATCGCCGCGGTGGGAGGTTGCGACATCGCCGCGATGTGCGGGTTCTACCTGGGTGCGGCTTCATGCGGGGTCCCCGTGGTGCTCGATGGCGTCATCAGCTGCGTTGCCGCCCTGTGCGCGCAGCGGCTTTGCCCGCAGGCGGCCGGCTACATGCTGGCGAGCCATGTGTCGCAAGAGCCGGCCGCCCGGGTCCTGCTCGACCAGCTGGGATTGCGCGCCCCCATAGCCGCGGGCATGCATCTGGGCGAGGGCACGGGGGCGATGGCGGTGCTTCCGCTGCTGGATGCCGCCGTCGAGGTCTATCGGGGGTGCATCACGTTCGAGCAGAGCGGGATGGATGCGTACAAGGTGCTGGAGTAGCGAATGTTCATGCTGGTAATAGGTGGCGCGGCTAGCGGTAAGAGCGCGTTTGCGGAGGCGTGCTCCGCCGCATGCGGCGCGCCCGCGCTTTACGTCGCCACCATGGAGCCCTTTGGCGAGGAGGCCGCCGCGCGCATCGAGCGCCATCGTTCGCAGCGCGAGGGCGCCGGGTTCGTTACGCTCGAATGCCCGCGCGACCTTGCCCAAGCCGATGTGGGAACATATGCCGCGGCGCTTATCGACGATATCGGCAACTTGGTCGCCAACGAGTTGTTCGCGCCCTCGAGCCCGGATGCCGGCGCGGAGCGCGTGGACGCCGTTTGCGACCGCGTCGTCGCGGGGGTTGAGCGCGTGCGCTCTGCCTGCGGGCGCGTGGTGGCCGTTACGTGCGACGTCTCGTCGGACGGCGTTGGCTATGATGGGCAGACGCGTGCCTGGCAAAGGGCGCTCGGCTGCATCAACGCCCGTCTTGCCGGCGATGCGGATTGCGTAGTCGAAGTTGTGTGCGGAATACCCGTTTGGGTTAAAGGGGACGAGGATATCTGGAAAGGGGCGTGCTCGTGAACGCTAAGGACGCCATAATCGCCGCGTTTGCGACGTTTTCCCGCATTCGCGTACCCGCCCGGCTCCTAGATGCTGTTGACTGGCGCGGCGGCGCGGCGCTTGCGGGGTTTCCCTTGGTGGGCGTGGTGGAGGGCCTCGCCATGCTCGCCTGGACCTTGGCCGCGAGCTGGTTTTGCCTGTCCGCGCCCATAGCCGCCGCCGTCTTCACGTGCCTGCCCGTTTTGGTGAACGGCGGCATCCACCTGGACGGTCTGTGCGATGTGGCCGATGCGGCGTGCTCGCACGCCGATCGCGACCGCAAGCTGCAGATTCTCAAGGATCCGCGCGCCGGCGCGTTTGGCGTCATGGCGTTGGCGTGCTACCTGTTGCTGTTCTACTCACTTGCGGCCGGCGCGGGCCCGATGCAGCTGGTGCGCACGTCCATAGCCCTGCCCGCGGCCCTTGCGTTCTCACGCTGCCTCTCGGGTTTAGCGGTGCTGCGTTGGCCCAAGGCGCGTCCGGACGGCATGGCGCGCGCGATGGCGGGGGAGGACGATAATCCTCCTCGTCCGGCCTTTCGCGCACTGGCGGGCCAGGCGGTGCTGTCCGGGGTCGCGCTGGTGGCGCTGGCTCCGGCTGCAAGCGGTCCTTTCGCCATCGCCGCGGCGGCCGCGGTGCTGGCCTGGTACCACCGCTTCGCGTTGCGCGAGTTCGGCGGGGTGACCGGGGATACGGCCGGATGGTTTTTGCAATGGTGCGAGCTCGCGATGCTCGCCGTTTTGATTTTGGGGGGAATGCGGTGATCTTGCTGGTGGGAGCGGTTGGCTCCGGAAAGAGGACCTTCGCGCGGGGGCGTCTGGGCGTTTTGGCGGATGCGGTCGACGATGCGGTTTTGGGTCAGGGCTCGGCGGTCGCGCGCGCCCAGGAGCTTGTGCGCGATCCCGCGACCGACCTGACCCGCCTGGCCGATGCCCTCGCCGGGCGCTCCGTGGTCATGGTGGACCAGGTGGGGTGCGGCGTGGTTCCAATCGACCCGGATGAGCGGGCGTGGCGGGAGCGCGCCGGCAGGCTCTCGTGCGAGCTTGCGCTCAGGGCCGATACGGTGGTCCGCTTGGTTTGCGGGTGCCCCCAGGTGATCAAGGGAGAGCTATGATCGTCGAGCTGTGGCGCCACGGCCCCACCGAGGGAACGGCCGCGCATCGCTACGAGGGCGCCGGAACGGATTGCCCGCTCGATATCGCGGCGACTCGCGCCGCGTTGTCCTTGTCCCCGCGGGCCAGCCTTTCTCCTCAACGCGTGTTCGCCAGCGATATGCGCCGCTGCGTCGAGACCGCCCGCCTCATCTATCCCGATACCCCCTTGGTCCTGCGCCGCAATCTGCGGGAGATGCACTTCGGCGCGTTCGAGGGGCGCGGCTTTGAGGATATGGAGCATGACGGAGCCTATCGGCGTTGGGTTGATTCCGGTTGCGAGGGGGCGTGTCCCGGCGGCGAGGACAAAGCGGGGTTCACGCGCCGTGTGGTTGCTGAGGCGCTCGCAATTCTGGAAGAAGAGGCCGCGCGCGGATCTGCCTGCGCGGTGATCGTCGCCCACGGTGGATGCGCCCGCGCCGTCCTGAGCGAACTTGCGCGCCCCCGGATCCCGTATTTCTCCGTCGAGGCTCCTCCTGCGGGCAGATGGCTGCTCGAGTGGGATGAAGGCCGCTTTCGCGTGCTCGCCGCGCCCGGTGAGGAGGCTCCGTGTACCTGGTTGTAGTTACAGCGCTCGCCTTTGCGCTGGACGCCGTCTTTGGCGACCCCCGCTGGCTACCGCATCCCGTGGTCGCTATGGGCAGGGCGATCTCATGGGCGGAACCGCGCCTGCGCGCCGCGTTTCCCGATAGTCCCGCCGGGCGCCGCCGTGCGGGCCGCGTGCTCGCAGCCTGCCTGCCCGCGGTGTCCTTCTGCCTCGTGTGGGCGGTCCTCGTCTTACTCGGCGCCATCTCGCCCGTCGCGCGCTTCGCGGCGGAGGTGTACCTGTGCTATCAGCTGCTCGCCGCCTGCGAGTTGCGGCGCCAGTCCTTGGCCGTGGCCCGTGCGCTCGCCACGGGGGGCGTCATCGCCGCCAGGCGCGCCGTTGGGATGATCGTGGGGCGCGACACCTCCTCGCTCGATGCCGCCGGGTGCATCCGCGCATCGGTTGAGACCGTGGCGGAAAACGCGAGCGACGGCGTGATCGCGCCGCTGCTCTACATGATGATAGGGGGCGCGCCGCTCGCCGCCGCCTACAAGGCCGTGAATACGCTGGATAGCATGGTGGGGTATAAGAACCCTCGCTATATCGATTTCGGCCGCGCGTCCGCGCGGTTGGACGATGCCGCCAACTGGATTCCTGCGCGCGTCACGGCGCTGTGCATGGTCGCCGCCGCTCCGTTGGCGGGCCTTAGCGCCTCCGGCGCCGCCGGGGCGTGGCTCCGCGACCACGCCTCGCACCTAAGCCCTAATGCCGGGCACCCCGAGTCCGCCGTCGCCGGCGCGCTGGGGGTTCGCCTTAACGGTCCGGGCGTCTACGGCGGGGTTCTCGTCCAAAAACCCTACGTGGGCGACGCCACCAGGCAAATTGAGCCAGAGGACGTCGCACGCACCTGCCGCCTTATGTATGCGGCGTCGATGCTGGCGTTGGCGGCGGCTGCCGTCATCCGCCTCGCGATCTGCTTGGCTGCTCGCTAGGCCATGGGGCTTGGGCGAGGTTTTCGTAAACGATGGGAGGAGACATGTCGGATGCTGCTGGGCTGCCGTATGGTCACGGCGGCGACATCTGGACCCAGCGGGAGCTTTGGGGCGAGGCGGTGCTCGACTTATCCGCGAACACCAATCCGCTGGGCATGTCGCCCGCGGCGGCAAGGGCCGCGCGCGATGCCGTCGAGGCGTCCGATCGCTATCCCGATCCGCGCTGTCGCCGCCTCGCGTTCGCGATCGCCAAGCAAACGGGCGCCGACCCCGGCTGGGTCTTGTGCGGCAACGGCGCCGCGGACCTAATCTGGCGCCTTTGTCTGGCCGAGGCCCCGCGACGCGTCTTGGTCGCCGCTCCCACGTTTTCCGAATATGCCGCCGCCGCCCGTGCCGCCGGCGCTAGCGTGGAGGAGGCTGCCCTGAGCGAGAAGCGCGATTTCGATTTGGACTGCTCGTTTGTGGACGCGGTGGCGCCCGGCATCGACATGGTGTTTGTCTGCAACCCCAATAATCCCACCGGCCGCACGGTGGCCCCGCAGGTCCTCGACAAACTGGTCGACCGCTGCGCTGCGGTGGGCGCGCGCCTGGTGGTGGACGAGTGCTTCCTGGGATTCACCGCGTCTTGCGGCGATACGCTCGACGCGCGGGTCGCCGCGGCCCCGCACGTGGTGGTGCTGCATGCGTTTACCAAGCTGCACGGCATGGCCGGCCTGCGCCTGGGCTACCTGCTTTCATCTGATGAGGACCTGGTGCGCAGGGCGTATCTGGCGGGTCCCCCGTGGCCGGTCTCCACGCCTGCCCAGGCGGCGGGCGTCGCGGCTTTGTCGGACCGTGGGTTTGTCGCGCGCACGCGCGAGCTTATCGATATCGAGCGTCCCCGCATGATGGCCCTGTTGGCGGCCGCTGGTTGCCGCGTGGTCCCGGGCGAGGCGAACTACGTGCTCTTTCGCTTGATGCGCGGCGACGCGCCCATGCCGGATGCGGCCGATGCCCTGGCTCGTGCGGGCGTGATCGTGCGAGACTGCTCCAACTACACCGGGCTCGACTCGTCATGGGTGCGCGCGTGCGTTCGCGGGCGGGCGGAGTCGGACGCCCTTCTTGACGCCGTTTATCGCGCGACCGGCTTGGCTGTGGAAGAAGGGGGCCGCGATGACGGCTAAACCATTGATGATCCAAGGGACCATGTCCAACGTGGGCAAGAGCCTGCTGGTAGCGGGCCTGGCCCGGGTCCTTGTTCAAGACGGATACTCCGTCGCGCCCTTTAAAAGCCAGAACATGGCGCTCAACAGCTTTGTCACAGCGGACGGCTGCGAGATGGGCCGGGCGCAGGCGATGCAGGCGCAGGCGGCGGGGCTCGACCCCGTGAGCGACATGAACCCCATCCTGCTCAAGCCCGAGGGGCCGCGGGGGAGCCAGGTGATCGTGGACGGGCTTTCTCGGGGAACCATGTCCGCCCGCGATTACTTCGCGTACCGCCGCGGGCTCGCCCCGCAGGTCGAGGCGGCCTACCGTCGTCTCGCCCGGACGCACGACATCGTCCTGATCGAAGGGGCGGGCTCTCCGGCAGAGATCAACCTGCAGCGCGACGACATCGTCAACATGGGCATGGCCAGGATGGTCGATTCCCCGGTGCTTTTGGTGGGCGATATCGATCCGGGCGGCGTCTTCGCCCAGCTAGCCGGTACGGTCGCTCTTGTCCCCCAAGAGGATCGCCGGCGCATCCGCGGCCTGATCATCAATAAGTTCCGCGGCGACGTCTCCATTTTGCGGCCCGGCTTGGCCCCGCTTGAAGAGCTGTGCGGCGCGCCCGTGCTGGGCGTCGTTCCCTACGCGCGGCTCGACATCGATGATGAGGACTCCTTGTCCCCGCGGCTCTTAGCGAGAAGCGCATCGCGCCCCATCGATGTGGCGGTCGTCCGCTTGCCGCACCTGTCGAACTTCACGGACTTCGATCCACTCGCCCGCCATGGGGCCGTGGGCGTTCGCTACGTGGAGCGCGCCCGCGATTTGGGCCGCCCCGATCTGGTGGTGCTGCCCGGAACCAAAAGCACGCTGGCCGACCTTGCCTGGCTGCGGCGAAGCGGTATCGCGGACTGCCTGTTGCAGCTTGCCCGAGCCTCTACGCCCGTTTTGGGTGTATGCGGCGGATTCCAGATGCTGGGCGAGGAGCTGCGCGATCCTGACGGCATCGAGGGGGCTCCCGCCTCCGCGCGGGGTTTGGGGCTGCTGCCGGTCCGCACCGTGTTCGAGCCCGCCAAGACGCTGGAGCGCGCGCATACGGTGATGAGTGTTCCCGACGGCTTCTTTTCTTGCATGGACAGCTTGGCCGTCCACGGATATGAGATCCATGCGGGCGCCACGGAGCTTGCGAGCGGCGGTGGCGAGCGCGTGAACGGCGCGTCGCGGGGCGACGTGATGGGCACCTATCTGCACGGGCTGTTCGATTCTCCCGATGCGGTGCGCGCCGTGGCAGACGCCCTGCTGCGCGCCCGCGCGCTCGACCCCTCCGGTTTCGACATCGTTGGCGGCGAGGCCTACCGCGACGCTCAGTTTGACAAGCTGGCGGATGTGGTTCGCGCCGCGTTGGACATGGATGCCGTTATGGGCGTCATCGAACGCGGGGCGTAATGCGAGAACTGGGAACAGCCGGTCCTCGTCCATAGAGGCATAGAAGGTTTGAAGGCTTGGCGCCCGTGCGCGCCGCGCCGAATAGGCTAGGAGACACATGAAGATGGCACAGCTCCACACGCAACCGTATGATATCGAGCGGGCGAGTTTTGAGATCATAGCGCGCGAGCTTGGCGATCGAGAGCTCGATCCGCTCCAGGCGCCCATCATCAAGCGGGTGATCCATACCACGGCGGACTTCTCTTTTGCCGACAGCCTGGTCTTTACCAAGGGCGCTGTCGAGCGCGCGTGGGACGCTCTGCGCCGCGGCGCCACCATTCTTACGGACACCAACATGGCGCGTTCCGGCATTAGCCGCCCTGCGCTGGCGGCTTTGGGATGCACGTGCGCCTGCTATATGGCGGACGAGGATGTAGCGGAGCGGGCGCGCGAGCAGGGGACCACGCGCGCTTTCGCAAGCATGGACAAGGCGTGCGGCATCGCCGGTCCGCTTATCATCGCGGTCGGCAACGCCCCCACGGCCCTGCTGAGGCTTTGCGAGCTTATGGATGAGGGTCGCATCTCGCCCGACTTGGTGATCGGCGTGCCGGTGGGTTTTGTAAACGTGGTCGAGGCGAAGGAGGAGGTCCTTGCTCGCAGCGTGCCGGCGATCGTGGCGCGTGGTCGCAAGGGCGGTTCCACCGTGGCCGCAGCCATTGTGAACGCGCTGCTCTACCAACTTACGCGAGACGAATCGTAGCGACGGGAGGGGAACGTGGACGATATATCGGAAGGCGGCATGTCCTATCCGGGGCGCGTGGCGGTGTTTGCGGGAACCACGGAGGGCCGCCGTCTGGTGGAGCATCTTTCAGCGTGCGGTGTCGGCACCATAGCGTTTGTCGCCACCTCGTACGGCGCCTCGCTTATCGCCGGTCTTCCGCACGTGAGCGTTCGCGAGGGTCGTCTTGATGCCGGCCAGATGGCCCATGCCCTTGCGGGCTGCTCGTGCGCGGTGGATGCGACGCATCCGTTTGCCCGGCAGGCGCATGCGTCTGTTCGCGAGGCCGCGGAGAGGGCCGGCGTGGGGTATGTTCGCTTGGCGCGTCCGGCGGCCCCAAAGCATAAGGGGGCGCGCTACGTCGCCGACGTGGCCGCAGCGGCGGACGTTGTGGCGTCCGGTGAGGGGGCCGTGCTGTTGGCGACCGGCAGCAAGGAGCTCGCAGCGTTTGCGGGCCGCGATGGGTTGGTGGAGCGCCTGTACCCGCGCGTTCTGCCCGATGAAGAGGTGATTGCCCAGGTGCGCGCCCTAGGGGTGCCGCGTTCCCACATCATCGCGATGCAGGGCCCGTTTTCGCGTGAATTCAACATAGCCATGCTGCGCCAGATTGGGGCGGCGTGGCTTGTCACCAAAGAATCCGGCGCCGTCGGGGGCCAGGACGATAAGATCGCGGCGGCGCTTGAGGCGGGCGCGGTTCCCGTGGTGATCAAGCGTCCGCTGGAACCCGAGGATGCTCGCGACTTTGAGCAGGTGTGCCTGCAGCTTACCGGCGCGGTGCCGCAACCAATTCAATAAGGGCGAGGCTGCGATCGGTTTGGCTGTAGGAGAGAACGAGGATGCACCCGTTCTCGATGGTGAGGTGCGCCTCGCCGCCTGGCTCGAGCGCTTCGAGCAGGTGGCTCATGACGGTGCCGTGCGACACGGCGAGCACGTTTCCCGACGCCTTGTCCATAACGCCAAGGAGCCCTCCCAGCGCGCGGAGCTGCACTTCCCGCCCCGTCTCGCCACCAAAGCGGGCAGCGCCGTCTTTTGGCGTCCAGGGGTCGAAGGGAAGCGATGCCAGCGGGACGCCCTGGCATGTTCCATAGTTCATCTCTGCCAGGCAGGGTTCTATGCGCGCGGGCACGCCTTTGAGAGCGGGAAGCGCTTTGCGGATGATTTCCAGCGTGGTTTGGGCGCGACCCTGCGGTGAGGCGAGCATCAGCGCGGGCAGCACGTTGCGTGCGCGCAGGGCCGCCGCGACATCGAGCGCCTGCTGGCGCCCGCGCCGTGTGAGCGGCGAGTCGAGCGCGCCCTGCAAAACGCCGCGAGCGTTCGATTGGGTCTCGCCGTGGCGGACCAGGTATAAGAGCCGTTGCTTCGTCGATGCCATGGGTCTTGTCTATGTCCGCGCGATAAGTATCTCGGCGTCGACGGTGATGCTGTCAAGGGCGCTTGCGTCCAGGCTGTCCTCGTCCATATTGAAGGCGACGGGGCTCATCTTGATAAGGTCGGTCGCTTCAAGGGGCGCCACCGGGGTGGTCTGCGTCACGCGGATGCGCTCTGCCAGCCCAAACGATCGCTCCATGTGCTCTGCCACGCCGTGGTCGTCAAACGTTTTGCGGGCAAGGTGTTCTTGGACGAGCTCTCGCAGCTCGCGCATGTGATTGGCGGCGGGAACCACCTTGATCAGCCAGCCGCCCGGTTTGAGCACGCGCGAGAATTCGGCGTAGTTGGCGGGTGTGAAGACGTTGACTATGACGTCTACCGCGTGGTCCGCCAAGGGGATGGAGGCCAGGTCCGCTACAATCCAACGCTCTTCGCCTCCGCCTCGAGCCGCGCATTGTATTCCGTCTTTTGCAAGGTCAAGGCCTATGGTGAGCGAGTGGCAGGCTGCTTGGACGGCCTTGGTGTAGGCGCCTTCGCCGCAGCCTGCGTCAACCACCGTGCCCGCGCCGTCAACGTTGTCGAGCGCGCGGCGGACCTGCAGACAAACCTGGTCCATAAGATCGCGGTAGTGCCCGGCCTGGAATATGCGTTGCCTGGCTTCAAAGAACGCGCGGTCATATCCCTTAAGGGCGGGTACGCGGTCCAGCAAGGTAAGGTACCCCTTTGCCGCCACGGGGTAGGAGTGCCCCTGGGCGCACGCAACGTCGGTCTGGCGGGCGCGCATGGGCTCGCCGCAATGCGGGCAGCGCAAGAGGCGGGCGATGTCGAGGTGCTTCTGGATGCCGGGCCGCGCCATGGTTAGGACAGCACTTTCTCGTAGGCGATGCGCGTGGGGTCGGCTTCGTGCTCGTAGGGCAGGGTGATGACGCCGCACTCGGTATAGCCCCGTTTGCACGCGAGGCCGCGCATGCGGACGTTTGCGCGGTGTGTGTCGATGCGCACGCTCGCGGCGCCCTGCTCGCGCGCCATGGTCTCGACGGCGTCGAACAGGGCGCTCATAACGCCCTTGCGCGTGGCCGCGGCGGAGACGGCGCAGCGGTGGATGGTGGCGTACGTCGCTGCGTCGCTTGTCGATTGGGTGAGCCAGGCGCCGTCGATAACGTCGTAGGTGGGCTCGCCATCCATGGTGAAGGCGAGGGTGCCCAGCACGGCCCCCTCATCGTCCACCGCCACGTAGCCGCGGCCGTGCTCGATATCGTCCTCGACGTCGATGCGGTTGGGATATTCGCCCTGCCACTGGGGAATGTCCATCTGGGCGAGCGCGCGGCGCCCGTCGTCCAGCACGGCCTCGGCGGCGAGCACGTCGTCGTGCGTGGTTTTGCGGACGATGATCTCCATGCGATTCGATCCTTTCAAGATGGGCTTCCTCGGCTTGCAGGCGTAAGGGTGAAACGTTCTAGTACTGGCTCTCGTGCTTCTGGAAGAAGTCGAAGCGGGGCGGCAGCTCCTTGATGCGGTGGCTACCGGGTTCCTCGTCCAAAAGCGCGCAGAGCTCGTCGCAGGTCATAAAGATGTTGTCCCAGGAGAAGAAGACCTTGGGGTCGATGGCGAAGTGCTCGCAGATAAGGTCGCAGCCCGCCGGCACGATGCCGTGCATAAGGACGGTAACGGCGCGTAGCTGGTGGAAGGCGTCGATGAGCGCCTGGGTCATCGCGTCGTCGTCGCCTTGGTTCTTAGCCGCCTTGCTCGCGTCGCTCCAGCGCTTGTTGGCTGCGCGCAGCAGCTCGTCGCAGACAAGCTGGGCGTGGTGGAACTCGAATGTGTACATGGCCTGCTCAAACGCCAGGATCGCCTGCTCGGTTTCCGCGAGGACCTCTGCGCCGGGGGCGCCGGCCGGGATGCATCCGGTGCGATAGGCGGCCTCGTCGCCATCCTTTTGCGCCACGCCGTAGAAGCAGGAACGGGCCAGGCGGTTGAAAACGCCGGTGAGCAGGGCGCCCTCCTTCAAGGCAGGATCGATCACGCGCTTGTCATCGCGAGCGAGAACGGGGTTGCCATCTTTGTCCTTGCCGGTTTCGCGGGTGTCGAAGGCCTTTGGAGAAAAGCTGACGGGCTTTTCGCCCAGACCAAGGGACAGCCAGTGGGAGCGCAGCTGCTCGGGCGTGTAATGCTCAAGCATCTCGTGTGCCAGCGGCGGGGGAGTCTGGGAGCTGGAGCTCGCTTTTTTGCCCATGTACAGGATGTGGTAGTTGGCGGCCACGCAGGATTGCTGCATGTTCCAATCAAGCGCCTTCCACATGCCGGACTGCGCCACGCAGTAGAAGTAGATGTTGTCCTGGCCGATGAACTGGTAGACGCGGGCGTCCTCGCTGGCCCACCAGTCGCGCCAGTCAAGGGTGGAGTGCGTATAGGCGGGCTCGTCCATAATCATGGGAGGAACCTCGTCCATAAGCTGGGCGTCGGACAGCGCGGACGCGGGCAGCGTGGCGGGGTCGACGCCCGCGGCCTCGAGCTTGGCGGCATCGCGCGCCAGGACGGTGCGGCTAAAGCTGATGGGTGCCCACAGGCTTTCCGGCCATACCCAGCAGGTGAGGTCGGTGCAGCCGCAATCGTTGGGAACGGGCACGCCCCACTCGACGTTGCCGGTGATACGGAAGGGCACCAGCGCCTTGCCGGAGCGGAAGCGCACGCCGCCGCGGTTCAGCACCTCGTGAGCCTCGTCGCGCTCGCGCCAGCTGGGGAACGCCACGGTAAAGGAGCTCTTGTTGCCCTCCGGCTCGATGACGGTGTGCGCGGGGAGCTCGCCTTCGATGGCGTCGAACGCTTCGCGGAACTTGTTTTGGATATAGAGCTGCGCGGGGTTGAGCCACTCCTCCATGGTCTTGGAGACCACGGAGCGCACGGTGGGGTCGGCCTCGATCTGCTTGGTGTAGTCCTTCAGGTAGTCGAGGTACGCCGGCAGATCGAAGTAGAGGTTGTCGACGGGCACCAGCTCGGGCGTCTCGCCGGTAAGCGCGCTCTTGGGGGCGATGAGCTCTTCCGGCTCAAACTGATGGCCCAGGTCGCATTCGTCCGCATATGCCTTCTCGGACTTGCAGCCCTGGATGGGGCAGTGGCCCAGTACCTGGCGGCCGTTGAGGAACTGGCCCGCCTCTGGATCGTAGAACTGCTTGGTGGAGCGCTTCTCAAGGGCGCCCTTTTCATGAAGGCGGCGAATGATCTCGCTGGTCACGCGCTCGTGGATGTGCACGGCGGGTTCAAGGGCGCTGCCGGCGTACAGGTCGCAGGACACGCCAAAGCTCGCCAGGTCGGTCTCCTGGCTATCGTGGTTCTCGCGCACGTAGTCCGAGATATGCTTTTTGTAGCCGTCTGCCTCGCGACGCTTGCGGAAGCCCTCCATGATGGGGGAGCCGTAGCAGTCCGTGCCGGAGACGAAGATGACGTTCTCTCGGCCCAGGCGGTCGCGCAGGAAGCGGGCATAGAAATCCGCGGGGACAAAGACGCCGCCCACGTGGCCAAAGTGAAGGCCCTTGTTGCCGTAGGGCATGCCGGCGGTGACGATGGCGCGGCGCGGCCAGCTGGGTCGCTGGTCGCGGCTAAGTTCATGTGCCATGAACGGCTCCTTTGCAAGAACGCTCATCGCCCGCGTCCCGCCTGCGCGGGGCTGTGGGCGATTGGTTGGTTTGTTGTACGTAACCCAACATTATCTCATATGCGCGGGGGCAAGTTGGTATGCTTGGTCGTATGAAGAAGATTGATGACATATACACCTTTGAAGACGGCGCGTTCCACGAGAAAATGCTTCGTATCTCGTTTAGCGCGCTGGTCGCCGGGGTCTTGGCGGCGCTCGCTTGGCTTGCGTACTCGCTCATCTTCATCCGTCATTCCCCCGCGTTCGAGTTCGAGTGGATGATCCCCGGGTTGGGCGAGGGCGGCTCGCCCGCGCGCTGCGCCGCATGGCTGCTGGCGCTTGTCGCGGGCTGCCTGCTGCCGCTACCGGTGCACGAGCTGGTCCACGGGGTGCTGTTCAAGCTGTTCGCTCCCGCGGGCTCGCATGTGACGTTTGGGGCCAATTGGCGGGCGGGCATGATCTATGCGTGCGCCGAGGGCGTGGTCTATACGCGCCGCCAGTACCTGGTCATCGCGCTGGCGCCGGCGATTGCGGTCACGGCGGCGCTCATCGTTTTGGGCATCGCGCTGCGCTGGCCGCTGTGGACCATCGTTGTGGCGACGGTGCACCTATGCGGCTGCGCGGGCGATATCGCGTACGTCGACATCATTCGGCGCAACCCTCTTATCACCCATTGCGAGGACACCTCCTTTGGCGCGAGCTTCTACGGCGAGGGCGGGGATGACGAGGGCGCGTGCGGCGAGCGCTCGGGCGGCGACGATCTGGATGACAGGGAGTAGACGTGGCGAAGAGTATTCCATTGCTGCTGCACGCTTGCTGCGCCCCGTGCTCGCTCGAGCCGGTGCGCCTGCTTTTGGAGGAGGGCTTCGATCCCCATATCTGCTGGACCAACCCCAACATCCAGCCTATGGACGAGCACGATCGCCGCTTGGGCGAGCTGCGCCGCTGGTGCGCCGCCACGGGTATCGAGCTTATAGAGGCGGACGAGGATTTCGAGCGGTGGGAGCGCGGCGTCGCTCCCATAGGCGCGCGGGATCGCGAGCGCCGCTGCCGAGCCTGCTACGCCATGCGCCTGGCCCGCGCGTGCGACGTCGCCGTCGAGCGGGGTTTTCAGCATGTGGGCACCACGCTGGCGGTCTCGCCCTACCAGCTATTCGACACGTGCAACAGCGTGCTCGAGCAGCTGTGCCTATCGCACGGCTTGACGCCTGTTATCAGGGATTTTCGTCCTTGGTATCCAGAAGCTACGCGCCGCTCCCGCGAGCTGGGGATGTATAGGCAGAACTACTGCGGCTGCCGGTTCTCCGCCGCTGAGGCGGCGCTGGACCGCGCGCGTTTGCGCGACGAGCGCCGCGCCCGTAAGGGATAGCGTTCCCGCTTGCCTTGCGCCCGCGCGGCCCCGCTCGGACGATGATTGATTGCTGTAAGCGTTTTCGCAGGCCTGTACCCGCGTGTTTGAGGGCGCTATCATAAGACGCCGTCGGCGGTGCCCAAGCGCCGCCAAAGCGATTGAGAGATGGAGGGCGCGCATGCGCACCGATGACTTTGATTACGACCTTCCCGACGAGCTGATCGCCCAGGCTCCGGCAGAACCCCGCGACATGTGTCGCATGCTGGTGCTCCATCGTGAGGACGGCTCTGTGGAGCATAAGGTTTTTCGCGACATCATCGATTATCTTGAGCCCGGCGACGTGCTGGTGGCAAACCAGACTCGCGTCATGCCCGCCCGCTTGATAGGGCGCAAGCCCACGGGCGGCGTTGCCGAGACGCTGCTGCTGCGTCGTCGCGAGGACGTCGATCCCATGGGGCATGTGTGGGAATGCCTGGTGAACCCGGGCAAGCGCCTAAAGCCCGGCGCCGTGGTTGAATATCGTGCGGGCGGCGCCCATGCTCCGCAGAATTCACCGGTGGTGCTCCGCGCCACGGTCGAGGATTTTGTGGACGATAGCCGAGGCGGCCGTTTGGTTCGCTTCGAGCCGCGCGGCGAGAACGCCGCTGGCGTCCCGCGCACCCTGGACGAGGCGATTCACGCTGCCGGCCATGTGCCCCTGCCACCCTATATCACCCAATACGAGGGCGATCCCGAGAAGTATCAGACGGTCTACGCCATGAAGGAGGAGCATTCCGCTGCGGCTCCCACCGCAGGCCTGCACTTTACCCCCGAGCTGATCGAGCGCATCGAGGAAAAGGGCGTGAAGTTCGTGACCGTGGAGCTGGAGGTGGGCATCGACACCTTCCGTTTGGTTGAGGAGGACGACCCCACCCAGCATGTCATGCATACCGAGCGATATCATGTGCCGGCAGAGGCGGTTGATGCGGTGCGAGCCGCTAAAGCCGCCGGCCACCGCGTGATCGCCGTGGGCACCACCGCCGTTCGCTCGCTCGAAAGCGCCTGGGAGGCGGATGCCCCCGCGGCGAACCCGGCGGTCGTCGCTCGCCGCTTTGAGGATGCCCCCGATTCCGCTGCCGTGAGCGGTCGCGGGGATATCGTCGCGCGCGAGAACGCCACCACCAACCTCTACCTCATGCCCGGCTCCACCTTCCATGTGGTCGACGCCATGATCACCAACTTCCACGTGCCGCGCTCCACGCTGATGATGCTGGTCTCCGCGTTTGCCACTCGCGACCAGATCATGGCCGCCTACCAGGCCGCCGTCGAGGAGCGGTATCGCTTCTTCAGTTTCGGCGACGCGATGTTCATCGAGTAGCCGCACGGCCCCTCGCGCAAGACGCCGACGTCTTAAGCCGGCGGTCATCCAATTTGACGAGACACGATAAAAGGACGCCCTTCCATGGCCGAGGCCCGTGGAAAGGCGTCCTTTTTGCGGTTTCAATTGGGTGTTGTCGCGCCCCCGGCCATCCTACTTCTGGGTGCCGTCGCCAAAGAGCAGGTCGTGCTCGGGACCGGTGAGGGCGGCGCGCGCCTGGTCGCGCAGCTCGTTGAGGCCGCTGAGGAACTGACGCTGCATGACCAAGGTGTAGTAGCGGCCCTTGGTGGTGAGGGTGAGCTCGTCGGCATCGTCGGTGGCAAAGGCGCCGTTTGCGCGCATGAACGCCATCTCGACGGGAAGCCCGTGCTCCACGCTCACGCCAAAGTCTCGCTTGAAGCGGTTCTTATCCAGCCTGAGAGCGTAGAGCTCTTGCATAAAGCGGTAGCGCATAAGGTCGCGCTTGCTCATCTTGGTCTTGCCCATCAAGGACATGCGCCCGCTCTCGATCGCCTCGTTGTATTCGCGGATGCTGAACGTGTTGACGTAAATGGTGCCGTCAAGGTGCGTGACGGATCCCGATCCAATGGCGGGGTATTCCTCGTAGGAGACGCCGAACTCGTCCACCGGAACCTCGCCGCACGCGTGGAGGTCCATGCCCTTGCGGTTGAAGGTCCATACGGTGCGGCGCTCGAAGGCGGGGTCGCTTCCTCCTGCGAGCTCATGGTCCAGCAGCTTGTAGTACTCGTATTCGCGCGTGTAGTTGGGGTCGCCCAGCGTGTCCAGCATCTTGCGCGTGGTCGCGCGCGAGAAGTAGAGGGGCGAGAACGTGGTCTGCTGGCAACCGCACTCCTTGATGAGCTCGATGTCGCGACGCAGGACTTCCTCGGTTTGCGAGGGAAAGTTGAAGATCATGTCGACGTTCAGGATGTCGAAATAGGGGGCGGCGACGCCTATGCGCTCGAATATCTCCGCTCCGCTGCCGTATTTCTCGTAGCGGTCCATCTGGCGCAGCAGGCTGTCGTCAAAGCTTTGGACTCCAACGGACAGGCGCTGCACGCGCCCCTTGAGTTTTTCCAGGTAGGGCAGGGTGAGGTGGTTGGGGTTGGTCTCGCTGCTGACCTCTTTGATCGAGAACAGGTCGCGAGCTAAATCGAGCGTCTCGCACAGCTCGTCGATCATGATGGTGGGCGTGCCGCCTCCGCAGTAGATGCTCTCGAAATCGTAGCCAAGGTCCTTGAGCATAAGCATCTCGCGGCGCAGGTTGGCGAAATACGGCCGTGCGATCTCCTCGCGGAAGGGGTAGCGGTTGAAGCTGCAGTACGGGCAGAGACGCTGGCAGAAGGGGATATGCATGTAAAGCATGTACTTCATGTTGGGCTTGGGCCCGGGCAGGTGGGTCTCTGTGGTGGGTTCCATGGCGAGTTCGTGCTTGGTCATGGTCTTGATGACGCCGGTGAGCATTCTTTCTGAAAGCACGGAGTGGCTCCTTATATATCGAGAACAATAGGGCCCGACGCGCGGATGACGGAAGCCGCAAAGCGCGTCGGGCGATAACTGCATGGTAGCGTAAAGGCGCTAGATAGATGTGGGCTAACCGAATATGAACCAGGCTAGGACGATGAGGGCGAGCACGATGGCCGCGCCGATGCCGATGGCGCCCATGAAGCGGACGCGCGAAGCATGGGTGCGCTGGCGCACGTCGCGTTCGGCATCCGCGAGCTCCTGCACCTCGCTTGCCTGTTCCGCGCGCTCGGCACGGTTGCGCTCCAGGTCCGCTTCGAGCGCTTCGGTGATCTCGGGATGGGCGTGGATGTCGTTCACTTCGTCCATGACCGCCTGCGCATCATCCGCTTCCGCCTGCTCTCCGGCGATTAGGCGGTCCTGCTCCTTGATTGCCTTTTCTTGCGCGGCGATCTGGTCGCGCAGTTCGCGCTGGCGTTCGGCGGCGGCGTTATTGGCGGTGTCGAGGGCGTCGCGCGCCTCGTCCGCTTCGTTGGTGACTTCGCGGTGGGCTCGCTTGGCCGCATCGATGGGCTTTTTAGCCTCCTCCACCATCGCGCGAGCGGTTGCCACGCTGCGCTCCACTTCCTCGGTGATTACGGGTAGGGCATGCTGCGCCTGGCGCAGTTCCTCGGCGGCGTCGGAAATCTCAAGTTGCAGCTCGTTGGAGCGGACGGAGTAGGCGGCCGAGTTCGCCGACGGGTTGCGCTGCACCTCGGCAAACTCCTCCCTCAACGTGGCGAGTCGCGCCGCCGCGGTATCGATCGCTCGCTGGGCGGTGTCGATCGCCACCCCTCGTTCGGTCTCGGCCTTCTCAAGCGATTTCTTGGCATCGTCGAGGCGCCGCTGCAGGCGCGTTCCGGATTCGCGGGACGAGGCCTCTTTCCCCTCGGCCGCATCGACGGCGGCCTTGAGGCGCTTTTCGGTCTGAGCGTCTGCCTCGCGGACGGCGGCGAGTTTCTCTTTGAGCGCGTCGACGGCCGCGCGAATGGAATCCTGTGCGGCCTTGGCTTGCGCGATGTTGAGGATTGCCTGGTCCTGGCGAGCGGACTCTTCCTCGATGATCTGGCTGTAGCGCTCTTCGATATCGCGGCGATGGGCGAGCTCGTCTTGCTGCTCCAGAATGGTTTGCTCAAGTTGCTCGAGTTCCTCGCGTGCGCTGGCGTGGGCGCGCTTGGCGGCGCTGACCTGGCGCACGGCGCCAACGCCCTCGGTGATGAAGGCGCCTACCGCCTGCGCCGCGCCGGGGCCGTTGGCCTCGGGCGTCTGAGGGTCCTTCTGCGTCTGCTCCGGCGCACCTTGCGCGTTCGGCGCGTCGGGCGAAAGCGCAAGGTGCGCCCGCGCGGGGGCGCCATAGGGCGCTGTCTGCGGCGCGGGCGCGGCGCCGGGCATGGCGCCGGGTGCGTGCACATGCTGCTGGGGGGCATAGCTGGCGATCTCGATAAGGGGGTCGTCGCTCATGCCGCCGTCGATAACCTCGAATCCCTCGGGAAGGGGGTCGGGGTCATCGCCCACCTGCTCGTATTCCTCGCGGGTGAGGAAAGCGGGCATAAGGGGTGCCTGCGCGCTTTCCGGTTCGGTATCGGCGTCCTGCGGGTCGGCGGCGCCTGCGGGAACGGCGTCGATGTCGCCCGCCGTCTGCTCCTCGTCCGCATCGTAGCCTGCGGCGCAGGTTTCCCGCGCGTTGGTATCGGCGCCTTCGGTTGTCTCTTGGTTGTCGTCCAAGGCGCCCGGGGGCGCGGATTCGAAGTCGGTATCGTTTGTATAGGGCGTCTCGGCGGCCTCGACCGGCGCGGCCTCCACATCAAAAGAGGTCTGCTCGGTCGTTTCGTTACCTTTCTGCGTTTCGTCCATGAGCTTGCTCCCGTCTGGCGTGCGGAGCGGCGATCGCCCGCGCGCGTGTTTTTCATGTCAGTATGTTACCTGTCGAAGGGGACACCGTGTGCCAGCAATGGACAATCCCCGTACAATATTGAATTCGAGACAACTGTCATTCGATGCGGCGCCTGCGTTCGAGCGCGGCGGATTGAGCATCGCGGAAAGGTGGAACAGGTGGACCAGTCCCTCTTTACCTACGATATCGTAGCCGAGGATCCCAATACCCATGCGCGTGCGGGAATCCTCCACACGCCGCACGGGGATATCGAGACCCCCATTTTCATGCCGGTGGGCACTAAGGCCAACGTCAAGGGCATCCCTACCGAGACCGTGAAGGGTCTGGGCGCGCAGATCGTTTTGGCCAACACGTATCATCTGGCCATGCGTCCCGGCGCCGACCTGATCGATGAGCTGGGCGGTCTTCATAACTTCATGAACTGGCACGGCCCAATTCTGACGGATTCCGGTGGATTCCAGGTATTTAGCCATAACGATGCCGTCAAGTTGACGGACGAGGGCGTGCGCTTTATCGCGACCGATTACGATGGCAGCCACGTTTTCTGGACGCCCGAGGACAACATGGCGATCGCCCAGAAGCTTGGCAGCGATATCTGCATGCAGCTCGACCAGTGCCCCGGGTACCCGGCAACGCGCAAGTACGTAGAGCGGGCGGTAGAGCTCTCAAGCATGTGGGCCGAGCGCTGCTATAAGGCCCATACTCGTCCCGACCAGGCGCTATTCGGCATTGTCCAGGGCGGTATGCACCTGGATCTTCGCCTGCGTTCGCTGAAGCACCTTGAGGAGTGCGGCGACTTCCCCGGTTACGGCATCGGCGGATATTCGGTGGGCGAGGACCACGAGACCATGTTCGAGACGCTCGAGCCGCTGGTCTCCGAGCACATGCCTCGCCAAAAGCCCCGCTACCTCATGGGTGTGGGCAACCCCACCACGCTGGTACGCGCCGTGGGCATGGGCGTCGACATGTTCGACTGCGTGCTGCCTACGCGAACCGGACGCATGGGCACGGCGTTCTCCAGCCAGGGGCGCCTTAACTTCCGCAACGCCAAGTTCGCCCACGATGCCGGCCCCATCGACGAGAAGTGCACCTGTCCGGTCTGCACGGGCGGTTACAGCCGCGCTCTCATTCGCCACATGGTGACGCAAAAGGAGATGCTCGGCGGCATCTTGCTGTCCCAGCATAATATCTATTTCCTGCTCGACCTTATGCGCCGCGCCCGTCAGGCAATCATCGACGGCCGCTATGCGGAGTTCCGCGACGAGTGGATGCAGAGCGCCGGCGCAAGGGACTACTAGTCGGCAAGCCGGGCGACGGACCCTCTATAGAACGAGAAAGTAACGAGAAAGGCAGGGGCCTTGCGGAAATTCCGCGGGACCCCTGCCTTTCCTAGCTCGACCTAAAGTATGGAGATTCGCTACGGTGGCTACATCATCATGCTGAGGACGATGTAGACCACGTAGAGGAAGACGAAGGCGACGCCCTCGCGGCGCGTCATGGTGTGCTTGGTCCCCACGAACGCGAAGCCTACCAGCACGATGGAGAAGATGGCGAGCAGGGCGAAGTCAAAGTTGTAGCTCGCGTCGTAGGCGATGGGGGAGAACAGCGCTGGAACCCCCATGACCATGAGGACGTTGGTGATATTGGAGCCCACCACGTTGCCCACCGCGATGTCCGTGTTGCCGCGGAACGCCGCGACCACGCTGGTGACAAGCTCGGGCAGGCAGGTGCCCAGGGCGATGACGGTGATGCCGATGATGCGCTCGCTGATACCCAGGCCGGTTGCGAGGTCGACGGAGTTGTTGACCACGTAGTCGGCGCCGATCTTGAGGAAGGCGATGCCCACCAGGATGAGGACGAGCGAGACCAAGGGGCCCCGCGGTTCGTCCGCATCGGCATCCTCGTCTTCAAGCTCGTGGGGGTCGAGCTGCTGTTCGGGGTCGAGGTCCTCGCGCCCCGAATCGCCTTCGCGAAGGCCGGTGATGACCGCATGGGCGATAAAGGCGACAAAGCAGGCGAACAGCACCGCGCCCTCGACGGCGTTAAGCGATCCCCCCATATTGGAGAAAAGCATCAGCAGCCCGACCGCGGCGACGCTGAGCGGAATCTCGAAGCGCTGCGTGCGGCGCGATAGGCCAAGCGGCGTGATAATGGCGCTCATGCCGAGGATGAGCAGCAGGTTTGCCATGCAGCTGCCCGCGACGTTGCCAAACGCCATGTCTGCATGGCCGTCCACGGCGGAGACCACGCTTACCACGAGCTCTGGCATGGCGGTGCCCACGGCGACGACGGTGAGGCCGATGACGCGGTCGGGCAGGCCTATGCGCGCGGCGATCTGGCTGGATCCGGCCACCAGCATATTCGCTCCGCCGATGAGCAGCGCGAAGCCGAATAGGATAAGGATAAGTTGTAGGAGCATGTTGGTCTTTCTTGATCAAGTTCCTATACAGCCGCCGGTTTCAATGCGTGATGCCAATGCGCGTCTCAGCGGTGCTTCCGCGCCAGCGCGCCGGCTGGTCCCAGGGGTGTTTATCCTGCGTCGCAGCGGGTGAAATAATGGACCCTACACCATTGATTAACAGGCAAGATGCAAACAGCTTACCCTGAAAAAGAAAGCCTTGGCAAGAAAAATCGCCTCGCCTGCATGCTGAACCACAACCGAACCACAAGACCGTGGCGTATTTCTAGCGACGCAGGAATTCCGTGCGCATGCGCTCCTCGGCGGCGATGACCTCATCGAGGCGGCGGTCGTAATAGTACGCGCCCGCCCCGATCGCCCGGTAGTAGTCGCGCTCGGCGGACTGGTAGAGCTCGAGTGCCGTGAGCAGCCGTTCCCTTCGCTCCGCTACGGGTTCGTCCTCCTTATCGTCCGCTGCGATATGGTCCGCGACGCGGTGGCAAACGCTCGCCTTGATCTCCGGCGCCTCATCGGGATTGTCCTGGATGAGCAGGAATGCCTTGCGATAGAGGCCGAACGCCAGCTCGCTATCTCGCTCCACGTAGCAGCCGCGCTCATACATGTCGCCCAACTTGTAGATGGCCTCGGGCATGTTGGTTGTGAACGCGGCGCGCTGGAAGCACTCGAAGGCGTCCTTGGGCGAGACGGGGACCGATCGCCCGTATTGGTGGCAATAGCCAAGGTTGACCAGGGCCTGCGTGTTTCCCAACGCGGCGCCCGTGCTGTAGAGCTCGAACGCCCGCTCGTAATCGGGCTCGCCGTCCGGCGTAATGGATCCGGAGTAATGCAGGGCCCCTAGCGTGCAGGCCGCGTCGCCCGCATCCTCTCCCTCCAGCGAGATGACTTCCTCCAAGAACGCCTTCACAAAGACGGCCTCGTCCTCGGAAAGCTGCCCTCCCCGGTCCATGATCGCGCGATAGAGGTTCTCGCACGCGGCGATGTCCTCGGCGATCGCGTCCAAGGCGTCCTTGGTTGCGGGTTCGATCAGGCGGGACAAGGCGGCGAGCGCTTCTGCGGGTAGGTTGAATGTGCGGTTCTCAGCGTTTGCCATGGTAGCCTCCTCAGGTTGAATGTAGTGGAAGCGTACAAGTTCGTGCGGACATAAAATGTACCTCGCAGATCAGGTCATGCGCGACCCATCGTTCACGAGCGTCCCCGCGCTGTCCCCGCGGAAGAGTAAGATGGGCGGCAACGGTTCCCTGCAGTGAATGGAGATGTGCCATGCCCTTGGTCCTTACACGCGACGACGTCTCGCGAGTCGATGCGGAGGCCGTGGTGAACGCTGCCAACGAGCATCTTTCTGCCGGTGGCGGCGTGTGCGGGGCCATCTTCGAGGCTGCGGGCCGTCGCGAGCTGGAGTCTGCATGCAAGCAGCTGGGCGGCTGTCCCACCGGTTCCGCCGTGGTGACGCCGGGCTTTGGGTTGAAGGCCCGCTGGATCATACATGCCGTGGGACCCATATGGCGCGGCGGGTCGTGGGGTGAAGATGCCCTGCTTCGCTCCGCATATCGCAGTGCCTTGGAGTGCGCCCGCGAGCTCGGAGTTCGCTCCGTCGCCCTCCCGTTGATTTCTGCCGGTATCTTTGGGTTTCCAATCGACCGCGCGTTGGCGATCGCGACCAGTGAGATCTCAGCGTTTTTGGACCGCGTCCAAGATGTCGAGGTGCGGCTCGTGGTGTTCGACCGCGCCGCCTTCGCCGCGTGCCTTGCAGATTATGGAGAGGTCGCCGCGTGTGTGGACGAGGAATACGTGGACGCCCGCCGCGGGCGCGATAGGATGGGCGACCTGCGGTTGTCCATGCCCGCTTGCGGCGCGGCCGCTGACGTTATCTCAGACGATGCGGCTCCCGGAGGTTCCTGTTTTGGGCCCGCGCGACCCATTGTGGACGAGCGCGAGCTGAAGGATTTACTGGTCCACCTCGATACGTCGTTTTCGCAGGCGGTCCTCTCCCTGATAGACGAGCGGGGCCTAACCGACGCCGCCGTATATAAGAAGGCGAACCTGTCGCGCCAGGTGTTTTCAAAGCTGCGCAAAGATGACGGCTACAGGCCCGTCAAGCCCACCGCGGTGGCGCTCGCGATAGCGCTCGAGCTGGATATGGACCAAACCCGCGAGCTTTTGCAGCGCGCCGGCTACGCCCTGTCGACGGCGAGTACGTTCGATGCGATCGTGCGCTATTACATCGAGCGGCGCTCCTACGACATCGTGGCGATCAACCAGATGCTCTTCGCATTCGACCAGCCCCTGCTCGGCTCGTCTTAGCGTCCCGCGCCCCGTAGATGTCGCCCAGCGGTTTACCTCTGCCTTGCCCTTGGCGCGTAGCATTGATCGCGAAGGGCGGGCCGGGGTTGCCTGCGAGCGCTTTATTGGCGAGGTGAGACTATGGCGACGTTGAGAGATGCGGTATTCGGCCAGGCGGTGGGCGATGCCTTGGGGGTTCCCTACGAGTTCAGGGCGCGTGATAGCTTTACGTGCTCGGGCATGACGGGGCGCGGAACCCACGGCAAGCCCGCGGGAACGTGGTCGGACGATACCAGCATGGCGCTGGCGCTCTGCGATTCCTGCCGCGAGCTGGGGCGCGTTGACGCGGACGATATCCTGGCGCGCTTCAGGGCCTGGCGAGACGAGGGCGCCTATTCCGTCGACGGCCTGTTCGATATAGGGATAACCACGTCGATCGCGCTCGATAGGGGGCGCGGCGGCGCGGGGGAGCGCGATAACGGCAACGGCTCGCTGATGCGCATCGTTCCGCTCGCGTTCACCGATGCGACCGACGACGAGGTGCGGGCGGTATCTGCCATCACCCATGCCCATGCGATCGCCTGCGATGCCTGCGTCGACTGCGTGAGGGCGGCGCGCATGCTGGCGTCCGGCGCGAGCGCGGAGCGGGCTGCGCTCGCGGTGGGTATGGGATGGGTCGCCACGGCCCCGCGCGGCGCCATCCGTTCAGGTGGCTACGTGCTCGATACGTGGGCGGCGGCGCTGTGGTGCCTGGTGCGGACGAGTTCCTATGAAGAGTGCGTGCTTGCCGCCGTCAACCTGGGCGAGGACACGGATACCACGGCGGCGGTCGCGGGCGCGCTTGCCGGGATAGCCTACGGGGCATCGTCCATTCCTCGTTCGTGGATGAACGCGCTTCGCGGGAAAGACGTGATCGAGCGGTGCCTCTTCTAGCGCCGTCCGCCGATGCCCGCGCTTCCATCCGCCGCGGCGGCAAAGCGATCCATGGCGTCTTGGGTACCATGTGCTGGACGGCAACGAGCCCTTGATATCTACACGGAGGTACCGACCATGTCCTTCACCATCTACAATTTCGAGGACAACAACGACGTCAGCGTCTTGGCGCAGGCCGGGCAATTCAAGGTTATCCAGTGGGACCGCGACCTGTCGGTGTCCCCGGATAGCGCGGCGACCGCCTGGTTCTCCGCCCAGATGGATGTGCGTCGCCGCCAGCTTGTGGCGGAGTTGGACGGAAAGACGGGCGTTACGCTGCAGGCGGGCGCCATGCAGTGGACCGTTGGCTCCGTGCAGGCGAACACCGGCGTCAAGAGCGCCGGGGACTTCATGGGCAAGATGTTCCGCGGCGCCGTGAGCCAGGATTCCGTCATCAAGCCGGAGTATTCGGGTACCGGCAAGCTGGTGTGCGAGCCCACGTGGCGCCATCTCCTGTTGGTCGACCTATCCAAGTGGGGCGGCTCCGTGGTGCTCAACGACGGGCTTTTCCTCGCGTGCGACAGCACCGTCCGGCACTCCCTGCAGCGCCGCTCAAACCTTTCTAGCGCGGTGGCGGGCAACGAGGGCCTGTTCAACCTAAGGTTGGATGGATCGGGTATCTTGGCGCTCGAATCCCCTTGTCCGGAGGCGGAGGTGCTCTACGTCGATTTGCAGAACGACGAGCTGCGCGTCGACGGCAACTACGCGCTGGTCTGGACGTCCGGCCTCGAGTTCTCCGTCGAACGCTCCGGCAAGAGCCTTATAGGGTCCGCTGCTTCCGGCGAGGGCCTGGTTAACGTCTACCGCGGCACCGGTCGCATCATGATGGCGCCCATGCAGGCCGCAACGTATTGCAACGCCTACGCCCCCGATGTCACATCGTAGATTCCCGGTCGAGCTTGATCGGGCAGCGCGGCGTGCCCGCGCGCGTTAAATGACGACTCCGTCGCAGTGGTCTATCTCGTGCTGGATGATCTGGGCCGTGTAGCCGGAAAACGTGCGCTTTCTGGGCGAGAAGTTCTCGTCCTCATACAAAACGGCGATATTGCGGTAGCGCGTCGCCGGCCTCAGCCCCTCGAGCGACAGGCATCCTTCTTCGGTCTCATAGGGATTGGACGAGGACTCGATGACGGGGTTGTACATCAGCAGCGCCTCCCCCTCGTAATCGACCACGATGATGCGCTTCAAGATGCCGATCATGTTGGCTGCCATGCCAACGCATCCCTGGCGGTTAGCGGCAAAGGTGTCGAGCAGGTCCTGCGCGACGCTTGCGTCTTGCGCGGTTGCGGGCGCGCTGGGGCGAGAGAGGATAAGCGTCGACTTCATAATGGGACGGATCACGGCGGCTCCTATCTTTTGTGCTGTACGGGGCAATGGTACCGCAAGGCTGCGCGGCTCCTTACCGTTTTATGCGCCAGCCGTTACGCGCCGCTTGCGCATGGCGGCCGGCCTTGGGGGTATGGTGATGGGGAGCAACGCCATGCGCCGCGCATCCAAGGGACGCGACGGCAAGAATAGAAGTGGATGGAACATGGATAGCAACAACGAGAACCCCGCACCCCAGCATAAGGACGCCCTGACTACGCCGCCGTTTGACGAGACCTATCGTCGCGGGCCGGTCATCATGCGCGGGCGCATGGTGCCCAAGGACACCACGTATGGAAACCTGCTCGCCCCCGAGGCCTCGACCGATTGGCTCCACATGGATCCGTGGCGCGTTATGCGCATCCAGGCGGAGTTTGTGGACGGTTTTGGCGCCCTTGCGGAACTCGGTCCCGCCGTGGCGGTTTTTGGATCCGCGAGGACCTCGGCCGATGACAAGATGTATGCGGCCGCGCGCGATGCCGCGGCCCAGGTTGCCCGTGCCGGCTGCGCGGTCATTACCGGCGGAGGCCCCGGCATCATGGAGGCTGCGAACCGCGGCGCGGCGGAGGCGGGCGGCGTGTCGGTTGGCTTAGGGATCGAGCTTCCCTTTGAGGAGGGCCTCAACCCGTGGGTCAACTTGGGTATGAGCTTCAGGTACTTCTTTGTTCGCAAGACCATGTTCGTCAAATACTCAAGCGGCGCCATGGTGTTTCCCGGAGGGTTTGGAACTCTGGACGAGATGTTCGAGCTTCTCACCTTGGTCCAGACGCACAAGGTGAAAGAGACGCCGGTGGCCCTGGTGGGCGAGGATTATTGGCGCGGCCTGTTCGATTGGATCGAGGGCACGGTCCGTGACGCCGGCATGATCGGCGAGCTCGATCACCGCATGGTCAAGATAACCGACGATGTGGACGAGGCGGTGGCGGTGGCGCTTTCCGGCATGCGGCGGTAGCGCGCGGGAGCGCGCCCGTGGACGGCGTCGCGGCACACTGTTGGTCTAACTAACATAATGCAAGGTAAAAGGGATTGGCATCGGGGAGGCTCTTCGAGGTGCTAGTCCCTTCGTTTATGTATGTCAAGCGAGAACCGCTGACCGAGAAGGTCGCGTTCTACGCAGAATGACCGCTATTCCTTTATACAATCAACATATTGGACTAGTGCCGTTATGCCTCGCGGATATGGTGCCGGCGGGGAAGCGGTACGCGAGAGAGGACAGTTGTATGGGATTACGCTCTTGGTTGCGCGAGCGAGCACGGCGCTCGAGCGAGCGGCACCAGGTGGCTGAAGCCCGGGAGGTAAAGGCAAAGGAGGCGCCGCGCCCGCGAGAGATCGCTCCGGGTTTTGCGGAAGATGAGTGGCAAGAGCTTCCGGCCTATATTCCCGTCGACCCTGAAGAGCATAGGGTCGCCTGCGTGATCGCCGCCGCCATCGCCGCGGGGGATCGTCCGGAAAGCGAGATGAAGATCCGCCGCGTGAGCATGGCGAACCCCGAGTATCGCCGCGTTGCGTGCATAGCCACCGCGATAGGCGCCGGTGCGCTGGAAGAAAGCTCGTTTAAGGTACGTCGAATCTACAAGAAGAAGGATATGGAGAAAGATCATGCTGCGTAAGTTCAAGATTTCCATCGATGGAACCCAGTATCTGGTCGAGATGGAGGAGGTCGGCGCCCCGGTGCCCACCCCCGCTGATCTGGCCGCCCCCGCCCCGGCGCTCGCGCCCGCAGCGGCTCCCGCTCCCGCCCCGGCTCCCGCTGCCGCCCCGGAGCCCGAGCCCGCGCCTGCCGCCGCAACTCCGGCTCCCGCCGGCGCTCACGTGCAGGGCGCTCCCATGCCCGGCACCATCTTGGATATCCATCTCAACGTCGGCGACCCGGTCAAGGCCAACCAGCCCGTCATGGTTCTCGAGGCGATGAAGATGGAGTCCGAGATCGTCGCCGAGGTCGACGGCGTCATCGCCTCCATCGGCGTATCCAAGGGCGATATGGTCAACCCTGGCGACGAGCTGTTCAGCATCGCCTAGCGCCGTTCCGTCCATCTTCTACTTGAAAAGAGGCGTGACCATTGGAAACGTTGATTGAAGGAGTTATCGGCCTCGGTGCCGAGCCGGGTCGCATCGTCATGATGCTTATCGGCGCCATCCTTATGTACCTGGGCATCAAGAAGGAGTACGAGCCCACGCTGCTCGTCCCCATGGGCCTGGGCACCATCCTTGTGAACATTCCCAACACGGGCGTTCTCATGACCGGCGGCGAGGCCGGTCCGTTTCAGGTCCTGTTCGAGGCCGGTATCGAGACCGAGCTGTTCCCGCTTCTGCTCTTCATCGGTATCGGTGCCATGATCGACTTCGGTCCGCTGTTGTCCAACCCGTTCCTGCTGCTCTTTGGCGCAGCCGCCCAGTTCGGCATCTTCTTCGTCATCATCGTGGCGGTGCTCGCCGGCTTCGATATCGCCGATGCCGCCTCGATCGGCATCATCGCCGCGGCGGACGGACCTACATCTATCTTTGTGGCGAATTCGCTAGGGTCAAAATATATGGGCGCCATCATGGTCGCGGCCTACTCCTACATGGCGCTGGTCCCCATCATCCAGCCTATCGCCATCAAGGCCGTTACCACTAAAAAAGAGCGTCGGATCCGTATGAAGTACAAGCCCGGCGAGGTGTCGCAGACGGCGAAGATCCTCTTCCCGATCATCATCTGCGTGGTCGCCGGCCTTATCGCCCCGGTATCCTTGCCGCTGGTCGGTTTCCTTATGTTCGGTAACCTGCTGCGCGAGTGCGGCGTGCTCGACCGCCTGTCCGTCTCCGCCCAAAACGAGCTGGTCAACCTGGTTTCCATCTTGCTGGGCCTGTGCGTCTCGGTGAAGATGGTCTATACCGACTTCCTCCAGTTCGACACCCTGCTGGTCATGGGCCTGGGTCTTCTGGGCTTTGTCATGGATTCCGTGGGCGGCGTCATGTTCGCCAAGCTGCTCAACCTGTTCCGCAAGGAGAAGATCAACCCCATGATCGGCGCCTCGGGCATCTCCGCCTTCCCCATGAGCTCCCGTGTCATCCAGAAGCTCGCTACCGAGGAAGATCCCCAGAACTTCATCCTCATGCAGGCTGCCGGTGCCAACGTTGCCGGTCAGATCGCATCGGTAGTTGCCGGCGGTCTGGTCCTTGGCCTTTTGCTTTAAGGGAGGTTTGAGATGGCTGAACTGTTTTCCGGCGACCTGGCAACGGCTTTCCAGATTCTGGTTCTTGGCTGGGGCGGCATCTTCGTTGTCATGCTCATCATCTACCTGGTGTCCATGGCTCTTTCCAAGATGTTCCCGCCCAAAAAGGACGCTTAAGGCTATTCCGTTCGTTTACGTTCGATACTCTATATAGATAGGAGGTGCGACTCATCCCATGGCACATAAGATTCGCTTTATGGAGACCATCCTGCGCGACGGCCAGCAGAGCCAGATCGCGACGCGCATGCCCATCGAGGATATGGTTCCCATTTTGGAAACCCTCGATAGCTGCGGTTACGAGTCGCTTGAGGTTTGGGGCGGCGCGACGTTCGATTCGTGCCTGCGCTTTTTGAACGAGGATCCCTGGGAGCGCCTGCGCACCATTCGCTCCCATGTGAAGAACACCAAGCTGCAGATGCTGCTGCGCGGCCAGAACCTTCTGGGCTATCACAATTACGCGGACGATATCGTCGAGTCCTTTGTGAAGAAGTCCGTTGAGAACGGCATCGACGTCCTTCGCATCTTCGACGCGCTCAACGACACGCGAAACCTTACCACCTCGATTCGCGCTGCCAAGGAGGCCGGCGGCGAGGTGCAGGCTGCGATTTGCTACACCACCAGCGAGGTCCACACCATCCGCTATTTCGTATCCCTGGTGAACGAGATGGAGCGCGCCGGCGCGGATTCCATCTGCGTCAAGGATATGGCGGGCGTCCTCACGCCGGACGTCGCCTACGAGCTTGTTTCAGAGATCAAGAACGCTACCAGCCTGCCGCTCGAGCTGCATACGCACGGTACGGCCGGCATCGCCCAGATGACGCTCCTCAAGGCCGTCGAAGCGGGCGCCGACATCATCGATACCTGCATGTCCCCGCTTGCCGAAGGTACCAGCCAGCCGTGCTCCGAGTCCATGGCCATCGCGCTTGAGGGCTTGGGCTATGACACGGGCCTCGACCTTGGCCCCATGGAGGAGGTCGCCAAGGCGCTGCTGCCCGTGCGCGACAGCTTCTTGGCATCCGGCGTCCTCAACCCCAAGGTGCTGGGCGTCGACCCCAAGGCCCTGCTCTACAAGGTTCCCGGCGGCATGCTCTCCAACCTGCTCAACCAGTTGAAGGAGATGCATATCGAGGATCGTTACGGCGAGGTTTTGGCCGAGGTTCCCCGCGTTCGCGCCGATATGGGATATCCTCCGCTGGTCACCCCGCTGTCGCAGATGGTTGGCACCCAGGCGATGATGAACGTCATCTCCGGCGAGCGCTACAAGATCGTGCCGTCTGAGATTCGCGACTACGTCCACGGTATGTACGGACGCCCGCCCGTGAGCATCTCCAAGGAGATCCGCGAGAAGATCATCGGCGACGACGAGGTTATCACCTGCCGTCCCGCAGACTTGATCGAGCCTCAGATGCCCAAGCTGCGCGAGGAGATCTCGCAGTACGCCCGCAGCGAGGAGGACGTGCTTTCCTACGCCCTGTTCCCCGAGCAGGCGCGCGACTTCCTCGGCCGCCGCGAGGACCCGTTCTACGACGTCCCCGTACAGGAGGTCAGCGTCTCCATCGACTGCTAGGATCTTGGCAGCCGGCAGTTATATTGGCTTTCCTGTAAACGCCCGCCCATCGCATGCACGTGCGGTGGGCGGGCGTCTTTGTTCCGACGGGCAATAACGCCGGGCCATGAAAAGAGCCCGCCTGCACGGACGGCAAGCGGGCTGAAGGGGGGGCTTATGGGGCGTGCTTGATAGCGCTAGCGCTTCAGCGTGGTAAGGTCCTCGAGCGAGGTGCCGGGGTAGCGCTTCTCGAAGTTCTCCTTGAAGAGCTTGGCGAGCTTCGCGGCAGCCTCGTCGTAGGCCTCGGGATCCTCCCAGGTCTTGCGGGGCTCCAGCAGGTCGGACGGCACGCCCAGGCACTCGCGCGGAACGTCGACATCGAAGACGTCGTCATGGCGATAGCCGGCGTAATCAAGCGAGCCGTCCATGGCGGCGCGCACCAGGGCGCGGGTGTGGGAGAGGGCGATGCGGTGGCCCACACCGTAGGGGCCGCCGGTCCAGCCGGTGTTGACCAGGTAGACGCGGGTGTTGTGCTTGGCGATCTTCTCGCCCAGCAGATAGGCGTAAACCATGTGGTCCAGCGGCATGAAGGGCTCGCCGAACAGCGCGGAGAACGTGGGCTGTGGCTCGACGATGCCGACCTCGGTGCCGGCGACCTTGGAGGTGTAGCCGGTCAGGAAGTGGAACATGGCCTCGGTGCGGTCCAGGCGCGAGATGGGGGGCAGCACGCCGTAGGCGTCTGCGGTGAGGAACAAGATGACGCTGGGGGTCTCGCCCACGCTGGGCTCGACGGCGCTGGGGATATGGGCCAGCGGGTAGCCGGCGCGGGTGTTCTCGGTGATGGAGCCGTCGGAGTAATCGGGCTCGCTGGTCTCCGGATCGAGAACCAGGTTCTCGGTAACGCACCCAAACTTGATGGCATCGAAGATCTCGGGCTCGCGCTCACGGGTGAGGTCGATGCACTTGGCGTAGCAGCCGCCCTCGATGTTGAAGATGCCGCGGGGGCTCCATCCGTGCTCGTCGTCACCGATCAGGCGACGGTTGGGATCGGCGGACAGGGTGGTTTTGCCGGTGCCGGACAGGCCGAAGAGCACGGCGGTCTTGCCGGTGGCGGGGTCGACGTTGGCCGAGCAGTGCATGGAGAGAACGCCGTCCTCGACGGGGAGCAGATAGCTCATGGTCGTGAAGACGCCCTTCTTGATCTCGCCGGAATACCCGGTGCCGGCGACGATGATGCCCTTGGTGTCGAAGTTGAGCATGACCGCCGCGTCGCCGTCCACGCCGTCGACTTCCTTGCTGGTGGAGTAGCCGGGGGCCGCGAAGACCGTGATGTCCGGACGGCCGAAGTTGCTCAGCTCGTCCTTGGTGGGACGAACCAGCAGCTGGCTAATAAAAAGCGCCTGGCTGGCGCGCTCGCAAACAACAAGGACTTTTCGGGCGTAGGCGCGGTCGGCGCCGGCAAAGGCGCGGACAACAAAGACCTCGCGATCAGAAAGGTAGGCGGCGACGTTGTTATAGAGGCGCTCGTAGGTCTCGACGTCGATGGGTCGGTTCTGGGGGCTGTTCCAGTTCACGTTCTCGTGCGCCTTGGGGGCGTCGACGATGTAGCGGTTCTGGGGGCTGCGGCCGGTGTACTTGCCGGTCTCGCACATCAAAGAGCCGGTGTTGGTGAGAACGCCCTCGCCTGCCTTGACTGCGTACTCGGTAAGCTTTGCCGGGGACCAATCGACGTTGACCTTCTCAGAGTTGATTCCAAGATCTTTAAGTATCGTCCTGATCATTTCACTCACTCCTTGGTTGTCTTGTCCAGTGATACTCAAACGCATGGCTACCACTATGCCCTCTTCGCAGGTACGCGGGACGAAAAAATCGGTCAAAGTGATGGGTTGAAGCGGGCAACGGTTTACGAGACATCTGTAAAAAATCGACTGGCTTGCAAACGTGCAGACCAGTCGATTGCCGATATTTTGGTTCGCCCCGCAGCTCGATCTTTTGGCGCGACCCTGCGCCGTGCGGGGCAAATGATGTGCTTAATCGCAGGCCAGAGGCCTAAGCGACACGTGAGCGGCGTCAAGCGCGAGCGTCTTGCCGTCTTGGTCCACCACTATCGCGCGTCCCCAGGGGTCGATGCCGTTAAGCGTTCCCGTGCCAAGAAGCTCCTGCTGGGGAGAAAGGATCTTGACCCTCTCGTTGTTGTATGCGACTAGGCGGTTGTAATCCTCGACAATGCCAAAAAGGGGAGGGGCTCCCTCCCCTTCGCGTGCAACGACGCGTGCCCACGTCTCATAGGTTTCAAGTACGTGCGAGCGGATGGTCTTGGCGGCGTGGTCGATGTCCGGCATGGTGCAGCCGGGCGACAGCGCGTCTGCCAGGCACGTGATGGGTAGGGCACCCTTGGTCCGGGCGCCGGCGTCCGGTAGGGAGAAGTTGATGCCGCAGCCGCATACGGCCGCCATGCCTTGGGTCGTCTGCACGGCCTCGACCAGGATGCCGCCCAGCTTGCCCGCGGGCGTGATGACGTCGTTGGGCCATTTAAGGGCGAGGCCGGCGCAGCCCAAAGATTCAAGTGCGCGGACCACGCCCAGGCCGCACGCTACGGGAATGCCGGGAAGCTGCGTCGGCGCAAGGTCGGGCCTCAAGAGGATGGAGAGGTATAGCCCGCCGTCTGGGGACGCCCAGTTGTGCGCTCGCCGCCCGCGACCCGCGGTTTGCGTGCGCGCCCTGATCGCCATGCCGTGCGGGGCCCCTGCACGCGCCCGGGACATGAGCTCCTCATTGGTCGAGCCAACGCTTTCCAGGACAATAAGATCCTTGTCCGCGCGCTCGCGGGTTCGATCCATATGCGCTCCTAATGTGTTGGGGTGGCGAGTACTTCTTTTTGGCATTGTACGCCCGGGGCGCGCATGCATGCATCTGGTTAAAACGTTGGCATCCCGCACGGCGTTCACGGGTACCATTGACTGCAGTGGCGGATATGCGCGTTTGCGGCGCAGGTCCGCGCGAGCAAAGGCATGAAGGAGGCTATCCCATGGCATTTGGTAACAATCGTTCTGATGCGGGCCGCCCGCGCGCGGGCCGTTCCGGTGAGCGCGACAATCGCAAGGCGGAGCGCGCCCGCAAGAACGAGCTGCACACCAAGGATATGGAGGACGCGTACGCCAAGGATATCGAGCGGTCGTTCGCGGGGCTGCGCACGGTAGACGGCTCGCCCAAGGTGGAGGCGGAGGGCTGCGTGCCGTCCGTCGCCGTTATAGACCAAGACGCTGTGACTGCAATTTTGGAGAACGGCCGCGGCCGCGCCCAGTTCTGCGATATGGCGGTGCTGGACTTCGCATCCTTTACGTCGCCGGGCGGCGGCTATATCCGCGGTTCCGTGGCGCAGGAGGAGTCGCTGTGCATGGAGTCCTATCTCTACAACGTGCTTAAGCGCAAAGAGGATTGGTACGTTGAGAACCGCCGCCGCAACATCAACTGCAACCTGTACAAGAACCGTGCCCTGGTGGTGCCCGCCGTGCGCTTTGGCCGCGGCCGCGTGCACGCTTATGCCGACGTGCTGGTGGTGGCGGCTCCCAACGCCCGCCGCGCCCGCGAGGAGTATAACGTGGACAAGGAGACCTTGGAGCGCGCCATGCGCGAGCGCGTCCGTTTCGCCCTTTCCCTTGCCGACGAGCTGGGCCATGAGAAGCTGGTTTTGGGCGCCTTTGGCTGCGGCGTGTTTGGCTGGGACGCAAGCGTTGTGGCGGAGATGTTCCGCGAAGAGCTCAGCCTTGGCGCGCACGTGGCAAAGCAGGTGGTCTTTGCCGTACCCAAAGGCCGTTTTGACGAGAACCTGCCCAAGTTCGCCCATGCGTTCGCAATGTTCCCGGACAAGAACCCCCAGGCGTACGCAACGCCCGTGGTGGAGGTAAAGCCCGTGGTGGAAGAGGACGAGGACGACTGGCGCAAGTATCTGTAAACGCCGGCGGCAAGCGCTATCGCAGGTTGGGGCGATGGCGCCACATGTGGTCCACGGGGCCAGATCCCTGTCCAAGATCCAACCCTGCCGCAAGCGCACCGGTGAGATATGCCTTGGCGCTAGCGATGGCGTCTTCAAGCTCCAGCCCTTGCGCCAGCCCGCATGCGATGGCGCTGGAGAGCGTGCAGCCGGTGCCGTGGGTGTTGGCGGTATGTATGCGCGTTCCGTTAAACCAGCGGGGGCTGTAGCCCTTTTGGGGGTGTGCCAGCACGTCGTTGGCGTCGTTAGAGCCGTGTCCGCCTTTAACCAAGACGGCACAGCCCAGTTTGTGCGCCAACTCAACTGCTGCGAGCTGCTGGTCTTGGGGCGTGGAAACCTGCCTGCCTAAAAGCGCCTGGGCCTCGGGCATGTTGGGCGTGATCACGGTTGCTAGGGGCAAAAGCTCCTGCGCCAGCGCTTGCTGTGCATCTGGGTCCAGCAGGCGTGCGCCAGAGGTGGCGACCATCACAGGGTCAACCACCACGTTTTGCGCGCCCCAAGATGCAAGGCTTTGCGCGATGGCGCGCACGATCGCCGCGGAGGGCACCATGCCCACCTTAACGGCCGCGGGCGGTATATCTTGAAAGACCGCGTCGATCTGCGCTTGCACAAACGCTGGCTCGCATGTCGCCACGCCGGAAACCCCGCACGTGTTCTGGGCGGTCAACGCGGTAATGGCCGTCTCCGCAAACAGCCCGTGAGCGGCGATGGTCTTGATATCCGCCTGGATGCCGGCCCCGCCGCTTGAATCGGACCCCGCGCAGGAGAGCACGGCGGGGGTGGACCACGGCGCCGCTATCTTGTCCGTGGCGCTGCGGGCGAGGACATCGTCCAAACGCATACGCAGAATGCGCGCGGCGCGGTAGGGGTCTTGCGCAGCGAAGAGCGCTGACACCACGGCCGCGCCCGCCACGCCGGTGCCGCGCAGCACGTCCAACGTTTCCTGGTTGAGGCCGCCTATGCCCACCACGGGGATGTCGACGGCCGCGCAGATGCGCGCGAGCTCGCTTGCGGTGACGTCTACCGCGTCCGGCTTGGTGGGGGTGGGGATCAGCGCGCCCACGCCCAGGTAGTCGGCGCCGGCGGCCTGGGCGGCCAGGGCCTGCTCGACGGTTTGGGCGGAGACCCCTATGATGGCGTTCTCGCCTAGAACGCGACGGGCTTGCGCGCATGCGGTGTCGCTTTGCCCTACGTGGACGCCGTCTGCCCCCACCTGGCGGGCTATCTCGACCTCATCATCGATTACAAAGGGGACTCCCGCCGCCCGGCAGATGGGCATAAGGGCGCGCGCCAGCTGGATAATGCGCTCTTTGGGGGCGTGCTTTTCGCGCAGTTGGATAAAGGTGGCGCCGCCGGCGATGGCGTCTGCCACCATGTCTTCAAGCCGGCGCCCGTCCAGCCAGGCCCTATCGGTCACGGCGTACAGGCGCATACCCTCCCTAATGTTTCGCGCGCTCCAGTGCCCTCGGTCGCACGGCATGCCAGACCCCTTTCTCTTATTTGTTATACGCGCCCGCCGCGGCGTGTGTTTGATGGACGCCGCGGCGGTGCTTGCCCTACAGCTCCTCGATGCGGGCGCCTTGCGAAAGCGCGGCGGCGTCCATGGCGTACAGCGCATCCAGCAGGTAGGTGCGGAAAGAGCCGTTGCCGTCGAGCTCGCCCATGCGCGCCTGGGCGATCTGCCCCGCCAGGCCTTCCCCGGCGATGGCGGCGACGGTGGCGGTGAAGGCGTCGTGCTTGTTGGCGGTTACGTAGGCGCCCACCAGGCAGGAGAGCATGCAGCCGGCGCCGGTGATCTTACCCATCATGGGAACGCCGTTGGTGATGGCGACCGCGCGCGAGGCGCTGGCCACAATGTCGATAGCGCCGGTGATGGCCACCACGCAATCCAGCTTGGCGGCAAGGTCGCGGGCAAAGGCAGCGCTTGTGGCAAGGTTATCCGGGGTCACGGCGTCATCTGGATTGACGTCGACGCCGCGGGTGGCGGCGGCGGAGCCGGCCAGCGCCTTGACCTCGCTCATGTTGCCTCGCACCACCGTGATGGGCAGGGTGTCCACAAGCTCGCAGGCGGTTTGTGTGCGCAGGGTGGATGCGCCGGCGCCCACGGGGTCCAGCACAATGGGATGGCCCAGCTGGGCGGCGCGTGCGCCGGCGGCGTGCATGCCCTCGATGGAGCGCGCGTTGAGGGTGCCGATGTTGAGCACTAGGCCGCCACAGATGGTGGTGATGTCGGCGACGTCGGCGGGTTCGTCGCTCATGATGGGGGAGCCGCCGCAGGCCAGCAGGGCGTTGGCGCAGTCATTGACGGTGACGTAGTTGGTGATGCAATGGACCAGCGGCACGGACGCTCGCACAGCGGTAAGGGCTGAGGCGAGGTCGGCGGTGGTTATGGACGAGGTGGACGCGGTGGTAGCGGAAGAGACGGATGACATGGGTTATGACCTTTCAAGACAGGGAGCGGTTCGGTATACGTGCGCTGGAGCTATGGCGATTAGCTGGCGTCCAGGTCGATAGTGGTGCCTTCCAGCACCTTGTTGACGGTGCGGACGGCGCACATCTTGCCGCACATGGTGCAGGTGCCCTCCGTTGCGGCAGGCGACGCTTCGCGGCGCTCGCGCGCGGTTGCGGGATCAAGGGCGTAGCCCCACATCTGGTCCCAATCAAGCTTGCGCCGCGCCTGGCCCATGCGGTTGTCCACGTCTCGCGCACCGGGGACGCCCTTGGCGATGTCCGCTGCGTGCGCGGCGATTTTGGTGGCAATAAGGCCTTCGAGCACGTCGTGCGCATCGGGCAGGCACAGGTGCTCTGCCGGCGTGACGTAGCATAGGAAGTCGGCTCCCGCAGAGGCGGAGATGGCCCCGCCAATGGCCGCGGTGATGTGGTCGTATCCAACGCCTATGTCGGTCACCAAGGGGCCCAGCACGTAATAGGGCGCGTTGTGGCACAGGCGTTTTTGCAGCTTCACGTTGGCGGCGATCTCGTCGATTGCCATGTGGCCGGGACCCTCTACCATCACCTGCACGCCGGCGTCCCACGCGCGCTTGGTGAGCTTGCCCAGTTCGATCATCTCGGCGGTCTCCACCGCATCGTTGGCGTCGTAGAGGCAGCCTGGGCGACAGGAATCGCCCAGAGAGATGGTCACGTCATGTTCATGGCAGATCTCGAGCACGCGGTCGAAGTGCTCGTAGAAGGGGTTCTCGTTGCCGGTGACTTCCATCCAGCCAAACAGCAGGCTGCCACCGCGGCTCACGATGTTCATCAGGCGGCCCGTCTGCTTAAAGGTCTGCACTACAGAGCGGGTTATGCCCGCATGCACGGTGACAAAGTCCACACCGTCTTGCGCGTGGACCTCCAGTACGTGCAACAGGTCCTCGGCCGTAAGCTCGACCAGGGGCTTCTCCATATAGCCAATGGCGTCGTACATGGGAACGGTGCCAATCATAAGCGGGCATGTCTGGACCAGCTCCTGTCTAAAGAAGCGGGTCTTACCCGAGTTCGAGAGGTCCATGATGGCGTCCGCTCCGCGCGTCACGGCAACTTCGACCTTGCGGCGCTCCTCGTCCGCATCCGCCTTGTCACCGGAGATGCCCAGGTTGACGTTGACCTTGGTTGAAAGGCCCTCGCCAACGCCGCAGGGCTTGAGGCCCGCCTCGATGTGGTGGATGTTGGCGGGAATAGCGATGCGGCCGTCCGCTACGCGTTCGCGGATGTACTCGACGTCGCGACGCTCCGCAGCCGCGACGGTTTTCATTTGCGGTGTGATGACGCCGGCGCGTGCGTAGTCCATCTGCGTGACAAGGCTGCGCTGCACGGCGGCGGTGCTGGTTATGCTCATACACATGCTCCCTTCGTTGGCATTACCCATATCAGGTTCGTCGGGTCGGGGCGGGCGCCGCCCCCTCTCAGCCTGCCGTGTTGTCCTGCAAGCTCCCCGTGATATGCAGTTGTCTCTCGTCCGATTGTAGCGTTCCTCGTCCCGCTCGGCGTCGATGTGCGGATTGTTTTTCGATTGGTGCGTCGTAGCGGTGATAACGGCGTCTATCTCTGCCGGGCGCATTGCCTTGGTGACTTAGCTGGGGCTTTTCATGAAAATCAGCGTCTGGTTGCCGCGCGTGTCCGGGGCGGACGAGAGGTCTGCCGAGAACGCGTATCCCACGTCGAAGCGGACGAGTTCCGCCGGGTCCTCTATGCGGTTCTCCGCCATCCAGCGGACCATGGAGCCGCGGGCGGTCTTGCTGGCGGTGGAGCGCTGCACGGGCTTGCCCGCCCGCAGGTCCTCGCCAAAGATGCAGGTGATGCAGCGCGAGCTCTGGTCCAGATGGGGAAGCACCGCCTTTGCGTACTCCACGCTGGCAAGGTTGACCACGCATGTGCCCGCGTGCGCCGCCGTGCCGGTTTGCGGCGGGGTTTCATCGTCCATATAACCGCAGACGGCCCGGGCCAGCGCATCTCCCCAGAAGGCGTAGAGGTTCTTGGCGCCGTCTGCGGCCAGCTTGGCGCCCATTTCAAGGCGATAGGGCTGCACGGCGTCAAAGGGTCGCACGCATCCATACAGGCCGGAGAGAATCCACAGGTGGCTTTGCAGCCATGCGAGCGACTCTTGGTCCAGGACCTCTGGCGCCATGCTTTGGTATTGAATGCCCGCGTAGGAGAACGCGGCGGGCGAGACCAGGCGGGCGAGTTCGGGATTGTTGAGGTCGCCGGCGTCCATAAGGGGTTCGAATGCGTGCAGGCGGTCGAGGTTTTGCTGTAGCAGCCTGTCGCTGACCGACCAAAGCGTCCGGAGCGCGTCCTTGCCGTCTTGACGCTCGATTTGCAAAAGGCGCTGGTGCAGCGTGGCGGTGCGCTGGGGGTAGGGCGGGATGCCCTGCGCGGCGAAGGCGCTTGCGCAGACGCGCATCTGCTTGGCAGGGGAGATGATGACTTGCAGCATGGGCTTGTATCCGTTTCGCACGAGATTTGCGTAATGGCTGGGCAGTGCCTTTGGATGGTACCATGCAGACCGTGATTGGATTTCGCCGCCGGCGGGCGGCGCGTGCGAGGAGGCGCCGTGGGAAAGATGCTGTTTGTAGGGGTCACCTGCGCGGACGTGGTGATCAACGTGGACCGTCTGCCGCGGACCGCGCAAGACGTTATTGTCTACGGGCAGATGACCATGCTGGGCGGATGCGCGTTCAACGCGTTTTCCGTGGCGCACGCCCTGGGCGAGCCCGCGCTGCTGTTTAGCCCCGTTGGTACGGGAGCGTTTGGCGACTTTGTGCGCAAGGGCCTTGCCGCGGAGGGAGTGCCCGTGCTGGTGGAGAACGCGCAGATGGAAAACGGCTGCTGCTATTGCTTTGTGGAGCCCGGCGGCGAGCGCACGTTCATCGCGTACCACGGGGCGGATTATCACTATGAGTCCGCGTGGTTCGATACGCTTGATATGGACGAGGTCGACGCGGTGTATTCGTGCGGCCTTGAGATCGAGGACCCCACCGGGCCGGTGGTGGTCGAGTTCTTGGAGCGGGCATGCGCGGGCAAGCAGCTGTACTTTACTCCGGGACCTCGTCCCGAATCGCTGCCCATGGACCTGGTGGAGCGCATCTACGATTTGCACCCCCAGTTGCATATGAATGCGGACGAGGCGTGCGTGGCGGCAGCGCGCCTTACGGGTGAGGCGGATGCGTTCGCGCGCGGCGGCGCGGCTGACGGGGGCGCGGCGGGCGTCGACCAGGCGGTGGTGCGGGCGGTCGCCGTGCTGCAGAAGCGCGTGGGCAACACCGTTTTCGCTACCATGGGGCCGGATGGCTGCTATTTCGATACCGGCGAGCGCCGCGGCGTGGTGCCGGGCGTGGCGGCGACGGTGGTGGACACCATCGGCGCGGGCGATTCTCATATTGGCGCGCTGATGAGCGCGCAGCACCGCGGCGAGTCGATCGAGGGCGCCCTGATGCGCGCGAACCGCGTGGCATCTGCGGTGGTGGGCGCGTCCGGCGCGCATCTGCCGCGCGAGCGCGTGGCGGAGGCCGCCGGGTATTAAGCGCGCCGCGCTCGGCGGCTTTTTTTCCAGATGAGCTCGTTCAAAGATAAAACGGCCCGACCCGCTGACCGGATGCGTTGCCGGTGCAGGGGCCGGGCCGTATTCGTTGCGTTGGACGACTCCTAGCGGGGACGTCCCCGTGGCGCTTGCGCGGCGCTAGGCGCGGGCGATAAAGGCCTTATAGCCCTTGTAGGCCTCGAAGATGTCCGCCTTGTTGGTGGCCTCCCAAAGCGCGTGCATGGAGATGACCGCCACGCCGGAGTCGATGACGTTCATGCCGTACTCGGCCAGGATATAGGCGATGGTGCCGCCGCCGCCCGCACCGATGCGGCCGAGCTCGCAGGTCTGGTAGTCGACGCCCGCCTCGTCCATGATGTCGCGGATCAGCGCGAAGTACTCGGCGTCGGCATCGTTGGAGCCGCTCTTGCCGCGTGCGCCGGTGTACTTGTTGAAGCACAGGCCGTGACCCATGATGGCGGCGTTCTTCTTCTCGAAGCGGTCGGCGTAGAGGTGGTCGAAACCGGCGGAGACATCGGAGCTGAGCATGCGGGAGTTGGCGAGCGCGCGGCGAAGCGCCAGCGGGGAGTCCTCGCCGGCCAGCGCCATGATCTCGGCGACGGTGTTCTCGAAGAAGCGGCTGGTCATGCCGGAGGCGCCCACGGAGCCGATCTCCTCCTTGTCGACCAGCAGGGTGACGCTGGTGGTCTCGACCTGGGGCACGTCGAGCTGGGCGAGCAGGGAGGTGTAGGCGCAGACGCGGTCGTCCTGGCCGTGGCCCAGAATCATGGAGCGGTCCAGGCCCATGTCGCGGGCGGGGCCGGCGGGCACGACCTCTATCTCGGCGGAGAGGAAGTCCTCCTCCTCGACGTCGTACTTCTCCTTGATGAGGTCGAGGAACATCTGCTTGACGGGCTCCTTGGCCTCTTCGTCCCCATCGATCACCACGGGGCGGCCGGCGACGATGACGTCGAGGTTCTCATGCTCGACCGCCTTGCCGGCGGGCTTCTCCATCTGGTCGCTCGCCAGGTGGATCAGCAGGTCGGAGATGCAGAAGACGGGATCGGCCGGATCCTCGCCCACCACGACGTCGACGGTGGTGCCGTCCTTCTTGCAGATGACGCCGTGAAGCGCCAGCGGGGTGGCGACCCAGTGGTAGGCCTTGACGCCGCCGTAGTAATGGGTGTCCAGGTAGGCCATGTCGCCGGCCTCGTAGAGCGGGTTCTGCTTGAGGTCCAGGCGCGGGGAGTCGATGTGGGCGCCCAGGATGTTCATGCCCTGCTCCATGGGGCGGCTGCCCAGGTTGACAAGCATAAGGGTCTTGTTGTGGCTGACGGCGTAGACCTTGTCGCCCGCCTTGAGCTCGCGGCCCTGCTCGACGGCGTCGGCCAGGTTGGTGTAGCCGGCGGCCTCGGCCAGCTTGATGGATGCGGTCACGCACTCGCGCTCGGTCTTGTTGTCGCTGATGAAGGCGCGGTAGCGCTCGCAAAGATCGTCGAGCTCGGCAAGCGCCGCCTCGTCATATTTCTTCCATGCGTTGGGTCGTTCCATGACGTTCCTTTCCTTCTACGCAGGTTGTGTTACCGCATGCCATGGTATCACGTGGACGCGGAGCCTTTGTGCATGCGAGGAGGAGGTGCTGAGGTGGGGCGCGGCGGGCGCGCGGCGGACGTGCGGGGCCGCGCCGCGTGGGAGCGGGGAGCCGGGCCAAAAAGGGCGTTGGTGCGGAAAAGGGGGGTGCCAAAAAACGCGTTAGTGCGGAGGTTTGGCCAAATAGTGCGTTAGTGCGGTTTGGAGGGGGTCCAGCGCGACTTCCTTATTCATCGAGTGGTATCGTCCGAGCCTTCTAGCTCGTGCGATGTTATTACCGTATTCATAAGGTACCCTTATCATCTCCAGTCCAGACCGCACTAACGCACTATTTGACACGATTTGGACCGCACTAAGCTGCTATTTGTCCTAACCTCCGCACTAAGCGATTATTTGACACTCGCCCCGTACCGCACCAACGTCCTTTTTGGCCCAGTGCCCGCACGGGTCGGCCGCTCGGGGCGCTCCGCTGCCCCGGCGTCTCCCACGCGAGCCGCGTGAATCTCGGCAGCCGGCACCGCCCGTCCGGGGCCGCGCCGTGTCCATGCGGCGCGCTATACTTTCTTCGCTTTAATAAGCGAAAAGCCAGCGGGCGACGGCCCCGCGCATCCGTGAGGAGTTCGTACTATGAGCCGCGTGCATGAGAGCCAGTCAGACTGGATTCGCACCTTGTCCAAAGAGGCCGCGCTAAAGAGTACGCTCGAGCGCGGTACGGACATCGCCCAAAACGGGCTCGTTTATGATGTGAAAAAGACCGCCTCGGCGGTGGGCAACGTGGTGACGCTCAAGGGCAAGGTCGAGGGGTCCCGCGGAAATGCGTATAAGACCATGGTCCAGCTCGATCTGGCGGACCGGGAGGTGGTCGATTTCGACTGCACCTGTCCCGCGGCGGAGCGCTATCCGGGCATGTGCAAGCATGAAATCGGCCTTGCGATCACCTATCTTGCATCCAAGGGCGTGCTGCCTTCCCCGCATGATTCTGTGGACGATGATTACGGCAACGGATACGGGGGCGCCCGCGGCTTCGACGGCGACCTCGATGACGCCCTCGATATCGACTGCGCAACGCGTCTCGACTTGCCGCATGACATCCCCTTCGGTCCCGGTGACAGCCCCTGGCAGGGTCCCGCGTGGCTCGCAAGGCCCGCCGCGCCCAAGCCGCCCGCGCCGCGCGACACCAGCGCCATCGTGCTCGACCTCATGGACGATGCCCGGCGCAGGCGAAAGACGGCCCGCATGCTCGCCGCGACGCCCCTTGCGTCCTCATTCGCCGAGCCCATCTCGCTGGTGCCCACCATCGTGGATGATTACTTCACGTCGCTCCACCTTACGCTGCGCGTGCGGTGCGGCAAGGTGTCGTACGCGGTCCGCAACATCCGCGACCTGCTTCGCGCGTGGGACGAGGGGAAGGGGATGAGCTTTGGCGCCAAGCTCGACGTCCCCTCTCTTGGGATGCTCGATGAGCGCTCGCGCCGCCTGCTTGAAGTCCTTTCGCGAATCGAGCACGATAGCGCTCGCTTTGCGGAGAGGGCGGTGTACCAATGGGGCGGCTACTACCGCGGCCCCCTTGACTCAAAGGTATCTACGTTTCTTCTGGACGAGCCCTACGTGTTCGACGTGCTCGACGCGATGATGGGCGGCGAGGTCAAAGTTGAGAAGCGCGGCTCTGGCGACCGTCATTGCTCCCTGTCGGCGCTCGAGGTTGTCGAGGAGACCCCGTCCCTCAAGGTCAAGCTGGTGGCCGCCGCGGACGGCGGCTACACGGTCCAGGCGAGCACGGCGTGCGTGCTTACGGGATCGCTCGGCCGGGCGTATTGCATCGCAAAGGACAAGGCCCGCCGCTGCGAGGGCGAGACTGCGGACATGCTGCTTGCCTACAGAGATCTGTTCGAGGCGGGATACGACCTCTACATTTCCGCCAAGGAAGCGCCCGCGTTCTGCCGCACCATAGTGCCGGACCTTCGCCGCATCGCCGCCGTGTCCGTCCCCGATCGGCTGCTGCGCGCCGCACCGGAGCCGCGCTTCATCTTCGCGGTGGGCGATGATGACGGCGACGTGGTGGTGGACGCCAGGGTCTTCTATGGCGATGCCTCCTTCAAGCTGCTGGGCGATGCCCCCTGGGCGACCTTGCTGGATCCTGCGTTTGCGGACGATGACGGGACCGCGCCGGATACATCTGCCGCAACTTCATCAGCGCTCGCACCCGCCCCTGCGCTCGCATCCGCCGCGGCGGCTGGCGCTGGCCCGGCGGGCCCGCTGCGCGATGACGCGGCAGAAGACGCCGTGCTCGGCCTGCTGTGGTCGCTCTTCCCAGACGGCGCGTCTCGTCCAAAAATAGACGCCGGTAACGATGAAGCGCTGTATTACCTGCTCACAGACGGCCTGTCGCGCCTGCACGCCGCGGGCGAGGTTCTGCTTAGCGAGCGTTTGCGTACCATGCAGGCCAAGCCCGCGCCGCGCATGACCGTGCGCGCCAAGGTGAAGTCCGGGCTGCTGGATATCGCGCTGGGCGCAAGCGGTATGACGTCGAGCGAGCTCGCAGCCTACCTGGCGGGATGCCGTCGCTCGCAGCGTTTTGTGCGTCTTTCGGACGAGGAGATCGTGCGCATCGATGACGGCGCTCGCGAGGCGTTGGCCATCGCGGAGGGCCTGGGCATCTCGCCCCAAGAGCTTGCGGACGGCGTGAAGGGCCTGGCTCCGTCGCGCGCGATGGTGCTGGAGGCCATGCTCGACCGCACGCGATCGATTTCGGTGCGCCGGGCGCAGTCGTTCAAGAGCATGGTCTACGCGTTCGATTCACTCGTTGACGTGGACCTTTCCGTGCCCGCCTCGCTCAACGCCGCGCTGCGTCCCTACCAGGAGGACGGCGTGAGTTGGATGGGCGCGCTGGAGGCCCTGGGGTGCGGCGGCATCCTGGCGGATGACATGGGCCTGGGCAAGACGCTGCAGGCCATAACCCACCTGCTCGCCCGTCGCGAGGCGGGGGACGCGGGCCTTACGCTGGTGGTTTGCCCCGCATCGCTGGTCTACAACTGGATGGCGGAGCTCGAGCGGTTCGCGCCCGCGCTTCGCGCCCGTGCCGTGCTGGGCTCCAAGGACGCCCGCCGTCGCGAAATCGAGAGCGCTTCCCATGTCGACGCCTCCGATGCTGCCGACGCCGTCGACGTGCTGGTCACCTCCTATGACCTCATGCGCCGCGACATCGAGCTGTACCAAAACCTGCAGTTGCGCCGCGCGATTCTGGACGAGGCCCACTACATCAAGAACCCCGGCGCGCAGGTGACCATGGCAGCCAAGTGCCTGCCCGCGCAGGCGCGCTTCGCCCTCACGGGCACGCCCATGGAGAACCGCCTGGGCGAGCTGTGGAGCATCTTCGACTTCATCATGCCGGGCTTTTTGGGCACGCGCACGGCATTTGAGAAGCACCTGGGCGATGCCGTCGCCGCGGGTGAGGCGGAGGCGACGCTGCGCCTGCGCCGCATGACGTCGCCGTTCATCTTGCGCAGGCTCAAGGAAGACGTGCTGGCGGACCTGCCGGAAAAGAACGAGAGCGTGGTCTCCGTCAAACTGGAGGGCGAGCAGCGCCGGGCCTACCTTGCAAACGAGGAGCGCATCGCCATGCAGGTTGCCCATGAGCTTCCGGACGAGTTCTCCCGCAAGAAGCTGCAGGTGCTGGCCGAGCTTACCCGCTTGCGGCAACTGTGCTGCGACCCGCACCTTGTGCTGGAGGGGTATCGCGGCCCCAGCGCCAAGCTCGAGGCTTGCGTGGAGCTGGTGGCGGGCGCGGTGGACGGCGGGCACCAGGTGCTGGTGTTCTCGCAGTTCACCTCTATGCTCGCCATCCTGTCGCAGCGGCTCGGCGCGGTCCTGCGCGCTTCCGGCTGCACCTGCGAGCAGCTGGACGGTTCGTGCTCCAAAAAGAAGCGCGCGGAGCTGGTCGCGCGGTTCCAGGAGGGTAGGACGCAGGTGCTGCTCATCTCGCTCAAGGCGGGCGGCGTGGGCCTCAACCTCACGGCGGCAGACGTGGTGATCCACTACGACCCGTGGTGGAACGTGGCCGCGCAGCAGCAGGCGACCGACCGCGCGCACCGCATAGGCCAGCAGCGCTGCGTGAGCGTGTTCAAGCTCATCGCCGCGGGCACCATAGAAGAGCGCATCATGGCGATGCAGGAGGCCAAGCGCGACTTGACGGAATCCGTCTTAAGCGGCGCCTCCACGTCCGCGGCGCTCACCCGCGAGGACCTCCTCTCTGTTCTGGGCGCCTCTGCCGCGCTTGCGGAAGAGTAGGGGAGGGCGCTGTGGGATATGGCGCCAAGGGTGCCGCTCGCGTAGACTGGTGCACAGCAAAAAGATACTAAGGAGGGTCTTATGACCGACGTTTCGACCGATGTCTCCTCGTCCGCCGCATCCGCGCCCCATCGCCGCGTGGTGGCCGTCATCGACGGCAACTCGCTGATGCACCGCGCGTTCCATGCCGTGCCGCCTACCATGAATGCTCCGGACGGGCGCCCCACCAACGCCGTCTTCGGCTTTCTCAACATGTTCCTCAAGATGGTCGACGCCTTTGACCCGGACGGCGTGATCTGCGCGTTCGACAAGGGTCGTCCCGCCGTGCGCATGGAGATGCTGCCGCAGTACAAGGCGCAGCGCCCGCCCATGGACAACGACTTGCGCCAGCAGTTCCCCATGGTCAAGAAGCTGCTCGAGGCCATCCGCGTGCCCATCGTGGAGGCCGAGGGCTGGGAGGGCGACGACATCCTGGGCACGCTTGCGCGCCGCGGCGAGGCCGCCGGCTGCGACATGCTGCTCATCACCGGCGACCGCGATATGTACCAGCTGGTCACCGACCACATCAACGTGGTCTCCACCCGCAAGGGTCTCTCTGACATCGCGATTATGACGCCGGAGAGCGTGGACGACCTCTACCATGGCATCACGCCCCAGCTGGTGCCGGACTTCTACGGCCTCAAGGGCGATAGCTCGGACAATATCCCCGGCGTGCCGGGCATCGGCCCCAAAAAGGCGAGCGCGCTGATCGCCCGGTACGGCAGTTTGGACGAGGTCATCGCCCATGCGGACGAGGTCAAGGGCAAGATGGGCGAGAACCTGCGCGCCCACATCGAAGACGCCCTGCTCTCGCGCGAGGTGGCGCGCATCCGCACGGACGCCCCCATCGAGATGGATTTCGATACGCTCGCGTTCCCCGCCTACGACGCGCAGTCCGTGGGCGAGGGCTTGGGCGAGCTGGGCATCATGGCCATGCAGAACCGCTTTTTGGCGCTGCTTGGCGAGGGCGCCGGCGCGGTGGCGGACGCAGCCCCGGCGTTCGAGATGCCCCGCGCGGTCGCGGTCGCGCACGCAGGGACGGGCGAGGGCGTTTCCGAGGCTCTGGAGGAGGTCGCCCGCGCCATCGAGGCGGGCGAGTGGCTCGGCGTCACCTTGGACGATGACAAGGATGAGGACGCGCTCTTTGGCATGACGCGCGCGCTGTGGGTGGCCACCGCCTCCGGCATGGTCTGCTTCGAGGAGCCGCAGACCGCGGCTGCGTGCGCTGCCTGCGTTGACGCTGCCGACAAGAATGGCGTTGACGCGTCGCGCGGCCTTATCAACGGCGTGCTCGTCCACCTGTTCACGCGCGCCCTTGTCTGCTCGCCGGACGTCAAGGCGCTCATCCACCAGCTGTCGCCCATCGACTCGACGGAGCCGGAGCTGATGGATCCGCTGGACGTGGACTCCGACCGCGTCTTCGATACCACGGTCGCCGCCTACCTGCTCGACTCCATCCGCTCCGAGTTCGACGCATCCTATCTGGCGGATACCTACCTTTCCTCCGGCCTGCCCGCCGCGCGCGGCGAGGACGGTGCCGCCGAGGATGCGCCTACGGCGGCCGCACGCGATGCGGCGGTGTCGGTCGCGGTGCGCGAGGCGCTGCAGGCGGCGATGGAACGCGATAGCGATATCGACGTCTTCACCCAGATAGAGATGCCGCTTGTTCCGGTGCTCGCCGGCATGGAGCGCGCCGGCATGCTGGTGGATCCCGACCGGCTGAAGGCCTTGTCCGACCAGCTTGGCGGGCAGATCGACGCTCTGGCCGCGCGCATCCGCGAGCTCGCCGGCGACGAGACCTTCAACATCTCCAGCCCCATGCAGCTCTCGCACATCCTGTTCGACGTGATGGGCCTGCCCACCAAGGGCCTCAAGAAAACGCAGCGCGGTTACTACTCCACCAACGCCAAGGTTTTGGATGAGTTCGCCCGCGACAACGAGTTTGTCCGCCTGGTGCTGGAGTACCGCGAGAAGACCAAGATCAAGTCCACCTACCTGGATGCCCTGGGCCCGCTGCGCCGTTTGGACGGCCGCGTGCACACCACCTACAACCAAACCATCACCGCGACGGGCCGCCTGTCCTCGTCCAACCCCAACCTGCAGAACATCCCCACCCGTTCCGAGTTGGGGCGCACGGTGAAGACGGCGTTCTCCGCGGGCGAGGGCTCCGTGCTGTTGGCGGTTGACTACTCGCAGATCGAGCTGCGTCTGCTGGCGCACCTTTCCGGCGACGAGCATCTGGTGGCGGCTTTCAACGAGGGCGAGGACTTCCACGCCGAGACCGCCGCGCGCGTCTTCGGCGTGCCGGTGGACCAGGTAACTCCTGCGCTGCGAAGCCGTGCCAAGGCGGTCAACTTCGGTATCGTCTACGGCCAGCAGGCGTACGGCCTGTCGCAGACGCTCGATATTCCCATGGGTGAGGCGCGCGAGATGATCGATCGCTACTTCGACGCGTACCCCGGCGTGCGCGCCTATCTCGACCAGACCGTCGCCGACGCCAAGGCGACCGGTTATGCCGTGACCATGTTCGGCCGCCGCCGCCCCATCCCCGAGCTCAAGATGAAGAATCCCGTGCAGCGCGGTTTTGGCGAGCGCACCGCCATGAACCACCCTATGCAGGGATCCGCTGCGGACATCATCAAGATCGCGATGATTCGCGTGGCCGCGCGCCTGCGCGATGAGGGCATGGCCAGCCGCATGGTCCTGCAGGTGCATGACGAACTTGATTTCGAATGCCCTCTGGACGAGGTCGAGAAGCTCATCGCTTTGGTTCGCGACGAGATGGAGAATGTGGTGAAGCTGCGCGTGCCGCTGATCGCCGAGGCCTCTACGGGCGAGACCTGGGCGGACGCCAAGTAGCACCGATAGCCGATGCATAGTGCGGGAGGCCCCCTTCCCCCGGAGTATGCGCTTCGCGGAATACTCCGGGGGAAGGGGGCCTCCCGCTTCTTGCATCTCTTTGGGTGCTGCGTGGCTGTGCGCAGGCTTGCACGGAGGCTTGCGCGTCAACCGCCCGGCGCCTTATTTGACCGGGACCGCTTCGATGATGCGGTCGAGAACGGTCAGCACGCCCTCTTCCATGTTGCTGGGCGCCAGGAACATGCCGTGATCATGCATGTGCTCGGCAGCGTTGCCCATAACGTAGCTGTGGCCGACAATGTCCAGCATAGGGATGTCGTTATAGGTATCGCCAAAGGCGGCGATGTCTGCCAGGTCCACGCCTGCGTGCTCGGCGAGGCGACGCATGCCCGAGCCCTTGTCGATACCGATGTTCATGAAGTCGATCCACTCGGCTCCCGCGCAGGTCACATAGAGTTTGTCGCCAAATTCTGGCTGGTAGACGGTGTCGAACTGCTCCTTGCTGTTCCACGCGGGATAGTAGACCGAGACCTTGTTGGCATCAACGTCCAAGCCCTCGAAGCTCTCCAGGTAGTTGATCGCCTTGTAGTAGATGCTGACTTCGCCGTGGTGCTCGTAGTCGCGGGCAAGGGCGTATGCCTCGTCGTACGCGCAGAGAACGGGCACGCCTTCGCCGGATTCCACGACGCGTGTAAGGACCGACTGGTACAGCTTCACATCCATTTTGTCTTTATAGATGGGATTGTCGTTCACATAGACGGTGGCTCCGTTGTCACAGACCATCGCCATGCGCGCGTGGTTGTTGGGGAACGAGAGGCGAAGCGCCGGCGCGGGGCGTCCACTTGCCGCGCAAAACAGGATGCCGCGCTCGTAGAGGGCATCGATGCGCTCGGCGATTCCCTCGGGCATGGATTTGTCGTCATGGAGTAAGGTGAGGTCCATATCCGTGGCGACGATCTTGATGCTCGCGAGGTCCTGATCTTCCAAATAGCTTTTCATAGTTCCCCCATACGTGAAAAGAAATCGAAACAAAAAAGAATGCATCTTGCATCTCGTCTGCTTTAGCGTAATATAGCGGCAACGCGAATTGGTTGATGAATTAACCGTTTATCGAAAAGTACCAACCATTTGCGATTTGGTAATTGCGACGTCTTTTAGGCAAGGAGCGGACGAGTGAACACGGCACTGGCTACATATGAGGGCATGGCGATGTGCGCCATTCTGCCCAGCCAGAATGCTGCCGATAGCGCCGCACGACGCCAGCGCGCAATTTCCCGACGACGATAACGTTGTCTCTGTTTGCATGGAGGTTGCGGCCCGCACGCCAAGATGACCTCCGCAGAGTCTAACTGAGTTCGCCGGGGGTTCTTCTCTCGTAAGCTTACATGCCGGCTGCTGCCGTAGTGCGCGCGCATGCTTGCGGGAAATGTTGCAACATCCATATCCCTATAGGGCTCCAGTAGGCTCGTCCCACAACGCCGCATCCTCAATAAGCAGGGTGAGGGCAAGACGTGTACGTAACACAGCAGGCGGGGGGCCTGCGAAGTCGAAAGGACGATTCCCATGAGCAAGGAGAAAGTTGTACTCGCGTATTCCGGCGGTCTGGACACCTCTGTCTGCGTCAAATGGCTGCAGGAGGAAATGAACCTCGACGTCATCGCCGTTCTGGGCAACGTTGGCCAGGAGCATGACGGCCTTGAGAAGATCAAGGAGAAGGCCCTGTCCCTGGGCGTTGTCGCCTGCGAGGTTGTCGACATGCGCCAGGAGTTCGTGGACCAGTACGTCTCTTGCGCCATCGCCGCCAACGCCATGTATGAGAACAAGTACCCGCTGCTCTCCGCCCTGTCTCGTCCGCTGATCTCCGCCCACCTGGTCCAGGCCGCCCACAAGTACGGCGCCACCTGCATCGCCCACGGCTGCACCGGCAAGGGTAACGACCAGGTCCGCTTCGAGACCTCCATTATGACGCTCGATCCCTCCCTCAAGGTTATCGCCCCTGTTCGCGAGTGGGATTTGGGCATGCGTCCGGACGAGATCGCCTACGCCAAGAAGCACGGCGTGCCGGTGCCCGTGACCACCGAGGCTCCCTATTCCATCGATGACAACCTGTGGGGTCGCGCCATCGAGGCGGGCGTTCTCGAGGATCCCTGGAACGAGCCGCCGGCGGATATTTGGACCATGACCGTCGACCCCGCTGAGGCCCCGGATACCCCCACCTACGTCGAGGTTGGTTTTGAGAAGGGTATTCCCTGCAGCCTGGACGGCGAGAAGATGGGTATGGTCGAGCTCATCGAGAAGATGAACAAGATCGCCGGCGAGAACGGCTACGGCCGCATCGATATGATCGAGAACCGCTACGTGGGCTTGAAGTCCCGCGAGTGCTACGAGGTTCCCGCCGGCCTCGCCCTTATCGCCGCCCACAAGGCGCTTGAGGACCTATGCCTGGAGCGCGACGTGCTGCACGCCAAGCTGAGCCTTGAGCAGGCATGGGCGGACCAGGTCTACAACGGCCGCTGGTTCTCTCCCTACAAGCAGGCTATCGACGCCTTCATGGCCAGCACCCAGGATATGGTGAGCGGCACCATCAAGCTCAAGTTCTACAAGGGTTCCTGCGTGGTCGCCGGCCGCAAGAGCGCCTGCGCCCTGTATGACCAGAACCTGGCCACCTATGACAACGACGACGCCTTTGACCAGAAGGCCGCCAAGGGCTTCATCGACATCCAGGCGCTGTCCCTCAAGACCTGGGCGATCAAGAAGTCCCAGGTTGCCCAGCAGCAGGAGACCTCGTCCGTAAAGCTCGACGTTGTCGCCGGCACCTGCCCCGCATGCGACCAGGCCGTCAACTACTAAGGGGGAGCCATGTTCGCATTCAACGTCGACCAGGAGAAGGTCTCCCATATTCCCTACACGCTTAAAGAGTGGACGCGCGAGCAGGGTCCCAAGACTCTGGTCCGCGAGATGGAGCTGAACCGTGCCCAGAGCGCGGAAAGGGCCTGGGGCGGCTACACGCTGAAGGGCTGGGCGCACCACCATGGCGCTCACACGCAGCTGGTTGCACTTGGGTATTGCTAGTTTTTAGCGGGGCCGCCTTCGCGACGGCCCCGCTGCCGTACATCCGGCAGGGCCGGAGAATGAGAAAGGGTTGAGGTCATGGCATTGTGGGGCGGAAGGTTCGAAGGCGGCGTAGCTACTTCCACGCAGGAGTTCGGCGCGTCGCTGCCGGTCGACAAGCACCTCTACAAACAGGATATCGCTGGATCTAAGGCGCACGCCGGCATGCTGGCCAAGCAGGGCATCATTAGCGACTCGGATGCCCAGGCTATAACGGAGGGCCTTGACCAGATCGAGGCCCAGATCGACGCCGGCGACTTTGTCTTCGACATCAACGACGAGGATATTCACATGGCGATCGAAAGCGAGCTTACGCGGCGCATCGGCGAGGCCGGCAAGCGCCTACATACCGGTCGCTCACGCAACGATCAGGTAGCGACCGATACCCGCCTTGCCGTGAAGGCCCTGACCAAGGACCTTATGGAGGCGAACCTCAACCTTCGCCGCGTTTTGGTGGAAGTGGCAGAGGCGAACAAGAAGGCGATACTTCCCGGCATGACGCACCTGCAGCATGCCCAGCCCGTGCTGTTCTCGCATCATCTTCTGGCGTATTACTGGATGTTCACGCGCGACTACAAGCGCATCGTCGCCGCGTTCGAAGCCGCCGATGCCTCGCCACTGGGCGCCGCCGCGCTTGCCGGCACCACTTATCCGCTCGACCGCGTGGCGTCCGCCCACGCTATGGGCTTTAAGCAGATCATCCCCAACTCGCTCGACGCCGTGTCCGACCGCGACTTCCTGCTCGATTTGCACTTCGCCTGCTCGACCATGGCCATGCATCTTTCGCGTTTGGCTGAGGAGATCGTGCTGTGGAGCAGCTCCGAGTTCGGCTTCATCACGCTGTCGGACTCCTTCTCCACCGGCTCTTCCATCATGCCGCAGAAGAAGAACCCCGATTTCGCCGAGCTTATCCGCGGCAAGACCGGCCGCGTCTACGGCAACTTGGTTCAGCTGCTGGTTACCTGCAAGGGCCTGCCGCTGGCCTACAACAAGGACCTGCAGGAGGACAAAGAGGGCGCTCTGGACTCCGCCCACACGCTCGCCCAGTGCCTCTCCGTTATGTCCGGCATGATCTCGACCATGACCGTCAACGCGGACGCCATGCGCGCTGCCTGCAAGGTGGGCCATCTTGCCGCGACCGACGTGGCCGACTACCTGGCCAAGCGCGGCATGCCGTTCCGCGAGGCGCACGCCGTGGTGGGCCATCTGGTGCTGGAGTGCGACAAGCGCGGCTGCCAGCTGGACGATCTGCCGCTTGAGGTCTTCAAGGAGGCGAGCCCGCTGTTTGGCGCGGACATCACCTCTGCTTTGGACATCGACGCCATCGTCGCGGCGCGCACCACGCAGGGCGGCACCGCGCCCACGGCGGTCGCCGAGCAGATGCGTCTGGTCCGTGCGTCCTACACCGCGGACGAGGCCTACCTGGAAGGATTGCCCTACATTGTCCCCATGGGACAGGGCGCGTAGCGTTTGTTTTACTTCTTAAGGGTGCGCCCTTGTGTGTGGGCGCACCCCTTTTCTCTATGCAGAAGGGGCGAGCGCGCTATTACGACTGAAGATGCGATGCTGGCATGCCCCTTGTCTCTAAGGCGCGCCTTGCGACCTGTCGGGGGCTACCTGTAGAGCACGGCTTCTTTCCCCTCGAAACGGATGTAGACGGCTCCTTCATGCCCGTCGAATCCCATGTGGTTATAGAGCACGTAGAACTCGCCAGATGGTTCAGTCTCTTCTGGCGAGCCTCCCGACGGATATGAGTAATCCAGCGGGTACAGGTAATACAGGTTGGGGACGCTTCCCGCAACTGCCGTGCCAACGCTGGCGTAGTCTTCGTGGCCCTCGCCGCTTCATTGTGCTGCTCCAAAAGTCGTGGCTATGCTCTGACCATTTATGACTCTTTATATCACGTTTACGTGCGCTTCTACGAAGTCGCCGGTATCTCGATGCCGCTTGCTCCCAGCATCTCTTCTTCTGCCGCTAGGGCTTCGTCGCCTGTGAGCACGGTTGCGAAGGACGAAGCTTCTTTCTGTGCGATCTCCAGGTAATCGCGGTACGCCTCATCGCTTAGGCTTCCGTTTTGATAATCCTGTTCAATCTGCTCAATGGTCGCCTGCGCTCCGCTGTTTGAATCCTCGTCCCCGTTAGGGGGCAGTTTCTTGACCGCGGTGGTGACGTCATCTGTCGTGACGTTGCGATTGTCCTCAAGCTCGCTTGGGTTAACGTACGCGTCGCCCTCCCCAGCTTGCTTCCACGCGCCCGAGGAGCAGCCCAGAATGTAATAGTGGTCTCCTTCGGTGTTGTATGAGGATCCATCTGGAATGGAATAGAGGAAGAGCAGGTAGTTGTCGCCCTGGTTTAGCTCTGGGGCGGAGCCGTTTGACATTTCGACGTACGTTCCTCGTCCGCCCGGGGTGCGCAGCGTTATGCCCTTGCCTTTTGAATATGCAGGCGAGCCCTTAAGGACGCTATCGACCTTGAACGTGCGGTCGGTGAAAAAGCGCGGGTCTGCATCTTCATGCACGGGCTTAACCAGCAGCGAGGCTCCTTCGCTGACGATTGTTCCGGTGACAATGAGACCTGCTCGCGCTGCGGCATCGTCCAAACTGTAACTTGGGTCCGCCTCCGTTAGTTCTTGGACAAGAAGGGGTTCGGGCAAATTAGCATCGGTGCCTCGTGTCTGCTGGGCGGAATCGGTGCCGGAGGGCGTGGGGGAGGGCGTTTTGAGCAAGAGCGAGCCTCCTGCCAAGACGGCGATGCAAGCCACCGCGGCGATGCAGAGATTGCGAGCGCGTGATTGAGCCATGACGTCCTCCTTTGCGAGATGGGTTGAAGCTGCGGCGACAGATTGCCGATCTGCGACGCTTGTTAAGCAGTATTCCCACGGAGAAAAAAAATATCATCTCAGTACGAGCAATTTCTATATCAACCCTCTCCCGCACTTGCGGTCGCGTGGTTGTGTGCGAAGGCGGGGGGTGAGGGATGAGGTGTCTGCACTTCTCAATGAACGCCTACCGAAAAGGTGGGTATAAGGGGACGAGGATTTCTGTCCACGCTTCTAATCCCAATACACAGGAGAGACCCATGGCAGTTGAAAAGACGTTTTGCATGCTTAAGCCGGACGCCGTGCGCGATCGCAAGATGGGCCGCATCATCGATAGGATCGAGGCCTCCGGTCTGGTAATCGAGCGCATGGAGATGTGCGAGCTCACGCGTTCCCTTGCAGAGGAGCACTATGCGCACCTGGCTGCAGAGCCGTTCTTTGGCAGGATCGTAGACTTTATGACCGGCGGTCCCGTGGTCAAGATGGTCCTGAGCGGCCCTAACGCGGTGGCAAAGCTTCGTGCGCTCATGGGGGCGACCGACCCGCTCAAAGCGGCGCCGGGCACTATCCGCGCGGACTTTGCCCTTGAGACGAGCTCCAACGTTATCCACGGTTCCGATAGCGTTGAGAACGCGGAGATAGAGATCAAGCGATTCTTTGGCTAGGATAATCGCCCCGCTGCCCGATTCGGTAGCGGGGCGATTTTATACATTCTGGATGAAACTCGTACAATAGTGACCGAACTGCTTACAAGCGAGGAGGTCGTCGTGGCAGACAACACCGTAGAGAACGATATCAACCAGATGGACGAGCGCCAGCGCGATGAGGCCCTGTGCGATCTGCTGAACAGCGAGCTCATCTGTGCGCTGGGCTGCACCGAACCCATCGCCGTGGCATATGCGGCGGCGCTTGCCCGCTTGGTGCTGGGGTGCGAGCCGGAGACGCTCGAGGTCGGGTGCTCGGGCAACATCATCAAAAACGTCAAGAGCGTGACCGTGCCCAACTCCGACGGCATGCGCGGTGTTGAGGCGGCGGCGGTGCTGGGTGCCGTGGGCGGAAACGCCGCGGCGGCGCTCGAGGTGCTGGAGACCGTGACGGATGCCGATCGCGCCCATGCTCGCGAGCTGCTTGCCAAACCGGATTATTGCGATGTGGAGCTGGTCGAGGGCGTACCCAACTTATATATAGAGGTTCATGCCAGGGCTTTGGACCATGTGGCCGAGGTCGCTATTTCCGAGCACCACACCAATGTGGTCCGCTGCATGCGCGACGGCGTGCCGGCGACGCAGCTGTGCCCGGCGGCGCGTGGCGGCGACGTGGTGGATGCGTGCTCTGGTACCTGCGCGCTCATGGCCGCCGCAGCTCCGCAAGATGGGGAGCAGAAACGGGAGGCTGAGCTTTCTCGCCCCTTGGGCGGGCTCTCGCTGGACGCCATTTTGGACTTTGCCGAGTCCGGTGACATTTCGTTCGCGAGAGAGGCTTTGGAGCGCCAGCTTACCCTTAACAAGGATATCTCGGACGAGGGCCTGGCCAACGCTTGGGGCGCCGAGGTTGGTCGCACGCTGCTCGCCACGCGCGGCGACGATGTTGCCTGCCGCGCCCGCGCTCGCGCCGCCGCTGGGTCGGACGCTCGCATGAGCGGTTGCGCTTTGCCGGTCGCCATTGTCTGCGGGTCCGGCAACCAGGGCATCACCTGCGCCATGCCGGTGCTCACCTATGCGGAGGATCTTGGTATCGACCGCGAGCGCACCCTGCGGGCCCTGGCGCTGGCTGACCTGGTCGCCATCCACACCAAGAGCTATATCGGAGCGCTCTCGGCGTTTTGCGGCGTGGTGTGCGCGGCGTGCGGCGCTGGCGCGGCCATAGCCTGGATGCGAGGAGGTAGCCGCGAGCAGATTGGCGCGACCGTGGTGAACACGCTGGGTAACGTGGGCGGCATCGTGTGCGATGGCGCCAAGGCGAGCTGCGCCGCCAAGATCTCCGCCGCCGTCGACGCTGCCATCCTGGGGTGCGATATGGCGCTGGCGGATCGCGGTTTCCGCGCGGGCGAGGGCGTGGTGCAGGACACCGTTGAGGAGACCATCGCCGCTATGGGCTACGTGGGCCGTGTTGGTATGAAGGATACCGATGTTGAGATCTTGAACATCATGATTGGCAAGACCGAGGTCGATGCATAGGCGCGCGCCGTCTTCATACAACACCCTCGTCCAAGGACTCGGTGGGTGAACGGGCCCGGCACCAAAGGGGATAAGCCTTGAGGTGCCGGGCCCGTGCTTTTAGCGGGGGAGCAGTGGGGGAGAGCGCGATCGCGATCGAAAGGCCGCTTCTTGAGCGCTGCCTGACTAGACGTTGGATACGTGGGCGTTGGCTGCGGCCGCCTGCTCCCGGCGCTCGTAGAAGCGCTCCTCGATCTCGTTGAAGCTGTCTGCGAACTTGGCCATGGAGCCGGCCCAGGTGGCGCGCACGGGCGTGCCGTTGCCAACGTAAGCGGTTTGTATGCCGCAGTCCGGCGAGGGGAAGTCGCGGCGGGGGTCGTTGCCGACCATAAGGACCTCTTGGGGTTCAAGGCCCATCTTGGCGATGCTGGCAAGGTAATAGTCTGCCGAGGGCTTGCAGCGCGTGCTGTTCTCCATGGTGGTGACCAGCTCAAAGGGCATGTCAAGCATATCGCCCCAGCCCATGCGGCACTCGATGCACGCGCGGCTGAAGCTGGGGTTGGTGAGCAGCGCGCAGCGAAGTCCGCGCGAGGCGACGGCATCGATGGCCTCGCGCGCGCCCTCGCGCGGACGGGCGTTGATGATGCCGTCGTTTTTGCCGGGCAGGATCTCGCGCTCGTAGTAGGTAAGCACATCTGCTATGACGGGGTCGGACAGCGGAACGCCGCACCTGCGCTCGACCTGCTTTTGGAAGAATGCCAGGTTGGTGTCATCATCGTTGCGCTCTCCGTTGTTGAGGGCGTAGAGCGCGGCGCCAAACGTCGCGAACATGGAAAGCGGGCTCTTGCGGGCGATGTCCGCCAGCAGCGCCGCCTCGTCGCGTGCGAAGACGGCAATGAAAGCGCTCAGGTTGATGCTGAGCAGCGTATCATCCATATCGAAAACCACGGCTTTGAGCACGGGTACCTCCCTTTGGCGCCGACAGGGACGACTGCGGCTGGTCAATACGTCATGTGTACCCAGTATGGTAGGGGCTAACGCGAGCGATGTCCCCTTACGGTTTTATAAGGTTTTGACGGCGGGGCCCAGGCGCCCCCGATCGAGGGGAGGCGGGGCGGCGCGCGTTAACAAGGTGGAAATAGCTAACAAAAGTCATAGATGTTTTTTGAACCGCCCGCGTAAAACTCATGCATTACGCTTGAAAATGTGGTCGAATCCTCGTACCCTAGATGAACGTGAATGCAAACGCTTCACATACGTATCTGTCGGCCCCCGAGTATGTTCCAAACAGTGAGCAAATGCGCCAGGGCGCTCGTCCCCGCAGGCGTTCATCTGCAGGTCCTAGCAATCGGGGCCCCGTAGTTCGAAAGGGGTCCACCTTTGAGTGAGATTCAGAACTCGTCCATCTTCTCCCTCGACGACGTCAACGAGGAGGAGATGAACAGCCTTATCGACGGTACCATCACCGATTTCGATGAGGGCGATCTCGTTAACGGCACTGTCGTCAAGATCGAGCATGACGAGGTGCTCGTTGACATCGGATTCAAGTCCGAGGGCGTCATTCCCGTCCGCGAGCTCTCCATCCGCAAGGACGCTAACCCTGCAGACATCGTCTCCCTGGGCGATCCCATCGAGGCCCTGGTTCTCCAGAAGGAGGACAAGGACGGCCGTCTGGTCCTCTCCAAGAAGCGTGCCGAGTACGAGCGTGCTTGGAACCGCATCGAGGAGAAGTTCAACGCCGGCGAGAACGTCGAGGGCGAGGTCATCGAGGTCGTCAAGGGCGGTCTTATCCTCGACATCGGCCTGCGCGGCTTCCTGCCCGCTTCCCTGGTCGACCTTCGCCGCGTGAAGGACCTCACCTCCTACATGGGCACCTCCATCGAGGCCCGCGTCATCGAGATGGATCGCAACCGCAACAACGTCGTTCTGTCCCGTCGCGTGGTTCTCGAGGAGTCCCGCAAGGCCGAGCGTTCCGAGATCCTCTCCAAGCTCAAGAGCGGCATGCGCCTCAAGGGCACCGTTTCCTCCATCGTGGACTTCGGCGCCTTCGTGGACCTGGGCGGCATCGACGGCCTGATCCACATCTCCGAGCTCTCCTGGAACCACGTCAACCACCCCTCCGAGGTCGTCAAGGTCGGCCAGGAGGTCGAGGTCGAGGTTCTGGATGTCGACCTCAACCGCGAGCGCATCTCCCTTGGTCTCAAGCAGACCACCGAGGATCCGTGGCGTGCACTCGTCAAGAAGTACCCCGTGGGCGCTATCGTCGAGGGCACCGTCACCAAGCTCGTGCCCTTCGGCGCGTTCGTTGACCTTGGTGAGGGCATCGAGGGCCTGGTCCACATCTCCGAGATGGCTAACAAGCACGTTGACCAGCCCAGCCAGGTTACCCATGTGGGCGACACCGTCCAGGTGAAGGTCATGGAGATCGACCTCGACCGTCGTCGCATCTCCCTGTCCATGAAGTCCGCTGCCGAGACCCTCGGCGTGGAGATCGAGGTCACCCCGCTTCCTTCCGAGAAGAAGGACGACGAGGCTGAGGCCGAGGCTGCCGACGCCGAGTAGCCTGCATCCTAGCTATCGCTAGCAATCATGCGCAAGAAGACCCTCGGGATAGGCTCCCGGGGGTCTTTTTATGCGCGCGTAAAATCATGGCAAGAAATGGCCAGCAGGTGCTTTGCTGCGTTTTGTGCGGGTAGAATCGCTTGACTGCTACGAGTTTTCTATTGCGCGCCGCCATGCCCCATCAGGGTTGGCGCGCGCCTGAAAGGGGAGTAATGTCCGATTCAAATCGCGTGGCGAGGGCTCCTCGCCCGCTGAGCGAGTACCCGGTGGTGCTCTTTGATTTCGATGGCACCGTTGCCGATACGCAGCCAGCCATCTTCCGCGTCGCCATCCAGACCATGCGCGAGCACGGCTATGATCCCGATCCTTCCAAGATGCTCAGCATGATAGGCCCTCCCCTTGAAGATGGCTTTGCCCTGGTATGTGGTATGGATAAAGACGAGGCCCGTGAATGCGCCGATGCGTATCGCGAGCTATTCTCCCGCACCGTTACTCCGGACGAGTTCCCGTTGATGCCCGGCATGCGCGAGCTGCTGGATGGCCTTGTGGCCTCTGGTCGCAGGGCGGCGGTCGCAACCTCGCGCATGGAGGCGTCCGCTCAAGAGATGGTCGCTTCTCTCGGCCTCACGCAGTTCGAGGCCGTTATCGGCCGCGTCCACGGGGTTCGCTACTCAAAGGCGGAGTCCATCGAAGGCGCCCTGCAGGCCCTGCGCGTACCCGCTCGCGATGCCGTCATGGTGGGCGACCGCATGCATGACGTTATCGGCGCGCGCGAGTGGGAGATCCCGTGCATCGGCCTGTATTCCGGCGCGGCGTACCCCGGCGAGCTCGAGGAGGCGGGCGCCGTCGCAACCTGCCATTCCGTTAAGGAGCTCGCGCAGCTTCTTGGCTTGTAGGGTGCGTTTTGGCGCTTGCGCGGCCGGCTGCGCAGCTTGGTACGGGTAAGATAGTGGGCAGCATGTACTGAAACCAGTTTGATTGTGAGGATCAACCTCTATGGATACAGAGCTTATGGGGCGTATCGAGGCATATGTGGACGAGGTCTGGGAGGACGTTGTCGCCGACATCTCCAGCTTGGTGAGCCACCCTTCTATTGCCGATTCCTCGGCGGCTACGGCAGGCGCGCCGTTTGGCGAGCATGTCCGCGGCGCGCTCGACTGCGCGCTTTCCATCGCTGAGCGCCTGGGCTATACGGTTGGCGTGGACGAGGGTTACGTTGGCTTTGCCGATGTGCCTGGTGAGAGCGGGCAGCAGATCGCCACCATCGCCCATGTTGACGTGGTCCCCGCCGGTCCCGGCTGGGCGACCGACCCGTTCAAGATGGAGCGTCGCGATGGCTGGTTGCTGGGCCGCGGCGTTATCGACGATAAGGGACCCGCGGTGCTGTCGCTCTACGCCGGCGCCTTCTTGCTGCGTGAGAATATCAAACCCCGTTATACCTACCGTGCGCTGCTTGGTTGCGACGAGGAAGTGGGCATGACCGACGTGCACCATTACCTGGAGCGCCATGACCAGCCGCTATTCCTCTTCACGCCGGACGCCGAGTTCCCCGTCTGCAATGCCGAGAAGGGCTGCTTCGGCGCCACCTTCACCACCTCGTCCGTTCCCGGTGGCCTTATCCGCTCTTGGAGCGGTGCCGAGGCGACCAACGCTATTCCCGGCGAGTCCGTTATCGAGCTCGCTATCGACGCGGCGGATCTGCCCGCTCCCGTTGCCAACGCCGACCGTTTGCAGATCGCCTCGGTCGAACCCGGCGTCAGCCGTATCGTGGCGCACGGCATCGGGGGCCATGCGTCCCTGCCGGAGGGTACCGTCAACGCGATCGCCCTCATCGTCGGCTATCTGCGCGAGTCCGGCGTTCTCGGCGACGCCGCCGCGCCCGCGCTCGATCTTCTCGCCCAGATACATCTCGATACGGCGGGCACGGGTCTTGGCATCGCCACGCAGAGCCCTGCCTTTGGTCCTTTGACCTGCAACGCGGGCACCGTGCGCGTTTTGGACGACGGCCGCATCGAGCAGACTATCGATGTGAGGTTCCCGGACAGCATCGATGCGGACGAGCTGGCCCGGCGTTGCCGCGAGCTCGCCTTGAGCTACGGCGGCGCGGTCGAGACCTCTCGCGCCAAGCCGCCCTTCTCCGTCGACGCGTCCTCGCCTCAGGTGCAGACCCTGATCGACATCTACAACGGCGTCACGGGCCGCAACGCCAAGCCGTTTGCCATGGGCGGCGGCACCTATGCTCGCAACTTCAAGAGCGCCGTCTCCTTTGGTCCTGAGGACAACCAGCTGGTCCTGCCCGATTGGGCGGGAACCATGCACGGTCCCAACGAGGCCGCCAAGGAGAGCCTGCTGCGCGAGGCCCTCAAGATGTACATCATGGCCATCCTGCAGCTTATGGAGCTTGATTACTAATCGGGTGTTTGCCTGGGCGGGTTGGTCGCTTGGATCGGTGCGGGGGAGTGCCAAGGAGCGCTCGTCCATAAACTAATATATGGCCAACTTATGATTGCGCTAAGCCCGCTGTGCGCGGGGAAGAGCGCGGTAGGGGCGTCGACGCTGTCGGCGCCCCTCTTTTGTAAGCTGGCTGTAAATCGATGGTTTGAACAGGGTAATGCTTGGTCAAAAGCAGGTAATGACCTGCAAACGCGCTCATTTCTTCCGTGAACGAACGATATCTTACTTAAACGAAGAGCGGACGGGCGGCATGGGGTCGCACCGCACCGCACCGCGCGCCCCATCCTCGGCGCCGTTCATTATCGGAAGGAGAACCATGTTCGAATATAACTGCTCTCGTCGTCAGTTCCTCGGTCTCGCCGGTGGCGTCGCCGCTTTCGCCGGCCTCGGTCTTGCCGGTTGCGGCAACTCCTCTGCTCCCGCCGCTGGTTCCGCTGAGGACGCCGCCGCTTCCACCCTTACCGGTGAGGTGACCTACGACGGAGCATCCTCGTTCCAGGCGCTCGTCGAGGCTGCCGCTGAGAAGTTCATGGACGAGAACCCCGACGTTTCCGTTTCCGGTTCCGGCAACGGTTCCGGCACCGGCCTGACCGCCGTTGCCGCCGGCACCGTCACCATCGGCAACTCCGACGTCTTCGCCGAGGAGAAGCTTGAGGCCGCCGACGCCGAGAAGCTCGTCGACCATGAGGTCGCCGTCGTGGGCATGGGCCCCGTGGTCTCCAAGAACGTCACCGTTGACGACCTGACCCTCGAGCAGCTTAAACGCATCTTCTCCGGTACCATCACCAACTGGTCCGAGGTTGGTGGCGAGGACGCCAAGATCGTCGTCCTCAACCGTAAGGCCGGCTCCGGTACCCGCGCCACCTTTGAGTCCGCTGTCTTTGGCGACGAGGAGAACACCTTCAAGGGCGATGCCGAGCTCGACAAGTCCGGCGACGTCCAGACCCAGATCGCCGCTACCGACAACGCGATCTCGTACCTGGACTTCTCCCACTTCGATGACTCCAAGTTCAACGCCATCAAGGTTGGCGGCGTAGAGCCCAAGAGCGAGAACGTCTACGACAACTCCTTTGTCATCTGGGCCACCGAGCACATGTACTGCGCCAAGGACGCCGACGACGCAACCGTCGCCTTCCTGGAGTACATGCTCTCCGACGACGTCCAGGGCTCCCTGGTCGAGGAGCAGGGCTTCATCCCCGTCTCCGAGATGAAGGTCACCAAGGACGCTTCCGGCAAGGTTTCCACCAAATAAGATAGCCCGTTAGAAGAGGAAGGATGCGTGATGGCACGTCAAATGCCAAAGCGCAACCTGGAAAAAGTGGGCCTGGGTGTCACGGGTGCGTGCGTCGCGCTCGTGACACTCGTTGTGTGTGCGCTGATTTTCATGGTTGCTCAAAAGGGACTGTCGGCCTTTTTCAAAGACGGCGTCAACGTTGCCGAGTTCTTTACCGGTACCACGTGGGACCTGCATAACACGCAGGAGAACGGCATGCCCTACACCGGCGCCCTGCCGCTGATCGTGACGTCGTTCTCGGTCATGGCGCTCTCCACCGCCATCGCCCTGCCCATCGCCATCGGGTCGGCCATCTTCGCGGTCGAGATCCAGCCCAAGTTTGGCCAGAAGGTGTTCCAGCCCCTGATCGAGCTGCTGGTCGGTATCCCGTCGGTCGTATTCGGCCTCATCGGCTTCCATGTCATCGTCGGTGCCATGAAGGCGATCTTCAACGTGCCCACGGGCCTGGGCATCCTGCCGGGCTCCCTGGTGCTGGCGATCATGATCCTGCCCACCATCACCACGCTTGCGATCGATGCCCTGCGCGCCGTGCCCGACAGCTATCGCCAAGGTTCGCTTGCGCTGGGCTATACCCGCTGGCAGACCATCTGGCACGTGGTCCTTCGAAGCGCGCTGCCCTCGCTCATGACCGCCGTCATCCTGGGCATGACCCGCGCCTTTGGCGAGACCCTGGCCGTGCGCATGGTTATCGGCGGTATCGAGACCATGCCGAACGGCCTGCTCGACGCCGCATCCACCATCACCACCACGCTGACCACCAGCATGGCCGTGTACGCCGACGGCTCCGTGCAAAACGACGTGCTGTGGTCGCTGGCCCTGATGCTGATGGGCATGTCGCTCATCTTCATCCTCATCATCCACCTCATCGGTAAGAAGGGGGCGACCGAACGTGCCTAACACCCAAGCGGCTCCCGCCGCGTCTGCGGAATCCGCGCAGGACGCCCATATCAAGCGAGCCAGCATGCAGGACAAGCTCGCAACGGGCGTGCTCACCGCCATCGTCGCCCTGGTCATGCTGCTCGTCGTGTCCATGATCGCCTACATCTTGTTCCAAGGCATCGGCATGCTCTTCAAGCCCGGGTTCCTTACCGAGGCCGCTCGCGCCAACGGCACCGAGGGCGGCGTCGCCTACCAGCTCTTCGACTCGTTCTACATGCTGTTTCTCACCCTGATCATCTCGGTGCCCATCAGCTTGGGCGGTGCGGTGTTTCTGGTCGAGTACGCGCCGGACGGACCTATTACCACTATCGCCTCCACGGCGATCGAGACCCTCTCCAGCCTTCCCTCCATCGTCGTGGGCATGTTCGGCTTCCTGGTGTTTTCGGTTAATTTGGGGTGGAAGTATTCCATCATCTCCGGCGCCGTGGCCCTCACCATGTTCAACATCCCCATCCTGGTGCGCGTGATCCAGCAGGCCCTTGAGGATGTTCCCCAGTCGCAGCGCGATGCGTGCCTGGCCATGGGCCTAACCCGCTGGGAGGCTACCATCCACGTGCTGATCCCCGCCGCCATGCCCGCCATCGTCACCGGCATCGTGCTGTCCGCTGGCCGCGTGTTCGGCGAGGCCGCCGCGCTGTTGTTCACCTCCGGCATGTCCAGCCCCGTGCGCCTCAACTTCGCGACCCTTAACTTCTCCAGCCCCACCTGCGCATGGAACGTGTTCCGTCCCGGCGAGTCGCTTGCCGTGCACATCTATAAGATCTACGGCGAGGGCAGCCCGCAGGCCCAGGAGATTGTCTGGGGTACCGCCGCGCTGCTGATGATCTGCGTCTTGCTGTTCAACATTCTCGCCCGCATCGTGGGCAAGGCCCTTGCAAGGAGGATGACCGCAGAATGACAAACGAGACCGACCAGTTCCTCGATAGCGTCGCCACCAGCGAAGCGGGCGGTCGCCGCCGCCGTGGCCGCGCCACTTCCGGCGAGGTTGTCCTTTCGGCGCGCGACGTCAACGTCTACTACGGCGACCATCATGCGCTGCACGGCACCACGCTCGATTTCCACAAAGGCGAGATCACCGCTCTCATCGGCCCGTCCGGTTGCGGCAAGTCGACCTTCCTGCGCAGCCTCAACCTTATGAACCGCGAGATCCGCGGATGCCGCGTCGACGGCGAGATCATCTATCGCGACCATAACATCAATACGCCCAAGGAGAACCTCTACGAGCTCCGTCGCTCCATAGGCATGGTGTTCCAGCAGCCCAACCCGTTCCGTAAATCCATTTACGAGAACATCGTCTTCGCCCCCAAGCGCCACGGTCTTACCAACAAGGCCGAGCTCGACCAGCTGGTTGAGGAGAGCCTGCGCGGCGCCGCGTTGTGGGACGAGGTGAAGGACAAGCTCGACAAGAGCGCCTTCGCGCTGTCCGGCGGTCAGCAGCAACGTCTGTGCATCGCCCGCACCCTCGCCCTCAAGCCCGACGTCATCTTGTTCGACGAGCCCTGCTCCGCGCTCGACCCCATCTCGACGCTCGCCATCGAGGACCTTATGAACTCTTTGGCCGAGGAGCGCGCCATCATCATCGTCACCCATAACATGGAGCAGGCGTCGCGCGTATCTAACCGAACCGCCTTCTTCTATATGGGCGACATGGTTGAGTACGGCGAGACCGACCAGATCTTCCAGCGCCCCCAGGACAAGCGCTTGAACGACTACCTCACCGGTATGTTCTCCTAGCCTCCGGTCCTTGTCCTTTCGCTTGCATCACATACGCGCGCCCTTCTAGTCCGGGGCGTGCACACCCGTCGCGCCACGCCATGGCTGCGCGATGCGGACCTTCCCTTTGCGGCGGCTCGGCCTTAGGCTCCGGGTCGCCGCATCGCTATGTCTCGATTCGGCACGGATCTTTCGCGCCGTCGCCAGCAGCCTCGTGTACCTGCTAGGATAAAAGGTTGGAAATGATCGTGCGCGCCGCCCGTCTGCGTCCGCGCGCTTGGAAGGTGGTAGACATGGCGATTTTGCTGGGGTGCGACTCGGTTCATTTGGAGTTTCCCACCAAGCTTATCTTGGGTAGCGTCACGCTGGGCGTGGACGAGGGCGACCGTATCGGCATCGTGGGCACCAACGGCGACGGCAAGTCCACGCTGCTCTCCGTTCTCGCCGGAACGCTCGAACCCGATGAGGGCCGCGTGACGCACCGTCGCGACGTCCACGTTGGCCTGTTGGGCCAGCGCGATTCGCTGGATTCTGACGACACCGTGCACCATGCGGTGGTGGGCGATATGCCCGAGTACGAATGGGCGGCGTCGCCTCGCATCCGCCAGATCTTGGACGGCCTTATCGCCGACGTTCCCTGGGAGGGTAAGGTGGGCGAGCTCTCCGGTGGCCAGCGCCGCCGCGTCGACCTGGCCCGCTTGCTCATCGGCACCTATGACGTGCTTATGTTGGACGAGCCTACCAACCACCTTGATATGCGCACCATCAACTGGCTCGCCGAGCACTTGAAGCAACGCTGGCACGCAGGGGCGGGCGCCTTGCTGGTGGTCACCCATGACCGCTGGTTTCTGGACGAGGTCTGCACTTCTATGTGGGAGGTCCATGACGGCAAGGTCGATCCCTTTGAGGGTGGCTACTCCGCATATATCCTGCAGCGCGTGGAGCGCGACCGCATGGCGCAGGTTGCAGAAGAACGCCGCCGCAACATGGCGCGCAAGGAGCTGGCATGGCTTTCGCGCGGTGCCCAGGCCCGCAGCACCAAGCCCAAGTTCCGCGTCGACGCCGCCCGAGAGCTCATCGCCGACGTGCCCCCCGTGCGAAACGAGTTGGAGCTCAAGCGTCTGGCTGTAAGTCGCCTGGGCAAGCAGGTTATCGACGTCCTCGACGTGACCGCCGGCTATGCAGACGCCGTCGACGCTTCGACTCCCAAGGTCGATTCCGCCGCGAGGTCCTCGTCCCCCGTACTCAAAGACGTCACCTGGCTTATTGGCGCGGGCGATCGATACGGTCTGCTTGGCGCCAACGGTGCCGGCAAGACCACGCTGCTCGATGTGATTCAGGGCAAGATCGCCCCTGCCGCCGGTCGCGTCAAGATCGGCCAGACGGTCAAGTTCGGCGTGCTCTCCCAGCAGCTGCACGAGCTCGACCCATTTGAGAACGACACCATCTGCGAGGTCCTCTCTCGCTACAAGCGCGTCTACGTTGTCGACGGCAAAGAGACCAGTCCCGAGAAGCTGCTGGAGCGTTTGGGCTTTACCACCAAACAGCAGTGGAGCCGTATCTGCGATTTGTCCGGCGGGCAGAAGCGCCGCCTGTCGCTGTTGCTCACCATTTTGGAAGAGCCCAACGTGCTGATTTTGGACGAGCCCGGTAACGACTTGGATACCGACATGCTCGCCATCGTGGAGGACCTGCTCGACGGCTGGCCCGGCACGCTGATCCTGGTGACGCACGACCGCTTCTTGATGGAGCGCGTGACCGACTCGCAGTTCGCCTTGATCGACGGCCATCTTCGCCACATGCCCGGCGGCGTTGACCAGTATCTCAAGGTGGCCGACGAGCTCGATGCCGCGGCAAGCGCCAGGCGCGCGGAGGCGGGGCCTTCTTCTGGCGGTGCGTCCCCGGCTTCTTCGTCCTCGTCCAAAAAGGCGCAGCCAGGCGCCGCTTCCGGCATGTCGAATGCGGAGCGCCAGCGCCTGAAGAAGGAGGTCGCGTCGCTCGAGCGCAAGATGGATACGCGCCGCGCGCGCATCGAGGAGCTTGAGGCGGGCATGTTCGATATCGACCCCACGGACTTCGCGGCCCTGACCGCGCAGCAGGAATCGATTGCCGCGGCGAAGGATGAGCTGGACGAGCTGGAGATGGCGTGGCTTGAAGCCAGCGAGCAGCTAGGGGAGTAGCCTGCCGACTGTGATGGCGCCGCTGTGGTTGCATCGCTGAGGTTGCGTTGCCTATCGATGCCTTCGCGCGGAAGGCTGCCGGAGCCCAGGATGGGTGGCCGGACCAAAAAGCGGGTTGCTGCGGAAATAGGGGTGTGCCAAATAATCGTTTAGTGCGGAGGTTGGGGCAAATAGCCGCTTAGTGCGGTTCAAATCGTGTCAAATAGTGCGTTAGTGCGGTCCGGGCGGGATGTAGCAAGGGTACCTTATGAATAGGGCCTTTGCATCGCCCGAGCTAAAGGGCTCGCGAGGCGGCGCTCGATGAATACAGGAATCGCGCCGGAGCGCCTCCAATCCGCACCAACGCACTATTTGACCAAACCTCCGCACTAAGGCGTTTTTTGACATGCCGCCCTATCCGCACTGACGCTCTATTTGACCTCCGCCCTCGCATGTCGCGCCGTGCGCCCTCCATCCACAGCGGTCGACCTCTTTGCGCCCGGCTTGAGAACGGTCCCGGCACGCGGGGGTGCACAAAATGATGTCAGTCTCATGCGAAAGGCCGATGAAGTGCTGCTTGCTTGAGAATTGGGCTGCTCGCCATGGTTAATATGGGTATCAGGAAAAACGGTAATGGTACCTAATGGTATCGCCGATGCGGAATCGCCATCGCATCGGCGTTTCTTTTCGGGCGGGAACAAGCGGGCGGGAACATATATGATCGAGATTCGCGACATCACTAAAACGTACACCACGGGCGATCTGGTTCAGCGCGCGCTGGACGGCGTGTCCGTGACGTTTCGCGAGAACGAGTTTGTGGCCGTGCTGGGTCCGTCCGGCTCCGGCAAGACCACGTTTCTCAACATCCTGGGCGGCTTTGACCACGCGGATTCGGGCGATATCGTAGTAAACGGTGTCTCTACCAGCGATTATGGAGACGCTGAGTGGGATACCTACCGCAACCACCGTGTGGGCTTCATCTTCCAAAGCTATAACCTCATCCCTCACCAGACCATTTTGGCCAACGTCGAGCTCGCCCTCACGCTGGCGGGCGTGGACCGCGCGGAGCGGACCCGGCGCGCCCGTGCCGCGCTTGAGCGCGTGGGGCTGGGCGCCCATGTGAACAAGAAGCCCTCGCAGCTCTCCGGCGGCCAGATGCAGCGCGTGGCCATCGCTCGCGCCCTGGTGAACGATCCGGAGATCGTTTTGGCGGACGAGCCCACCGGCGCGCTCGACACGGAGACGGGCATCCAGGTGATGGACCTGCTCGCGGAGGTCGCGCGCGAACGCCTGGTCATCATGGTCACGCACAATCCGCAGCTGGCCGAGGACTACGCTACGCGCATCGTCCGCATTCAAGACGGTCGCGTGGTGGACGATACCGATCCGGTGAGCGCGGACGAGCGGGATGCCGCGGCGTCCCGGGCTTCTGCGGACGAGTCTGCCGAGAAGGGCCCCAAACGCCGCTCGTCCATGAGCCTGCTCACGGCGCTGTCGCTCTCGTTCAACAACCTTATGACCAAAAAGGGCCGCACCATCATGACGGCTTTCGCCGGATCGATCGGCATCATCGGAATCGCGGCTATCCTGGCGCTTTCCAATGGCGTGAACGGCTATATCGCCAAGGTCGAGCAGGACACGCTGTCGAGCTATCCGCTGACCATAGCGCGGCAGAGCTACGACCTCTCCAGTATGCTGACGGGAGACGCAGGTTCGGGCGATGCCGCGGACCAGGGCGGAGCAGACGATGACGCGGACCTCGACGGCTCATCGTCCGCAGGGGACGCCGGAGTGGACAAGAGCGGTTCTATTCCGGTATTCACCATGCTTTCCGATATGTTCGCCAGCGTGAAGTCAAATGACATGGCGAGCTTTAAGACCTTTCTGGATCAGGATGCCGATGAGCTGGACGGCGAGGTCTCGGCGATTCAGTATGATTACGGCATCACGCCGCAGGTCTACCGCGCGGACACCTCAAACGGTGCGGTGCGGCTCTCTCCCAACGCCATGTCCACGGCCATGACGGGCGGGGCGAGCTCGGCGGCTATGGCGGGCACCATGATGACGGGCGCCACCTCCTTCAATGAGATGATCGATAACCCCGATCTTTTGGACGAGCAATATGACGTGGTCGCCGGCAGGTGGGCAAAGGCGGCGGACGAGTGCGTGCTGGTGCTCTCCAGCAGCGGTAAGGTCTCGGACTTCACTCTGTACAGCATCGGCGTGCTCGATCCCGCCGAGCTGGACCGCATGGTCGATAGCACTATGAGCGGCGCGGGGGAGGTGGACGTGCCCAAGGTGGATGTGGACCTCACCTATGAGGACGCGCTGGGTACAAGCTTCAAGGTGCTGGCCGCAAGCGACTTCTATCGCAAGAATGAGGAGACCGGCGGCTGGACCGACATGTCAGATGATGAGGCGTTCATGGCACAGCAGGTCGCAGGCGGTCTGGACCTCAAGATCGTGGGCGTGGTGCAGCCCAGCCCCACGGCAAAATCCGCGGCGCTCTCGCAGGGGATCGCCTACACGCACGGCCTCACCGAGGAGCTCATGGCGCGCGCGGCCAACTCGCAGATCGTCCAGCAGCAGCTCGGCAATCCGGGCGTCGACGTGTTCACCGGCAAGTCGTTCGCGACCCTGCAAGAGGAGGCTAAGGGCGGCGTGGACCTCTCAAGCCTGTTTAGCGTGGACGAGTCCGGGTTGCGCGCGGCGTTTTCCGTCGATGCGTCCAAGCTGGGTGCGGGCCTTGACCTTTCCGGTTTCGATTTTTCCGGCATCGATATGGGCAACGTCGACATAGACCTATCCGGCGTCGCGGAATCGCTCGATGTCGAGGGCATCGTCGCGGGCGCGCCGGCGCCGGATATCTCCGGCATTCTGGGTGATCTGGCCGAGGACCCCGTGCTCGACCGCGATCAGATGGAGCAGACCGCAACGCTTGCCAACCAGTTTGTGCAGGGCTTTGTCACGCGCTGGCTGCCTGCCCACGGCGAGGGGCTCGATCCGTCTGCGGATGATTTTGCGGCAAGGCTCCTTGTCCAATTCGCGGCATATGCAAGCAGCGCCGAAGCCGATGGCGGCAAGGTGCTCTTGGACCAGATTGCCCAGATCGCAGGCCAGCCCGTGGCGGACCGCCTGGAGAAGATCGCGCGCGACTACGTTGAGAATCAGCTCGCCCCCTATATGCGGGGCTCCTTTGAGAAGATGCTGGGGCAGGTGTCCAGCGAGATCTCAAATGCCGTCTCATCCCAGCTGCAGGCGGGTCTAACCGGCGCTATGGCGCAGATGGCCTCCAACATGGGCACCCAGCTGTCGCAGCGCTTGGCTGCCAATATGGCGGGAGCGTTCAACGTTGATGCCTCGGCGTTCGCCAACGCGATCCACTTCAACATGGATACCGAGGACTTGACGTCTCTTATGACCAGCTACGCCAACGCCGGCAAGCTGACCTACGACAACAACCTGGCAACGCTTGGCTATGCGGACCAGGCCAACCCGCAGTCTGTGAGCATCTATCCGGTGGATTTCGAGGCGAAAGAGGCGGTACTCTCCGCCATCGACGGCTACAACCAGGACGTCCGCGCGGTAGGGGAGGAAGACAAGGCGATTGTCTACACCGACTACATGGGCGTGATCATGGGCAGCGTGACGGACATCGTGAACATGATCTCGCTGGTGCTCATCGCGTTCGTTAGCATCTCGCTGGTGGTGAGTTCGATCATGATCGGCATCATCACCTACATCAGCGTGCTGGAGCGCAAAAAGGAGATCGGCATCCTGCGCGCCATGGGTGCGTCCAAGCGCAACATCGCCAACGTGTTCAACGCGGAGACCTTTATCGAGGGCTTAATCGCCGGCGTGCTGGCGATCGCCGTGGTGGTGCTGGTGTCCTTCCCGGTCAACGCGTGGGCGCTGGCCGAGCACCAGGTTGAAAACGTCATGCAGCTGCCCGTCTCATCGGCGTTGGGGCTCATCCTCATCAGCGTTGTCCTTACCGTTGTGGCGGGCCTCATCCCCAGCCGCTCCGCCGCCCGCCGCGATCCCGTTGAAGCCCTGCGCAGCGAGTAAGCCGGCAGCCGGAGTGCAACTGGAGTGCGGATGGGACCGAGCGCTCTAAAAGGCGCGCGAAGCGCTTTTGACGGCCGTGTGCGGACTTTGTGCCCGTGCGCGGCCGTTGCCATGCGCCGCCTCATTAACCGGCGGTTAGGTTTTGCGCTCCAAACATGATGACACCTCAATTGCGTTCGACCCTGCAAGCTGCTGAAATAGATGGTGAGCAGCTGCGAGGTAACCATCATATGCTGAAGGGACGGACGCAATGCCTATAGCCAACATCATTCGCGAACGACGTCGTGAGCTAGGCCTGACGCAAGAGCAGGTAGCTCAGAGTCTGGGGGTTTCCGCGCCGGCGGTCAACAAGTGGGAGCGCGGTGCGAGCTACCCGGATATCACGATCATTCCGCCGCTTGCCCGGCTGTTGCAGACGGATGCAAACACGTTGCTTTCCTTTGAGGCTGATTTGGACGAGGAGACAAACCTTGCCATTCAGCGCGAGGTTGATCGCCTGGTGCGCGAGGAGGGTTACGTGGAGGGCTTTGCCTACGCGCAGGAACAGCTGCGCCTATATCCGGCCAGCGATGAGCTCGCTATTGTGCTTACGCAATACCTTGACGGCGCGCTCACGCTTTTTCAGGTTGAGGACCCCGATCGGTATCGTTCTGCGCTGGACAAGGCCTACGAGCGGCTGAGCCAAAGCGCGCTGCCCGAAGCTCGCGAGCAAGCGTGCGGCATGCTGATCGCGCGCGCCATGCAAGATGGGCGCTACGAAGACGCGCAGCACCTGCTTGACACAATTCATCAGCCGCAGATCGACAAGGAAGAGCGCCAGGCGATTCTCCTTATGCGCCAGGGTCGCGATGAGGAGGCGGCGCGTCGCTGGGAGGCGCGTCTCATCAGGATTTCTGCCGATCTCATGGGCGCCATCAACAGCATTATCGAGATAGCCTTGCGCGCGGGCCGAGTGGACGATGCGCGCGCGTGCGCCCTCCGCGCGCAAGCGACGTTCGAGGCGCTCGACCAGCCCGGGTGGATGAGGCTTGCACCCAGCTTGACCGTTGCGGTGGCAAGACAGGATGCGGACGAGACGCTTGATTTGCTCGAGCAGATGATGGCGTCCCTGCATGGGGGCGACACCGGCGTTCTCAAGAGTCCCCTGTACCGTTATAGCGACTTTAACGATCTGGCGCAGCTGACCTCCCAAATGAGCGCGGTGATGCTGGCCGGTGTACAGGCTGACGAGGATTATGCGTTTTTACGCGAGGCTCCCGGCTATGGCGCCTTTCTTAAGAAGTGGGGCGTTCGGTAGGCCGGCCCGCCCTGCAAGAGCGAGATGCGTTCCCGTCATTTTCACCGCGCTTGCCGAGAGATGTGGTTTGCGCGCCCCGCGGTGGGTAAGTACGTAGATAGCACCGTTATTTCGGCGCCAGAACGCGGCGGAAAGGAGCTATCATGCCTGGGTATGAGATCTTGATTATGTTGGCGGTCGTTGTCCTTCTGGTGATCGCGGCGCTCTTCGCGGTGCCGCGCGTCATGCGCACGTGGACCGCGGCGACGTCGCCTACGGACGAGCGCATCGAATACGCGACCCACATGGGAAAGGCGGTGGACCAGGGCCCAGCCCCCGGTGACACGGCCGAGCGCGAGCGCATGGGCCATCGCGAGACCGAGGGTGCGCCCATTCGCCAGCTCTAAGCCAAATGATGAATCTGCTTGAGAAGACGGGTCCGTGTTGGGCCCGTCTTCTTGTTTAGGGTTCCGTTGTCGTCAGAGCCTCTGCATGCGGTAGCCCACGCCCACATGCGTCTGGATCATGGTGGGGTGCGACGGGTCCGCCTCGATCTTCTTGCGCAGCGTCCGCATGAAAACACGCAGGCTCGCGATATCGCTATCCCAGCTCGTGCCCCAAATCTCGCGAGTAATATAGGTGTGGGTGAGCACCTTGTCGACGTTTTTCGCTAGGAGAACGAGCAACTTGTATTCGGTTGGAGTGAGCGAGAGCTCGTGTCCTTCGATTGTCGCGTATCCCGCGGCGTAGTCGATGTGTAGAGGCCCGTTATCGAAGGTGCTCGTTTCGGCTGGCTCGCTCGCCGCCATAGAGGAGCGCCTTAGGCTGGCGCGTACACGCGCTAGCAGTTCTTCTACTGAAAAGGGCTTGGTAAGGTAATCGTCGGCGCCCGCGTCGAGTGCGGTGATTTTGTCGGAGTCTTCGGTGCGAGCCGAGATGACGGTTATGGGCACCGCGGACCAGCTTCGAATCTTGGTGATGACTTCGACTCCGTCGATGTCTGGTAGGCCCAGGTCGAGCATAATGAGGTCGGGGCCATGCGATGCCGCTTCCATGATGGCCGCCTGGCCGTTGCAAGCCTTTTCAACGCTGTATCCATGCAGGACAAGGGCGGTTGATACGAGGTTTTGAACAGCGGGGTCATCTTCAACCAGTAGAATGCGTGGCTTTACGGCGTCATTCATGGATTTCTATCTCCTCGGCGGGCAGGGTGAAGCGGAAGACGGCTCCACGGGGATGGTTGTCGCGTACCTCAATGATACCGCCGTGTGCCTCTACAATAGAGCGGCACAGCGATAGGCCGAGGCCGAAGCTGCGGTGAGAATCCACGGGTTGGGCTTTACTTGAGATGAAGAATTGGTCGAAGACGCGGGGTTTATCGCAGTCTGCTACGCCTGGGCCGTCGTCGGCAACTTCTACCACGATGAACTTGCCCTCGCGATGAGCGCCGATGGTGATAGTCGAGTTCTCGGGTGTGTACTTGAAGGCATTCATAATGAGATTTGTGAGCACCTGCATGATGAGGTGGACGTCGATGCGCACCAGCAGGATATCATCATCGTTGCGCTTAACAGTGATGGTGTGGCCGCGCGATGCGCGTGCGACATGGCTGAGGGCTCCCGCGATAACCTCGTCGATGAGTTCGGTTGTGAGGTTGAGGTGTATACTGCCGTCCTCGACCCGGGTGATGGCGAGCAAGTTTTCAACGGTATCGATCAGCCAAAGGGAGTCGTCGTAGATGGCGTCGGCGAGGTTTCGTCGCTGTTCGGGGGTGAGCTTCTCGTCGCCTTCCCGAAGGACCGCCGCGGATCCGGAGATCGCCGTGAGGGGCGTTCTCAGGTCATGGCCTATGGAGCGAAGGAGGTTGGCGCGCAGCTGCTCGTTTCTGGCTAGGACGGCGGCCTCTTCACGTTCCTTTGCTGCCTTGTCGCTCTCGAGCGCCAAAGCGCATTCGCCGACGATGGATAAAACAATTGAATGCTCAAAGTCTTCCAGCTCTCGCCCGTTCAGGGCGATGCCCATGACTCCGAACACCTCGTCACCGGTGCGCACCGCAAGGTAAAGACAAGAAGCTTCGGGTAGGGTGCGCGTGCTCGCCCCTGCGTGCTTGTTATTGGCGTACGTCCACGTTGCGACAGCCCGCTCGTAGTCAGTGAGCAGCGATGCGGAGTGGTCCTCGGAGCCCGCGGGCTCGTAGATGGCTTTCCCGAGAAGGCCGCGATCGGCGGTGTAGAAGACCACATCGAGCTTTAATAGTTTGACGAGCTGGTTCATGGCTACACGGGCGCGTGCTTCTGCGCCATGGGCCTGCTGCAGGAGCTGGTTTGTTTCGAGGAGCACTCGTGTCCTGAACGCGTTTTCAGCAGAGGTCCGGGCGCTATCGGTGATACGTGCCGTGAGCTCCCCGGCAACCATGGCGGTCGCGAACATGATGGTGAACGTGACAAGGTAGCTTCGATCGTAGCTGTTGAGTGAGAACAGGGGCGTAACGAAGCAGAAGTTGTAGAGAACGACGGAAAGGACGCTGGACATGATTGTGCATAAGCGTCCGGTTGTGGTGACGGCGGTGAGCAGCGCGGTGAGGATATAAAGAGAGATGATGCTGGAGTCGGCGAATCCCAGGTGGCGGAAGGAGACTCCAATCGCCGTGGCAACAAGGGAGAGGCCTAGCGTTCGAAGGACATCGCGGCCGCTGGGCGGCTGCAGCGCGGTCTGATGCCTGCGCTCCATCGGCCGGGAGGGGGGTGTCTCCTGGTCCGGGATGATGTAGATGTCGAGGTTTGGAGCAAATGCTATGAGTTGCTCGACGAGCGATTTGCGACCAAAGAGGGCCTGACGGACGCCGCTGTGCTCCCCCGTGCGCCCCATGACGATCTTGGAGATGCCGGAGAGGCGGGCGAACTCGGCGATCTGGAAGGCGACATCGTCGCCGTAGACCGTCTCCATGTGGGCCCCGAGCTGCTCGGCAAGCGCGATGTTGGCAGAAAGCTTGGCGCGCTCGCCCTCGTTCATCGCCTGGGTGCGCGGGCTCTCCACGAATAGCGCCACCAACTCGCTGCGAAACGCCTTGGCCATGCGCGCTGCGGCACGGACGATGCGAGGATTGGTCGGAGCTGGAGAGATGCAGACCAAGATGCGCTCGCTGGTGTAATAATCACGGTTTCCCAACACGCGCGCGGCGTCCGTGAGGCGGCTGGTGCGGTCGGCGCAACGGCGCAGCGCGATCTCGCGAAGCGCGGTGAGGTTTTCAACGGTGAAAAAATACTGTTGTGCACGATCTGCCTGGTCGGGATGGTAGACGAGTCCGGCTCGAAGGCGCTCGAGCAAGTCTTCAGGTTCGATATCGACGAGTTCGACCTGGTCGGCGTCATCGAAGATGCGGTCGGGGATTCGCTCGCTCACGACGATTCCGGTGATGGACGCGACTATGTCGTTCAAGCTCTCGATATGTTGGACGTTCACCGTCGTGTAGACATCTATGCCTGCACGCAGGAGCTCTTCTACATCCTGATAGCGTTTTTCATGACGGTTCCCGGGCGCGTTTGTATGGGCTAGCTCATCGACGAGGATGAGCTGGGGGGCGCGCATGATGGCCGCATCGAGGTCGAATTCGGAAAGCGTGATGCCATTGTGTTCGACGAGTTCGTTTGGTATGCATTCGATTCCTCTTGCAAGACGGGCGGTCGCCGGGCGCTCATGCGGTTCGATGTACCCGGCGACGACGTCGACGCCGCGTCGCTTAGCGGCGTGGGCAGCTTGCAGCATCGCGTAGGTTTTGCCCACGCCCGCGGCATAGCCGAAGAAGATTTTGAGATGCCCCCGGCCATTTCGAATCTCGTCGGGCGATCCGTCTTGTTCGATTGCCTTGAGAAGAAGGTCTGGATTGGCGCGGGTGTCTGATGCGTCACGCGGCATGGTGTGGCCTTTCTAGATCGTGAAGTATGCGTGCACTTGCGGCGACGGCGCCGTTTGGTGCCCACGTGGTCGAGTATAGACACACTGAGAATTCAATGGGGCTTTCTACCTGCATCTTTACGCCATCTTAAGGTCGTCCGAGCCAACCCTAATGCTGCTTTAATTCCCGAAAGCGTTTACTATCGTCAAGCGCTTGCGGAGTCGGGCGCTTGAGAAAGCCATCGTGAGTGAAAGGGGCGGTGAATGAACGTTCTCATTCCCATTATAGGAGTCACCTGCATCGGGCTCCTTATCTATTACATCTATATTCTCATGAGGAGTGATTCTTAAATCATGAGCGCTGCAATTCAGTACATCCTGTACTTTGCCGTGCTCGTCGTCCTGGCCATTCCGCTCGGTCGGTTTATGGCCCATGTCATGGACGGTGAGCATACGTTTCTGTCGCCCGTGCTGGCTCCGGTGGAGCGCGGCATCTATCGCCTCCTGCGTATCGACGCCAAGGAGCAGATGGGCTGGAAGCGCTATCTGGTGAGCGTCCTCGCCTTCTCGGGTATCGGGCTCGTGGTGCTCATCGCGCTCCAGATGCTCCAGGCTGTCCTGCCGGGCAACCCGCAGCACCTGCCGGGCGTGTCGTGGGACCTGTCGTTCAACACGGCGGCCTCCTTCATCACCAATACCAACTGGCAGTCCTACTCCGGTGAGACCACCCTGTCCTACCTCGTGCAGTTCATGGGCCTCACCGTGCAGAACTTCGTTTCTGCCGGTACCGGTATCGCGGTCATGTTCGCGTTGATCCGCGGCTTCCGCCAGGTCAAGGAGCAGGGTCTGGGTTCCTTCTGGGTCGACCTCACCCGTACCGTCCTGTACGTGCTCATCCCGCTGAACCTCGTGTTCGGCATCTGCCTGGCTGCCGGCGGCGTCATCTCCAACTTCCAGCCGGCTCAGAAGGCCGAGCTCGTCGAGCCCGTTGCCGTTCAGCCCAATGCAGACGGCGGCTGGAGCGTTATCGACGGCGCCCAGATCGAGGGCGACACCGTCAAGGTCGACGGCAAGGTTGTCGAGGACGCGCGCGTGGTCACCGAGCAGTTCCTGCCCCAGGGCCCCGCTGCGTCTCAGGTTGCCATCAAGCAGTCCGGCACCAACGGCGGCGGCTTCTTCGGCGTGAACTCCGCCCATCCGTATGAGAACCCCAACGCCTTCACCAACATCATCGAGATGACCAGCCTGCTGCTGATCCCGGCCGCCTGCTGCTTCACCTTCGGTATCGGCGTCAAGAACACCAAGCAGGGCAAGGCCATCTTTGCCGCCATGTTCATCCTGCTGGTGATCTTCACCGGCGTCATCGCCGTCAACGAGCATGCGGGCACCCCGCAGCTGGCCGATAGCGGAGCGGTCAATATCGAGATGACCGACGGCCAGGCCGGCGGCAACATGGAGGGCAAGGAGAGCCGCTTCGGCATCGCCACCTCCTCCACGTGGTCGGCTTACACCACCGCCGCTTCCAACGGCTCGGTTAACTCCATGCACGATTCCTACACCCCGCTGGGCGGTTTTGTCCAGATACTCCAGATGGCTCTGGGCGAGGTCGTCTTCGGCGGCGTGGGCTGCGGTCTGTACGGCATGATCGGCTTCGCCATCCTCACGGTGTTCATCGCCGGCCTCATGGTCGGACGCACGCCTGAGTTCCTGGGCAAGAAGATCGAGCCGGGCGAGATGCGCTGGGCAGTTGTCCTGTGCCTGGCAACTCCGTTTGCCATTCTGGTGTGCTCGGCCATCGCCTGCATGGTGCCCGGTCTTGCCGACCAGCTCAACAATGGCGGCGCGCACGGCTTCTCCGAGGTGCTGTATGCCTTCACCTCATGCGGCGGCAACAACGGTTCGGCCTTTGCCGGTATGAACTGCAACATCCCCTGGATCAACGTCACGCTCGGCCTCGAGATGCTGTTCGCCCGCTTCATGCCCATCGTCGGTACGCTGGCCATCGCCGGCTCGCTGGCCAAGAAGGGTAAGGTCGCCGAGAGCGCCGGTACCCTGTCTACCACCAACGGCATGTTCGTATTCCTGCTCGTGTTCATCGTTCTGCTGATCGGTGCCCTGAGCTTCTTCCCGGCCCTGGCGCTTGGCCCCGTTGCCGAGTTCTTCCAGATGATTGCGTAAAGGAGGGCGCAGATTTATGGCTATGCAAAAAGACATGATGGGCCGCGCGGTCCGCGACTCGTTTGCCAAGCTGGATCCTCGCGTCCAGATTCAAAACCCGGTCATGTTCCTGGTGTGGCTTTCCGCCGTCATGACCTCCGTCCTGGCCGTCGCCTCCATCTTCGGTGTGCAGGACGCGGGCGTACCCACCTACTATGTGGTCGCCATCGCCGTCATCCTGTGGCTCACCGACCTGTTCTCCAACTTCGCCGAGGCGCTTGCCGAGGGTCGCGGTAAGGCTCAGGCCGATTCCCTGCGTGCGGCCAAGAAGGATGTCGAGGCCCATCGCATCGAGTCCGCTGAGGACAAGGAGCACTTCACCGTCGTTCCCGGTACCGAGCTCACGCGCGGCGACCTGGTGATCGTGCGCGCCGGCGAGCAGATCCCCGGCGACGGCGACGTCATCGAGGGCGCTGCCTCCGTTGACGAGTCCGCCATCACCGGCGAGTCCGCCCCCGTTGTGCGCGAGGCCGGCGGCGACCGTTCCGCTGTCACCGGCGGCACCACGGTGCTGTCCGACTGGATCGTCGTCAAGATCTCCAGCGAGCCCGGCCAGAGCTTTCTGGACAAGATGATCGCGATGGTCGAGGGCGCCGCGCGCAAGAAGACCCCTAACGAGATCGCCCTGGAGATCTTCCTGGTGGCCCTCTCCATCGTCTTTATCTTGGTCACGCTGGGCCTCTATTGTTACTCCTGCTTCTCGGCCGGCCTTAACGACATGGTCAACCCCACGTCCGTGACCACGCTCGTGGCGCTGCTCGTGTGCCTGGCTCCCACTACCATCGGCGCGCTGCTGTCCGCCATCGGCATCGCTGGCATGAGCCGTCTGAACGAGGCCAACGTGCTGGCCATGTCCGGCCGCGCCATCGAGGCCGCCGGCGACGTCGACATCCTCATGCTCGACAAGACCGGCACCATCACCCTGGGCAACCGCCAGGCTTCCGAGTTCATCCCGGTCGACGGCATCGATCCCGCGGAGCTGGCCGATGCCGCCCAGCTCTCCTCGCTGGCCGACGAGACGCCCGAGGGCCGTTCCATCGTCGTGCTCGCCAAGGAGCAGTTCGGCCTGCGCGGCCGCACGCTCGAGGACAAGGGCATGGAGTTCATCCCGTTCACCGCGGCAACGCGCATGTCGGGCGTGAACTACGAGGGCAATGAGATTCGCAAGGGCGCTGCCGATTCCGTGCGCGCCTACGTGGAGGCAGCCGGCGGCGTGTTCTCCCAGGAGTGCGACGAGGTCGTCGAGCGCATCGCCAAGGCCGGCGGCACCCCGCTGGTCGTGACCAAGAACTGCCGCGTGCTGGGTGTTGTGTACCTCAAGGACATCATCAAGTCCGGCGTTAAGGAGAAGTTCGCCGACCTGCGCAAGATGGGCATCAAGACCATCATGGTGACGGGCGACAACCCGCTCACGGCGGCTGCCATCGCGGCCGAGGCGGGCGTGGACGACTTCCTGGCAGAGGCCACCCCCGAGGGCAAGCTCGAGAAGATCCGCGAGTTCCAGCGCGAGGGCCATCTGGTCGCCATGACCGGCGACGGCACCAACGACGCGCCCGCTCTGGCCCAGGCCGACGTGGCCGTGGCCATGAACACGGGCACCCAGGCTGCCAAGGAGGCCGGCAACATGGTCGACCTCGACTCCAGCCCCACCAAGCTCATCGATATCGTGCGTATTGGCAAGCAGCTGCTCATGACCCGCGGTTCGCTCACGACCTTCTCGGTGGCCAACGACGTGGCGAAGTACTTCGCTATCATCCCGGCCCTGTTCTCGCCGATCTACCCGGGCCTTGGCGCGCTCAACATCCTCGGTCTGGCAAGCCCGCTGTCCGCGGTTCTTTCGGCCATCATCTATAACGCGCTCGTTATTATCGCGCTGATCCCGGCCGCGCTGAAGGGCGTTAAGTACCGCGAGGTCCCGTCCGGACAGCTGCTGACCCACAACCTGCTCGTGTGGGGTCTGGGCGGCATCGTTGCCCCGTTCGTATTCATCAAGCTCATCGACATGCTGCTCGCGTTCTGCGGCATTATGTAAGCGGAGGTTTGTATGTTCAAAGGTGTTGCATCGCGCGCACTGGGCGTGTTCGCGCTGTTTACCGTTGTCTGCGGCCTGGGCTATACGCTCGTCGTGACCGGCATCGCACAGGTCGCCTTCCCGTATCAGGCGAACGGTTCGCTCATCAAGGTCGACGACAAGATCGTGGGCTCCGAGCTCATCGGCCAGAACTTCGAGGATGAGGACCACATGTGGGGCCGCATCCAGAACGTGTCGGTGGTCGAGGACGAGAACGGTGAGCTCATGGCCTACTCCGCTCCGTCCAACCTGTCTCCGGCAAGTGAGGAGTATCAGGAGCTCGTGGATGCGCGCGTCGAGAAGATTCGCGCCGCGAACCCCGATGCCGACATGGATGCGGTCCCGGTGGACCTGGTGACCTGCTCCGGATCCGGTCTTGACCCCGAAATCTCCCCGGATGCTGCCGAGTACCAGGTTCCGCGCCTGGCGAAGGCCACCGGCAAGAGCGAGGACGAGGTGCGCGATATCATCGCAAAATGCTCCAAGGGTCGTTTCCTGGGCGTTTTCGGTGAGCCTACCGTTAACGTCCTAAAGGTTAATCTCATGCTGGACGGCGTGTTGTAATCGGTATTTCGTAGATGATTCTTTAAGGAGCTCGGTTTGGATCGATTCCAGCCGGGCTCCTTACATTTTCGTTAGTCCTCTGTAAGGTGAATCGATGGCTGCGGCGGGCGGTATTTCAGACAATGGTTGCCAGGTAAACAACGATGCAAGCGTATCGATAGGTAAAGGATGGCCGCCATGGGTCTGTATCTCAAACTCGCGTTTGGTAACGTGCGGCGAAGCGCGCGCGACTACTCGGTCTATTTCGCCACGCTTGGCTTTGCCGCGTGCCTGCTCTATTCCTTTGTAGCGTCTTCTGACTACCTCAACCGGCTCGACCTCTCGCCCGACCAGATGGGCGTGGTGGCGAGCTCCGGCGATATCCTGCAGGCGTTTTCGATCTTCACCGTGTTGGTGTTCTTGTTCTTGGTGCGCTATGCCAACCGCTTTTTGCTGCGTCGTCGCAGCCGCGAGTTCGCATTGTACAAACTGGTGGGCATGGATCGCGGTGCCGTTTCCTGCGTTTTGGTGATGGAGACCGCTTGCGTGGGCGTGCTCGCGCTGGCGCTGGGCGTGCTGCTGGGCGTGGCCCTGTCACCCGCCTTTGGGGCTATCACCGCGTTTGTGTTCGATGTGCCCTGGCGGCCCATGGTGGTGTTCTCGTCCCAATCCGCCGTGTGGACAAGCTGGTGCTTTGCTGCGGTGTTTGCGCTTAACGCATATGACGGCGCGCGCAACATAGGTAGGCGCCCCTTGATCGAGCTGATCGCTGCCGAGCGCGCGCCGGAGGTCGCTTCTACGGGAGGACGCCTGGCTCGTGGCGTGCAGGTTGCGGTGGCGGCGGTGCTGCTCGCCGTGGTGTGGGGCGCGTGCGTGTTTCAGCCCGTCTACTTCATCGCCTTCATCATCCCCATGGGGTTTGCGGCGTGCTTCGCAACCGCGCTGGTGGCGCGCATCGTTGTAACGGGTTGGGCCGCCCGCGCCCGCCGCCGCACGGAGCGGTATTGGTGGGGCCTGCGCGCGTTCACCGTGCGGCAGGTGGAGGCCCGCGTGGCAAGCTCGTCCATGGCGCTTGCCTGCGTATGCGTGCTCATCGCGGTTTCCGTGTGCATGATGGTGGCGGGCTTTGCCTTCAGCGTGGGCATGCGCACCCCGGAGCTTGTCTCCCAAGGGCTTGCGACTTCCATGGCGCCCATTGGATTCATCGGCATCTTTTACGGATCCGTCTTTTTGCTGAGCGCCGTGGCGGTGCTCTCGCTGCAGCAGCTTTCCGGTGCGGCGGATGCCCGCCATGCGTACGCCTCGCTTACAAAGCTTGGATGCGAGCGCGCTGACATGGCCCTGTCCGTGCGCAAGCAGGTGCTGCTCTGCTTTGCCGCCCCGTTTGCGGGGGCGATGGTGCACGACGTGTTCGGTCTGTTTTTGGTGGCGTTTCTTGCGTTCGCGCTGGGTACAAGCGGCTTTTTCGCCATCACGGGCGGCGTGTTGCTGTTCACGGCCGCGCTGCTTGCGGTCTATGGCGTGCTGACGTCGCTCGCGGTAGAGCACCTATGCCTCGCGGACGCGTAGGCGCGCGGCGACAAGTCCGGCAGAGGTTATTGCCGCCGCGAATAGGACGATGATACCCAGGCTGCTCGTTACGGTTGTGAGTACATCAAGAGTGATGGCCTGCGCTCCCAGTGCCTCCGTGATGGCGTTGTACATCCAGTAGGTGGGGGTAAAGCGCGCCATCGCCTGCACGCCGGGGCCCATGAGCGACAACGGAACCCAGGCTCCACCCAAGAACGACATGACCATGCCGCCCAAATTTGCGATGGCGTTGAGCGCGTCTTCTTGAAAGCCGCATTGCGCAAGGGTGTAGGCAAGCGAAAGCGGAACCAGGGCGAATGTCGCAAGCGAGATCAAAGCGAGCACGAGTTGCGGTAAAGCCTGCGAGACCAGGGGTGCGGCCCCTGAGGCTAGCTGGTCCCCGAGACGGCGCGCCGGGCTCCCTCTGCGGAGGCGGTGGGCTGCAGGCGCCACACGCTTTGCTCTGCGAGCTGGGCGGCGAAGATGGAGGCCATGCCCAGCAGGGCATAGTAAAAGCGCACCATGGCGTCCGGTTGGGCGCGCGTGAGCGACACCTGGGCGACGTCGACGGTTTGGGAGAGCGCGGCTTCTATTGCGGATGCGTTCGCCAGGGCGGCGGGGTTGTTTTGGGCTACGTTTGCAACCAGGCTTTGGTTTTGCAGGTAGCTGGTAAGGATGGACTCCAGGATGGCGCGGTTGACGTTATAGGATGAGTCGCTGCTTGTGTCCGTCGGGGCGAGGACAAGCAGGGGCTCTCCATTTGATTGAACCGAGAAAGCCCCGTCTGCCTGGCCGTCTTTCATCAAAGATCGGGCGTCTTTAGTTGAGTCGACGGGGATGGCACGCAGCAGGGGCTCGTCCTGCGTCGCGAGCGCGTCGATAACTTGGGAGAAGGGCGATGCGCGCCATGCGCCATCGTCCACAACGGCTACATCGATGGCCTCGACGGACTCTTGGGCGCGCAGCGGCTCGAACATGAAGTTGAACACGGTGGCGAGGACGATGGGGAAGACGAGCGTCCACACCACGGCGCTGGGCGTGTGCAGCAGCGTGCGGACGGTTGTTGTAAAGGTGGTCCACATGGATGCTTCTCCTTAATCGCGCAGCTCGCGACCGGTGATCTCGAGAAAGACGTCGTTGAGGGTGGGCGGTGCGCATGTGATGCGCCCCATGCGGACGTTGCCTGCGCGCAGCGCCGCCAGAACGTCGGTGAGGTTGTGCTCGCTCGCTTCGCATGAGACGGCGAGCAGGTTGTCGGTGAGCGCGACGTCGATGACGTGGGGGAGCGCCCGCAGGCGGTCGAGCTCTCGTTTGTCGATGGACGATGCGGCGGCTCCCCGCGTTCCCGATGCCGCCTGGAGTTCCACCACGATGCGTTCGCCAGTTTTAATGGAGCGCTTGAGTTCATCGCACGTACCCTGAGCCAACGCGCGCCCATGGTCCATGATCATGACGCGGTCGCAGATCTGCTCGACCTCCTCCATATAGTGGCTGGTATACACAACCGTCGCGCCTTCTGAGCGCAGTCGTTGGATGCCGGTGAGGATGGAGTTGCGGCTTTGGGGGTCGACGGCGACGGTGGGTTCATCGAAGAAGATGAGCTCTGGTTTATGGGCGATGCCGCAGGCGATGTTGAGACGTCGTAAAAGACCGCCAGAGAGCTTTCCGGGGCGAAACGCCGCGAATTCTTCCAGGCTAACAAACTCGATCGCCTCGTCCACCAACGTGCGGCGGCGCGTGCGGTCGCTTACGTAGAGCGAGCAGAAGTAATCGATGTTCTCGTGGACGGTGAGCTCGTTGATGACGGCGACCTGCTGCGGCACGACGCCGATACGGCGTTTGAGGTCGTAGCGCGCAGGGTCCATGGGTTCGCCGAACAGCCGGATGGTGCCGCGGTCATACGTGAGCAGCGCGAGCATGCAGTTGATGCTGGTGGTTTTGCCCGACCCGTTGGGGCCCAACAAGCCAAAGATCTCGCCTTGGGTTACGTGTAGATTGAAGTGGTCGAGGGCAAGTAGGTCGTCATAGCGCTTGACAAGATTCTCTACGGCGATGATATCCATGGGTCCTCCGTATGGTCTCGCTGTCGATTGGTTCGCTGGCCCTTATGCTGCCTGAGGAGCGGGAATGTGGATAGTGACAATTGTCACGACCGCGTTTTGCTACCATACAAACCCATGGAGAGGATAGTTGACATAACGGTTGTGTATGCGTGCTGCGTGCTGTCGATGCTGCTTGCGCTGTGCTGTCCCGCTGCGACGTCGGCGGTTCTTGCGCTGTACGGCGGGTTGACGGGGTTGGCGTCCGTTGCCTGTTTTCTGGTATCTGTCATTTGCGTTTTGGGATGCGAATGGTCCGGCTGTGGCTGGCGCGCAGTCCTGCCCGCTGCGTATTGCGTGATCGCTGTGGCTGTGCCCGCCGGCGTCTTCTTTGTGCCCGCTGCGCTCTATGAGCTCATGCGGTCTGTGCATGAACCTTTGCCGTGGAAGGTTGCCCCTGCCGCTGCTCTTTTCCCCGCCGTCGCATTGGCGGCGCGTGGCGGGGTGGCGCCCGCATTGCTGCTGGTTGTTGCGGTAGCGGCTCTTGCGGCGCTTCTATCCATGCGAACCTGCGCGCTTACGGCCCAGCGCGACCTGACACGACGTACGCGCGACGATCTTGTTGAGCGCGAGCTTTGCGTGCGTGACGCTTTGGCGGCGGTGCGGGCGGCGCCTGGTGGCCCTGGCGTGACGGACGAGGGGGCCGCTGCAGGTGCTGGCGCCATTGCGGGCGCGTCTGCTGCCGCCGCCGCGGAGCCCGACGCCCGTCCGCGCGAGTTTGAATGCTTGACGGAGCGCGAATACGAGATTGTTCGCCTGGTGGCCGAAGGGCTCGACAACCACGAGATCGCAGCGGAAGCGTTTATCAGCGAAGGTACGGTGCGAAACCGGATTAGCTCGGTGCTTTCCAAGACCGGCTACAAGAATAGGACGCAGCTCGCGGTCGCTTGGTGGCGCTCGCGTTCGTTGTAGCGAGTCCTTTGCCCCGTTGATCAGCGCGCCTTTCGCCCGCCCGCCGCTATAGCTCCTTTTTAAAGAACACGTCCATCGTGGTGTGGGGGCTTCCCGGCAGCGGTCTATCGTCTTCAGCGTAGTCCAGCGCGCGGTACAGGGCGATGGCCGCCATAAGGTCATGATGGGTTTCCAGGTAGAGCGTGCTAAAACCGGCGCGGCGCGCAAAGTCTTCGACCGCGAGGGTGAGCGCGGTCGCGATGCCGCGTCGCTGCGCTTCGGGCGCCACGTAGAGCTTCTGCAGCTCCGCCGTGCCCGTCGCGCCGGCGACCGGTGACGCGCCCGCGCCGCCCACCACGGTTCCATCCAGTTCGGCGATAAAGTAGGCGCGATGCGGCGAGGCCAAGTAGTACCTGCTTAGGTTGTCGAGTTCGGGATCGAAATACGCCGTGCCCGGTCGGTCAAGACCGCATACCTCGAGGTTGTGCCGGATGATGCGTGCGATCGCCACGTCGTCGCGCGCCTCGATCGCACGGATAACCAGGCGCTCGTTTTGCTTATCGCGCTCGTCTTGCAATCGTTGCTCCCCCATATCCGCCTACTCAATCCCTGCGGGCCAGCGGTTGGCGGACAGGTCCACGCGGCCGTCTGCAAGAAAGCTCACGCCTTCTGCTTCCAGTAGTTCGCGCTGCGCTTCCGGGCCGCCAAAGGCGAAGCCGGGGGCGAGGCGACCGTCCGCGAAGACGATGCGATGACAGGGGATGATACCAGGGCGGGGGTTTACATGCAGGGCATAGCCCACGTAGCGTGCGCGGCGGGGCTCGCCAACCAGCTTGGCTATCTGCCCATATGTGGCGACCATGCCTTCCGGCACCTGCTCGACCATCTGGTAGACTCGCTCGAAGAATCCCTCTTTTGCTGTCGGTTCCATATATCTCCCTGCGATGAAGATGGTTTTGCGGCTAAGTGTATCGCATCGCGGCGGCCGGGCGGTGGGGAGACCCCCGCCCGTCGGCGTTCTCTACGCTTGGTAGAGCGGGGGGCGGTTGCCAAGCGGCATGTTGCCATGTAGTATCGTTCGATACTCACGACTGCTGTAGTCTTTCATATTTTGGGAAAGGGGAGCGTCACCATGCTTGCTTCCATGAGGATTTGGCTCTAGCCACGGTCGCGTGAGCGACCGGTCGCATTGCATTTCAACCGATCGCATCAAAAGGAAAAATCAATATGCATAAGAATGATCGCTCTTCTTGGAAGCGTTCCCTTGCCCTTGTCTGGCTGGGAGAGGCGTTTTCAGTTCTTACCAGCTCCGTGTTGCAGATGGGGCTTATCTGGCACGTCACGCTGACTACAGGCTCCGCTGGCGCCCTGTCGTTGGTGAGCCTCGCGGGCTTTCTGCCCATGGCGGTGCTCGGGGTGTTTGCCGGAACCATCGTCGACCGATCGTCGATCAAGCGGTTGATGATAGGCGCCGACCTCTTCATTGCGGGTGTGAGCTGCACGCTTGCGTTTGGATCGGCGGCGGGCGGTCTTCCCGTGTGGGCCGTCGCCGCGGTGGTGTTCGTCCGCGCCCTTGGCACCACGCTGCACACGCCGGCGTTCAACGCGTTGACGCCCATGCTCGCTCCGCCGGAGATGCTGGGCCGTCTTGCCGGCATCCAGCAGTTCATGCAATCCGGCAGCTATATCTTGGGAAACGCCATCGCGGCGGTTCTCTATCCCATGTTCGGTCTTACCGCCATGGTCGCGCTCGACGTCGCCGGCGCGGTGATCGCGAGCGTCGCCGTGGCTATATCGGGCGTGGAGACGCCGCGCGTCCACCGAGAGCAGGTGGATCAAGCGGGAGCCGGGGCGCTGCGCGGGTTCATGCGGGATACCGTCCAGGGCTATCGGGAGCTCAGGCGCCACGCCGGCTTGTTCGCCATGCTGTGGATAGGCTTTGCGTTCTCCGTACTGTTCAGTCCCATTTCCGCCTTGTTCCCGCTTATGACGTTCGAGCATTTCGGCGGCACCACTATGCAGTCAGCCGCTACCGAGATCGTCTTCTCGCTGGGCATGATCGCCTCCAGCGCGTGGATAGGCGCCACGGGAGGTTTCAAGCATCAGGGCGTTTCCTGCGTGCTGGCGATCGCCCTGTTTGGCGTCACGACGCTCGCCTCGGGCTTGCTGCCGGCATCGGACTTCGCCCTGTTCCTGGCGTTTACGTTCGCTATGGGGGTATCGTCCCCGTTGTATAGCAGCCCGCAGATGGCGCTTATGCAGCGCAAGGTCGATCCGGATTGCTTGGGACGAGTTTTTGGCCTGTACGGCGCGGTATGTAGCTGGGCCATGCCCGTGGGCCTCATCTTCTCAACTTTGTTCGCCGACTCAATCGGCGTGACGCGCTGTTTTGTTTTGGTGGGTGTGGCCATGATCGTCCTGGCGGCGCTTTCCTGGTCCATCAAGAGCGTCCGAACCATCGATCAGCATTAAGTTATGGCTGCTCCGTAAACGCAGAAAAGACCCCGCCACGTTGTATGTGACGGGGTCTTTTCCGAGGTACACCATTGGAATTGCCCAGAGGGGAGGGAGGCAATCCTTCTGACAGGACCCCTAATTTCATCGCCTGCGGGGTGGTTCCTGTCGTTGAGTTAACTATAGTAAACAGTTAGCTATAGGTAACTGGAAAAGATGCCCCTCACATTCTCACCATAAGTTAACTAAGGCTTACAAGTCGCTCATTCATTCCAAGTGCCGCTGTAACAGGTCGGTTCCACCGCGACGGGTCGGTAAGGCTAGAGTGCGGACGAGGGCTCCAAGTATTTCTCGACCAGTTCCTCGAAGGCACCGTCGTCGCCGGTGGATTCGAGTACGATGTCGCAGTAGGGGCGGACATCGTCCGTGACGTTGGCCACGCCCACGCCCAGTCCCGCGGCCTTGATCATAGCGAGGTCGTTGGCGGAGTCTCCCACGCCGATCACCTGGTCCATGGGGATACCCAGCATCTCGGCGAGCTTCTTTAGGCCGTAACCCTTGTCGATGCCGGCCGGCATGAACTCGAGGTAGCGTTTGGACGAGAACGTGATCTCGACGCCCAAGCGTTGCGCCATGGGTTCAAGCTCGCGTCCAAGCTGCTGCAGGCCCTCAAAGTCAGGATCCATAAAGATGAGCTTGACTATGTCGCGGCTGTCGAGGAAGGAGAGGTCGGTGTGCTCGGCGCTGCTAAAGTGCGTGACGCCGGAGATCTTCTCAAGATAGGTGTGCTCCGCCTCCGGCGCGTCGCACACGAAAACATGCCCGTCTGCCACGTTGACGTGCATGCACTTACCTAGCTCGCGGCCAAGGGCGTAGAGCTCCTCGGCGCACGCGCGGCCGATGCCGCAGCTGGTAAGGGGCTTAGGGTCGCCCACGCGGTTGATGAAGCCGCCGTTGTACGAGATAACGTAGCTGCCTTCGAGCAGCGCTGGGTCAAGGTGGGCGAAGTTATCCATGATGGAGGAGTACCACCTGCCGCTGGACGGAACAAAGAGCACGCCCAACTCTTTCATGCGCTGCATCGCGCGGATGTTTGCCTCGGGAATCTGGTGGTCGTGGTCCAAGAAGGTCTCGTCCATATCAGTTGCTACCAGCTTGTACATGCTTCCCCCTTTACCTGCGCGCCCCGCGCGTCCAAAACACAAGCTGCCCGTGTGGCCGTACGTTCTCAATCTAGCAGAAGCCCGTCCGCCTACCGGGTGCGAGGCGGACGGGCTTGTAAAGTTAGGAACAATATGGTGGGCGCTGGCTAGCGAGGGCACTAGTACACCATGCCCACGGCCTGCTGCACCTCTGCGAGCGTGGCCTCGGCGATCTGGTTGGCGCGGCGGTTGCCCTCATGCAGCACGTCCTTGACGTAGTCCATGTCGCGGGCGAGCTCCTCGCGGCGAGCGCGGATGGGGGCGAAGTACTCGTTCACGCTCTCGGTGACGTACTTCTTGAGCTGGCCGGAGCCGCCCATGCCGATCTCCTCCGCGATTTCGGTCTCCGTGCGGCCGGTGCAGATGGCGGCGGTGGAGAGCAGGCCGGATACGCCGGGACGGGCTTCGGGGTCGAACGTGATCATGCGCTCGCCGTCGGTCTGGCTCTTCTTGATGCGCTTGGCGGTTTCCTCCGCGGTCATGGAGATGTTGATGGCGTTGCCGTAGGACTTGCTCATCTTGCGGCCGTCGAGGCCGGGCAGCAGCGGCGTGTCGGACAGCAGCGCGTCGACCTCGGGGAATACCTTGCCGTAGCGGTTGTTGAACTTGCGGGCGATGGTGCGGGTGAGCTCGATATGCGGCAGCTGGTCGCGGCCGACGGGAACCACGTTGCCCTTGCAGAACAGGATGTCGCATGCCTGGTGCACGGGATAGGTGAGCAGAAGGCCGGTGAGCTCGTGGCCGGACGCTTCCATCTCCGCCTTGACGGTGGGGTTGCGCTGCAGCAGCGCCTCGGAGACCAGCGAGAGGAACGGCAGCATGAGCTGGTTGCACGCGGGCACGGCGGAGTGCGTGTAGATCATGGTCTTATTGGGGTCCAGGCCGCATGCCAGGTAGTCGAGAACCATGTTGTAGACGTTGTCCTGGATGTTGTCGGTGGAGTCGCGGTCGGTGATGACCTGGTAGTCGGCGATGAGCACGTTGGTGTGCACGCCCATGTCCTGCAGCTCCACGCGGCTCTTGAGCGTGCCGAAATAGTGGCCCAGGTGCAGGCGGCCGGTGGGGCGGTCGCCGGTGAGCATGGTGTACTTCTCGGGGTGCAGCGGCAGGTCGGCGCGGATCTGGTTGCTGCGCTCCAGGCTGACTTCGTAGCTGAGCTCGTTGGGCATGGCGGTCTCCTTTTTTGTCTTGTTGCGGTCATGGGGCCTGCATGGGCATTCGATCGGGCGGGCGCGAACCCGGCTCCTCGGCGCTTTGCGTCGGATCGCCGGCCGCGCCGCAGGGATTAGCGCTTGGCCTTGTCGCGCGGGGTTGGGGCGGCGCCGGGCTTGCGCGGCTTGAGCTTGGCGATGCGCTCCTGGTGTTGGCGGCGCTCCGCCCTGACCTCGTCCGCAAATGCCTCGTCGTCCGGCGTGACGATCTCATCCTTCTTGGTCTTGGGGTTGTAATGATGACGCAAGACGGGCTCGAAGAGGTGGAGCCTAAACGCGAAGGCGGCTGAGAGGCCTAAAAGTACCAGGAAGATGATAAAGCGCCAGAAGACCTCTACTTGGTTGATGGCTGCCGCGCCCAGGTTGAGCAGGATGCACCACAGGTAGATGAGAAGCACCGCTTGCCGTTGGTCGTATCCTCCCTGGATGAGGCGGTGGTGGATATGGCCCTTGTCCGCCTGTCCGATGCTCACGTGCGCGCGCATGCGGCGGATGATGGCGGAGAAGGTGTCGATGATGGGCACGCCCGCCACGATGAGCGGGATGATGAGCGAGGTGAGCGCTGCGGTGCGCGACACGTTGAGCAGCGAGATAGAGCCCAGCGCGAAGCCAAGCAGCAAAGATCCGGAATCGCCAAGGAAGATCTTGGCGGGGTGGAAATTGTAGCGAAGGAAGGCGATGCACGAGCCGATAAGCGCAGCGGAGATGGCGGCGGCGTCGCCGCGTCCCGCTAGGATGGCGAAGGAGAACATGGAGCAGCCCGCGATGGCGGAGATACCGGTGGCGAGACCGTCCAGGCCGTCGATGAGGTTGATGATATTGGTATAGGCAACCAGATAGATGATGGTGATGGGGTAGGCGAGAAAGCCCAGGGAGATCTCCCCGCCCGCTTCGAACGGGTTGACGATGGCATGGATGAGCAGGCCGCTGGAGGCGGCGAGCGCGGCGGCGATAACCTGGCCTGCGAGCTTTGCTTTGGGCGAGAGCTGAAGCACATCGTCCAGCGCGCCCGTGGCGACGATGGTCAGAAAAGAAAGGCCCAGCATGGGGTAGTTGATATCCATGCTGGGATGGGGGACCAGCGCGGAAGGCCAGCCCCAGTTGAGGGTGCCGAAGATCTGCAGCGCGCACGCGACGATAAGGCCGGCGAACACGGCGAGTCCGCCCATGCGCGGGGTGGGCACGGTGTTGACGCGGCGCTTGGACGGGTAGTCCACGGCGTCAAGCTTGATGGCGATCTTCTTGACGACGGGCGTCAGCACATAGGTGGTGGCGAAAGCCGCGAGCGCCAAACAGATGTAGGGAAGCAGAGACTCCACGTGAATACCGCTTATCGTAGATATGTACAGAATCTCACCTATGATAGCCGAGATACGATGGCTAAAGGGGGCGGGCGGCTCGACAACACCGTCATAGCAAAAGTGCGCGCTAGTCGGTGGGATGGATGTGCGATGGGGTGCGCGCCGCTCAAGTTTTCAACTTTTCTCATTGACAGATGCCCAGAGTTGTTTAAAATAGTCACTTGTCTTGGGGACGTAGCTCAGTTGGGAGAGCGCTGCCGTCGCATGGCAGAGGCCGAGGGTTCGACTCCCTTCGTCTCCACCCATTGACTTGGAAAGAGGATCTCTAAAGAGGTCCTCTTTTTTCATTTTGCGCTCGCAACCGCCGCGGTGGTCTTGTCGCCCATGCCCGTTATTCATGTTTGATATAACGCGACCTGCGGAAAAGCCATAATCGTATTCATGTAAAAACAGGGCTGGAAAACCGTCCCCCTTTGGGATGGCAGCTAAGTGTCACGAGGCGTTTATCGCTTTCGCGTTATGCCAGGTAGCGGCCGGTCGCGCTTTTAGGGCAGGCCGCGATGTTCGCCGGCGTGCCGCACGCGACGATACGACCGCCCTCTTCGCCGCCGCCGGGACCCATGTCCACAACGTAGTCGGCGTGGCGGATGACGTCCAGGTCATGCTCGATGACAATCACCGTCGCGCCCCGGGCCACCAGCCGGTCGAATACGCCTAGCAGCACCTGCACGTCCAAGGGGTGCAGGCCTATGGTGGGCTCGTCGAACACAAAGACGCTGCCCTGCTGGTCTCGCTTCATCTCGCTGGCGAGTTTTAGGCGCTGGGCCTCGCCGCCGGACAGCGACGGCGTCGCCTCGCCCAGCGTGAGATACCCCAGCCCCAGATCATGGAGAATCCTCAGCTTGTCATGCGTGCGCTTAAGGTCGCCGGTCACTTCCAGCGCCTCGTCTACGCTCATCGCCATGAGGTCCGGGATCGACAGCTCGGTTTGCTGGCTGCCGCAGGCGCGCTTGATGGATTCGGCTCGCGATGCGTAGCGGGTTCCGTGGCACTCCGGGCACGTGACCTCGACGTCGGGCAAGAACTGGACGTCGAGCGAGATCGAGCCCGTGCCATCGCATGCGGGGCAGCGCAGCGAACCGGTGTTGTACGAGAAATCGCCCGCCTTAAGGCCGGCAGCGCGCGCGGCGTCGCATTTGGCAAACGCGCGGCGCAGCTCGTCGTGAACGCCCGTGTAGGTCGCAACGGTGGAGCGGACGTTGATACCGATGGGCGAGGCGTCGATAAGGTTGACCTTGGTCACGCTCTCGGCGTCGACCCATGCGACGTGCGCCGGCATGGCGCCGGGCGCTATGGAGGCTTCGGTGGACGAGGAATCCTTGCCGCGGCGCCCCGCATCATCGCGACCGCGTTGCGCGCAGAGCGCCTGCAGCGCCGGTACCAGGGTCTCGAGCACCAACGTGGTTTTGCCGGAGCCGGATACGCCGGTAACCGCGACAAGCCTGCCGCAGGGGATGTCGACCTCGAGGGGCTTGACTGTATGGAGGCCGCGCGAGCTCAAGCGGATGCGGCCCAAGTCGAACATCTCGTCTTGGTCCACGCGCGGGCCGTCCGCGCTGGACCCAAGTGGCGTCGCAGGGCCGCCGCCGGCTCCTGCGTGCGCGGCCGCGGCGCCTTCTCGTTCTAGCTCGCCGGCAAGAAACGGCGCGATGACGGACCGCTGGTTTGCGACCACCTGCTCAAGGCCGCCTTGGGCGATGACGTAGCCGCCGCCCGAGCCCGCTACGGGCCCCATCTCTACCAGATGGTCTGCATGCGACAGCAACTGCACGTCATGGTCGATCATCACCACGGAGTTTCCGTCCGCGATCAGGTCGCGCATCACGCCAAGCAAGCCGTCTATGTTTGAGGGATGCAGGCCAATTGATGGCTCGTCGAGCACGTAGAGCACGCCCGTGGTGCGGTTTCTCACCGCGCGCGCAAGCTGGACGCGCTGGCGCTCGCCTGTAGACAGGGTGGAGCCCGCTCGGTCCAGCGAGAGGTACCCCAGCCCCAGATCAAGCAGCCGTCGCGCGCCGCCAAGAACGGCGTCGCAGATGCTCTCCGCCATGGGGCGCATGTCCTCTGGCAGGGCGGCGGGTACGCCGCGGACCCAGTCGCACAGCTCCCTTAAGGTCATCTGGCACGCTTGCGCAAGGCCTATGCCCCGCACGCGGGGCGAGCGCGCGGCGGGCGATAAGCGGGTGCCGCCGCAGTCCGGGCACGGCCCTTGGGTAAGGAAGCGCGCCACGCGCTTCAGCCCCTTCTCGTCCTTAACCTTGGCAAGGGCGTTTTCAACCGTGTAGACGGCGTTGTAATAGGTGAAGTCAAGCTCGGCGAAGTCGTTGCCCTTCTTGGCTTTGTAGAGAATGTGGCGCTTCTCCGCCGGCCCGTCAAAAACGATATCGCGCTCGCGTTGGGTGAGTTCGCAAAACGGCACGTCGGTGCGCACGCCCATCTCGCGGGCGACCTGCTTCATGAGGTCCCACATAAGCGAGCCCCAGGGCAGCACCGCGCCCTGGTCTATGCTCAGCGACTCGTCGGGCACCAGGGCGGCGCGGTTCACGGTGCGCACCTCGCCCGTGCCCTGGCAGGTGGGGCAGGCGCCGCCGGAGTTGAATGAGAGGTCCTCCGCCGCGGGGCCAAAAAAGCTGTGGCCGCATGCAGGGCAGGTCAAGGGCTGCTCGGCTGCGACGGCAAGGCTGGGTTCGCAGCGCGCGCCGCAGGCGGGGCACACGTGCGACCCCACGCGCGAGAACAACAGGCGCAGGCCGTTCAGAAGCTCGGACATGGTGCCAAAGGTGCTGCGCGGGCCCGGGATGGCGGGTCGCTGGTGCAGGGCGAGCGCCGCGGGAACGTAGAGCACCTGGTCCACATCCGCGCGTCCCGCCTGCGTAAGGCGCCGCCTGGTGTAGGCGGAGAGCGCCTCAAGGTAGCGCCGCGACCCTTCTGCGTACAAAACGCCCAGCGCAAGCGAGCTTTTGCCCGATCCCGAGACGCCGGCGATGGCCACCAGCCGTCCCAAGGGGATGTCGATATCTACGTTTTTGAGGTTGTGGACGCGCGCCCCGCGCACTTCGATATGGTCGGGTGCAAACGCGTGGCTGCCTGCATTCATCATGGTCAAAGCTCCCGTCGCGGGCTGGACGCATGGTCTAGAGACAAGAAGACCGCCCCCCGCATTGCTAAAATGAACCCACCTCTCAGAAGGTGGGTGCCCTCATCGTACTCTCCAGCTTCCTTAACAACGAAGGATATCTGTAACAGCAACGACTGTGTGGGCTCCCTAGAAAAACGCGACGGTTCACCCAGTTGCTCCGCGGGGGGCGGAATACCTATATCTTAGGTCCGCGTACTTTCATTACTAGTCTTGACTTGTAGAAATCGGTATCGGATTATTGAAGCACGCACCTATTTTTACTCTGACAAGAATCTATCAAGAGAATATTCTCGTTCTTAACGCCGCAGGTAGAAGCGGTGTTTATTTTTAACTGCCAGGTTTGATCCGTCGCTAGCGGCGCAGTCTCCCCTTATCTTCCTCGAGGACGCGGCCATGGGCCGCGAGATCCGCGGGGCCGCCCCGCCGCCCGCCGCCCAATACGCGCCGTTCAGGATGAACCGCGCATGAAGAAACGGTTTAGAGGCGGTTTCGCGTGGACGAGGACATCCGCGAGCCGTCTTCGGTCGCAATCCCTCGCCATCATTTATGTGAACGTTGTTCAATCTTGATGAACCCTGTTCATATTCCCCAAACCAATAGATATAGTTGGCTATACGGGATTCGGTGCCCGCGGGCGCCGGAGGCGTTTTATCGTTTACGCGTTAGGTTAGGAGAGCCATGAAAAAGTACGCCAACGCCGCGATCGCCTACTCGTTCCTCGCTTTGGCGGGGGGCGTGTTCTATCGCGAGTTCACCAAGTTCAACGGGTTCGAGGGCGCAACCTCGCTGGGGTTCGTCCATCCGCACTACCTCATGCTGGGCGTCTTCTTCTTTTTGGCGTTGATCGTCTTCGATAAGCTCTTCAACGTTTCGCAGCGCTTGGGCAAGCTCCTCATCGGCTACCAGGTCGGCCTCAACCTCAGCGTAATCATGATGTTGGTTCGCGGCGTGCTGCAGGTTCTGGGTAGCCCGCTTTCTTCCGGCGCCAACGCCGCCATCTCCGGCATCGCCGGCATAGGCCATATCATTTTGGGCGTCAGCCTGGTTATGGTCCTGTTCAAGATCAAGTCCGCCGTCATGCAGGAGGGCAGGTAATCGGTCGCTGGCGCATCGCCCCTCGCGATTCGCTCGACTCGCAGCTGGAGTACAATTCCATAGCAAGCCGTAGCTGGCGCGCCCGCATCCTGGTAGGCGCGCCGTTTTGCAACCAGCCTCCGGGACGGGCGGCGCTTGCGCGAACCGCTCCCGTCGCACGCAGGAATAATTAATACGGGGCGCGACCGCGCCCAAAAAGAGCCCGAAAAGCCCGTTGAAATGGGGATCAACAATGCATACGCTGTTAACGCCTGACGCCCTGGATGCCTGCGAGCTCTGCCCGCGATGCTGCCGGGCCGCCCGCGCGAAGGGCGCTCGCGGCGTCTGCGGCGCGGACTCCACGCTCAAGATCGCCCGCGCGGCGCTGCACATGTGGGAGGAGCCTCCCATTTCCGGCGAGGCGGGTTCGGGCACCATCTTCTTTAGCGGCTGCCCGCTCAAGTGCATCTACTGCCAAAACCACCAGATCTCTACCGGCGGCTTCGGTATCGAGATCGCTCCGGAGCGCTTGGTTGAGATCATGCTCGAGCTGCAAGATCAGGGCGCCCTCAACGTCAACTTGGTGACGGCGACCCATTACGCCCATTTGCTGCCCGCCGCGATCGGCGCGGCGCGCCGGCGCGGCCTCAAGATCCCGATCGTCTACAACACCAGCGGCTACGAGCGCGTGCAGGCGGTCGCAGAGCTTGCCGGATTGGTGGACGTGTGGCTCACCGATTTCAAATACGCCGACGCCGCGCTCGCGCGCAGCCTGTCCCACGTGCCGGATTATCCGGACGTCGCGGCCGCCGCGCTCGCCCAGATGGTCTCGCAAATCAACGCTGCCGGTGGCGAGCTGCTAGCCCGCGACGGCCATATGCTGCGCGGCATCATCGTCCGTCATCTGGTGCTGCCCGGTCATGCGGAGGATTCCTGCCGCGTGCTCGATCGCATCTGGGAGGTCGCCGGCGACGTGCCCATCTCCGTCATGAACCAGTACACGCCCAACCAACGCATGCGCGACCAGGGCGGCGACCTTGCGCGCGCGGTTTTGGAAGAGGAGTACGAGATGGTGCTCGACCATGCGGACGACCTCGGCTTCACCACCATGTTCTGGCAGGAGGGCGGCGCCGTGGACGAGAGCTTCACCCCGCCGTTCGACACCACCGGCGTGCTCGAGTCCGCCGCCACCTCGAATGGGCGCATCGGCTAGGTACGCGCGCTGCCGAACGCTGCCGCGAGGGCGGCCGGGGCTGTCCCGCCCGCGCCTTGCCCCACGTCGTACGGAGCCCTGCCAAACGGGTATACTTTTCAAGATTGACTTCACCCAACTCCGGCGCCCCTTGGCGTCGACGCATCAAGGAGGTCGGCTTCATGACCGATCAGAACACCCCGCTTTCGGATGAGGAGCGCGCAGAGCTCGAGGCGCTCCGCGCCGAGAAGGCGCGCCGCGAGGAAGAGGAACGCGCCCGCAAAGAGCGCGCCGAGCTCGAGGCCCTTCGCGCCGAGCAGGCGGCAGCGGACGCCCCCGCGTCGCAGAAGCCCGCCGCCGCCCCCAAACCCCGCCGCGCGCCCGCGCCTCAGGAGCCCGCCGTCGATGCAGAGCACCTTACCTTTGGTCAAAAGATGGTCATGACCAAGGACGAGGTTGACGAGGACGGCGTGCCGCCCATGCCCCCGGCGCAGAAGCTCATCATCGCCGTCGGCGTGGTGCTGCTTATCGTTGCTGGCTTCTGGCTCGTGAAGAACAACCTGCATTAGGCTTTTTCGCCGTCGTCGACGCACCAAATCGCCGGCGGCATTTCTCTATCCATCGCTTCAAGGACGAATTCGACTCGGTTTTCCGCGCTTTCCGTGACGGGGGATCGCGCGCGAATCGCCCGCAATAGGAGGACACTATGGCGCTCACCGACATCGCCCGTCCCACCGACGTTTCCATGCTTACCGACCTCTACGAGCTCACCATGGCCCAGGGCCTATGGGAGAACGGCAAGCTCGAGGAGCAGGGCTGCTTCACCGCGTTCTACCGCGATCGCCCCTTTGGCAACGCGTTCGCCGTCATGTGCGGCACCGCGGAGCTGCCGGAACTGGTCGAGAACCTGCGTTTCACGGACGAGGACATCGACTACCTGTCCTCCCTGTCCGCACCTGGCGGCGGCAAGATGTTCAACCCGGATTTCCTCGAGTTCCTGCGCGGGTTCCGCATGCACGTCGACATCGATGCGGTGCCCGAGGGCGAGCTGGTCTTTCCGCGAGAACCCATGGTGCGCGTGACGGGCTCCGCCCTTGAGTGCCAGCTGCTCGAGACCGCGCTGCTCAACACCATCAACTTTCAGACGCTGGTCGCCACCAAGACCGCCCGCGTGGTCCAGGCGGCAAAGGGCCGTCCCGTCGCCGAGTTCGGCCTGCGCCGTGCCCAGGGCCCCGATGGCGGGCTCGCCGTGGCGCGCGCCAGCTACGTCGCGGGCTGCGCTTCCACGTCCAACGTGCTGGCGGGCCGTCGCTACGGCATCCCGGTCTTCGGCACCCACGCCCACAGCTGGGTCATGAGCTTCGATACCGAGCTCGAGGCCTTCCGTGCGTTCGCCCGCTCCATGCCAAAGAACTGCACGCTGCTCATCGACACCTATGACGTGCGCGAGGGCGTGGAGAACGCCATCATCGTCGCCAAGGAAATGGAGGCGCGCGGCGACCGACTCGCTGCCATCCGCATCGATTCTGGCGACCTCGCCAAGCTTTCCAGCTATGTGCGCTCCCGATTCGACGCGGAGGGGCTCGGCTACGTCAAGATCTCCGTGTCCAATGATTTGGACGAGTACACCATCCAGTCCCTCATCGACCAGGGTGCCCCCATTGATTCCTTCGGCGTCGGCACCAAGCTCGCCACGTGCTATGACCAGCCCGCGCTCGGTGGCGTTTACAAGCTCGCCGCCCGCCGCGCATCCTCCTCTGACGCCTGGACGCCCGTGGTCAAGCTCTCTGAGCAGCCCTACAAGCGAACCATTCCTGGAATCCAGCAGGTTAGGCGCTATATGGATATATCGGGCTCTCCGGTGTGCGACATGATTGTGGACGAGGCCTTCTTGGAAGGGGAGGGCGACCAGTGCGGCACCACCCTGGTCGCGGTTAACGACGCCGCCTTGGTTACCGACGTGTCCGGGTTTGATTACCGCGAGCTTCTTGTCCCGTGCGTGCGCGATGGCCGTGCGGTGGCTCCGCGAGAGGACCTCTCCGTCGCGCGCGAGCGTTGCACCGCGGCAATCGGGTCCCTCGACCCTGCATACAAGCGCTTTCTCTATCCGCAGTCCTACGTGGTCGGCATGGAATCCGGTTTGGCCCACGTTCGTGACGAGCTCGTCCGCGAACGCATGAGCGAGGCCGCCAGCTCCCTGCCATGGAAGACCACCAAGTTCTAACACCGCGCCGGCGTTTATCGATCGGTGCTTGGAGGCGACGCCATGCCGGCATTAAGTATGTTTTTTGGAATCATTGTCTACATGTATAGAGAATTGGGCGGAAAACACAATCTGCCTCATATCCATGCGATTTACTCAGGTGATGAGGTGGTTGTCGATTTGGAGGGCAACGTCCTGGAGGGGGCGATTCCAAGGAATAAAATGAGGCTACTACTTGCTTGGATTGAAATACATCGTGAAGAGCTAGAGGCAAATTGGGCTTTGCTGAGTGCGGGAGAGCAATTCTTTAAAATTGATCCGTTGCGTTAGGTGGTGTCTAATGTCGATTCCAAGGTTATTGAAAGTGACGCCTCGCGAGGATCGTTCTCTTGTCCTTGAGTACGACTCCGGCGAGCGCAAGGTTTTCGATGTTAATCCTTATATCTCAGGTTCTTGGTATGGCGAGCTTGGTGAGATTCCTTACTTCAATGCTGTATCTGTTGTTTCCGGGGGAAGCGGTATCGCTTGGCCTCACGGCCAAGACATCGCGCCTCATGAGTTATATGAATTGAGCGTCTCGTATTGACGCGCATCCGCTCGTCCACGAACGCATGAGCGAGGCCGCCAGCTCCCTGCCATGGAAGACCACCAAGTTCTAACACCGCGCCGGCATATGTCCGCGCGTCCTGCGCTATGATGGGCTGACGAATTATCCGCGCGCCGTCGCACCCTCGCGGCGGCGCGCCTGCATGTTGTCGAGGTGTTCCATGTCAGTCCAGCGCAAAACCATGGTCGTCAAGATCGGTTCCTCCACCCTGGTTGGGGAAGACCGCCAGATTCGTCGCGATTTCATCGCGGACCTTGCCCGCCAGGCGGCAGAGCTTCGCAATCTGGGATGGAACCTCGTCGTTGTGAGCTCCGGCGCCATCGCGTGCGGCGCGCCCAAGCTCGGCTTCGCTAAAAAGCCCGCCGACATGCCGAGCCTGCAGGCGTGCGCCTCTGTTGGCCAGTGCATCCTTTCGGCCGTGTACGACGAGGAATTCCGCGCCGCAAGCCTGCTCACCTCCCTTGTGCTGCTCACCCGGCACGATACCGCCCGCAGGTCTTCCTATCTTCATGCTCGCGACGCCCTCACGCGTCTGGTGGAACTTGGCGTTGTTCCCGTGGTGAACGAGAACGACACCACCACCGTAGATGAGATCAAGTTTGGCGATAACGACACGCTCGCCGCCTTGGTGAGCTGCCTGGTGTCTGCCGATCTCTGCGTCACCCTGTCTGATATCGACGGCCTGTATACCGCCAACCCGTCGCTTGATCCCACCGCGCAGTTCATCCCGCGCGTCACCAAAATCGACGCCGCCATCATCGGGTCGGCGGGAGACTCCACTACATCGGTGGGCACCGGCGGCATGATCACCAAGATCCGTGCGAGCCGAATCCTCATGACGGCGGGCATCGCAAGCGTCATCTGCAGCGGCGCCGAGGAGAACGCGCTTGTGCGTCTTGCCTCGGGCGAGTCCGTCGGAACGCTCTTCGTTCCCCCTGCGGACCGCTTGGAGATCGCCCCCCGTAAGCTTTGGATTGCCCTGGGCGACTCCGCGCACGGGTCGGTGACGGTGGACGATGGCGCGGCTGCGGCGGTTGTGCAGCGCGGCAGCTCGCTTCTGCCCGTCGGCATCACCGCCGTCGAAGGTTTGTTCTCTACGGGCGACGTGCTCGATATCCGAGATCGCGACGGCTTCGTGATCGCTCGCGGTCGTGCGGAGGCGGGCTCGGACGAGCTCGAGCTGGCGCGCGGCCGTCGTCAAGACGAAATCGCCGGCAACCATCTTCTGGCCGCGCTCTCCGGCAAACCCGCCATCCATCGCGACCAGATGATCGTTTTCGCTTAACGCGGGTTGGTCTCTGTCAAAAAGTAAGTTGCATTCAGCGCGCTAGGTGGCCCATCTGGCGCGCTTCTTCATAAAGGTGCTGAAAAACGCTGGTGCCCGCGCGCAGCCCGTCGTGCTCAAACTCATTGGTGACCCAAGGATGGGCGTTGCCGACGCGAGAAAGGGTGTCGAGCTGCAATCCAGAGTCCACATACATGTCATCGAAGTAGACCGCGGCGTAAACAGGGGTTTCGTTGGCGGTAAGGCGCGCGGGGTCGTAGACCGCATCGAATTCCGTATCCCGCATCAGCTCATCCATCGCAGCGGCGAACGGCTTGAGCTCCGGGCACTCTTCGAACATCCAGGGGAACGCCGCTTCTCCCGTGAATAGAAGCGGGCGGGCGAGCGTGTCGAATTCGGGTCGATGGGCCTTCTCGGCCGCTGCCGCCCAATTGATGGGCGCGCACGTTCCGCTGGCGTAGATGAATTCCTGCAGCGTCCAGTACAAGGGGTTGGCACAGGTGTTGGTGCGTTCGAGCACGCTCATCAAGAAACCCTCTGAAAGCTCGGGCACGTCCATGCCCAAGACGCTTCCTTCAAGATCCTCGAATGCATGGTCGAAAAGCCAGTGCATACGCTCAAAGCTGGGCTTCATGCCAAAGTCGCTGCCCAGAAGCTGCAGGCGCTCAACGGTAAGAGGGCTGCCGTCCGGCAACGTCACATCGCCGCTCTCAAGAATGTTCGCGACGGCCGTCACCCGCTCGACGTCGCCCGGGTAGCGGCGATAGTACGCTTCGGTTTTGGCCTGCATGCGCGGGAAGGTGTGGGCGTAGACCTCGGCGGCGGTGCCGGGAACGTGAGGGATGCCTCCGCATACAAAGCTCTGTTGGATCGCGCCGGGGAACAGCGACAGGTAGCTTAGGGTTATAAAGCCGCCGTAGCTTTGCCCCAGCGTGGTCCAAGGCCTTCCACCAAATTGCGTGAGGCGTAGATACTCGAAGTCGCGGACGATGGAGCTGGCGAGCATGCGCTTCAAGAGGTCTGCCTGGGCGCGAGATGCGCTTGCGCCGGCTTCTGCGGCGGCCCGCCCAATGCGAGCGATCCCCCGCCCGCTTATACGCGAGCTGCGACCGCATCCGCGCTGGTCCGGAAGGATTACGCGGTAGTGCTTCACGGCCTCTCCAAGCCAGGCGGGATCGGTATCGCTACCGGGACGCGGGCTCTCTCCGCCGGGGCCTCCTTGGAAGAAGACGAGAAGCGGTAGGTCATCGTCCAAATGCTCGGGAGAGCAGGCGATGCGGTAGAACAGCTTGATGCTCTCGGGCGCGCCTGGAATAGGGGAGGGCATGGCGCCGCGGCGCATGGTGCTGCCCAGCGCGAGCAGTGCGGGCTCCAGGCCGCGCCAGTCAAGGGGGACGTCGATGGAATGGTCTTCGATATAGAGGCCGGGAACGTAGTAGCTTGCGAGTTTCATGGTGCCTCCTGGTGTCTGCGATTTGGGCAGCGGCGTTTATCGCGTCCAGTATACCCCTTTTTCAAAAAGAATAGAACACACGTTCTATATTCATGTTAGAATCAATGGCGATCGATGGTGAGGGGGAGCTATTGCCAGACCGCTTTCGAGTACTATGGAGTGGTGTTAAATCTGCGAGAGGAGCCACCTATGGCCGATAATATCGCTGCCTATGTAGAAAACCTGGCGCAGGCCGCAAAAGCCGCGTCGCGTCCGCTGGGATTCGCGTACGATGAGCAGCGCGTAGCCGCCGTTCGAGGTATGGCGACCGCTCTGCGCCGCAACGCCGATGCCATCATCGCCGCCAATGCCCTCGATATGGACGCCGCCCGCGCCGCGGGCACCAGCGAGGGCCTGCTCGACCGCCTGCTGCTTACTCCGGAGCGCATCGAGGGGATGGCGCGGGGTCTGGAGTCTCTAGCGACCCTGCCCGATCCGGTGGGCCGCGTCCTTGAGGAGCGCACCATCGACTGCGGGCTCAACCTGCAGAAGGTGAGCGTGCCGCTGGGCCTTGTCGCCATGGTGTACGAGGCGCGACCAAACGTCACCTCTGACGCCGCGGGCATCTGCATCCGTACGGGTAACGCCTGCATTCTTCGCGGCGGCTCCATCGCCCAGAACTCCTGCGTGGCCATCGCCCACGTGCTGGCGGATGCCGTACAGGACGCCGGGCTGCCCCGCGACGCCGTCAGCATCATCGAGACCACCGATCGCGCGGCCACGGACGTGCTCATGGGCCTGCGCGGCACGGTGGACGTTCTCATTCCGCGCGGCGGCGCCGGTCTTATTCGCCACTGCGTGGAGAACGCCTATGTTCCGGTGATCGAGACCGGTACTGGTAATTGCCACATCTACGTGCATGAATCCGCGGACTTTGATAAGGCGCGCGCCATAGTGATGAACGCCAAGACCCAGCGCGTGGGCGTGTGCAATGCTTGCGAGTCGCTGTTGGTGGACGAGAGGATCGCCGACGCGTTCTTGCCGCAGATGCTGGTCGAGCTGGATGCCGCCGGCGTTTTGGTCCATGGCGACGAGCGCACCCGCGACCTTGCGGACATCATGGACTTTGTTGACGCGACGGAAGAGGATTGGGGCCGCGAGTACCTGGCGCTCGAGATCAGCGTCAAGGTGGTGGCGGACGAGGACGAGGCCATCGCGCACATAGGCCGCTACGGCACCGGTCACTCGGAGGCGATCGTCGCGGAGGACGAGCAGGCGTGCGAGCGATTCTTGCGCGAGGTCGATGCCAGCGCCGTGTACGCCAACGCGTCCACCCGCTTTACCGATGGCGGAGAGTTTGGCCTGGGCGCGGAGATTGGTATCTCCACCCAGAAGCTGCATGCGCGCGGGCCGTTTGCCGCCGAGGCTCTGACAACGTATAAGTACGTCGTCCGCGGCGAGGGGCAGGTTCGTCCATAGGGCGATAGCGGTTACGGTTCCTCGGTCCAACGCGAATGAATGCAAACGAACGAAAACGCCAGTCGGCATTCGCGTTCACGCGCGTAGCCGATCGGCGTTTATCGGCCTTGTTCGTCTAATCGCTTTGCGCATGCGTTAATCGAACTGTTGCAGGGCATAGAGCTGCTCTGGTTCATATGCCGGAGCGCCTTCTTCGAACGAAGCAATAAATGCCTCTTCGTTGCGCAGCCAGATTTCTTCAAAGTCTGGGACGAAAAAGATGCGGTAGGAGCGCGTTAGCTCGCTTCCGTCCTCGAATGTCGCCGTAATTTCCAGGGTTCTCGAGAAGAGCTCGATAGCGGCGGACAGCTCGACTTCGAGAATCAGGTTATCCCGTGCCTCCCCAGTAGGGGTTCCCTGGTTCTCAGCGTCGTGCAACTCGTTTTTCACCGCCGCTGCGATACGTAGGGCGCTTCGCCGTGTCTTACCGGGCGCTTCGACGCTCGTTGCATTCATGCGCTCGCTCGCGACAGCCCGTTCAAGCAGGGCACGAGAGGCCTCATCGATTCCAATGGATTTTATAGCATCGATATAGCCGTCCATGGCAATCCAGGCTGGGTAGTCCATTACAGTTTCCAGCGCGGAATCCACGGAGTCCTTGTCCATAAGCGCAGGCATCTCCTCGCGCGGTTCGACTCTGCGCCGCTATGCTTGGCGATGCAGGTTCACGCAGATGTCGTGCGTGGCGCGCGGCAACCACGCCTTGAGATGCTCGTCATCATGGAAGCGCACCTGGCTTTTGAGCAGTTTGATATACATGTTTTTTGGGCGATATCCTTGGCGTTGGCCATGTTGCGCGTACGGGCGAGGGCCAGCCTAATGAGGGGGCCGTGGGGCCGCGCGATCGCGTGTTCCATAAAGGCTTCCGACTACAGCGCACGCCCTGCCGTGGAATTGACTGATGAGCTGTTGGCTCCGTCTGATTTGCATGTTTTCACTGTGCTCTCCACCTCCTCACCCTATACACGCCTTGCGCGCATATAGAGGTTACACGTGGATTGAAAAAGCGCCGATCCGAGTGAAACCGGATCGGCGCGGGATGGATGCAGCTTGAGGAGGGGAGGGGCTACTCGTCCGCGTCCTCACCAAAGGTGTCGCGGTCGGGAGCGAAGCTCTGCATGGCCTCGATGGTGCGGGCGAAGACCTCGTCCAGCTCCCATCCCAGCATCTCGGCGCCCTGGCGGATCACGTCGCGCGACACGCCGGCGGCGAAGCGCTTGTCCCTGAACTTCTTCTTGAGCGATTTGACGTTGAAGTCCATGACGCTCTTGGACGGGCGCATGATCACGGCAGCGCCGATAAGACCGGTGAGTTCCTCGGTAGCGAAGAGGATCTTCTCCATCATGAGCTCGGGCTTGGGCAGGTCAGTGTTGTAGTCGCTGGTGTGGCTCTGGATGGCGCGGACCAGCTCGGGCGTGCCGCCGGCCGCCTCGATCAACGGGGTGGCGTAGAGGGTGTGCATGGCGGGCTCGTCGTCATGTTCCTCCCAGTCCAGGTCGTGCAGCAGGCCCACGATGCCCCAGAATTCCTCGTTTTCAGGGTCGTATTCGCGGGCGAAGTAGCGCATGGTCTGCTCGACCGTCTCGGCGTGCTCGATGTGGAACGGGTCGTGGTTGTGGGCGCTCAGCAGCTCGAAGGCTGCCTCGCGCGCCATGCCGGCGTTCAGGGTTGACATGGATGTGCTTCCTCCAAAACATTTGAGGCGGGCACCGCGGTGGCGATGCGTGCGTATGTGTCTGTACTATAGCACGGGCATCTATGTGGCCGATGATGCCCGCGCGCGTGCCGGGCGGGCGGAGTTTTTTGGACCGCATCGTGCCGCGCCGGCAAGGTTCCGAGAGCGAGAATCCTTGATGCGATGCATGAAAAGATATGCTCATGGGAAATGCTACCACTCCGCGTTAGTTGTAACGGACTGCCCTTGTCTATTAGTAAAACGCGGGTATGGCAGCTTTGTGAATGGAAGCCCAATAAGCTCATAATACGGTCTATTAACTGGCAAATGAATAAAATCAAGGCATTTCCGTTTACCGAGCTCCAGCGTCCGTATGTCGAGTAAGGGTTCATTTCCGTAGCGTGTGAACTGATGATACAGGTGTCAAGATATTAAAGACCACTTCCTTTCGAATGCCGCTATTCGCATGTTTCGACGGTGCAGTTTTAAGGCCGCGTATCTTACTGCTGCGATATGGCGACTCCAAAGGATGCGGGTCGCGCCTCCAAGGGGGAATGTCCATGGCATCTAGCCCAATCCCTATTGGTAACTCGCAATGAAAGGAGTCGCGGTGATCGCTAGGAAGAATGCAGTCGTCGCAACTACCGCCGGGCTTGCGCTGGCGCTTGCCCTGTCCGGATGCGCCGGGGGAACCGTCCCGACGGTCTCGTTCCAAAACGTGACGGAGGGCGTGGACGAGTCCGCTCCCGACGTCATCTCCATGACCGACGCCCGCACGTTCGAGGCGACCGTGCCGGTGGATGGGAAATCCGCAGACGACCTAACCGGGCTTATCGAGGACGGCAAGGTTGTCTGGACGCTTAGCCGTGAAGAGGGGATCCGCGACGCGAAGGAGTATCCCGCTCAGTTCCTGGGAGGGGAGCTCTCCGAATGGAAGACGGTGACCACTGAGATTCAGCCGAAGACCGAGTTCTTCACCGACATCAAGAACGAGCCGGTGGAGATCGATGGCAAGACCGGCCTTAAGCTCACGTTCGATACGGAGCTGTTCTACGGCTACGACGGCTTCGACGGCCGCGAGGGCGAGCTCATGAACGACACGCTGCTCGACTATACGGGCACCTATGAGCTGAGCTGTACGATCGATGGCAAGGACGCGGGCTCGACCGAAGTCGACTTCCGTCCCTACGATTCGTACCGCACGCAGGAGGAGGTCGACGCCGAGCTGCCGGAGCTTGTGAAGCAGGCGAAGGAGAACGGCCTGTTCGCCAAGATCGAGAAGATCGGCGAATCCGCTCGCGGTCGCGACATCAACGCGGTGTTCGTCGCGAAATCGGAAAAGGACCTCGATGCCTACCTCGAGCTCGCCGATAAGATGGAGGCGGAGCCGGCGGATTTGCAAAAGCAGATCGAGGCTGGCGACCTTGAATATAAAGTCCCCGTTGTCTACAGCAACATCCACTCCGACGAGATCATCGGCACGGACAGCGTCATGGAGTTCCTGCGCCTGCTCGTCGCCAACGAGCCCGTCGATTACCGCACGGTCGAGAGCCTGACCGACCTTGGCAAGGAGACGCTCGTTCGCGAGATGGAGGAGGACGGCACCGTTTGGTCCGAGCTTATCAAGGACCAGGCGACCGGAGTGGGCTATATCCAGGGCGACGGCGCGAAGAACCCCACCGATACGGAAGAGAACCCGCACCACACCGTCGATATGACGGACGAGGAGTTCAAGGGCTACTACAACGTCGATGACCGCACGTTCGACGTTGAGAAGGCTTTGGACGATATGTTCTTCATCTTGGTTCCCACCGAGAATCCCGATGGTCGCGCCGACACCCTGCGCACCGGCGGTAACGGTTTCGACCTCAACCGCGACAACACCTACCAGACCCAGCCCGAGACCCAGGCGATGACTTCGATGATCGCCAAGTGGAACCCTATCTCGCTACACGAGATCCACGGTTACTACACCCAGTACCAGGTCGAGCCCTGCTCGCCCACGCATGACCCCAATAACGAGTACGACCTGTTCATCGACACGGCGATGGCGCAGGGCGAAGCGTTCGCCGCGGCGTCTATCTCCAATAACGAGACCATCAACGCCGTGCAGATCCCCATGCGCGATTACCTCGTCCGCGAGGAGGATGGAAGCCTCAATTGGTATCCGTTCGACGACATGTCCTCCAGCTACACCCCGCAGTACGCGATGCTCCACGGTGCCAACGCCTACACAGTCGAGCTGCCTTACGGGCACGAGGACGCCGTGGTCGCCACCAAGTACGGCTTCATCGGCAACGCCGAGTTCGTATCCGAGAACAAGGACCAGATGTTCCTCAACCAGCTTGAGCGCTACGAGCGCGGCATCGAGAACATCGACCCCGAAGAGATGCGCCCCTACTACGTGGACCAGCACGATGTTCCCGGTGCCGAGGCGGACGTGTTCCGTCCCCGCTACAAGGAGAACAACAACTTCTTCCCCGAGTACTACGTGATCCCCACCGGCGCCGGCGTGCAGCAGGACCGTGCCGCCGTCAACGAGATGGTTGAGTATCTGCTGCGCAACGACGTCAAGGTCAAACAGCTCTCCGAGGACTTCAAGGCGGGCGAGAAGGCATATGCCAAGGGCGACCTGGTGGTCGACATGCACCAGGCCAAGCGCAACATGGCCAATGCCGCCCTTTACAAGAACATGGTCATCAGCGGCTGGGACTCCCTGTATTCCGAGCCCGTCACCAACTTCCCGGACCAGCGCGGCTTCGATATGGACATCATCACCACGCCCGGCGCCTTCGCCGACGCGAAGCTCGACGAGGTCTCCGAGGGCATCGAGCTCAAGACCTTCGTCGACGGAGAGGGTGACGCCGTTCGCATCGAAAACAGCGGCGTCGAGCCCATCCGCGCCGTCAACGCCCTGCTGGGTGATGGCAAGAACGTCGGCTTGGTGACCGAAGGCGAGTTCGCGGGCGACTACGTGGTCTCCGCTTCCGATTTCGAGTCCATCCAGGATTCCTATGTCCTCGACGCCCATAAGACCGGCGACGTTCCTGCCGCCAAGACCATCAAGAAGGACATCAAGGTCTACATCCCCGGAGCCGAACCCGAGTTCTTGTTGGATAACGACGGCAACGAGGTTGGAGTCAGCAACTACATCAACCGCCTCAATACCGATTACAACTGGGATCACTTCGCGCTTGGCAAGCAGATGGGCTTCACGGTCGTCGACAACGCAAAAGACGCTGATATCATCGTAGGCAACCAGTGGCTCTCCGAGGACGAGGTCGCTGCCGTCGTCGCCGGCAAACCCTATGTCGGCTACACCCTGGGGGCGCTGGAGTCCGTCGAGCAGATGGGAATAGGCCTTGAGTATAACGACGACGCCGATCTCATGTACGACGCCCTGACCACCGTCACGTATCCCGAGGCGAGCATCGTCACCGCTACGTATGCGGGGGAGGGCGACAACCTGGTGTACGCATATGGCGGCAGCTTCATCACCGCGGTGCCCGAGGGCGCCAAGGTCATCATGAAGACCACGGCGGACGACCCCGTCGAGGGCTTCATGAGCGATGAGCATATCGCCAAGTACAAGGACTCCATCCAGGCGTTCGATTACACCGAGGGCGGATTCAACATGACCGTCTTCGCGAACACGCTGACCAATAAGGCGCATCAGCAGGACGATTACCGCTTCCTGAGCGCAGCGCTTTACAGCAAGCTTCTCGGCGAGGACTTTAAGCTCTAGGCTTCGTTTGCCTCCTTGCCTTGAATCCGCTCCTGGGTTGGCTGCGAACATGCACACGCCGACGCTGGGTACGGGCGCCCTCTCGGTCTTCTATCGGGCCGAGAGGGCGCCTTTTTCGTTCAAACCCCCGAGGGGTGGGCGGTTCGGGGCGCGTTCTCGTCCAGGGCCTCCGTGCGAGCACGTATCCCAGATAAGCTGCGCCCCAAGACAAGGTTGTCCGCAAGCTCGGTTATGGATTGCGCGCCAGTCTATAGAATATGCGCTAGTTAAAGCTGGGGTCGATTTGCGCGAGGCGCTCCTCGATGTCGTCCTCGGTGCATTCAAGCGCCACGGCAAGCTCCTCCAGGGCACGGCGGTGGGCTTCTTTGAGCACGCGCGTGTAATAACTGCTGGGCTTTTTATCCTGCGCTTCTGCATCGCGGATGCGCTGGCGCATGGTCTTTGCGACGCGAATGGTCTGCGGCGCCCCATATTTGAGCTGTTTCTTAAAGTAGGTCTCCTCAAGCGAGCTGTTGCGCTCCGTAAAGGGGTCGACTTCAATCTCGTCGTAATCATCCAAAAGACGTTCCGCAACTTCGCGAGAGATACAGGTGTGCAGGCGATCTTGCTGCGCAACCGGGTACATCATGCGCGTTTTGGCGTGACCGCGCTTCGCTTCCAGGATGATCATGGGGGAGGGCGCATCCTCATAGCCCATTACGGTGCAGACGCCCTGTCCCGGGTGGATAATGTGCTCGCCGATACTAAACATGCTCTTACTCCATCACTTGCGAATCTGATATGCTACTATTTTTTGCGACTTCCTAATCATAGCATGCGTATCGGAATATGGACTTGAAGTCTCCATAAAACCATCCCCGTACGCTGCGAGTTTTACACAACAGTCTAATATGTGAAAAGAAAAGCCGCTGGTAGAAGACAAGGTATGTCTTCTGGTCCAAATACTGGACGATATGCGCGACATTGAGCGCGGTATGCTGATTCGCCGATGTTTTGCCAGCGGACACATATATAAGCTACCAGCAAATACAGCAGTATGTTAAAGTACCAAGCACATCCATGCATGTGCCCCGCGAGACCAACATTTCGGGGTGGGAATTTGAGGAGGATCATTTATGCCAGAGAAGATTGAAGAGCTGGTGCGCGCTGCGCTCGCCGCTGCCCAGGAAGCCGGCGATTTGCCCGCGTTCGACCTGGAGGATTGCGGCCTGGAGCGACCGGCTGACACTTCTCACGGCGAGTGGACCTCCACCTGCGCCCTTAAGTCGGCCAAGCTCGCCCACTGCGCCCCCAAGAAGATTGCCGACGCCATCGCGGCCAACATGCCCCAGGACGCTTCCATCGCCAAGGTGGAGGTCGCCGGCCCGGGCTTCATCAACTTCTACCTCAACGCCGCGGCCAACAACGCCGTGCTGGCAGAGGCTCGCGCCAAGGGCATGGACTTCGCTAAGTCCAACGTCGGCGGCGGTCTCAAGACCCAGGTCGAGTTCGTCTCCGCCAACCCCGTCGGCCCCATGCACGTGGGTCACGGCCGCTGGGCCGCTTTGGGCGATTCGCTCTGCCGCGTGATGAGCCACGCCGGCTATGACATCCAGCGCGAGTTCTACATCAACGACCACGGCTCCCAGATGGACGTCTTTGGCAACTCCATCTCCTACCGCTACATGCAGCTGGTCGAGATCATGGAGAAGCAGGGCCTGGACATCGACGCCGCCCGCGACTTCCTCGCCAAGGACCGCGACAACTACGTTCAGGACGAGGCCGACGAGCACCTGGACAGCCACCCCTATATGGATGCCTTCACCCAGGGCCTGGGCGGCAACGCCTACGGCGGCACCTACATCATTGACGAGGCCGCTGCCTTTTATAAGAAGGATGGCGACAAGTGGGCCCACGCCACGGATGAGGAGCGCATGCTCTACTTCCGCGAGGAGGGCTACGCCAAGATGGTGGAGAACATGCGCCAGCTGTGCCATGACGTCCGCTGCGACTTCGATAAGTGGTTCTCCGAGCGCACCGTCTACATCAAGGACACCGAGGGCCCCAACGCCGGCACCTCCGCGGTAGACCGCGCCTTCGCCAAGCTCGATGAGATGGGCTATCTCTACAACAAGGACGGCGCTCTATGGTTCCGCTCCACCGACTTGGGCGATGACAAGGACCGCGTCCTGGTCAAGGCCAACGGCGAGTACACCTACTTCGCTTCCGACGTCGCCTACCACTGGGATAAGTTCCAGCGCGTCGACCACGTCATCGACATCTGGGGCTGCGACCACCACGGCTACATCAACCGCGTCCGCTGCGTCTGCGACGCCCTGGGCTACCCCGGCAAGTTCGAGGTCCTGTTGGGCCAGTTCGTCAACCTGCTGCGCAACGGCAAGCCCATCCGCATGTCCAAGCGCAAGGGCACCATGGTCACCTTCCAGGAGCTCGTGGACGAGGTCGGCGCTGACGCCACCCGCTACACGCTGATCTCCCGTTCCTCCAACCAGGCCATCGACTTCGATATTGAGGCCGTTAAGGAGAAGAGTCAGAATAACCCGGTGTACTACGTGCAGTACGCCCACGCCCGCATCTGCTCCATCCTGCGCAAGGCCGCCGGCGTCACGCCGGAGCAGGCTGCCGAGATGGGCATGGACGCCGTGGCCGCCCAGGCTATTGGCGAGAACGTGGACTACGCGCTTCTGACCGATCCCACTGAGCTCGCTCTCTCCCGTAAGATCTCCGAGCTCGAGGACCTTATTGCCAGCTGCGCCCGCGACCGCGCGCCGTTCCGCCTCACCCACTTCGCAGAGGAGCTTGCTGGCGGCTTCCACAGCTTCTACCAGGCCTGCCAGGTGCTGCCTAGCGAGGGCCGCCCGGTCGACGCCGAGCTGTCCCGCGCCCGTTTGGCCGCATGCGACGCTGTTCGCAACGTGCTGGCGCTCACCCTCTCGCTCATTGGCGTTTCCGCGCCCGAGCAGATGTAGTTCACGAGGCGGCAGCAACGTGCGCTAGCTTTCACAATCTGTGGTGTTTGGAGCCCTCGCCCATGCGGGGGCTCTTTTCATGCCTGCTTGGATGCGTCGCGACGCGTCCGGCAACCTAGTCCAATTGGGCATTTCAGCCTGGCCGGGGTGTAGACCATAAAAAGCTGTGCCGTTTGTCCAATGCGTTTGTAATACGTGAATGCGCTTTAAGCGACATGTGCTACACTCAGGGTCGTTACGTGCAAGCTGCATGGCGGCGGCACTATTGAACATCCCTTTCCTTATAGCGTGGAAGCGCATGCGCGACCCCATGTGGGCAACTTGTCGTATATCGCGACGCGACATAGGAGGTTTCATCATGAAGTTCTTCATCGATACCGCCAATTTGGATGAGATTGCAGAAGCGAAGAGCTGGGGCTGCCTTGCCGGCGTCACCACCAATCCCTCGCTGTACGCAAAGACAGGCTGCAAGCTCGCGGATTTTGAATCCCATATGCTCAAGATCGCCGAGCTTTGCGAAGGGCTTCCCGTTTCCGCCGAGTCTACTGCAGCCACGGCGGACGGCATGGTCGAGGAGGGTTTGCGCCTGGCCGCGCTCGCTCCCAACATTGTCATCAAGCTGCCGGTTTGCGAGGCGGGCCTGGAGGCGTGCCGCAAGCTTGCGGACAAAGGCGTGCGCGTCAACATGACGCTGGTGTTCTCCGCCCCGCAGGCGCTGCTGGCCGCTAACGCCGGCGCGCGCTACATCAGCCCGTTTATCGGGCGGTTTGACGATATCTCCGAAGACGGCGTTGCCCAGCTTGCAGATGTTGTTACCTGCATTGGTAACTATGGCTGGAGCGGCAAGAACGTCGACGATAAGGTCGAGATCATCGCCGCGTCCGTACGCACGCCAAACCATGTTACCCAGGCTGCCCTTATGGGCGCCGATATAGCAACGGTGCCCCTTGGGACGCTGAAAAAATGCCTCAGGCATCCCCTGACGGATAGGGGAATCGCTTCTTTTGAGGCTGACTGGAAGAAAGTTGAGCAGGCATAGTGTCAGACGATAACAAGACCGAGTCCGTGGAGGCGTCCGCAGCGCCGTCCAGCCAGGTTGAAACTCGCCAGCAGGTTGAGGCCCCCGCGCCCGCGTCGGCTCGTGTGGCGGAGATGAAGCCCGCTGGGGATGCGGCGCCCGCAGAGAAACTCGCGCCCGCAGAGAAGCCCGCGGCGGTGGAGCGCCCTGCACCCGCAGCGCAGCCGGCAGATGAAAAGCCTGCTGCGGAGAAACCCGCGCGCAAGCCCAGGGCGACTCGTTCCAAAGCCGCTAAGAAGGACGAGGGCGATGCAGCGGTTTCCGATGCCGCGGCCCCTAAGGTGGACGATGTACCTCCGGCGGCAGAGGAAGCTCCAAAGCCCCGTCGACGCGGCCGCAAGCCCAAAGCGGTAGAGGAGCAGGCGGAGCAGGCGCCCAAGCCGCGCCGCGGGCGCAAGCCCAAGGCTGCTAAGGCGGAAGCCGCTTCGGAGCAGGCCCCGTCTGCCGAGGTTGCGCAGGCCCGCGCCCTTGCCCAGATTTCCCAGGCGTCTGTAGTGCGCCGCCAGCGCCGTATGGAGGAGCGCGCCGCAGAGATGCTCGCATCCGCCGGCTCCCCCGATAGCGACGCTGCGCCCACCCCGCTCGACGCCGCATCGCTGATTGATCCCGCGCTGAGGCCGCACCGCCGCGGCCGCAAGCCCAAAGCATATATCGAGGCCGAGCGCGCCGCCGCTGCCGCTCTAGCCGCCGCGAAGCTCGCCTCGCAGGGGGACGCCCCCGCCCATGAGGCCCAGGGCCAGCCCGCGCAAGCACAGCCCGCCCAGGACCAGCCCGCGCAGGCCCCGCTCAATGAGGCACCCGCCTCCGAACCCGTTTTCGCTGACGCAGCGAACGCGTCGGGTGAATCCGAGAAGAAATCCGATAACCGTCCCGGTCGCGCCCGCCGCGCGGCTTCCAAGGCAAAGTTCCAGGCAGATGAGGCTAAGGACGAGAACCCCGTGGACGCTGCCCCGGTAGAGACGTCCGCAGCGCCGGAGCCCTCTCAGGGCGAAGATAATGCCACCAAGGACGAGAAGCAGGCGGCTCTTACCGAAGAGCAGCCGCAGGGCCGCCAATCTCGCCGCTCCCACTCCACGCGCGCGCGTGATCGCCAGCAGGGCGAGGAGGGCTCGGAGCAGCGCTTCGATCGCCCCCAGCGCAACGACCGCAACGATCGTGGCGACCGCAACGACCGTAACGGCAACGACCGCGCCGACCGCAACGACAAGCGAAATAACAAGCAGAACCGCAAGCAGCGCAACAATCGCTTCAACGGCCCCGTGGAGCCCAGCGTCTCTCGCGAAGAGCTGGCTGCCTGCAAGGTCGCCGAGCTGCGCGAGAAGGCCAAGGAGCTCAACATCGACTACGCCGGCAAGAAGAAAGCCGAGCTGGTCGAAGAGGTCTACGCCGCCACCGCCCGGGCCGAGGGCTTCCGCGATATAGAGGGTATCCTGGACATCACCAACGAGGGCTTTGGCTACATTCGCGCCCACGGCTACATGCCCAGCCGCGATGACGCCTTTGTTCCCGCCAACATGATTCGCGCCGCCGGCCTTCGCTGCGGCGACGTGATCGCCGGCACCCTGCGTCCCTCGCGCGCCAACGACAAGTTCCCCGGCCTGGCCAAGATTCGCAGCATCAACGGCCACGATCCGGAGGAGATGAGGCATCGTCCTAAATTTGCGGACCTCACGCCCATCTATCCCAACGAGCCCCTCAAGATGGAGCATGGCAAGGAGTCCATCACCGGCCGCGCCATCGACATCGTGGCTCCGGTTGGCAAGGGCCAGCGCGGCCTTATCGTTTCGCCGCCCAAGGCCGGTAAGACCACCATCTTGAAGAAGATCTGCCAGTCCATCGCCACCAACAACCCCGAGGTGCACCTGATCTGCCTGCTGGTGGACGAGCGCCCCGAAGAGGTCACGGACATGCAGCGCTCCATCCGTGGCGACGTGGTCGCCTCTACGTTCGACATGCCGGCGGACAACCATACCCGCGTGTCCGAGCTGGTCATCGAGCGCGCCAAGCGCATTGTCGAGATGGGTGGCGACGTAGTGGTGGTGCTTGACTCCATCACCCGCCTTGCGCGCGCGTACAACCTTGCCGCCCCCGCTTCTGGCCGCATTCTGTCCGGCGGCGTGGACTCCGCGGCGCTGTACCCGCCCAAGCGCTTTTTGGGTGCCGCCCGCAACATCGAGAACGGCGGCTCGCTCACCATCTTGGCATCCGCGCTGGTCGACACCGGGTCCAAGATGGACGAGGTCATCTTCGAGGAGTTCAAGGGCACCGGCAACATGGAGCTCAAGCTCGACCGCGACCTGGCCGACCGTCGAATCTTCCCGGCTATCGATCCCGTCCAGTCCGGTACCCGCAACGAGGATTTGCTTATCGACAAGAGCATCCAGCCGTTTGTTTGGGGTATCCGCAGGATCCTGGCGAATATGAACAATACCGAGCGCGCTGCGGCGTCGTTCATCAAGGGCCTCAAGGGCACCAACAGCAACGAGGAATTCCTCATCCGCTCCGCGAAGAAGGCGGCGGATCACCCGGACGCCATGTAAGAGGTTGTTTTCGGCTCCATACGCTTTGATGAAGTGTATGGAGCCATTTTTTCGTTATTCTTTATAATCTTGCGCGCTGTAAAGCAAATCGTGCAATTCGCTCAGGCTCGGTGTCGTAATTATCAGCGCGAATTCGCTTAATGCCCGCCTTTAGAATGAAAACAGCAAAGGGGGCAGACATGTCTGAGAAGTTGCGTGACAACATTCATTCTGAGACCATAGCGTCTTTCATCAGCTACATCGAAATGCATCCCGGCATTTCCATCAGCGATATCTCTCGATATTACGAAGTTACGGATCGTACTGTTCGTGAATACGTAAGGACGGCTTGCGAGGAGCTGGACTCGTTTGCCCATATTTCTTGTGAGGGCAATTCCTATACCCTCGTCGTCGATGACCCTGCAGCATATTCCGTATGGCGCCGCGGGCAGCGGGGCGTGCTGTGGAACGGGATACCGTCCACACCCCAAGAGCGCATCGCTTTCCTTGTCAACGATCTTTTGAAGCGTGCGGATTGGGTGACGCTTGACGCACTTGCTCGAACGCTATTTTGCTCCCGACGCACAATTACGAGCGCTCTGGATGGGTTTCTTCATATGTGAAGCCGTTCGGACTTCATCTTGAGCGTCGTCCGCATCGTGGCGTAAGGATTGAAGGCCCCGAAGACAAGCGTCGTATCTGCCTTGCGAACAGCATGCTGGATTACATGGCGAAAAATGGTGACATCTTCAAAAGCGGTGTCGAGCGAAGTGATTCCTCGGGATCCATGCGTCAAAAGGGCTATGGGGATTACAGCTTGGCAACCATAGCTGCTTGTGTTGACGAGGCGACGGATGAGGGTGGATTCATCGTCAATTCTGTTGCGTATCAGAATCTTCTCGTTCATATCGCAGTGGCGGTAATGCGCGTTCGCGCTGGTTGCTATGTGTCCGATTGTGCAGTTGAGGGACTTAACTTATACGATAGCGATGCATGGGATGTTGCCCAGTCAATCGCTGATCGTGTGTCTCGGTCCCTAAATATCGAACTTCCGCAAAGCGAGGTTGCCTATATCGCGATTCACCTTGCTGGAAAACGTACCTTGCTCCCCATTGGTGCGCGCGCCCCTCAGGTATTGAATGAAATGCTGCCTGTCGGCGATTCCGACGCAGAGCCCGATGCGGTTCAAGATGCTATCTCGGATGACATCTGGAATCTTGCCGGGACCATGGTCGCTGCGGTCGACGCGGCTTTTCGTCTCGATTTATCCGGCGACCTCGAGTTGCGCATGAACCTTGCTCGACATCTTGGTCCGCTGTTGGTGCGTTTGGATTACCATATGCGGCTTGAAAACCCTTTGCGTGCCGACATCAAATCTAGATATCCGTTTGCATATGTGTGTGCGCTTGAGGCCGCGACGGTGCTTGCCGAGCATTGCGGCGCTGAAGTGAATGATGACGAGGCGGCTTACCTGGCGCTTGCCTTCGCGCTTGCGATGGAGCGGCGCCGCCAGCTCTCGATTCAGGCTAAAAACGTGCTCATAGTTTGCGCTTCCGGTATGGAGAGCGCGGAGCTGTTGGCCATGCGTTGCCGAGAGGAGTTTGCCGACCAGCTCGGTGACATTAGGACATGCGACGTTTCCCAGGTGCCCTCAATTGACTTTTCTGATATCGATTATCTCTTTACAACGGTTCCGCTGCCATGCGAGGTTCCCGTTCCCGTTCGAGAGGTCGGCTACTTTCTTGATCGAGGGGATGTCGAGGAGGTTCGTCAGTTGCTTTCTCGTTCGTATGACGTTGATTACCTTCTGCGCTATGTAAGTGAAGATCTTTTTGTTTCCGATCTCATGGCGACTTCCGATATGGAGGCTATCAATGAGCTCGCGGAGGTGTGTCGCAGACACGAGAGCATCTCGCCAAAGTTTGTCGATTACGTGGTGCAGAGAGAGCAAAGCGCATCTACTGCTTTTGGCAAGGGGGTTGCTATACCTCATCCAATCGTGGCGGCATCGGACCGTACGTTCGTATGCGTTGGGTTGGCCGCCTCTCCCATTCCTTGGGGCCTGAAGCAAGTTGAAGTCGTTTTTCTCATCTCGGTTTCTTCTGATCCGGATGAAGACCTACATGGTCTGTACGATGCGCTCCTTGGTCTCGCGTCTGATGAGCGCGCCCTTGCATCGCTTCTCAAAGACCGTCGTTTTTCTACGTTGCTCGCCCTATTGGGCCGGGCATTGGGTCCCGTTCCGTCAAATACCGGTTTTTGTAATGGAGGTGAATGATATGACCGATGAGGAAGTCGTGATGAACCTGATCGTTCCTGCCGGAACTGCAAAGAGCGCTGCAATTGAATCGATTGCGGCGGCCCGCAAGCATGATTTTGAGCGTGCTGAGCAGCTTCTTGCAAAGGCGGACGCGGCAATCGTCGATGCTCATGAGCATCAAAGCGAGTCCATTCGCGCCGTTTTGAATGGCGAGGAGGATTCTGGCGTCTCGTTGATTATGGTACACGGCCAGGATCACCTGATGAATGCCATCACCACAATCGATTTGGCACGTCAAATTGTTGGCTTGTTGCACGAGCTCTCCGAGTAGGTGCGATATAGCTGGGAAGGAGTTCAACCATGAAGAAGATCTATCTATTTTGCAGCGCCGGCATGTCTACAAGCATGCTTGCCAAGAACATGCAGAAAGCGGCGGATGCGCATAATCTGCCGGCCCATATCGAGGCGTTCTCTTCAAGCAAGATTTCCGCTCTAGTCGAAAGCGACCATCCTGATGTCATTCTCCTTGGCCCGCAGGTCAGCTTCATGTTCGAGGATGTGAACGAGAAGTATGGTAAAGCGGCGCCCGTTGGCGTCATCGATGCGGATGACTACGGCGCCCTTGATGGCGAGCGCGTACTAAAATATGCGATCTTGCTGCTTAAGAAGTTCAAGGCTGCTTAGGGGGAACCATGAGCGAAGGTAAATCTAGTTTTATGGATGTGCTCGAGCAAAAGCTCGTCCCGCTTGCCAACGTGGTTGGCAAGAACAAGTACCTTCTGACATTGCGCGATACATTCTCCATGATTATGCCGTTGCTGATCGTGGGCTCGATCTTTACGCTGGTCGGTAGCTTTCCGTATAAGCCGTGGACCGACTTTCTCGCAGCGACTATGGTTGGCGACCAGTCGCTCTCGACTCTTGTGGGGGTTCCTGCCACCATCACCGTATCTATGATGGCGTTGTTCGTTGCGTTTCTCATGGGATACAATTTTGCCGAGCACGAGGGTTTGGCAGACCGCGTTTCTGCGGGTCTTTGTTCCCTTATTTCTTGGTTGCTGCTTATGCCGCTCTATACCCTGTTCACTCCCGAGGGGGCTACCGAAGCCGTAAAGGTTTCCAGCATCCCAATGGATTGGGTGGGATCCAAGGGTGTTTTCGTGGCTATGATTATCGGCTTCGTATCCATCAAGATTTACGGCTGGTTCGTTCGCAAGGATATCACTATTAAAATGCCCGACGGCGTTCCGCCGACCGTTGCGCGCGCCTTCACCGCCCTCATCCCGATGTCGGTGACGGTTATCGTTGTATGGCTGCTTCGCATCGGCTTTGTGATGACTCCTTGGGAGAATGTGTTTTCGTTCATTTACTCCTTCTTGCAGATCCCCTTGCAGAATCTCGGAGGCACTGTATTTGCACAGGCCGGAGTATATCTATTCGCTCACGTGCTGTGGTTCTTCGGTATCCATGGAACCAATATCACCGATTCCGTTTACAATCCGATCCTTTTGGCGCTTTCGGCTGAAAACCTTGAGGCACTGCAGGCAGGACTGCCTGCACCGAATATCATTAACGCGCAGTTCCAGTCCTTGTTCGCCACTATTGGCGGCGGTGGCTGCACCTTGTCTCTGCTGGTTGCCATCTTGGTTACCTGCAAATCCGAGCGCCTGCAGAAACTCGCCCGCCTTTGCATCGCCCCCGGCATCTTTAACATCAACGAGCCCGTTATCTTTGGCCTGCCTATCGTGCTGAATCCCGTTCTGTTCATCCCGTTCATCCTGTGCCCGTTCGTTTACATTGTGTTGACCTACGTCGTAATGGCGGCGGGCCTCGTGCCGATCTGCAACGGCGTTCTTGTGCCCTGGAGTACTCCCGCCATCCTTTCCGGATTCCTGGTTAGCGGCTGGCAAGGCGCCGTGTGGCAAGCCATCTTGATTGTCATCGGTGCTTTGATCTACCTGCCGTTTATCAAGACGCTGGACAAGCAATATCTTGCTGAGCAGGATAACGCTCCCGTCATAGCCGCTAAAAGCGAGCTTGACGACATCGATCTCGACTCGATTGACTTCGATTCACTCTGATTGTTCCTGACGTCATGTCATGGTTGGGCGGCGCGGCTCTTAAAGCCAGCCGCCCTATTTGAAAGGAGATGCGACTAGTGCATCGTTTGGGTATCTCATTGTATCCGGAGCATTCTACGATCGAGCGTGACAACGCTTATATGGAGCTCGCTGCCAAATACGGGTTTAGCAGGATTTTCACCTGCTTGCTTTCGGTCGATAAGGATGCGGAGGCAACAAAGGCGGAATTTGGCGCGTTTGTGGCGAGGGCGCATAATCTGGGTTTTGAAGTCGCTGTTGACACAAACGAGACCGTGTTTGAGCGACTGGGCGCCACGCCCTATGATTTAGCGCCATTCGCCGAGATGGGGGTGGATATAGTTCGTCTTGATGGCCATTTTGGCGACCATGGCGACATCATGATTACGAGGAACCGCGACGGACTCGCCATCGAGTTCAACGCTTCGAGCAACCTTGCGCTTGATCTTCTCATTGAGCGTGGGGCGGATTCCCGAAACATGGTGACGTGTCATAATTTTTATCCTGAACCCTATAGCGGTCTTTCCGAGGAAGTCTTCATCGAGCGCTCTCTCAAGTACAAGGGTCTGGGACTAAAACTTGCCGCCTTTGTGTCGAGTCAGCAAGAGAACACGTTTGGTCCCTGGCCTGTTTCCGCTGGTCTGCCCACATGCGAAGATGACCGTCATCGCCCTATTGACCTGCAGATGAGGCATCTTATCGCTACGGGCCTTGTTGATGACATCCTGATTGGCAACGCTTTCGCGTCCGAAGAGGAACTGAAGGCGATGGCGGCGGTCGACACTTCTCGAACGACGATGCGTGTTGAGCTTGAGCCCGATGTAGCTGATGTCGAACGCGAGCTGGTGTTTGAACGCGACCATACCAACCGCGGCGATGCCTCGTGCTATATGCTTCGCTCGTCGTGGCATCGTGGCGAATTCCGCGATCGCAGCATACCGGTACGTTCTTGTGACAAGGCTGTATTCAAGCGCGGCGATGTCCTGACTGTCAATGACGATATGGCGCACTATCGCGGTGAGGTCGAGGTCGCACTTAAGGATATGGTCAACGATGGTACGCGAAACCTGGTTGGGCATATTCCCGCTGAGGAGCTGTTCCTGCTCGATTACATCAAGCCGGAATATCCATTTGGATTTGTGTCGTAGCGAAGAGCTCGTCTATGCACGGGGTCCATATTTGAGAATGCGCTGAAAGGGATGGCTCTAATGGGAAAACGGAAGAAACGTGCCGTGGCAAAAACGGTCGTCGAATCAGCTTCGTTGTTTCGACGTGCGGGTGCTTTTGCGATCGACTGGTATGTGGGCGCGCTTGTGATGGCCCTGCCCGTCTCCGCAATCGCCATGCATCTGGGGCGTGATATAGCCGATCAGAACATCCTATTTTTCGAGGAGCAGTGGGGTCTAATTGCGGGTCTGCTCGCGGTTTTGTTTGGTGTGGTGTATTACGCGGTCGTGCCGTTGATCACGCGAGGCCAAACGCTCGGTAAGCGAATTTGCAAATTGCGGGTTGCCAGCAAGGACGGCTCCGAAGTTTCTTCCTTGGCGCTGCTCGGTCGTCAAGTATTGGGACTCATGTTGGTTGAAGGTGCCGCCGTGGGAACAAGCGCTGTTCTATGGCGCGTTGTTTGCATTGTGACTGGGGTTGATTTATCGACATTTGCCATGGTGGTGGGAACGGCCGCTATTTTGGCGAGCATCGCCATGGCCGGTTTTTCCGCGCAGCATCGAGCGCTGCATGATTATGCATTTGGTACCGTAGTGCTTCCGGCGTGATCCCTGTTTCAGCGCTCCTTTTGAGATGGAGCTTGGTATGTGGTAGAGACTGATGATAGCCGAGGGATTGTGAATAGAGAAGCGCCCTCACTCGCTTTCTTAGCGCGAGTGAGGGCGTTTCTCATTAAAACGGCAAGTGAGGCTGGCGGTTGTTTTATAGAGCCCCTACGGCTCGCTCGATCTTGAGGGCGAGCTTATAGGGGACGACGCGCGAGGCGGCATAGAGCGCCTTCATGTCGGCGGCGGGAATGCACAGGCTTTTGCCCAGCCGCGCGCTGCGCAGGGCCGCCTTGACCACGTGATCGGGCTTTTCAAACCCTATGACGGTCATCTTCTCGGCGGTGCGCTTGTCGCCGGGAGAGCTGAGAAACTCCGTGTCCATGAACTTTGGGCACACAGCGGTCACGTGAATGTCAACGTCGCCCAGCTCCGCGTCAAGCGAGCGCGAGACGTCCAGGATAAACCGCTTTGCCGCAGAGTATACGGCCAGGCGCGGCTGGGGGATGAAGGATGCCACGCTGGCGATGTTGATGATTCTGGAGCCGGCGCTCATAAACGGTAGCGCGCGGTACATCATCTCGATGGGCGCGCGGACCAGCAGCTCTATCATGCGCGGCGCGTCGTCGCGCTTCTGCAGGGCCATATCGCCAAAAACGCCAAAGCCCGCGTTGTTGACCAGCAGCGTCACACGGGCGTCTTTGGTCTCCGCCAGCGCCCCCTCGACCAGATCGAATGAGAGGGGGTCGGTGAGGTCCAGGCAAAACGGGCGCACGGGCGTGCCGGTGGTCCGTACCAAAGCCTCCAGGCGCTCCGCGCGGCGCGCGATAACCCAGATCTCGTCCACTTTGCCGCATTCGCCTTGGTCGATATGGCGGACAAATTCTCTACCAAGACCCGAGGACGCCCCCGTGACAATCGCGATATTCGGCATCGATTCCTCCTTTGCAGGCTTGCTCACATACCTAGGTTTCTTCCCCGTAGGGCCGCGTCGCAACCACGCGGTCGCCGTATGCCGCAAATCAATGTAGCGTTACCAAGTATTCTTGCTTTAAACAGCGGATTCTCGCATAATACGTGTAATGTTCGCGACGGAAAACGCAGATGAATCAAACCACTATCCGTTGCTTGGATGAATGGTCCAACACAACCGTTCTTTGTGATCCCCGCGAGCGCGCACGCACAGATACGCTTTCGCCCCCGGGCGGTAGCGCTAACTATTCGCAGCATGAGGAGACGGTCATGGCTTCCAAACAGCATGGACACCGCGCAATCGCCGTGGGTATTTCCGGTGGCATAGGCCTCGCCGTGCCGCTTCTTGCCCATGTCGCCACGCAGCCCTCGCCCGAGGCCCAGGCGACCGTTGCCTCCCTGAGCATCCCCTTTGCTCTGGGGTCGTTTGCGGGAGTGGGGGCCTACGTGCTCTCGAGCTCGCTGTTCGACATGATGGATCGTCGCGAGGCTGAGCGCACCGCCGAATCCGCTTCTGCCGCCGCCACCGCTCAGGCCGACGCTCCCGCCGCCGCGCAGGGCGCCTTTGCGCAGGAATCCGGCAATGCGGCGCCGTTTGCCGCGGGCGAGTGCGCGCCTGCCGCCGTCACCACGTCATTTGAGGCGGATATCGAGCGCTTCTTTGGCCGCCACGGCAAGCCCGACGACGTTCCTGTGATCGCGCGCGCCGCCGACGCCATGTCCGAGGCCCAGGCGTGGGAGGAAATCGACTCCATGCTCTCGGACAACTCGCCCGTTAGCTGCGATCCCTTGCAGTCCAAGGACATTTACCAGATCGCGTTCGAGGAGCTCGCCCGCTCCGGCGCTACCGGTGTGGTCGGCCGGGCCTCCGCGGCCCGCCATGCCGCCCCTGCGGCCGCCGCGGGAGCATCCGCCGATGCAGCCGTCGCAACCGACGCGGCCGCCGCCGGCGACGCCTCCGTCCCCGCGGACGCTACGGCCACCTTCATGGCGATAGCCGCATCGCGCGAGGGCGTTACCGAGTCTCTTTCCAAAGATCGCTTGGACGAGATCGCCTCGCGCGAGGCCGCCATGGGCTCTCTCGACATCATGGTCGCGGAAGAGGACATGCCCGCCGTGGCGCCCGTAGCGCAGCCGGCGCAGCCCGTAACGGTCGCTCCGCAGGCGAGCGCTGCCGTGCAGGCAACCTCGCTGATCGATCTTGATTTGGACGAGCCCTCCGGTTTTGTATTCCAGCCCGCTCAGGCAGGCCCCGTCGCCGTTGCCGCAGATGCCGCGGACGTCGCCGCGGAGCCCGTCGCCTCCGCGGCGCCCTCGTCCACGGACAATGAATCCCAGACCGTCGAGGTCCCCATGGTCGATTATTCCGGTCATGAGGAGATGTGGGCGGAGGCCCTGGCGATTCTGGAAGAGCCCGCCGCGCCCGCGGCTCCTATGGGAGCGCACTTCGCCCTGCGCGTCGCCGCCGTCAACGAGGGGCGCCGCGCAACCGCCGTGCATTCCCACGTCAACCAGCTTCTGGACCAAGAGCTCAACCACATCGAGTCGCAAAGCATGCGTCATACCAGCCGCGAGTTCCTGCGCGTTATCCAGGGCGGCACCGCCGCCATGCCGCGCTTGCAGGCGGAGGAGGCGTAGGCTCCCATGCAGAGGCTGCGGTCCTCCATATCGATTCCCTGGCTGGCGGCATCCGTCGTCATCGTCCTCGCCATATGGTGCAATTCCATGGTTCCGGGATCCGACAGTTCGGAGATCAGCCATGGCGTGCTCGCTATGGTCCAAGGCTTCCTCGTCGACCTCGGCCTGCCCGCAAGCTGGGTCAGCAACTTCATCATCCGCAAGATGGCCCACTTCACCGAGTACGCGGCGCTGGGCGTTTCCGTGTCCGCCGCGCTTGATCGCCATGCGCATCTGGACTGCGCCCGCGTGCTTTCCATTGTCTCCACCGTGCTGATCGCGGCTTCTTTGGACGAGGTCATCCAGCTCTTTGTTCCCGGCCGCTGCGGCCAGGTGGCAGACGTGCTCCTCGATTGCATGGGCGCTATAACGGGCGTCGCCGCGAGCTCTTTTGTAAGGCGCAGGATAGCAAAGCGCTCCATAAGCTAACCTATGTTCCCGCGGCTTCTCTAGCTTTGTATCATGGTGCAGAAGTATATCCTGTACCTGATTATGCATGTGCTTCTAATCGGGTATCATTACACGCTGTGCATCGTACGGGAAGCGGCTGTCCGGATGGCAGAATCCACGTGGTCCCGTCGGAATAAAGGGAGGGGATGTACGTGGACGCAGCTAGCTTGGCGAGAATGCAATTCGCATTCACCGCGCTGTATCACTATCTGTTCGTTCCGTTGTCCATCGGTCTCGGACTCATCGTGGCCATCATGACTACCAAGGCGTACAAAAGCCATGATGCCCATGACGAGGCCCGGGCGCAGTTCTGGACCAGGCTGTTCACCATGACGTTTGCCGTGGGCGTCGCAACCGGCATCACCATGGAGTTCTCGTTTGGCACCAACTGGGCGGGCTACTCGCGCTTTGTGGGCGACATCTTTGGCGCGCCGCTTGCGGCCGAAGCCCTGTTCGCCTTCTTCCTCGAGTCGGTCTTTTTGGGCGTGCTGCTGTTTGGCCGCTCGCGCGTGTCGCGCCGCTTCTACATGGTCAGCTCCTGGCTGGTGTGGTTTGGCTCCATGCTCAGCTCGCTGTGGATCATCATCGCCAACTCCTGGATGCAGACGCCCGCGGGCTACAAGGTGGTCGATTCCTACAACGGCAGCAAGGCCGTGCTCACCGACTTCTTCGCCGCCGCGCTCAACCACACCACCTTGCAGCGCTTCTTCCACACCGTCATCGCCCTGCTGATCCTGGGCGCCTTTGCGTGCATCGCCGTGGGAGCCTTCTACCTGTGGAAAAAGCGCGACCAGCGCTCCGCCCACATCTTTATCCGCGTGGGCACCATCGTGGGCGTGGTGACCGCCCTGCTCATGCTGCCCGCCGCCCACGCCCAGGCGCTCGCCGTCGCGCGCACGCAGCCCAGCAAGCTCGCCGCTATGGAGGGCCAGTATGAGGAGGGCCCCGTCGCCCTGTCCCTCTTTGGTTGGGTGGACGAGGAGAAGCAGGAGACCTACGCGCTCTCCATCCCCGGCGGCACCTCCTTCTTGGCGGACCAGAGCTTTGAGACCGAGTATCCCGGCCTCAACGACTTCGCCGAGGACGAGCGTCCCGAGTTTGTAAACGCCATCTTCCAGTCTTACCACGCCATGGTCGCGCTGTTCGGCGTTATCTGCATCACGCTGATCCTGTCGTTCCTCATCGTCCGCGGCAAGCTGGCCGGCAAGCGCTGGCCGCTGGTCATCCTCATGCTGGCGTGGCTCGCCCCGTACCTGGCCATCGAGTTTGGCTGGATCACCGCAGAGCTCGGCCGTCAGCCGTGGATCGTCTTTGGCGAGCTCAAGACGGTCGACGCGGCATCGGCATCAGTCGACGCCACGCAGCTCATGATCACCATGGGCCTGTTTGTTGTTGTCTACCTGGTTGTGTTCGCGGGCTGGGTGCGCATGGTCGCCAAGACCATCAAGGCCGGCCCGGATGCGTTCCTGGCTACCGACAAGGACGAGGATTCCTCGTCCGCATCGCTGTCCTTTGCCGCCGATGCTGCCGCTGCAGAAGGGGAGGTGGAGTAGATGACCGCTTTGGGAATCCTGTGGTTTGTCCTTATCGCCGTGCTGATCTGCGGCTACTTTGTTCTGGACGGCTTTGACTTGGGAGCCGGCGTGCTCTATCCGTTCTTGGCCCGCGACGAGCGCGACCGCGCCGTGATCCGCCGCGCCATCGGCCCGGTGTGGGATGGCAACGAGGTTTGGCTGCTCACCGCGGGCGGCGCGCTGTTCGCCGCGTTCGCCCCGGCCTACGCCACCAGCTTCTCCGGTTTTTATCTGGCTATCATGCTGGTTCTCTTCGGCCTCATCGTCCGCGCCACCGCGCTTGAGTTCCGCACGCACGATCCGGCGTGGGCCAAGCTGTGGGACGCGCTGTTCTTTGTCGGCAGCCTTTTGCCCGCGTTGCTGTTTGGCGTCGCGGTGGGCAACGTTGTCCAGGGTCTGCCCCTGAACGCCGCCGGCGACTACACCGGCACCTTCTTTGACCTGCTGGGCCCGTTCGCCCTTTCCTGCGGCGTGCTGGGCCTGGTGCACATGCTGGTGCAGGGGAGCTCCTGGATCGCCCTGAAGGCGCCCAAGGGCAGCGGCCTCAAGGCCCGCGCCGCCGTCCTTCGCGGACGCCTGGCGATCGCCGACCTGGTTGTCTTTGCGCTGGTTGGCCTGCAGTTCATGATGGTGGTTGCGCCCGATAGCGCCGCCGGCATCACCGCCAACACGGCGTCCTCTGCGTTCGCTCTGGTCTTTGTGGCCTCGCTGGCGGCCGTTGTCGCCTGCAAGAGCGCTTGCCGCAAGGCAGACATCGCCCGCCACGTGCTGGTGAGCCTGGGCTGCGTTGGTCTGGTGGGCATGTTCGCGGCCTCGCTGTTCCCCAACCTTATCCCTGCGACCGCGCCGGCGTTCTCCATCACCATCGCCAACGCCGCCTCGAGCGACCTCACGTTGATCGCCATGACCATCATCGCCTGCATCGGCGTTCCGCTGGTGCTGGTGTACCACGTGATCTCTTACCGTATCTTTAGCGGCAGCCTGGATGATTCCGACCTTACCTACTAGGAAGGGATGGCGCCCCTCTTTGGCGCCCCTATAGTCTTTCCGGCTTGCACGCGGAAAAGATTGCTTTTGAAAGTGCCTCGCCAGGACGACGGGGCGCTTTCTTATTGATAGGGGATAGGTGCCGTGAGCTGCGACGACGACAGCCGGGTTGTGAAGAGCGTCCGCATGAATAAAAATCTTTTCAAATTGGGTATTGCACGCGCCGCGATTCCGTTGCATAATAGCCTAGCGCTTCGCGCGAGTGAAGACATGGTGGGTGTAGCTCAGTTGGCTAGAGCGACGGGTTGTGGTCCCGTAGGTCGAGGGTTCGAGTCCCTTTACCCACCCCACGCTTCACCTTGAAGACATAGTTGGACCGTTAGCTCAGCTGGCTAGAGCAGGGGACTCTTAATCCCAAGGTCCAGGGTTCGAATCCCTGACGGTCCACCATCCTCTTCACGCGTTGTCTAACATAGTTGGACCGTTAGCTCAGCTGGCTAGAGCAGGGGACTCTTAATCCCAAGGTCCAGGGTTCGAATCCCTGACGGTCCACCATC